>Ga0247835_1000271_pt1 | contig 74776 bp, 73 predicted proteins | sample LaCtaG_3_FD_189912 | JGI IMG/M metagenome (GOLD analysis project Ga0247835, IMG submission 189912) | Freshwater microbial communities from meromictic Lake La Cruz, Castile-La Mancha, Spain - LaCruzMarch2015_13.5m | ecosystem: Environmental > Aquatic > Freshwater > Lake | place: Spain: Castile-La...
TGATGCAGAAATTCCGGATGACCGCTGGGTCGGTGGCACCGGGCTGCGGGAGCGGCACTTGGGGTCCTTTGGGTGGATGGGCTGGGTAGATGGGCTGGGTAGATGGGCTGGGTAGATGGGCTGGGTGGGGCGGAGTTCTAACAGGGATCCGATTTGGGTTATCGCCCAGCCTACGGGTAGCCTTGGGCGGCGCCCGCATCCGTGAGGGCTCAAGTACCGTCCCAGACCCCAGAATAGAAAGTTGTCCCGTGGCGAACATTAAGTCGCAGATCAAGCGTAATCGGACCAACGAGAAGGCCCGTGAGCGCAATAAGGCCGTCAAGTCCTCTGTCAAGACGGCCGTGCGCAAGTTCCGCGAGGCGGCAGATGCCGGCAAGAGCACCGAGGCCAAAGCACTTGCACGCGATGCCAGCAAGGCCCTCGACAAGGCGGCCAGCAAGGGCGTTATTCACGCCAACCAGGCCGCAAACCGCAAGTCGTCAATCGCCAAGCGCGCTGACGCACTTTAAGTTCCCCGGCCGGCTCTAGTTCAGCCAGCCCGCCGAGCCGAAGTCAGTAGCACCAGTTTTTCCAGGGCCAGCAGTTTTTGCTCGGCAGCCAAACTCGAACCAATACGCACGCCCCCTTTGACCGCGCCATCCGCATCGGCAAGGGCCACGGCCGCCGCGGCCAGCCGCCGCTGATCACCACTCCACCTCGCCCACTGCTGCCGCAGGTTCTTTACTTTCCACGGCGGGACCCCAATAGCTTTGGCCACATCCAGATCCGAGGCAGTTGGCATGCCGCCTGCCCCGACCACGGCGCGCAGCCCACTTGCCATTGCGAGCACCGTTGGCACCCCGACATTGTCCGACGCGGCCATCGCCCAGCGCAGTGATCTCATCGCGTCAACGGATCGCCGATCCCAAACCGAGTCGGCGATGGTGTAACCCGCGACCTCGGCCACTCCGGTGAAATAGGAGTTGATGTCGTCGATCGTGATCAGGTCATGATCTACATCGCTGCAAAGTTGCGAGATCGCGCCAACCAGCAGGCGCAGGTCGTGCCCGATAGCGTCATAGAGAGCAGTTACCGCATCGGCTGTCATCGATCGGTTGTGACTGCGGACCTCACGGGTTAAGAACTCGATCGTGGCTTTGCCTTTCTTCAGTGCCTTGCAGTCGATCTCGGCGCCACCGGCGGCCCGCAAAGCATCAAGGAGGTTCTTCCCCTTGACACCCCCAGGATGGGTCACGATCAACCACGCGTGCTCCGCCGGTTCGGCGATGAATCCGCGCAATGCCGTGTCAACATCATCACTTGCCGCATCGACTCCGGTGACTATGAGCACCGTGGCATCACCAAATAGATTCGGCGACATCGCATCACGAATAAGCGCGGCGCCATCATCGCTATTTGCGGGAATGGTCACGCGCTGGGTACTTGCATCAAGGGCGCCGATCGCAGCGCAGGTTTCTGAAACCGCACGATCAACCAGCATCGGCTCATTGCCGGCAGCAATAGTGATGCGGCTCGGTGCCGGCAAACTGGAAGCCATAATGGAACAGCATGCCAGAACCACCTTGACCAAGTTAGGTACCTCTGGCCACCAGGCCAACGCGCCCGCCAGCATCGGCCACTACCGCGAGATCACCTTGGGTGTCGGTGCGGCCGATTAAAGCCCCGGCCCTCGTCCAGGCGGCGAGGGTTTCTGGGGCTGGGTGCCCGTAGGTGTTGCCCCGGCCCACACTTATCACCGCGAGGCGGCCATGGGTCCATGAGGTGAACCGTGGATGTTGATACCGCGATCCGTGGTGGGGCACTTTGACGACGTCAACGGCTAGCTCGGGGTTCGCGGCCATGATCGCATTTTGCGCCTCCGGCTCGATATCACCCGGCAACAGGATCTGCACGCCGGCAATCTCGGCGAGCAGAACCACACTCGCGTTATTGGGTACCGACCCCGCCCGGATCACGCGCGCCGGCCACAGCACACGCCAGGTGAGATCACCGGTTTTGCGCACCTCGCCAATCCGTACCGGTTGCGCAGTGATACCAGCTTCATCAAGCCAATCATCGACCAATGCCACGGTGTCTGGCGGTTCACGCACAATCGTGGTGAATACCGCGCCAACCGAGCGCCCGGCGAGAACGCCAGGTAATCCACTGACGTGATCGGCGTGATAATGCGTCAGCACGATCGCCGCGATATTGACTACACCTAAATCGCGTAAACAGCGATCGATCGGCACCGGGTCCGGGCCCACATCGACCACCACATAGACCGATGCGGTGGCGCGCAGCACCAGTGCATCCCCCTGCCCGATATCGCAGGCCACCATCAGCCACCCCGGTGGTGGCCAGCCTTGCCTATTAGGTGGGGCGAAGGTCAGCAGGCAAATTACACAGACCGCAGCGCTGACGGCCGTGACCACGACCTGCTTCGGCGGCCCACCCGGCCAGCGGTGTTTGCTGAACCGCCGCAGCAGCAGCAAGGCAAGAGCCGCGGGCGCGAGTAGTAAGACGCCGGCCAGGCCACCGGGCCAGGGCAAGGTGGCAAATGGCATGGAACTGAAAGTCAAAGCAACCTGCGCTATCCAGCCGGCCGGCCAAGATGCCACCTGGCCGATGACGGCGGCCAGCGGCGGGCTAAAAAGCGAAATGAATGCGGCCAGCAACCCAAGCACTGTCACCGGCGCGACCGCGGGCATCGCCAGCAGGTTCGCTGGAAGTGCCACCCAGCCCACGCTCGTACCCATCGCAATCAGCAGCGGCAAGGTCGCCAACTGGGCCGCCGTGGTGATGGCTACCGCCTCCACAAGTGCCGGCGGCCAACGAGCCGACCACCGCTGCCGCGCCAGCCCCTTTGCGATTGACGGCGACAGCAGAATAAGGCCCGCGGTCGCGGCCACCGAAAGGGCGAAGCCCCAGGAAACCGCGAGCCAAGGCGCGATCACGATTAGCACAATCACCGCCGTGGATAACACCGCCGGGCCACCTCGCCGCCCACCCGCGAGCATGCCAACTAGGACAACCGCACCCATCACGGCAGCACGCAGAACACTTGGCTGCGGGCGCACGAGAATTACGAAATAGGAAAGAGCTATCAGTGCAAATACGATCCGGCCAGGTAGTCGAAGTCGAAGTAGGCGTGCGATGCCAAGAACCACTACCAAGACGATCGCAACATTTCCGCCGGAGACGGCGGTTAGGTGTGAGAGCCCGGACTGACGCATTGCATTGTCTAACTCATCGGACTGCAGTGACTCATCCCCAACGGATAGCCCGGCTACCAGGGCGCCGGCATTGCGCCCGGAGTCGGCCACACTCAAGCGCAGCCCGGCGCGCATAGAGGTGGCGATTTCAGCCACCGGCCCCGGGCTGCCAACAATCTCAATTTGGTCGACCCCGGATACCTTCAACTGGGCCGCGGTGTCGCTTTGCCAAGGTGCGGATAACTGGCCGGTTACTTTGATCCAGGTACCCGGAGGCGGGGTACCAGCACTGCCGGGAATTCGAATCACGATCGGCACACCCAGATCCACCACCTGCCCGCGTGCTTGGACCTGCGAGGTGTTGACCCGCAGGGCAATGGTGGTTGCCGCCTGCCAGCTCACCTGCCCGCGTGAAGTCAATCGCTGCGCATCACCGTTTACCGTCGCGTAAATAGTGGCGGTGGCACCTGCATCAACCCAGCCGGCCAATGGTTGCGCGGTCAGCGACAGTACCTGCCAACTGGCCGCTGCCACCCCGATCGCGAGGCCGAATGCACCGGTGCGAACCAATGCGGCCCGGTCACGGCCGAAGTGCGGTGCGATGAACCAAACCGGGACCAGCACGACGATCGCGACCAGCAGGCCTACCGAGGCATATTGGTGGCGTGCGACCAGATTCGGTGCCAAATTCGCCGACAGCATCGCAACCACCGCACCCAGCCAAGCCGCCGTAGCCGGCAGCAACAGGCGCAAATCGATCAAACGCGAACCAGCGGGCGGATCTGCTCCAAGATGGACGGCCCGATCCCCGAGACCTCACCGAGTTCGTCAATACTTCTAAACAACCCGTTATCCGCTCGCCACTGGAGCAATCGGGCCGCTAGCACCGGGCCAACACCGGGCAAGGCTTCGAAATCGGATGCGGCAGCAGTATTTAGGTTCAACACGCCACTGGCATCAAGGGGCGCACCGGTAACCATCCCGGCGGCGGCACCCACCACGATCTGCTCACCGTCAACTAGCACCCGGGCCAGGTTTACCGATCCGAGTGCTTTGGGCGTCTTGGCGCCCCCGACGGCGGTGATCGCGTCGGCGATCCGCGAGCCCGCGGGCAATTGCACCAAGCCGGGCTTGACCACCGCGCCGAGGACGTGCACCACGACCTGACCGCCCGCTGCCGGCTCGATCGCGCTACCCGGCACCGGCGCGCCGCTCGCCACAATTTCTGGGGCAAGTGTCACCTCGCGGGGCCGGCCCTGCCACCACAGCCACCCGGCAACAAGTGCGGCACCGAGCACGATCGCGATCAGTGCACGCCAGGCCCGTCGATCCAGTTGAAAAACCCCGCCCTTTGGCGCCACCCCTTCGATCGCGTCGACAAAAGCATCGGCGGGTAATACCGCCGGCGGGGACGGCGTCCATTGCATCGCAATTCGCTGAAGCCTGGCACTTGTTGCCGTTGCCACTGCCGGTGCCTGGTGACGGAACCGATCGGCAACCGCGGTGCGCAACGACATAAGGCCACGCTATGAACCACCCGCGCAAATGTCAGTCGGCAGTTATCCACCTGTGGATGAAAGGGATGCGGCTGGCCAACTGTGGAAAAGTCGGCAATCAGTGCATGGTCGCGCGCCGAATATTGCCGACATGGCGGCCCAGCACCAATCCCGCCATCACCAGCGCAAATATCGCGTCGGACGGATCCAGCAGCCCGATGGCCCACCCGACTGCACCACTAGCTGCCAGCGCGATCGCCGCCAACGCCGCTCCAAGCCCGACGCGGTGCCAAATGGCCAACCCGATCCCGAAAGTGATCAGCACCGGGATAGCCAGCCACGGTTGCACACCCAAGATCGCCCCAAGGGTGGTCGCGACACCCTTGCCGCCGCGGCCTTTTAAGAAAGGTGACGTGATGTGTCCTAGTACCGCTGCCAGTCCGGCGACTTCGCCGGCGATCTCACCGACATAAATACCGAAGACCGCTGCGGGCAGGAAGCCCTTTGCGATATCAACGACCGCGACCATGACGCCCCAGCGGGCACCTAAGGTGCGGCCCACATTTGTCGCACCGGGGTTACCCGAACCCGATGCGAATAGATCGACGCCAAATACCCGAGCCACATAAACCGACGGGCTAATCGAGCCGAGCAGGTACCCGGTTGCGCCAGCAACGAGTACCCACAGCCAAGGGGTCACAGCCAAGGGACTTCCGGTGCCACCACGACCGCAACCATTCCCGGTCCCACATGTGCACCTACCACCCCGCCCACGGGGCACTGCACGATGGTGGCAGCAGGTAACCGCTCATGCAAAATATCAACAAGTTGCTGAGCCCGCTCCGGTGCCGATAGATGCTGAACCGCGATGTCAACGGTTAAGTCACCGGCAGCCTCGATGGCAAGCTCCGCCAAGCGCACCAACGCCTTAGATGAAGTCCGCACTTTATCAACTTGCTGCACGTGACCATCCACAAGTTGGAGCAACGGTTTCACCTGCAATGCTTGCCCGACCGCGGCGCGGGCAGAACTAACGCGCCCGCCACGGCGCAGGTACTCCAAAGTGTCGACATAGAAGAACACGCGGCTAGCCGCAGCTCGACGCTCAATGATTGCGGTGACGTCAAACTCATTGGCACCAAGGCGGGCGGCGGCGGCCCCCGAAACCACCGCGAAGCCAAGTCCCATTGCGATACTGCGGCTATCAATAACGTGCACTGGAATCGTGCACTCCTTGGCCGCCAGCAGTGCCGATTCATAAGTCGCAGACATCGCGGCCGAGAGCGTCGCAACCACGATCGAGGTGGCCCCCGCCTCCTGCGCGGCGCGAAAACTTTCGAAGAAACGTTCTGGTGACGGCCTTGAAGTGGTGACCGGATGCCACTGCTCCAGCGCTTCTATCACCGACGCGGCCTGTTGATCCTCGGTCTCGTCATACGCCTTGCCTGCTACTACCACCTGCACCGGGACAATACCGATGCCGTACTGCGCGGCCCATCCGGTCGGTAAATAGGCGGTCGAATCGGTAATGACCGCGACTGGCATACCCGCAGCGTAACGAAAGCTGGTTACTCAGGCACGATGTTGACGAGCTTGGGTGGGCGCACGATAACGGTTTTGATGCCTCTGCCCTCCAAGCCCGCCTGCACAGCAGGAGCGGCCAATGCCAGTGCGCGTAGATCGTCCTCGCTGATATCGGGTGCTACCTCTAAGCGCTCACGCACCTTGCCGGAGATTTGCACGATGCAGGTCACCGAATCCTCGACTAGTAGCTCCAGGTCCACCAGCGGCCAGCCGGCAAGGGCAACCGAAGGCTGATGGCCTAGGCGAGCCCACATATCTTCGGCAGTGTATGGCGCAACTAGAGACAAGATGATCGCTACGGCTTCGGTGGCTTCGCGCACGGCCGGATCACTCGGGCCGCAACCGGCGTCGATTGCCTTGCGGGTGACATTGACCAACTCCATCGCGCGCGCCACTGCAACATTGAAACGAAATGACTCAATGGAGACGGTGGCATCATGCACGGCACGGTGCGTGGCTTTACGAAGCAAGCGCTCGCCGGTCGAAAAGTCAATACCGGGCGCACTCGTCACATCACCGGCAAGGCGCCAAGCCCGAGCCAGGAACTTTTTCGCACCCGATGGCGAGACATCAGCCCAGTCAACATCGTCCTCGGGGGGGCCGGCGAACACCATGCTCAGGCGAATCGCGTCAACGCCGTGGATCGCAAGCTCATCGGATAGTCGGACGAGATTGCCGCGGCTCTTGCTCATCGCTGAGCCCGACATCACCACCATGCCCTGATTCAGTAGACGGGCGAATGGCTCGGTGAAGTCAAGTAGACCCATGTCGAAAAGAACCTTGGTGAAGAACCGGCTGTACAGCAAGTGCAAGATGGCATGGGTGACGCCGCCTACATATTGATCAACCGGCAACCACTCGCGCACCTTCGCTGGGTCAAAGGCTCGCGTCGAATCATGCGGGTCTACATAGCGCAGGTAGTACCAGGATGAATCCACGAAGGTGTCCATGGTGTCGGCATCACGAGTTGCGGGGCCACCACATTTCGGGCACGGCACACTCGCCCACGCGATTGCCGCACCCAGTGGTGAGGTGCCCTTGGGCTTTAGGTCTAGCCCCTCGGCCGGTGGCAAAAGCACCGGCAACTGCGACTCGGGCACCGGCACCTCACCGCACTTCGGGCAGTGAATGATCGGGATCGGTGCACCCCAGTAGCGTTGACGCGAGATGAGCCAGTCGCGCAAGCGATAATTAACAGCCGGCCGGCCGGTGCCACGTTGCTCAAGCACCAAGTTCATCGCGGTAATTGCTTCAACCTTGCCTAGCCCATCAAGTGGCCCTGAATTCACGTGTGGGCCGTCATCGGCCGTGGCGACACCGGTCAGGGCTGGGTCTTCGCCGGCCTCAACAACCACTCGCACCGGTAGGTTGAATGTGCGCGCAAAGTCCAGGTCGCGTTGGTCGTGCGCGGGCACCGCCATGATCGCACCGGTGCCGTAGTCGGCCAACACGTAATCTGACGCCCAGACTTCGATCCGCTCACCGGTTACCGGATTGATGGCGTACCGCTGCAAGAACACGCCCGTCTTCTCGCGCGACTGATCAAGTCGATCCATCTCAGAAGTGCCCTTGACCTGTTCAAGATAGGCACGAAAATCTGCATCAGCAGCACTGCCGGTGGCCAACTCTGCCGCCAAGTCCGAGTCAACGGCCACCACGAAGAAAGTCGCTCCATACAAAGTATCCGGACGAGTTGTGTAGACGGTAACCGGCTCGGCGCGTCCTTCGATTACGAATTCAACTTCGGCGCCACGCGAGCGGCCAATCCAATTTCGCTGCATCAGCAGCACCTTCTCGGGCCACTTGCCTTCTAGATCATCCATGTCGTCGAGTAGGCGGTCGGCATAATCGGTGATGCGCAAGTACCACTGGGTCAACTTCTTCTTGGTCACGGGCGTATCGCAACGTTCACATAATCCGGCGACTACTTGTTCGTTGGCGAGCACCGTTTGGCAATTCGGGCACCAGTTGACGTTGCTAGCCTTGCGATACGCCAAACCGCGTTCGAACATCTGCAGGAAGAACCACTGATTCCATTTGTAATACTCCGGGTCACAGGTGTTGAATACGCGATCCCAGTCAAATGAACAGGCGAAGCGGCGCATCGAAGCTTTTTGCTGAGCGATGTTCTCGTAGGTCCAATGAATGGGATCCTCGTTACGCTTAATGGCCGCGTTCTCCGCCGGCAACCCGAAGGCATCCCACGCGATCGGGTGCATCACGTTAAAGCCCTGCTGCACCCAGTACCGCGCGATTACGTCGCCGAGGGCGTAAGCCTCAGCATGGCCCATATGGAGGTCACCTGACGGGTACGGGAACATGTCAAGGACGTACTTCTTGGGTCGGGGATCACCAGGGCGACCGGATCGAAATGGGGCCAATTCATCCCAAATCGGCAGCCACCGCTCCTGAATCGCATCGAAGTCATAGCCGACCGGCTCATCGGCGCGGTCGGCGGGCGCACTGGGGTGACTCATAAGGCTGGTGAGTCTACCGAGGGCGCGTCAGAGCGGCTGCCAGCGCCGAGCCCACGGCCAAATGCACGCTCCAGGCCCAATGGAGCCCATCTGGGTTCCCGGTGCCGGCGGCTAGGGCCGGGAGCACCCAGTCATCGACATCCACAAACTCCACCCCATTAGCCCGCGCCCACCGCCGGCCGGCACTAATTGCCCGCTGGTGGTGCCGGTGGGATGGATAAGTGGGGGCGGCATGGGCCGATGGGCCAACTAGGGCAATTGGAATATCGGGTCGGTAGTGTCGAACCGCGGTCACAATCCGAGTCAGATAACGGTCGGTCCCCTGCTGCGGTAATTGCCGCATCCGCCCACCTGACGCCACGATGACTTTCGGCGCAGCCAGCCGGTAGGTTCGCCGAACCCATCGACGCACCGCCCCCGGGCGCACATACGGGATCGAATCGCGCAGCCAGGTCGGCACGGCCGCGGGTAGGTGATCCATGCCACCCACCCCCAGGACCAGATAATCAGCTCGGTGCACGTAAACACCAAACGCCATCGGGTCGCGGGTCAACGCCCACCACGCATCACGGGCTGTCCACCCGAATCGAGCCACCAGATCAACTTCGACGTCGACGCCCAGGGCGCGCGCGCAGACATTCGGGTAGAGATCTGGGTGGGTGGGTACTTGCGTGTCAACCGGCCCGTGGAAGGCCAGCGAATCGGCCAGAACCAGCAGGTGGCGAGTCATCGCCACATCATCGCGCATTGGGTTTCGGTGCTAACCACAAGATGGTGCCCGACAGACCTTAAAGTCTTCCCATGCCAGAGCACCAAAGACTGAACCGCCTCAGGTCAGTCACCTTGGGCGCCGCCCAGTTCGAAAGAGAAAAAGTCACCTGGCCACCGGCGCTACGCAGCGCGGTTGTCGTCACCGCATGCGTATCAGTTTGCCTCGCAGCCGGCCAGCCAGCTAACGCAATACCCCTTGGCATTGGCGCACTCTTCGTGGGTCTTGCCGACATAGACGAGGTCTCTGGGCAGCGTTGGCGCACCATGTTGTGGACAACGTTTTGGATTACCATCGCCGCGTTCTGCGGCGGCTTGCTTTCCAACATTGGCCTTTACCAAATTATTTCGGTTGCCATGGTTGGGGCCATCGGCGGGTACGTTGGCGCCGCCGGAGCCCGCCCAGTTCTCATCGGGATCCTCGTCATGGTTACTTATGTGGCCTTTTCGGGTGCTCCGGAAGCGCAGCTAGCAGCTTTGGCAACCGGCGCCCTTGTTGCTCTGGGCGGAATTATCCAAACAGCGGCAACGGTGGTGACCGCCCTGATCCGCAGCCGAGGCTCGTTGCGACTCACGCACCAAAATCCGCGCAATATCCGCAAGCTGCGCGCGCATTTCAACACCAAGGATGACTTCTTTCGCCACGGTGCGCGCCTAGCTCTGGCTATGGCGATCGCCGAGTGCATCAACTTGTATCTTGGCTGGCCGCATGGCTACTGGATTCCGCTCACCGTGGCTTGGGTCAGTCGACCCGACCGAAATGGCACGACAACGAAGGTACTCGCACGGGTTGCCGGTTCAATCGCCGGCGTGATCATCACCTATGTCGCGATCGAAGTCCTCAACCTGCAAAGTTACGCCACGGCGATTCTTGTCGGGGTGGGAGCATTTGTCCTACTTGCTTTCATCTGGGCCAACTATGCGATTGCGGTCGTTGGTATCACCATGGTGGTTGTTTCACTGGTTGCACTAAACGGTGACCCCGTCGGACAGGTGTCAGGAGTTCGCGTGCTATCGACGATCATTGCTGGGATAGTAGTGATCGCGGTTTCGTTTAGCTGGCCAGCCGCTCGAATGCAACCAGATCAAGGCCACTAATCTTCGCTTATGTCTAGGCGCGGGTGGGTACTCTTCATCTCCCTCGGGTTGATTTGGGGTTTGCCCTACTTGCTCATCAAAGTCGGCGTTGAATCACTGTCACCATTTGTGGTCGTCTTCGCACGCGTAGTGATCGGTGCCGCCATCATGCTGCCGATTGCGCTCGTTACCGGGCAAATACGCCAACTAAAAGGTCACTGGAAATGGGTGTTCATCTTCGCGATCGTCGAGATGACCTTCACCTTCCTCGCCCTGACCTGGGCCGAGCAACGCCTCACAAGCTCACTCGCTGCGCTCTTGATAGCCACCGTGCCCCTCACCGCCGCCATCATCGCCCGCATCATGGGGCTCGATTCACGACTAAGCGGGTTGCGCTTGGTTGGTCTTGGCGTCGGCTTCGCCGGGGTTGCGGCACTCGTGGGCCTAGATGTTTCTGGTGGGGATTTTCTCTCTGTCGCCGCCGTCAGTATCACGGTATTGGGATACGCCCTTGGACCGATCATCGTGGACCGCAAGTTAAGTGCCGCACCGAGCCTGGCTGTCATCGCTGCATCACTTGCAATAAATGCGGTCATCTACGCACCGTTTGCCTGGTTCACCTGGCCAACCGAGCCGGTGCCCGCAACTGCGTGGTGGTCGATTGTGATCCTCGGGGCCCTGTGCACCGCGGGTGCCTTCATCATCTTCTTTGCTCTCATCGCTGAAGTCGGACCGGCCCGAACCACCGTGATCACCTACATTAATCCGGCGGTAGCCGTTATCTTGGGAGTCTTAATCCTGCGTGAGCCACTGACGCCGGGGATCTTGATCGGGTTTCCGCTGGTGCTGGCCGGCTCCTTCCTGGCCACTAGGCGGGCGCCGGCACTGGAGTCTGAGCCGCACGGCTAAGCCCGGCATCGCCGGCAGGTGGGGGGTTACCCCCGCGCAGTTACGAAAACTTCAGTGGAGCTGAGGGGATTCGAACCCCTGACCCCCTGCATGCCATGCAGGTGCGCTACCAGCTGCGCCACAGCCCCGAAATAACCGGACCCCGATGAACACGGGAAGGGTCAGCATACCGATCGCCGCTCAGGTGGCCCGAAGTGGCCAACGATTGTGCGCTAGCGGTCGTCGGCCAGCGCCGACTCCGGCAAGGTGCCGGCGTTGTACTCCTGCAGCCGCCACCTGGGGCCAATGGCGCTGACATTTTCAACGAGCACCGACCACGAGCAGTTGGTCAGCACCCCGAGCACCGCCCAGTGCTCAGGTGGCAATCCCAGAATCGCACCAATGCCGGCGCGCGCGGCGCCGCCGTGGGTCACTACCACAAGTGCGCCGCCGGGCCCAACCCCCTCAAGGGCCCGTTGCACGGCCGCGGCGACCCGCTGCGCCACTTCAAGACGGGTTTCACCGCTGACCCCGGCCGGCATCTCGGCACTTGCCGACCACTGCGCCAGCATCGTGCCGTAGCCCTGCTCCATTTCGGGCCGGGTCAGGCCTTCCCACTCCCCCGCAAAAGTTTCCCGGAGCCCCACATCGGTGGTGACTTCAAGGCCGAGGATTCGGGCCAGTGGTTTTGCCGTGTTCATTGCACGGCTTAGATCAGAGGCGACAATCACGGTCGGTTGCAAGGTCGCCAACATAGCCGCCGCGCGTTCGGCCTGCTCAACACCTAACTCATCGAGGTCGATATCTGTTTGCCCCTGGAAGCGCTGCTCGGCATTCCAGCGGGTGCGACCGTGCCGCCAGAAAACTATCCGACGGGCTTCGCGCTGCTTATTCAGGACGCCTCCTGCGGATTCGTGCTGCGAGCACCGTCATACATCGCGTCGCGGGATGACTCGCGGGTTGAATGCGGGGCATTAACCGACGCCGGTAACTCGAGCATCGGGCAGTCCTTCCACAGGCGCTCGATGGCGTAGTGGATACGCTCCTCGGCAAGTTGCACGTGCACCACGATGTCGCCGTAGTCAAGGAGCACCCAGTGACTCTCGCGCTCACCCTCGCGGCGCAGGGGCTTTGCCCCCATCGCACGCAACCTCTCCTCGACACCGTCGACAACACCTTTGACTTGACGGTCGTTGGCCGCAGAGATCAAGACGAAAACATCGGTTATGACGACATGGTCGCTCACATCGATGGCCATGATGTCTTCACCGAGTTTCTCGGACGCTGCTTCGGCCGCAGCGACCGCTAGGGCTACTGCTTCAGTACTCGCTGTCATGACTACTACTTTCAGATTGTTTTGGAAGTGCTATTGATAAAGCTTGCGCTTGCCGATGAAGTTCGCCACCGACTCCGGAACCAAGTAGTTGATCGGCTCCGCCCGGGCCGCCCGGGCCCGAATGTTCGTCGATGAAATCGCCAGCGCGGGAATCTCCAATAGAGTCCATGACTCCGCGGGTAACTTTGGGTTTCGCATCTCGTGACCGGGCCGCGTAACGCCGATGATATGCGCCAAGGCGATTACCTCCTGCGGCCCGCGCCACTCCAAAATATCGGCCAAGGCATCGGCGCCGGTGATAAAGAACCACTCGGTCTCCAGGCCCGGGAAGTTGACCTCATACTGCGCCCGCAGATCACGCAGCGTGTCTACCGTATAAGTGGGCCCATCGCGATCAATATCAACCCGAGTCACATCGAACCGATCGTCCATTGAGGTAGCAAGAACCGTCATCAGGTATCGCTCTTCGGGGGTGGCGCCGGGGGCCGGCGATTTATGCCATGGCTGGCCGGTCGGGGCAAATAGCACGGTGTCCAGCTGGAAGCTGTAGGCAACCTGGGATGCAGCGACGAGGTGGCCGTGGTGAATCGGGTCGAAGGTGCCGCCCATCACCCCGATGCGGCGGGTGGTCACAAGTGGTTTCTAACGGTCCACGTTAATCATGGTCGTGACTACCAAGAGTGCTACTAAGACCAGGAAAGCAAACCCACCAAATACATAGGGGGATATCAGCCCCTGCGTTGCTACTTCTTCTGCTGCACCCAGACCCATCGTGAACCCCTTCATATCGTTGTGGGAGCACTCTACTGCGTTTAGAAAACCTTGGTGCAGTACGGACGCGCTAGCTGCGAATGTGGCCGTCGCCGGTCACCACATAAGTAGTGGTGGTCAACTCAGTGAGCCCCATCGGCCCGCGTGCGTGCAACTTCTGGGTGGAGATTCCAATCTCCGCCCCGAACCCGAACTCACCCCCATCGGTGAACCGGGTCGACGCATTGACCATCACGGCAGCGGAATCCACCCCGGCGACAAAACGCTGGGCCGCAGATTGGCTATCAGTGACGATGGCCTCGGTGTGACCACTTGACCACCGGCGAATATGCGCCAGTGCCTCATCGATGCTGTCGACGATCCCTGCCGCAATATCCAAGGAGTAGTACTCCGCCGCCCAGTCATCATCGGTCACCTCGGCGAATTCGACCCCGGTGCCTGTTGCATGCAGCGCGAATCTCGAATCACCGTGGATGGTCACTCCGGCGGCCTTTAATGCATCCAAGGCGCGCGGCAGGAATTCGTCAGCGATCTCGCGGTGCACAAGCACCGTTTCGGCCGCATTGCACACACTCACCCGCTGCGCCTTGCTGTTCAGTAAAATTGCGATGGCCTTCTCGATATCGGCGTCCTTGTCGATATAAACATGGCAGTTACCGACACCTGTCTCGATCACCGGCACCGTGGAATTGTCAACCACACTGCGAATCAGATCCGCACCACCTCTAGGGATAAGCACGTCAACTAGTCCACGTGCCGTCATCAGGTATTTAACCGACTCGTGAGTTTCGCCGGGTACCAGGGAGACCGCGTCTGCCGGGAGGCCCGACGCCACGAGCGCGTCACGCATGACAGCGGTCAGCGCCGCATTGCTTTGGGACGCGGATGATGAGCCACGCAGTAGCGCAGCGTTACCGCTCTTCAGGCACAACCCGGCGGCATCGACGGTGACATTTGGCCGGGCCTCATAGATCATTCCCACCACACCAAGTGGCACTCGAATTTGTCGCACCTGCAGCCCATTGGGCAAGGTGTAGCCGCGGATGACCTCGCCGACCGGATCAGGCAACGCCGCTACGTCACGAAGTGCCTGCGCAATATCGGCAATCCGAGCAGCGTTCAAGGTGAGTCTGTCGACGAGGGCGGCCGAGGTGCCAGCGGCCAGCGCCTTGGCCACGTCAATCGCATTGGCGGCGGTGATCTCACCAGCGCGCGCATCTAGTGCGTCCGCCATGGCAAGTAAAGCAATGTCTTTTTGCTCGCGGGTCAACAGGCGCAACAACCCAGCCGCATCGCGGGCCGCCTGCGCGGTTTTTAGAACTTGGGCTTGCTCATCCATGGGCACACCTTAGATGCACCAGGTGGTAGCTGATCAAAATGGGAGCAGCCGCCCGGCTGCCAGCGGCCCGGGCTGCTCATTATGCAGCCGCCCCCGACGGTGAAAGGTGTCCTTACTAATTACTTCGACGCCCACCGCCGCCCACGGGGGTAACTGCGCGGACTGCGCATGCTCCGCCCATAACCGCTCCGCCATGGTTAAGGCCTGGGACATATCCAAGGCCTCCTCCCAGTAGCGCACTTCTGCTCGATCGACCGCGAACCGGCCAGCCAGCAGGAACGGATGTTCGTGGCTGAGGCGCTCAAGGGCCGCTCGAATTTCAGTTTCCGCAATCGGGGTGCCGGTCACGGTCAAAGTGACATGCCACATCGGCCCTGATTCGACAACACTCGCGTCGACAACACTCGAATCGACAACACTCGAATCGGCGACCATATTGGCCCCCAATCCGCTCAAATCGTGATGACTACTAAGTCATCTCGGTGGACAACCTCGCGTTCATAAGCCGGACCCAAGTCCCGTGCTAGGTCCTTGGTGGACCGCCCGAGCAAGCCGGGCAGTTCGCCAGAGTCAAAGTTGACCAGTCCGCGGGCGATCGTGTGGCCCTTTTCATCTAATAAGTCCACTGGATCTCCGGCAGCAAAGGTGCCCTCAACCGCGGTTATGCCGGCCGGCAGTAGGGAAAGTCGCCGTTGGACGACTGCCGTCACCGCCCCGGCATCAAGATGCAGCCGCCCGCGCCCGGTGGTCGCGTGGGCTAGCCAGAGCAATCTGGTCGAGGTTCGCGCACCGGTTGGGTGGAATACCGTGCCGCCAGCCGCCGAAGTCAAGGCGGTGGCGGACTCCTGCGCGGCCGCCAATAGCACCGGGATCCCGGCTGCGGTGGCGATCTGGGCGGCCTCAACCTTGGTAGCCATCCCACCGAGTCCAACACCGGCCGCCCCCACTCCGCCAATGCGCACCGCGCTTAGGTCCGTCGGTGTGCGCACTTCGGTGATCAATTTCGCTCCTGGTTTACCCGGTGGTCCGTCGAAGAGCCCATCGACATCGGAGAGCAGTACCAGCGCCTCGGCAGCAATGAGGTGGGCAACAAGTGCCGCAAGGCGATCGTTGTCACCGACTCGAATCTCATCGGTAGCGACCGTGTCGTTCTCATTGACGATGGGCACGACGCCCATTTCCAGTAAGCGAAATAAGGTGCGCTGGGCATTTCGGTAGTGCGAACGACGCGTGACATCTTGGGCAGTCAGGAGCACTTGGCCCACGGTGATGCCGTGCTTGGCGAATTCCGCGCAGTAGCGCGCAATCAACATGCCCTGACCGACGCTGGCCGCCGCCTGCTGCGTTGCCAGATCACGCGGGCGCGTGGTGAGGCCAAGGGCCGGGAAGCCCGTTGCAATTGCCCCACTCGAAACAAGCACCACCTGGTGGCCGGCCGCCCGCCGCGCCGCTAATTGCGCCACCAAATCCACGATTCGCTCATCGTCTAGCCCACCGCCGCGCTTGGTCAACGATGATGAACCGACTTTGACGACTATGCGCTCAGCCGCGGTCACCTGACCGCGGGCGTCACGCCCCGTGGCACTCATTAACTATCTCCGTCGAGTTGGGCCGCCAACCGCACATCGGTACCTCTTGGGCTCTTGCTCGATCCCATTTCAATATTCAAAGTCGGCTGCCAGTCAAAAACCACAGCGTTGTCGTCGCTGCCGATCATCACTGTGCAACCGGCCGCTGCCCCCTGCTTGACGAGTGCCTCTTCGACACCAAGGCGGGCCAGTCGATCGGCTAGGTAGCCGACCGCTTCGTCATTGCTGAAATCGGTCTGACGCACCCAGCGCTCCGGGCGCTCACCGCGCACGCGATAGCCAGCGGCATCGTGGGTTACCGTGAAGCCGCGATCATTAACCGACCTCGGGGTGATGACAATGCGTGGCGCCTCATCGGGGATCGCCGCCAGCCGTGCCTGCAATACTTTGTCGGCCATTGCAAATGACAATGGCCGCAAACCTTCATGGGTTGCGGCTGAGATCTCAAATACCAAGTGGCCGCGCTCTTCAAGAATCGGGCGCACCAGATCGGCAAGTACCTGCGCATCCGGAACGTCAATCTTGTTCAGCGCCACAATGCGGGGGCGATCTTGCAAGCCACCATAAAGTGACAACTCATGCTCAATGGCGTCAAGATCATCAATGGGGTCGCGCCCTGGCTCCATGGTGGCACAGTCAAGGACCTGAACGAGCACACTGCAGCGCTCAACATGGCGCAAGAACTCCAGACCCAATCCCTTGCCTGAACTCGCACCCGGAATCAAGCCCGGGACATCGGCGATGGTGAAAACCACCTCGCCAGCTGTTACGACCCCAAGATGGGGGATCAAGGTAGTGAAGGGATAGTCGGCAATCTTTGGACGCGCCGCGCTCATCGCAGCAACGAGACTTGATTTGCCGGCACTTGGAAATCCGACCAGAGCTACATCGGCGACCGTCTTTAACTCTAAGACGATATCTCGATACTCACCGGGTTCACCAAGGAGCGCAAAACCTGGGGCCTTGCGCCGAGGTGACGCCAACGCCGCATTGCCAAGACCACCGCGACCGCCTTTGGCAATAATCTGCCGCGTGCCGCCACCGAGTAGGTCCGCGATTACGGTGCCATCCGGTGCCAACACCATGGTGCCATTGGGTACTCGCAGGACTACGTCTTGGCCCTCGCCCCCATTGCGGTGCGCCCCCTGCCCCGGGCGACCGTTGTCGGCCTTCCGGTGCGGACCATGGTGAAACTCGAGCAGGGTCGTCACGCTCGGGTCGACGACCAACACGATATCGCCGCCCCGGCCACCGCTGCCACCATCGGGCCCGCCAAGTGGTTTGAATTTCTCCCGCAAGACCGAGGCACAGCCGTTGCCACCGTCGCCACCTTGCACATGCAAGGTGACTTGGTCAACGAAGGTGGCCACGGCTAGTACTCCCTTTTCTGGTACCCGGTGCAATGGCAGCGAGGCGAGCCCAACGGGCCCGCCTCGTCGACAAGTTGCTGTCTAACGCGGACCTGGCCGCGAGAGTTTGGTCGGTTAACGCTGGTTACGCACCCGCGACAATGTTTACGACGCGGCGACCACGGGCCACCCCAAATTCAACGGTACCGGCCGCGAGGGCGAACAGGGTGTCGTCCTTGCCGCGCCCAACGTTGTTGCCAGGATGAAAGTGGGTACCGCGCTGGCGCACGATGATTTCACCGGCGTTGACATCTTGGCCGCCGAAACGCTTCACCCCGAGGCGCTGAGCGTTGCTGTCGCGACCGTTACGGGTGCTGGATGCACCTTTCTTATGTGCCATTAGTTCACTTCCCGGTCTTGATATCGGTGACCTTGACCGCGGTGAGGTCTTGACGATGACCTTGACGGCGGCGGTAGCCGGTCTTGTTCTTGTACTTAAGGATGTCGATCTTGGGTCCGCGGTGGTGATCGACGATCTCCGCGGTCACGGTGACCTTGGCCAAAGTCGCGGCGTCGGTTGTCACGGTGCCACCATCTACCACCAATAATGCAGGAAGAGTCAGGGTGTTGCCCGGCTCACCGGCCTGCCGGTCGAGCACCACAACATCGCCAACCGCGACCTTTTCCTGCCGGCCGCCAGCGCGCACGATCGCGTACACCACGAACTCCTACCTGTAAGTCAAATCCCGGGGAACTGCCCCGCGAGGTGGGTGCCCGTTGGGGCACCGGGGTCTAAGGGTACGGATAGCACCCGTTGGTGGTCAAACCGCCTCCTCCGAAGGCTCCAATTCGCCCTCTGCGGCCGGTTCTTCGGTGCGTTCGTAGGCCCGGGCCGCGACATCGGCCGGATCCACCGCATTGGCCGGCCGCCGGTTCTTGGGCGAGACCTCGTGGTCATGATCATGGGCCGCCCCATTGCCATTGTCGACCGGGTGCATCGAAATCCGCAGGCCTCGACCAGCACAGGCATCACATGGGGTCGAAAACGACTCAATGAGCCCCGAGCCGATGCGCTTGCGGGTCATCTGCACCAAGCCAAGTGAGGTGACTTCGGCAACCTGGTGCTTGGTGCGGTCGCGACCCAAGGATTCAACCAGCCGCCGTAGAACCAGATCCCGATTGCTTTCGAGGACCATGTCGATGAAGTCGATGACGATGATGCCGCCGACATCGCGCAGGCGCAGTTGCCGGACGATCTCCTCAGCTGCTTCCAGGTTATTACTCGTGACCGTCTGCTCGAGGTTGCCGCCTTGACCGATGAATTTTCCGGTGTTTACGTCAACCACGGTCATGGCCTCGGTGCGGTCGATCACCAGCGAGCCACCTGATGGCAGGAACACTTTTCGATCAAGTGCCTTAGCAAGCTGCTCATCAACCCGGTATTCGTCAAAGAGATCCTTATTCGAAACCCAGTGTTGAAGGCGGCCCGCGAGATCGGGTGCAATGGCGTTGATGTAGGTGGTCAGAGCCTCCCATGCGGTATCCCCGGAGACCACCAACTTGTTGACATCTTCATTGAAAATATCCCGCACCACCTTGATTGCAAGATCCGGTTCGCCATGCAGCAGGGTTGGTGGTGTCGCCGTCTTTACGGCTTCGGCAATTGCCGCCGACTGCGCCTGCAGGCGCGTGATGTCCTGCTCGAGGGCTTCCTCGGGTGCGCCCTCCGCGGCGGTGCGCACAATGACACCGGCCTCTTCGGGCATTACGCGTTTAAGAATGTTCTTCAAACGAGCCCGCTCGGTATCGGGCAGTTTGCGGCTGATCCCCGTCATCGAACCGTCTGGCACATAAACGAGGTACCGCCCCGGCAAGGAGATCTGACTTGTTAGACGTGCACCTTTTTGCCCAACCGGATCCTTGGTTACCTGCACCAAGATGGTGTCGCCGGATTTAAGGGCGAACTCAATGCGCTTTGGTTGCCCGTCAAGGCCCGCGGCATCCCAATTGACCTCACCGGCATACAACACCGCGTTACGACCGCGACCGATATCAACAAACGCGGCTTCCATGCTGGGTAGCACATTTTGTACGCGACCTAAATAGACATTGCCCACGAGTGAGGACGAACTACCGCGCGTGACGTAGTGCTCAACGAGCACACCGTCCTCAAGCACCGCGATCTGCGTGCGATCACCGGTTTGCCGCACCGCCATCACCCGGTCGACGGATTCGCGACGAGCTAGGAACTCGGCCTCGGTCAAGATAGGTGCCCGGCGGCGACCGGCTTCACGGCCCTCGCGCCGGCGCATCTTCTTGGCTTCGAGCCGGGTTGAGCCACGCATGGAATTCGCATCGTCTTTTTTGGCATTAGTCCGCGGCGCCCGCACTTTGACTACCGTGTTGGGCGGGTCATCGGGGGCTGGCTCTAGATCGGTTTCACTGCCGCGGCGCCGACGCCGACGCCGGCGCGTGGTTGCCGAGTTTTCTGAATCCTCGTCCGTACCTAGCTCATCGGCCTCGGCCTTTTCGTCATCAGCGGTTGTCTCGCCAGCCGCATCGGATTCATCGGTACGTCGGCGGCGGCCGCGGCCGCCGCGGCGGCGCCGGCGGCGGCGCGCCTCATCATCTGACTCCCCAACTACCGCGGCACCTAAGTCACTAGATGCACCAGCGGCGCTGTCCGCAACAGCAGACTCGGCGGGCGCCTTCGCTTTGGCCGATTTACTCGGTGTCCGGGTCCGAGTGGCTCGTGGCGCCACCGGTTCGGCCGCCTGGAAGAGCGGGGCAATGAACGCGGCGCTGGGGGCTTTACCGGGGGCCGGGACCTCAGGAGTCTTGGTTTCCTTCGTGCTTGCCTTCTTCGTGGCCTTCTTGGCGGTCGCCGCTGCCGCCTTCTTAGCGGGAGCCTTCTCGGGCTTTTCGGCGGCCGATTTTTTCTCGGCCTTCTTCGCCACCTTCTTCACCGGTTTCTCAGTTGCCGTGACCGCCGGTGGCCCGGCCGGGCGAATGGCGGCACGCCGGCGCGGGGCCGGTGCTGCTGATTCCGCTGGCGCTGGTGCTGATTTGTTTTCGGACGGGGGTGCAGTTATTTCGACCATTGGGTCGTACTCCTTTAGGCGTCAATCACCGGTCTCCCGGAGTTAACGCGTGTCGTGTGGGTGAGCGTTACCGATCACCCATCAAGTCTTAGCGGCTGCCAGCGGCGCGCGGTCGTGGGCGAATGGATCTCCCACGGTCGCTCCGACTGGGTCGAGCGGCCCCTGTGCCAGCCGAGTCACCCGTGGGGGCGCTGGCGGCACGAGGCCGGCTACCTGCCGTAGTGCCTTAAGAACGTCGTCGGGTCGTACGGACGGTGTTGCATGCCGTACTACCGCCCTGAGTATGGCACACCCTGACCCCGGTTCCACCGACACCGACACCACCGGCCCCCGTGCATCAAAGGCCCGAACCCCATTCTTCGTTAGGCGCTCTACCGTCACTTCGCCCTGAGCCAGTAGTTTTTGGGCCGCAATCTCAACTTCCGCAACCCCCATGCCGGGCAGCTCAATTTGCCAAATACTGGCCTCGAGCCGCTGGACGAAATCAGGTGACCTTGCCTCCACCACCGCCACTATGTCCAGGCCCGGTGGCAGGGCGGCATCTAGCGCCGCCCGCACCGCGGCCGGGTCGCAGCGCTCCGTGACCCCGATTTCGACGTATTCGGCCTCACTTGCCACCCCGGTCGGAGCCGAGTTCGCATAAGACACTTTCGGGTGCGGGGAGAATCCAGCACTAAATGCCATCGGTATCTCCGCCCGCCGCAACGCGCGCTCTAATGCCCGTTGAAAGTCACGGTGGCTGGAAAACCGCAAGCGTCCGCGCTTGGCATATTGCAGCCGCAGGCGTTGGACTGTTGGTGCTACATCGCGCACCGGAGCCGAACGTGCCACATCAAGCCCCCGGTTGGGTGGCTGCTTCGGCAACCGGCGCGTGGGCCGGCACCATTGGCATCGGAAGGTCGGTGACCCCGGTCGGGCCAACTTGAATTTGCGTCTCCATCTGGTCGCACACCCCGCAGTCAAAGCACGGGGTCCAGCGACAATCGTCAATCGCAACTTCATCGAGGGCCGCCTGCCAGTCCTCCCAAAGCCACTCGGAGTCAAGCCCGGAATCCAAGTGGTCCCAGGGCAGTACTTCGGTCTTGGTGCGCTCACGGATGGTGTACCAATCGACATCAACGCATTGATCAGCAAGGGCTCGATCAGCGGCGCTCATCCATCGGTCATAGGAGAAATGCTCACTCCACCCGTCAAATCTCGCCCCGTCTTGCCAAGCCGCGAGGATGACGGCGCCAATTCGGCGATCCCCACGCGAGAGCAAGCCTTCGACGATGCCCGGCTTGCCATCGTGATAGCGAATACCAATGGCTTTGCCGTAGTTGCGGTCGGCGCGAATGGCATCGCGCAATTTAGCCAGCCGGGCATCGGTAGTGGCGTGATCAAGTTGGGCTGCCCACTGAAATGGCGTATGTGGTTTCGGTACGAAACCCCCGATGGAAACCGTGCATCGAATATCACGTGAACCGGTGGCCTCGCGTCCGGCTTTGATCACGTCACGGGCCAATTGCGCGATTTGAAGCACATCCTCATCGGTTTCAGTTGGTAACCCGCACATGAAATAGAGCTTTACCTGGCGCCAGCCGGCCGAATAAGCAGTAGTAACAGTGCGGATTAAGTCCTCCTCCGTCACCTGCTTATTTATGACCTTGCGCATTCGCTCACTACCGCCCTCAGGGGCGAAGGTTAGGCCGCTGCGCCGTCCACCCCGTGACAATTCATTTGCCAGGTCGACATTGAAAGCATCAACTCTGGTACTTGGCAGCGACAGCGCGGTCTGGGAGCCTTCGTACCTATCTGCGAGATTGCGCGCTATGTCAGCGATTTCCGAATGGTCCGCACTTGATAGCGATAACAGGCCCACTTCCTCGTAGCCGGTCTTCTTCAGCCCGTTTTCGACCATCTCCGCAATCCCGGTAATACTGCGTTCGCGCACCGGACGGGTGATCATCCCGGCTTGGCAAAAGCGGCAACCGCGGGTGCAGCCGCGGAAGATTTCCACGCTCATCCGCTCGTGCACGGTCTCAGCCAACGGGACCAATGGTGCTTTGGGGTAAGGCCAGCTATCCAGATCCATCAAGGTGTGCTTGCGTACCCGCCACGGCACCTCGGGCTGGTTCGGAATCACCCGTTGGATCCGGCCGTCTGCTAGGTACTCCACGTCATAGAAAGCCGGAACGTAGATAACCCCGGTCTTGGCCAGTTCGAGCAGCAGGCCCATCCGGCCACCCGGGCAACCTGCGGCCTTCCAATCCCTGGTGAGGTCGGTGATGAGCAGCACTGCCTCTTCACCATCGCCCAGCACGGCAGCGTCAATGAAATCCGAGATTGGCTCCGGGTTGAATGCCGCGTGACCACCCGCAATAACTATCGGATGTGAGTCGTCGCGCTCCCGAGCCAGCAACGGGATATTGCCCAGTGACAGTGCGCTCAACATGTTCGTGTAGCCAAGTTCAGTGGAAAATGAAAGCCCGAAGAGATCGAAATCGCCAACCGCGCGATGACCATCCACGGTGAACTGCGGCACCTTGGCCTCGCGCATCAGGGCTTCAAGATCCGGCCAGATCGCGTAGGTGCGCTCCGCTAAGGCGTCGACGCGCTCATTGATGACTTCATAAAGAATCTGCACGCCTTGATTCGGGGCACCAACCTCGTAGGCATCGGGGTACATGAGCACCCAGTGCACCTGCACGTCATCCCAGGGCTTCAAGGTCGCATTCAATTCCCCGCCGACATACTGAATTGGCTTACTCACCAAGGGCAAGAGCAATTCGAGGCGATCAAAGACGGATTCACCGCGTCGAGCTAGATCTGAAACCGTCATGTGGCCAAGGTTACCCATGGAAACCAGATCCTGCTTTACCCCCGGCACCGGATCCACGATGGCACTGGGATTCTCAGGTCAGGTCAGCGAGGACCGAGCCGAGTGCAGGCGCACATTCTCCAGCAGGCCAATCGCAATCCAGGTCGACATCATGGAGGTTCCGCCTGCCGAAACAAGCGGCAGCGGAATACCGGTGATTGGCATGATGCCCAAAGTCATGCCGATGTTCTCGAAAGTCTGAAATGCCAGCCAAGCGACTATGCCCGTCGAAATAAGTCGTCCATATAGGTCATCTGCTTTCATCGCGATGCGAATAGCCCGCCACAAAATCACGCAGATGAGCAGAATCAACAGGGCCGAGCCAATGAATCCGAGTTCTTCGCCAACCACGGTGAAGATGAAATCGCTCTCGTTGACCGGTACGAACTTGCCTTGGGTCTGCGGACCCTCGAAGAGCCCGTACCCGGTCCACCCGCCCCCGCCCACCGCAATGCGCGCCTGGGTTGAGTTGTACGTGGCTCCCCCGGGTTCACCGGCTGGATTAAGAAATGAGGTCAATCGCGAAATTTGATAGGACTGCAGCAGGCCCAATTGCAGCGCTAGCAAAATGCCAATGACCGCCCCGCCGATCAGGCCGATCACCCAACGCCGACGTGCGCCGGACACGGCAATCACGGATAGCGCCACCGAGCCCAAGATCAGCACCGTCCCGGTGTCGTTCTGCACCAAGATAATTAGAATCGGCAACACGGCGACACCGACCGACATGAGCACATCACGATCATGTGGCTCACTTTCGACGTCACGTTTCTCCGCCAAGATGGCCGCCATCATCATGATGATCGCAACCTTGGCGAACTCGGATGGCTGGATAGTAAATCCGCCCGGCAGATCGATCCATGCGCGGGCTCCAGCTATCGAAGTACCTAGGCCTGGAATGAAAACCACCAGCAGCAGCAATACCGAAACGATGTAGATAATTGGCGTATACGCGCGCAGCCAGCGGTAGTCAAGCCGCGATGCGACGTATCCCAAGACCATGGCGACTACCACGTTGATGAGGTGCCGCTTCAGATATGACTGTGGGTCATTCGCCGATGCCATGTCGGCCCGGCTTGCTGACCAAACCAGCACCGACCCGAAGATCGTGACGCCGATGGCAGCGACAACCAGCACCCAGTCCAGATCACGCCAATAGGAGCTACCTCGGGAGCGGCCGGGTGCTGGTGGCCGGGCGATGGCGTCCGTTGTTGAGAATGCACTCATGGCGAACCCCCTCCCGGTGCCGCTGCCTGACCTGACATCTTGCCTCGCGGCGCCACCGGCGTGCCGTCCGGACGTACCGTAGGCAGTCTTTTCAGCGGGGCGCCATCAACCAGCACACTCGTGGCCGGGTTCACCGTGCTACCGGAGACGCCGAAAATACCCTCGTAGATCTTTCGCACACTAGGGCCGGAAGTCTTTGATCCAGTGCCGCCTTGGGTCACCATCATGACGACCGCATACCTTGGCTTATTGGCTGGCGCGAATGATGCGAACCACGAAGTCGAAACTTTATTGCCGGTGACCTGAGCCGAACCAGTCTTGGACGCAACTGGTATTTGCGCCAGCGGGAAGCCGGCGAACGGTGCCTCACCGGAGCCGTTAGCCGTCACGCCCTGCAGAGCGGAATTAATGAAATTGATCGCAGTTCGCGAAATCTCAACCCGGTCGGTCACCACCGGGTCAATTTCTTTAACAACCTTGCCGTCCGCCCCAATAATGGCCTTGACCAACTGGGGTTGATACAGCGTGCCACCATTTGCAATGGCCGAGTACGCCATAGCCATCTGCAATGGGGTGACCGCGGTATCACCTTGGCCGATCGCCGCGTTCAGAGCATCACCCTCGCGCCACCTGAACCCGTCAGCACAGTTTTCGCGGTCCAGTGCGGTGAAGTAATCCGCCTGCCCAGGGTTGGTCTTGCGGGTCTCGGGGTATCCAGAAATCGCATTGGCGCACCAGGTATCGCGCTTTTGCTCCCAGTTAGCGACCTTGAAGGTACGGCTCGATACCCGCCCGGTGGCCTCACCCGGCAGGTCGATACCTGTTTTAGCATCAAGGCCAAAAAGCCTGGCCGTCTCGGCAATTGGATCCGGTGAATTGCGATTAGCGTCGTTACCCCCGGCGTCATTCCACATTTTGTCGGCGATCCCGTAGAAGACCGTGTTGCACGACACCTCAATTGCGCGCTTTAGGGTGATCGGCCCGTAGCCCGCGGATTCGAAGTTTCGAAATGTTTGGGTACCTAGTTTCACCTGATTGGGGCACTGGTACTTGCTGTACAAACTGAACCCCTCGCGCGCGGCCGCAGCGGTGCTGATCACCTTGTAAGTGGAGCCCGGAGCGAATAGCCCTTGAATGGCATTGGATGAAAGTGCGTCACTATCCATCAGATCCTGGTACTGCTTAGCGGTGACGCCCCCCACCCAAATGGCTGGGTCATAAGTTGGGTAACTAGCCATCGCCAGGATGTGCCCATTTCGCACATCAACGACAACTGCCGCGCCGGAATCGCCCGGATATCCCTGCGCCTGCGCTCGCTGCACCGCAGCAACCAACTGCTGCTCAACGAGATGCTGGAGTCGGGCATCGATTGTCGAGACTATGTAGTCGCCCGCCACCGCAGGCTTCTCCTCCAAGGTTTTGGTAATCCGCCCGGCTGTGTCGACTTCCAGAGTTGTCACCGCCGGCTTGCCGCGGATCGCCTCGTCATAGGTGGATTCCAAGCCAAAGCGTCCGACCACATCGGTGCGGCGCAACCTGTCATACGCCGTCGAATCACCTTGCTCGGTCAGCGCCTCCTCAGTCACCGGCCCCAGATAGCCGAGTAGATGCGCGGCATTGACGTCAAATGGCGCCGGGTAGGTGCGGATGGCTTCCAGCCCCGCGGTGACACCGGGGAAGTTCACCCGCCGTTCCATAATCGATAACGCGGTTTGGGCATCGATATCTCGGGCAATTGGAATCGGCTGGTACGGCGAGCCGTTCCAGCAGACAGGCGGCGGCTTGGCGCCTTCCGCACCGCAAGTCATCAGTCGATCACTAATGCTGGCTGGCGATGCATCAAGAATCTGAGCAAGGCGTTCGATGACCGCGGCACCGTCATCTGGCTCGCGCTGCAAGGTCACGCGATCAACCGTGACAACCAAGGACGTGCGATTGGCGACCAGCGGGCGACCAGCCTGATCCAGGATCAACCCTCGCACCGCCGGCGTCGCCACCTCGCGCAAGGTGTTGCTCTGGGCCGCCACCCGATAACCCTCACCAGTTATTACTTGCAAATAGAACAACCGCACTAGCAAAGTCGCCATCAACGAGATGACGAGCACGCTGAGGATGACTAACCGCAGGTTCGAACGTTCACCCATGCGTGCCCTCCTCCCTAAATACAACCTGATGGCCTTGGCTTTCACAGGCGTGGTCTGACGCTATGACGCTGGCCCCTTAATTCCGGTTCCCGAACAACTTCTAGATTGCAGTCTCAGGGGTAATTCTTCGGACCAGCCACGAAATAGTTGGCACCACGATGGGGGCCAAAAGCAAGCCATACAAACTGCTCGTCAGCACCAAGGTCGGCACCTCCTGCCAGCTAACCTGATTACTTCCGAAGGCGGCGAGAATCAGGGCGTACGCCAAGGCCGCCGCACCGGTGCTCAGCCCGACCATGCCCACCAAAATCGGCACGGTGCGATCCCTCGGGTCGATCACCGCCCCGGTTAAGAAACCGATCACCAGAAAAACCAAAGCCTGGATGCCAATCACACCGCCGGCCGGCGGCGTAAAGCCCAAGGTCAACCCGGCCGCAAAGCCGACCACCGCACCGGTGACCGGCCCATACGCCAGGGCTAGAGCCACCACGCAAACAACGACTAGATCCGGGGTGGCACCGGGCAATCCCAGCCGCGACAGCAAGGTCAGTTGCAACATAACGGCAACCACGATGATGCTCGCGCAAACAACCGTCTGTCGTATCCACATACTTAGTTACTTCCAGCATCTGCCGTAGCCCCCGCCGAGGCTGATGGCGCCGGCACTGGCTTCGCAGCTGTCTCCTTCTCCGGCTTTTCACTAGGAGTTGGTGCCGGGCTGGCCCCATCGTCAACCCCGCCGGCCGTCGAGGTTTCGTCGGGCGCAAAGTTCGAGCTCGCCGGCGGCGTCGGCAATACCGAATCGCGTGGGTCCGCACGGGGGGGCCTGATGACCACACCGACTACCGTCAACGTGGAGACGTCAGCAAATGGCCTAACGATCGCGATGCGTGTTAGCTGTCCGGCGGTACCACTCACGTCGACCACTTCACCGATGGGAATCCCAGGTGCGTATGGCCGGCCGCTGCGCGAACCGAAAGTCACCAGTGCCTGCCCCGGTTTCAAGGTGGCAAGTGGGTCAAGGGTCTGAAACTCCAATGAATCCTGACGCCCGGTTCCTGACAAAATACCGATCTCCTCGGTGCCAGCCACCCGGGCGCCCACAGCCGAGGACGTATCGACAATTAGCACAACCGTTGCAGTCGTCTTAGTGGTGCTCAGGATCCGACCGATCAGCCCCTGCCCATTAATTACCGTCATGTCCGGTAGTAAGCCGTCATCTCGGCCGGCATCGATTGTCACCGTCCAGCTGAAATCCTGTGCTGGTTCTACGGCAATGACTTCAGCAGGCACGATTCGATAGCGCCCAACCCCGGCAACCCGAAGCAGTTGATCAAGTGCGTCGGCCCGCGCCCGATCTTCAGCAGAGCGGACAACCGAGTCTTGCAGGGTCGCATTTTGGGATTCGAGTTCGGCAATGCGCGCCCGTTGATCACCCCAAGTACCCCACCAACTGCCAACACCGGTTATCGGTGACACGATTACCGAGGCCGCAACCTGCACGCCCCCCAATGCGCTGCTTACCACCGAACGCACACTTGAAAATGGGCCTTTGCCACCCCGCAAATCCAAAATGGTGAAAGTCAGCGCGATTATTACGAGGAGAGCGAGAATGATGCGGGTGCGTTGATTCAGCATGAGTGGGCTTCCACCGCTTGGCACCGGTTAGGTGCGCAACGGATTTACCGCCGCGGCTCGGCGATCAGCACCTGTTGCAGTGCATCAAATTCCTCGATGCATTTGCCTGAACCCAGTGCAACACATTCGAGCGGACGGTCAGCGGTGATTATCGGCATACCGGTTTCATGGCGCAACCTCTCATCAAGCCCGCGTAGCAAGGCGCCACCGCCGGTCAAGACGATGCCACGATCCATGATGTCACCGGAAAGCTCCGGCGGGGTCCGATCCAAGGTCGCCTTAACCGCGTCGATAATCGCCTTAACCGGCTCGTCCATCGCTCGACGGATTTCCTCTGCGGTAACCACGATGTTCCGGGGAAGGCCACTGACCAAATCACGCCCGCGGATCTCGGCCTGTGGCTCATCGGGCAGCGGGAACGCCGACCCAATAGCCATCTTGATTTCCTCGGCGGTGCGCTCGCCGAGCATCAGGGAATACTCCTTCTTCACAAACTGGATAATCGAGTTGTCGAGCTCATCCCCACCAACTCGAATCGACAAGCTAGTTACGACGCCACCAAGTGAGATGACCGCAACCTCTGAAGTACCGCCACCGATATCGACCACCATGTTGCCGGTGGGTTCGTGCACCGGAAGATTGGCACCGATAGCTGCAGCCATTGGCTCCTCGATGATAAAAACTTTTCGCGCTCCAGCGGCGTAGCCGGCGTCCTTGACGGCCCGCTGCTCCACGCCGGTGATACCTGACGGTACGCAAATGATCAGCCGTGGTTTTGCCAGGTGCCTGCGTCGATGCACTTTTTGAATGAAGTACCGCAGCATGCGCTCGGTCGTATCAAAGTCAGCGATCACACCATCCTTGAGCGGACGAATCGCGACGATATTGCCGGGCGTACGCCCGATCATGCGCTTGGCTTCGGCGCCCACCGCCAAAATACCCCCGGTATTGCTATTGATCGCAACGACCGAAGGTTCGTTGAGGACGATGCCCCGCCCGCGCACGTACACCAAGGTGTTCGCGGTTCCGAGGTCGACGGCCATATCGCGCCCGACGAAGGATGATGACGAGGCCACGGGGAAGTGTCCGCCTTCCTGTCGAGTTAATGAACGGCCGGTGACGTCCGGCTTATATCCTACGGCGCACCCGGTCTCTGACCGAAATGTCCGGTTTACCCGGTGGCTGGACCAGCCTGGGCGATCAACTCGGCCTTGGCTTTCTCCATAGTCCGCAGTTGGGTCTCTAAGCGCGCCGCGGTCGCCGCATCGGCCGCCAAGTCGTAGGCCGCGGTCGCAACGGCGCCTAGATCGGCCCGGTAATCATGGCCCAGGCTCTGAAAATCACCGGGCTTAACGTTGGTTGCGAACAAGGTGTCGACCAGTGCCTGGCAATAGGTGATGCCCGGGCGCCAAGTCATCGAGTCAGGGATATTGCGTCCGCGGCGCCCGTCCAACGGCAGCCAAGCCGGCCTGTTGGCGAGCAACTCGGGCCGAAAGCGCACCACCGGATCGCCATCGTGCTCCAAGAACCAGACCCGAGGCCTCGGGGTCGGTAGCGGTACCGGGATCTCTTCGGGACGATCAACGGTGATCGACTCCTGCTGGCATAGCGCGTGGAACCCATCTGCCACCTCGCCGCCGGGTGTGCCGACCCAAAGGGCGGCGGCAATGTTGTAGTGGTCTAAATCAATTGGGCCGCCGGGCACCGCCGCTTCTTGAACCTTGGCGCCCAGGCTCTCGCCATATAGCAGCAGCCGTGGACGCTTGGCGCGGGTTGCTAACTCCTCGGTGATGGCGTCGAGCAGTAATTTCTGGGTCTGGGCGGCGATCGGCACTTTGTCCAGGGAGAGGAAAGACGGGAGCAACCCGTAGCCAATTGCCACCGATGCGGTATCGCCTCTGGTCAGGATCTCTAGGACGTCGACGGGGGTGGAGTTCGCGTATCCGCTGCCCGCGGGTGCCTGGATAAGTAGGTGGGCGCGGTCGAAGGCACCGGTGCGTCGAAGTTCCGCCATTGCCAACCCGACGCGCTGCTCCACCGTGGCGGCAGCATCAACACCGATGAAGACGCGCACTGGTTCAGCTACCGGCGCGAGGCCGGTTACCGCCAAGATGGTTTCGGCACTTGTTACCGAACCCACAAACCGGGCACCTTCCCGCCCGAGTTCGGTCATTGAAACTGCCGACTGTGCGCTACCTGATACCAATGGATTCAGCGGCGCCGCGGCATAGGCCGGGTCTAGGTCACGGCCCTGCGGGGTGAGTTTCTTAGCAACCTGCCCGCGGCCCAGTACCCCGGCCGCAACGCCGGCACCCAGCACGCCCAGTCCAACAGCAACCGGCTTTACCGGCCAACTGCCGCGGCCGCCGGCGGCCAACGCAAGTGCCGCCCCCAAGCCGACCGGAAGTGCCACCGCCGCACCGGTTAGACCGCCGACCACGAATGGGAAGGCAGCTCGGACTTTCGCCGGCCACGGCACCAACGTCGGCCCGCGCGAGCCTGCGGCTACCACAACACCGATGCTGACACCGGCTGCCGTACCAAGCACCGCCGGCAGCATCGGACTACAGGCCCGGGAAGAAGAGTTGGATTTCGCGCGCTGCTGATTCGGGTGAATCAGAACCGTGCGTGACATTTAATTGGGTCTCGGTGGCGAGATCACCGCGGATGGTGCCCGGTGCCGAGTTGGCCGGATTGGTGGCACCCATCATGGCGCGCCACGACAAAATGGCCGCCGGGCCCTCGATCACCGCTGCGACCAAGGGGGCGCTGGTGATGAACTCGACTAGGTCGCCGAAGAACGGCTTATCAGCATGCTCGCCGTAATGCTCCTGGGCAACCGCGGCCGACAAGGTGCGCATTTCTAAAGCAATTATCTTGTAGCCCTTGCGTTCAATGCGTCCGAGAACTTCACCGACCAGGCCACGGGCCACGCCATCGGGTTTGATCAGGACAAGGGTGCGCTCCGACACTGGTGTAACTCCCTAAGTAGCGAATTGGGTAGGTCTTGACGAACCCAAACTCTAGCCAGCACCCTCGACCGGCGCTGCAGCGCGTTCCGCCCGAAGTGCGTCCACGCGGCGCCCACTTCGAATCGCGAAGAACCAAAGGATCACGAAGATGGCACCCACGATGAACATAAGTGGAACAAGTAACCCCGTGGCCAAAATGGCAACCTGCAAAACCCAACCCAGGCCCACACCCCAGGGGCGGCGCAAGGTGCCCACCGCGAGCAGCAGGATCACCGCCAGCCCCACCCCGATGCCGATGGCCAGCCCCGGATTGGCTACCGATCCGTTGGTCGCCGCTACCGGGATAGCCAGCAGCACGATGATCGCTTCAATTGCGAGTACCGCAGAGCCCAGCACCTTCACACGATCACCTGTCCATTCGTTCACCGGGCCGAGTAAAGGCGCTTGGCGTCGCCAACCAGTGCGACGGATCCGGTGACGAGCACACCTACGCCGCCGAACTCACCGGACTCCTCAGCCAGGGCGAAGGCCCGATCCACCGCCGCCAGTAGCTCTGGTTCGGTCCAGACTCGGTCGGCGCCAAATATCGAACTCGCGATCGCGGTAAGGGCAGCACCTGGCATCGCGCGTCCAGATGTTGACTCCGTGACGATGACGCGATCGACAACCGGCTCAAGTGCCGTCAAGATGCCGGCGGCATCCTTGTCATTCATCACGCCGACGATCGCAAACAATTGGGCGAAATCAAATGAATCCGCGATGGCTGTTGCCAACGCCCTAGCACCGTGCGGATTATGCGCCGCATCCAAGATGACAGTTGGGTTACGGCGCACGATTTCTAGGCGACCGGGTGAGGAAACCAAGGCAAAGCCTTCACGCACGATGTCAATGTCCAACTCTTCATTGCCGCCGCCGATGAAGGCCTCCACCGCAGCGACGGCAACGGCAGCATTAGTGCCCTGGTGCTCACCGAATAACGGCAGGAAGACATCTTCATACTCCGCGCGCAGCCCCTTCAAGGTGAGCACCTGACCCCCAACGGCCACCCCGCGGGTCAGCACACCAAACTCCAGGCCCTCCCGCGCCACCGTGGCAGCCATCTCAACACTGCGCGCCAACAGCACCTCAGCGGCTGCCAGTTCTTGTTGGGCCAACACGACGAAGGCATCGGCCTTGATGATGCCGGCCTTCTCGAGGGCAATCATCGCGACTGTCTCACCGAGGTACTCAACGTGGTCAATGTCAATCGGGGTAACCACCGCGACCATGCCATCGGCGACATTGGTGGCATCCCACGCGCCGCCCATGCCAACCTCGATGATCGCCACATCGACGGGCGCATCGGCAAATGCCGCGAACGCCAATGCCGTCATGACCTCAAAAAAGGAAAGGGGAATACCGCCATCTGCCACCGAGCGCTTGTCAACCAGTTCAATAAATGGGGATATGTCATCCCAAGTCCGCAGAAAACGACCAGCGGAGATCGGCTGACCGTCGAAGCAGATGCGTTCGCGTGGGTCGAGCAGATGGGGTGAGGTGAATAAGCCGGTGCGCAGCCCCAAGGCACGAAGCAGGGCCTCGATCATGCGGGCGGTCGATGTCTTGCCGTTGGTGCCCGTGACGTGGATTACCGGGTAGGTGCGCTGCGGATCACCGAGCAGATCCACCACCGCGGCGATGCGGGCTAGCGAGGGTTCGATGCGGTTCTCGGGCCACCGAGTGGTCAACTGCGCTAACAGGCTTGGCAGTCGCGAGGCTGCATCCTGATCACTTGGCACAGACCTGAGTCTAGGTGCGCCAACTAACTTGGACTAGTCAACGTATCTGCCCAGCCTGCGGGCCGCCTCCACATAAACCTCAAGCAGGTGTCGTCTCCCGACCGTTATCGCGTCCACTGCGACGACCGCATCGTCGTGCTCGTCGAAATAGACTTTCCAACAATCACTCAGGAGCTGCAATGCCCGGCGCTGCAGGTTTCTGCTAGGAAGTGATTTGATGTCCTCAGCGAATCCCGCCCGGTAGGTCCGGGACCAACTACCGGCCAACTCTTACTCAAATTCGTTCGGCAGAAATCCAAGTTCAGCCACTAATCCGGCAAGTGGCGAGCTCGCCGCAGAGTCAGCAAGCCGCGCCGCCACAAGGTCGCCCAGCATGATGTCCTCGATATGTGGGAGCAATTGCTCAAATAACGCAAAGGGCAGCAGCACAGCCTCGGGTCGGCGATGGCTGCCGAAAATCACCGGGGTTGCGGCCAGCGCGCGCCTCACTGGTGGGCAGCTGGACCCAGCCCCACCACAACCGATAACTCTTGCAGTCGGTAACTTTGGTCAATCCGGAACCCAAGGGCAAGAACTGCGCCTGCTCCTGTGCATAAGCGTCCGGCTCCTGTGCATAAGTGTCCGGCTCCTGTGGATATCCGGCTGGGCTGAGACCGATTTAGTAGGGGGCGGGCGCGGCTGCATACCATTGCCAACCATGACCGCCACCGCACCAAGGCCCAAGTTGCCCGAGCAGCCCAGCATCGAGGGCATCGAGGCCAAGTGGGCCGGGGTCTGGGAGGCCGAGGGCACCTACCGATTCGACCGCACCAAGACCCGCGAGCAGGTCTTCTCCATCGACACCCCGCCGCCGACCGTCAGCGGGTCACTGCATGTTGGCCATGTCTTCTCCTATACCCATACCGACTGCATTGCTCGCTACCAGCGCATGCGCGGCCTTGAGGTTTTCTACCCGATGGGTTGGGACGACAACGGGCTACCAACCGAGCGCCGGGTGCAGAACTACTTCGGGGTGCGCTGTGACCCAAGCCTTGCCTATGACCCAGGCTTCACCCCGCCATCGGAGCCGGATGCCAAACACCAGGTGCCTATCTCGCGCAAGAACTTCGTCGAACTATGTGAGAAATTAACGGTTGAAGATGAGGTCGTCTTCGAAGAGCTCTGGCGCCGCATGGGCTTGTCGATTGACTGGAGTCAGACGTATCAAACAATTGACGCCAACGCCCAGCGGGTGAGCCAACTTGCCTTCTTGCGCAACCTGGGGCGCGGTGAGGCCTACCAGTCCGAGGCGCCAACACTTTGGGATGTCACCTTCCGCACCGCCGTTGCCCAAGCCGAACTCGAAGACCGCGAACGCCCGGGCGCCTACCACCGAATCGGGTTTAGCAAGAGTGCTAACCCCGACGAGAAAGTCTTCATCGAGACAACCCGACCCGAGCTGATCGCCGCCTGCGTCGCCCTCGTCGCAAACCCAGATGATGAGCGATACCAACCACTTTTTGGCACTAGTGTCACCACCCCGCTCTTCGGAGTTGAGGTGCCGATAGTCGCGCATCACCTTGCCGATCCAGAGAAGGGCTCTGGTATCGCAATGATCTGCACCTTCGGTGATCTGACCGACGTCATCTGGTGGCGTGAGTTGCAACTGCCAACGCGCCCGATCATCGGCTGGGACGGGCGCATCCTGCCCGATGTTCCAGACTGGATCACCGATGAAACCGGCAAGGCAAACTACCTAACACTCGCCGGTGCCACCACTCACACCGCAAAGGAGCGCACCGTTGACTTATTGACCGCCAGCGGCGACATGATTGGTGAGCCAAAGCCGATCACCCACGCGGTCAAGTTCTTCGAGAAGGGCGATAAGCCACTTGAGATCGTCACAACCAGGCAGTGGTATATCGCAAATGGTGGGCGCAACCCAATACTTCGTGACGAACTACTCGAGCGCGGGCGCGCGATCACCTGGCACCCGCCCCACATGCTCGTGCGGTATGAAAACTGGGTTGAAGGCCTAAATGGCGATTGGCTGATTTCGCGTCAACGATTCTTCGGCGTGCCACTTCCGGTTTGGTATCCACTAGATGCTGCCGGCAACCCCCGCTACGACGCACCGATTACGCCAAGTGAAGACCAGTTACCTATTGACCCAAGTAGCGATGCGCCCGCTGGTTTCACCAATGCCCAGCGCGGGGTGCCCGGCGGGTTCATGGGCGACCCAGATGTCATGGATACGTGGGCAACTAGTTCACTCACTCCCCAGATCGCCGGCGGCTGGGAGCGCGATGAGGATCTGTGGCAGCGGGTCTTTCCGATGGATGTGCGTCCGCAAGCCCATGAAATCATCCGCACCTGGCTCTTTAGCTCCGTGGTACGCGCTGACCTGGAAAGTGATTGCGTGCCGTGGGCCCACGCCGCCATCTCCGGCTGGATCTTGGATCCGGACCGTAAGAAGATGAGTAAATCCAAGGGCAATGTGGTCACGCCAATGGGCCTACTTGACGAATACTCATCCGATGCCGTCCGCTACTGGGCGGCATCGGGGCGCCCCGGCACCGACACCGCATTTGATATCGGCCAGATGAAGGTCGGTCGTCGCCTTGCGATCAAGATTCTCAATGCCAGCAAATTTGTACTAATGCTCGAAGGCATCGAGGACGAAAATGCCATCACCGAGCCGGTCGACAAGGCCCTCCTCGCCCAGCTCGCGGCCACCGTGCAAAGCGCGACCGCGGCCTTCGATGATTTCAACTACGCAAAGGCCCTGGAAGTCACCGAGTCATTCTTCTGGAACTTCACCGATGACTATGTCGAGTTGGTCAAAGAGCGCGCCTACGGCGGCCAAGGTGCCGCCCCGGCTGAATCAGCCAAAGCCACGTTGGCCATCACCCTTAAGACCGTGCTCGGATTGTTCTCGCCGTTCTTGCCATTTGTCACCGAGGAAGTCTGGAGCTGGTGGCAGGTGGGCTCGGTGCACCGCTCGACCTGGCCGGCCAGCGCCCACCTAATTGCACTCGCCCATGGCCAAGACCCAAAGTTGCTCGACGACCTAGCCGTTGCCATCTCCGGTATCCGTAAAACCAAGAGCGACGCTAATGTTTCAATGCGGGCCAAACTCAGCCAGGTGACCATCACCGCGTCCTCCGAGATGATCGATCGCCTGCAACTTGCCGCCGAGGACATCAAGGCCGCCGGGTGCATCACGCAGTTGCTGCTAGAAAGTGGCGATCAACTGAGTGTCACTGCAGTACTCGCACCGGACTAGGCCAGCAAACTATCGGGGCTGACAACCACGAGGCCGGGAACGTTCATGCGAGCAAAGCCAAGGTCGCGGGTCAAGAGGCGATCAGCGTGTGCGACCGCGTGTCCGGCAATCAAGAAGTCAGCAAAGATTCGGCCACCCGAGCTTTTTCTTCCGCGGACTTCGCCCGCAACTGCTGCGCCCCATTGCCCAATCTCTACATATTCGACCTTGAGTTTCTGCAGAATCCCGACAGCTTCTGAAGCTGATCGGCAGCCTGCGGCGAATTCGGCGACTACTTCGGGCGAACTAATCAAAGAACCTTCAAGCGCACAACGCTCAATGGCCGCACGCGAACTAGAACCGTGAGTGGGATCTGCGCTCACAATGTCAATCAGGATATTTAAGTCAACCGCCGTCGTTGTCATTGATCATCCCAAGCACGAATGGGCCGCAACTCTTGCATGATCTCATCGGTACTCCGGCCACCAAAATCAACGACCCCATAGACGCCGTCCCAATCAATCCCAGACTCGGTGAGAACTTTCTTTCGACCTACGAATTCGTTGCCTCGCACCTCAAACTCCAACGCATCCCCCGGTTCAATCCCAAGGGCGGCACGAACGTGCTTGGGAATAGTGATCTGCCCTTTGCTGGACACGGTTCCGGCCACCCCCAAATAGTGAAGAATTTATCCAAAAAAGTAAAGATTTTGCCACGGCTTCGAGTCTGGCCGAATCATGTGACCTAATCAATGAACCCGGCTGCTGCTGTGGGGCAGGTGGCTAGTCAGTCGACCGCATGCAGCTAGGCAGCGACGCATCGATCAACGGGTATTGCTGAAAAACTAGGCGGACTTCTCGCCGCGCACCCGACGAGGCGCCGAACGCGGCACCAAGGTCGGATTCACGTTGTCGCGCACGACCGCACCGGTGATAACCACCTTGGCGACATCTGAGCGACTCGGCACGTCATACATCACGTGCAGCAGTACTTCTTCGAGGATCGCGCGCAGGCCACGGGCACCGGTGCCCCGCAGCAAGGCCTGGTCGGCAATCTCGTCCAATGCCTCCGGCTCGAACTCCAGCTCGACCCCGTCAAGGCTGAAGAGCCGCTGGTACTGCTTGACCAAAGCGTTCTTGGGCTCAGTGAGCACGGCCACCAGGGCGGCCCGATCAAGCTTGGAGACCGAGGTAAATACCGGCAACCGGCCAATGAACTCCGGGATCATGCCGAACTTAAGGAGATCCTCGGGCATTACATGGGAGAAGATGTCATCCGGGTTGGTCTCCTTGGCCTCTACGCGCTCACCTTCGACGATGTCGAAGGTGAAGCCCACGCGCTTTTGCCCTAGCCGCTGCTCAATGATGTGGTCTAGGCCCGAGAAGGCGCCGCCGACGATGAACAGCACATTGGTGGTGTCGACCTGAATGAACTCTTGGTGCGGGTGCTTGCGCCCGCCTTGGGGCGGAACCGAAGCTGTCGTGCCTTCCAAAATCTTCAGCAGTGCCTGCTGCACACCTTCACCGGATACATCGCGGGTGATCGACGGATTCTCGCTCTTGCGGGCCACCTTGTCGATTTCGTCGATGTAGATGATTCCGGTCTCAGCCTTTTTGACATCGTAATCAGCAGCTTGGATGAGTTTCAGCAAGATGTTCTCGACGTCCTCGCCGACGTAGCCAGCTTCGGTCAGCGCGGTGGCATCGGCGATCGCGAACGGAACATTGAGCATGCGGGCTAAGGTCTGGGCCAGTAACGTCTTGCCGGAGCCGGTTGGGCCCAGCAGCAAGATATTCGACTTCGCAAGTTCAACTTGGTCGTCCTTGGGCTTCTCGCCGGCTTCGGCTTGCACCCGCTTGTAGTGGTTGTAGACGGCCACCGAAAGTGACTTTTTGGCGACATCTTGGCCGATTACGTACTGATCCAAGAATGCGTAGATCTCCCGCGGCTTGGGTAGTTCACCGAATTGCAGATCACTGGCCTCGTGGAGTTCTTCCTCGATGATCTCATTGCACAGATCAATGCACTCATCGCAGATATATACCCCGGGGCCGGCAATCAGTTTCTTGACCTGCTTTTGGCTTTTACCGCAAAAGGAGCACTTGAGCAGATCGCCGCTCTCGCCAATACGTGCCACGGCGGGGCTCCCTTCAAACTGATTGATCCGGTGGCAATTGCTCGCCAAAGTACCCAGCGGGGATCTGGGCTAGACCGACCGTACCCTGTTGAGGCGCTGCACGCACGGTATCGGCGCGCACTTAAGTCTCAAGTGGGCCTTGAGGCTTATTAGACCTTGCGGGAGGCGATTACCGCGTCGATGATGCCGTACTCCTTGGCGTCGGCAGCGGTCAGGATCTTGTCGCGCTCAATGTCCTTGGCGACGTCCTCCGGGGTCCGGCCACTGTGCTTGGCGAGCATGCCTTCCATCTCCACGCGCATTCGCAAAATCTCATTGGCCTGGATCTCGATATCCGAACCTTGGCCACCGCCTTCGGTGTACGGCTGGTGGATCAAGATGCGCGCATGCGGGAGCGCGAAGCGCTTGCCCGGGGTGCCCGCAGCCAGCACGACCGCGGCCGCAGACGCCGCCTGCCCAAGGCAAACCGTTTGGATCTGCGGCTTGACGAACTGCATGGTGTCGTAGATCGCGGTCATCGCCGTGTAGGAGCCGCCGGGTGAATTTATGTAGATCTGAATATCGCGATCTGGATCCATTGACTCAAGGCAAAGCAGTTGCGCCATGACGTCGTCGGCTGAAGCATCGTCGATCTGCACACCCAAGAAGATGATGCGCTCCTCGAACAATTTGGTGTACGGGTTATGGGTGCGCTCACCATTTGCGTGCCGCTCCCGAAACTCAGGGAGGATGTAGCGGCTCTCCGGCTGGAACAGGCGGCTCACTGGACATCTCCCTTGGTTTTGCGACTCTTTACTGGCGGTGCGTCGGCGGCCGAGCTATAGACGTGGTCGATCAGGCCGTACACCTTGGCATCTTCGGGATTAAACCAACGGTCACGATCTGAGTCGGCTTCGATCTGCTCGAGGGTTTGCCCACTGTGGTCGGCGATTAGTTGGGCCATGCGCTTCTTGATGAACAGCATCTGCTCGGCTTGGATCTTGATATCACTCGCGGTGCCGCCGATACCGCCGAGGGGCTGGTGCATCATGATGCGGGTGTTCGGGGTCGCGTAACGCTTGCCCGGCGCCCCGGCGCATAGCAGGAACTGACCCATCGAAGCCGCTAGGCCCATCGCAATCGTCGTGATGTCATTGGGGATCAACTGCATGGTGTCGTAGATGACCATGCCAGCGGTTATCGAGCCACCGGGAGAGTTGATGTACAAGGTGATGTCTTTGTCGGGATCCTCGGCCGCAAGAACCTGGAGCTGCTTGGCGATGCGGTTGGAGTTCTCATCGCGCACCTCACCCTCAAGCCAGATGATGCGCTCGCGCAGCAATCGCTCATCGAGCATGTCACCGAAACCGGTCATAGCGCCACCGGTGCCACGCAGCTCAGGCAGCACCTGTGCCGCCTGACCGTTCATCTGCCTTTGACTCAAAGCCTCTCCTTTATCGGACTCATCAGACCTTAACCCTGCGGGCCGACCACTTCTTCCCCAACTGCCGCGAGTTCGCCACCAGCCGAACCCCAACCGCCCTTGGGCCGCTGAGATTATTCTTCGTCGGCGGCGGGGGCCGGGATTTCGGTGATCTGCGGGCCGTTCAACTCAACGTCAAGGGCCTTGAGATCAACCGGGTTACCCGAAGCGTCGACCACGGTTACCTGCTCCATCACCACGGCCAGCGCCTTGGCGCGGCGAATATCTGCGATCGCCATCGGCACCTGCCCGGCTTCGACCAGGGCTTGGGCAAAAGCATCCGGGGCCAACCCGTAGCGCGGTGCCTGCTGCACCAGCCAGGCCGACAACTCACTCTCGCCCACCGATACCTCTTCGACCTCGGCGATCTTGTCGAGGATTAACTGACTCTTCAACCCGGCCCGCGCCTGCGACTCGACCTCGGCCCGGTGCTCATCACTGGCCTCGTGACCATCACCGAAATGATCGGCAACCTCCGCTGCAATCACGCCTTCGGGCAATGGAATGTCAATCTGCTCCATCAAAGCCTCGTGCACATTGTCGCGGGCCTGCGCGCCTTGCTCAAATTTCTTCAGGCGCACCAAGCGGTTTCGGAGGTCATCGCGCAACTCCGCCACAGTGTCGAACTCCGAGGCCAGTTGCGCGAACTCATCATCAAGTGCCGGCAACTCGCGCTCGCGCACCGAGGCCACCACCGCGGTCACGGTGAGCGGAACTCCGGTCCAGTCGCCATTTTCCGGGGTAAACTCAAAGGTGCGGGTTTCATCCTTGGCGGCCCCGCGCACGGCATCGTCGAATCCCGGCAGCATGCCATCGGTGCCGAGTTCATATGACAAGGCCGTGCCCGAGAGATCCTCGACCGCATCTCCTTGATCGGTGGCCCCAGAAATATCGACGAGCAGCACATCGCCGTCTGCGCAAACCCGATCCACATCCTTCAGCGTCGCAAAGCGAGTGCGGAGCGCATCGACCTGGGTCGTCACATCTTCGTCACTGGGTTCGGCGTCGAAAACCTCTATACGCAGGGTGGAGAAATCCGGCAGGTCAAACTCCGGGCGGACGTCGACCTCTGCGGTGAAGGCCAGATTCTGGCCATCCTCCATCGAGGTGACATCAACTTCTGGGCGGCCAATCGGTTTGACGTTATTCGCGCGGACGGCTTCTTCGTAGGCCTTCGGCAGCGCGTCGTTGACGGCCTCCTCGATTACCGCGCCGCGCCCTACCCGCTGCTCGATAACGCGAGCCGGCACCTTGCCCTTGCGAAAGCCCGGTACGTTGACCTGCTTGGCGATGCGCGAGTAGGCGATGTCCATGCTCGGCTTGAGCTCATCGAATGGGACTTCAATGGTCAACTTGACCCGGGTCGGCGACAAGGTCTCTATGTCACTCTTCACAGCTGCTCATTCCATCGTGGTTGGGCTAACGGTTGTCGGGGCGGGGAGATTCGAACTCCCGGTCTCCTGCTCCCAAAGCAGGCGCGCTAGCCACTACGCTACGCCCCGCGCTGGCCCGCCGAGTCTAGGTGCTCGCGCCTTGCGCCCAAAATCAGGCTGCGGAATTGACCGGTGCCGGAGACTTGCGATTAACGAGCACCGAGAAATAGGCCATCGTTGGAATCACGTAGGCGAACCAAGCCACCACCATGAGCCAACTGGTGACCGCCCGGAAGTTGAAAATGGCCGCGAGCAGCGAGCCGTACCAGCTCTCCTTCGGCACCGCGGAACTCACGTCAAAGGCCACCGACTCCTCACCAGGCAGCACCCCGGCCTCTTGGAGTTCGTGCACCGCATACATCAAGACGCCCGCGGCCACGATGATCAGCGCGATGCCCGTCCAAAGGAACAGCCGGCGCAGGTCAACCTTCAGGGCGCCGCGGTAGAGCAGGAAGCCCAGCGCCACCGCCACCGCCAGGCCCAAGAGCGCCCCGATGAAGGGGGCGGTCGCGGTTGCACTCGATTGGGCCGCCGCCCAGACGAATAGCGCTGTCTCAAGGCCCTCCCGGGCCACCGCCACGAACGCAACTACGCCCAAGGCCCAAGAACTGCTCACCAATGCCTTATCGACTTCACCGTGCAGGTGTGATTTCAGTGATCTGGCGTGCACCGCCATCCAAAAGATCATCCACGTTATGAGGCCAACGGCGAGCAGGCTCATGGTGCCCGCGAATAGTTGCTCCGCCCGCGGCTCCAATGCGCTGCCGGTGAGGACCAGGAGCACGGTCACCAGGACTGAAAGGCCAAGCGCGGCGCCGACCCCGGTCCAGATCCGCGAGAGCTGCGACCGTTGGTCGAGTTTGACTAGGTAGGCCACCAAGATGGCGACGATCAATGCGGCCTCAAGGCCCTCGCGCAGGCCGATGAGGAAATTGGCGAACATCAAGCTCCTAGGTCAGAAGTGGTTAGGTTGACCTTAGTAAGGATAGCCATACCTGCGGGCGGAGTCCACTCGGGGGGCAAATTGTTACCGAGTTCATGGGTGCGCCCATCGGCAACCGATTTGCGTCGACAGTCGCGTCGACAATCGCCTCGACAATCGCGCAGTACTGCAGCCTTAGCGTCTGGCTAGACTGCACGAGTTGTTCGCGGGTGTAGCTCAATGGTAGAGCCCCAGCCTTCCAAGCTGGCCATGCCGGTTCGATCCCGGTCACCCGCTCCACCGAAAACCCTTTGCGAATAAAGGGTTTTTCGCATTTTTCGGATCTTCAGATATTTCTCAAACCTCCTGATTTGGGCCCAAATGTGCTCACTTAGTGGCACGTAGGTGGCACGCCACGGCGTGTCGCGCCTATGGGATCAGGCAGCATTTAGGGGTTAGAGGCTCGCAGCAGGACGAATTTGCCGTACAAATGGACGTTCAGTGCCAAGAAATATGTAGCTTATTGCTCGCGTTCGCCCGTTACCTGCGGACTGCGGGGACGAATCGCCCGACCAAATAGTCATCGATGTCCGAGCGGCGCAGACGCACTAGCCGACCAACTTTTAGAAAGGGGATCCGCCTCTCCCTGATGAGCCGACGCTCGAAATGGTCCGTGATGTTCAGGTAGTCAGCCGCCTGTTCGACGGTCAACAGGTCACCCGAGGAGGACTTCGGCGTGGCAGATCGACGTCGGGCTTGCTCCAAGTTCGTCATTCCCATGCCCTCTCATGTATCAGCCAGCACCGCCAAGCGAAGTTGATCCCACCCGATCAGCCCCTAGCCGCATCCAAAACTCGCAGTTGCGCGAGACCTTCACCTCTTAAACGGTGCTACCCCCTCGGTACCTCACAAGTTCACTCATGTCCCCCTTTATCCCAGGTGGTTGCCGTGAACCGTGCGCATAAGACTGTCTTACCCAGATCGTCGATGGAGGTTTTGGGGCACTGTTGCATTAAGGCCCCCCATACACCTATTCGTTTGTCTTCCGAGTCAGATTCTCAGGGTGAAATAGACCGATGTGCCACATCTACCATCAATGGAGCTGCGCAACTTGCCATTACCAAAGCGTTGCGAAACATGGGGCGAACAGACATCCGCATCCACGACCTCCGACACACGGGCCAAGTTCTTGCAGCGCAATCCGGAGCTACCCTCGCAGACCTCATGGCCCGACTCGGCCACAGCAGCGTCAACGCCGCGCTGAAGTACACCCATGCTGCTGACGATCACGGCCGACAAGTCGCGGATCGCATGGATGCTGCGCGCACAACTGGCATGTAACGACAACCTCCAGGGAGGCCGCTGCATCTTGACAAGTCCTCGTTCGCCTGGTGAATCACCCTGAGTTTTGTTCCTTGTGTTTCACCTGAGTACCGGTTGGTGTCCTCGTGTTTTGCGAATCGCAATATTTGTTCTCGTGTTCGGCGGTGTTGCGCTGCGTGGGTTCGCATGTGCAAGGAACCTGCAGACCGCGAGCCCCAAGAGTGGCCTTCCCAAACCCTTGGACCCGATTGTCAGTCGGTGTGTTTACTATGAGCATCGGACTACAAGTCCTATCGGATGGGAGGGGGCTAGATGTCCACTCGGTATTTCGAATTCGTTGGCGGCGATGCGCAACGCCCCGTTGCTGCGGTATTGAAGTTCTGGGAAGGCACAGTCGACTGGTCAACGTTGACAGCGCGCTTCGGCAAGATCGGCTGGAAGGACCCACTTGCTCGCGGTGTGCGACCAGCCCCGACCGCTGAGGCAGTCGAGACGCTGGCGGAAACTATGATCGCCGACAACATCCAGCAAGGGTGGGAACCCCTGGAGTCGGAGACCTAATGCCCCGAGGATTTCCCCCGCAGCGGATCCGCCAATGGACCGATCTTGCGCACCAACTTGCAGCTTCCGATGCCACCGTGGATGTCGCCCTCGTCGTTGCCTACTCGGCATGGGAGGCGTTGCAGGGAAGGGTTCTGGCGGTCGCTCTCTACCGGCAGGGGTTCTCGATCTCGGTTGCGCACCAGTTCTTGGGGAGCACCGACCTCAACGACCGAAAGATGGTCAAGCAGCAATTCCAAACAGTCCTAGGGCGCGATCCGCAGCAAACGCCCGGTGTTAGTTCGCACTGGCGTGCTCTCAACGAGTGGTCGTATCACCGAAATGGGCTCGTCCATGGACTGTCCACCTACAGTCCCGTCACTCTAAGAGCCGGAGTTTCAGAATTGGCTGAGCGACTGCACGATCCTTCGTGGTTAGCTGGTCTCCCAGTTCCACGGCAACTTGGCGGGGATCGGGCTGATTCCATCCCATTAGGGAATGTTCTGGAACCACAGCGTGGTGGGCGCCGCAACGGTCTTGACGCGAAGTCTCTCGCGCGTGCCATCCGGCGGATCCGGTCAGCATGAGCGTTCCCGGAGCCGAGGCGGCGCCACTACCGACTCTTACCACGGCGGAGGCAATCACCCGGTTACTTGCCTGTTTACAGACCTGCGACAAGGAGGTGCGCAGGATCTTGGCGGACAACGTGAACACCCCGCTCGATGCGCTTGCGGCCCTAGCCAAAGACAAGGACGGGGGGGTGCGCAAGAACGTGGCACGGAACTCCAGCAGCACACTCGAGTTGCTGACGGCCCTAGCCAAAGACAAGAAATGTGACGTGCGAGAGGCCGTAGCGCGGAACGCCAACACCCCACTCGAGTTGCTGACGGCCCTAGCCAAAGACAAGGACGGGGGGGTGCGCTCATTCGTGGCGGGAAACGTGAACACCCCGCGCGAGTTGCTGACGGCCCTAGCCAAAGACACGGACGCAAGAGTGGGCTCGTCGGTGGCGAAGAATGTGAACTGCCCGATCGACTTGCTCGCGGCCCTTGCCAAAGACCAGTCAGTGAACGTGCGCTGGGGTGTAGCCGGTAACGTGAACACCACGCGTGAGTTGCTGACAGCCCTTGCCAAAGACCAGGAAGTGAACGTGCGCTGGGGTATAGCTCGCAACGTGAACACTCCGCTTGAGGGGCTGACCGCCCTAGCGGCTGACGAGGATCCGTCCGTGCGCTCGATGGTGGCGGGCAACGTGAATACGCCGCTCGAGTTGCTGACCGCCCTAGCGGCCGACGAGGATCCGTCCGTGCGCTCGATGGTGGCGGGCAACGTGAGCACGCCGACCCAGTTACTGATGGCCCTAGCCAAAGACCAGGACAAAGAGGTGCGTTGGCGTGTAGCCAACAACGTGAACACGCCGCTCGAGTTGCTGACCGCCCTAGCGGCCGACGAGGATCCGTCCGTGCGCTCGATGGTGGCGGGCAACGTGAACACCCCGGCCGAGTTGATCACGGTGTTAGCAACAGACGAGTCCGCGCTCGTGCGTTGGCGTGTAGCCAACAACGTGAACACCCCGGCCGGGGTGCTCACGGTGTTAGCAACAGACTGGGACAAAGGGGTGCGCGGAAGTGTGGCGGGCAACGTGAACACCCCGATCGAGGGGCTGACCGGCCTAGCCACCGACGAGGACTCGTCCGTGCGCCGAGGGGTGGCGAGCAACGTGAACAGCACACCTCAATTGCTGACCGCCCTAGCCGAAGACAAGAACGAGTGGGTGAGCTCAAGTGTGGCGGGCAACGCGAACAGCACACTCGAACTGCTGGTGGCCGTTGTTGAGGCGTGGTCGGATGAGGTCTTGGTATCTTCGGATCCGTACACGACTGAGGCTCTGCTTGCGTCGGTGGATAAGCCCGAGAAGGTGGAGGCTCGTGCGGCGTTAGCCCGTGGCCCATATGACCCGGAACTGCCGGCCCGATCCTCAACAACGACAAGGAGGAAAACGACTATGGAGCAGACACCATTTTCTGACAAGGTGCGTATTATCGCTGAGGCATATCATGATCAAGATAATACGGGAGAGGACTTAGATAATTTCTACTTATCCTATGACCTTGGTGCTCCACTTTGTGTTGCCATATATAATGGTGGCGCGACTGCCAATGACATTGGCGTCAAGTGGATTGAGAAAGCATGGGAAGGTTTCTGCGAGGTTATGAAAATTGACAAGTATGGGAAATATGATAGTTGGGATGAGATACTTGAATTCCTAGGTGAATAACAGAGGCAATGATTGTCTCACCGCATTTCTTGCGGGGCTAGTATTTTTCTTCTTTCGTTTCCCGAAGTTCAACGTACTAGAACTCACCATGGACCAGACCGACACCCATCGCATCGGGATCCAAGGGCCTGGGCGGGTGCGATCCAGTCGGCGACAAGCCAGAAGCAGGACATGGTCATGTGCGGGCCTGAGATCACAATGGTAGTTGGCAAGCGACTCTGTCCCCATTGCCTGCCTGCCATTTCTTAGGCAAGAACCCGCTTCATCATCATTGGACGCCTCGCAATCGAAGCACACCGAGAACCATCGAAATGGATCAATATGTGGCCCAAACAGGGTTCACAAACTTAGGGCAAAGTTTCGTTATGGAACTCGCCATCACGAGCAAGTAAGAAAACTGGCAGCAACGCAGTTCACTCATGTATCCCGCGTAGCCACGTCGACTGATTCTTGTATGACTAAATAGCGCTTAGGCTGTAGGATTCGTAAAAACCCGCCAAGGGGTTGTCGCGCGCCGTGAATACGCTGATGAGGTTCTCTACAATACTCCCCTCGCGTTCGGTCAAGGCCCTTGGTCCAATGGCCAAGGACTCCTGCAGAGCCGCTGAGCATTTCATGGCGGTCTCGCCGATTAATGCCTCATCAGCATGCTCGTCCACGAACAACTGGATTAGGATCGCGAAAGCATCCGCTGCGTTAGCCCACAAGTCTGCCTTGTTGGGGATAACCCCACCTGCGGCGCGCATGACGAAAGCATCCGACAAGATTCCCATCGGGACGGCAACTGACACAGCGTCGAACCAGTTGGACACTTGGCTAGGCCCAAGAGGGCGTCTGGAAGCAAGTTCCCATCGAAGGTCGCATAGATCCTGTTGCCTCGATAAGTCGAGCGCACCGGTCGCGAGCGAGTCAGCTCGGAAAAACAAATCAGCGAGTGCCTCGGCTTCTGAGGTTGCGCCCTGCATCTCCCCGTCGATTTCTCGGATGATCATGCTCCTGAACTCCTCTGCAGGGCGGTCCCATAAAACCGAGACGTCCACAAAATTCTCGATCGCGCGGTCAAACCAAAACAATGACGCTTCGTACTGATTTCGCAACGCGTTCCACGCTACAAGCGATCGAAACGCCTCCGGATGATCATGCCTACTCATCATGAACGCAGGGAGCACGCCGGACAACCAACCGATCTCCATGTACATGTTGCCCAGGTCCCACAGGGCCGGGAGATATCCCCACTTGCCTGCCATCATGAATTGTTGGCGCGCTTCAAGGCATCGTCCAGTTTGCCAATACAGAACTCCCAAGTTCGTAATGGCAAGAAGATCACGCATGTCCTGCGCCTGTAGGTACAGATCCTCCGCGACCGAAAAATCCCCCGCCAACTTGGCTTCCATGGCGCGCCCGCCAATGGCCGAGCCCAGTCCATAGCATAGGCCGGGAGCAGTCCAATACTCCCCATCGGGAATCAGCCCCGAGTACGCTTTACCGCCCGGAACGCTAAACCCCGCCGCCTCAACCGCATCCCAGTCCTTAGCTGTGTTCATTTTTGTCCCAATCTCGCTACCACCAGAATACTAGAGCAACAATCGGCGGAGTCTCTCGTTGAGCAAATTAGGTATCGCCCGCGACGGGCTATCTCCGAGGTGTTGACGTCTAATGCAAATAATTTCCGATAATACGAACAAACCATACCATTGAACTCTGTGGCAAGGCTGCACTTGGTGCCGCAACGGCTCCGCCCGCAATCTGGCCGTAATGCCAAGCCACAACCGCACCCACCAACATTCGAGCCCAACAGCATCGCAATCCCCCCACGTCGCAGCCTACTGTGGTGGCGTATTCACAGCGCACCATTGCGCTCCAGGGTCTCCCCTGCGGAGAGATGCAGGGCCCTTTACGGTCGCCTCGCCTACGTCCGGTCTATTGGTGCGGTAACGGCACTGCCGGCACCGTTGATGAATATATGAAGTACCTGACCTGCCGGCCCCGGATGGTGTCCTCCTTTTGCGTGGATCACCATAGTTGTGCTCGTGTTCGGCGGTGAAGCGCTGCGTGGGTGTGCATGTGCAAGGAACCTACAGACCGGCTCGTCCCCAAAGCCTTGGGCTCACATCTGGTCAATGAACTGACAGATCAACGGTGGCGAGGGTCGAGCTCCCTCGCGAAGAAAATTGATGCCTGGCGCACGATCTCGTCGGCTTCTTCCAGATCACGGACCTTATTGTTCCGGGGCTATCCCTTCACGCGCCGCATACTGCGACGGGTACCCATCAAGCAGATCGAGAACCATGCGTACCGCACGATCCCGCTGATCTATCGGATATCTTCTTGGTATAGGAACCATCTTCCTTCACAAACAAGGAAGCGGCAAGAGAGCCCTAACGGTTCGCTGGCCCCGCCTTTTGCTACCCTACATGTGAAAATTCCAACCGCAGAAACGATAATTATCAGGGGGACGCCGTGGCAACTTGGACAGAAGTAGAGAACTACCTGACCTCGAATTACAAAACGGAGAAGAAAGATAATTCAATCATCCAGTTGGTCTTTAACGTCGGTAACGGCCGCAGCCAGTTGGTGTTTGTCGAAGGACATTCCCTCGATCATGACGACGCGTTCATCACTTTCGTCTCCCCGTTTGCGAAGGTCGACCAATTGACTCCGCAGGAAGTCGTGACCGTCATGTCCATTGAGGGGAACTTGGGCGTGACCATCTTCGCTGGCTATTACGTGCTGACGAATGCGGCACCTTTGAAGAATCTGGACACCAACGAGATCGCCTGGCCGCTGTTTTACGTCACCGAGTTCGCTGACATTGTGGAGCGCGCGCTGGGTCTAGGCGACGATCTGTAGGTAGGTTGATCGACGGTTGGCCCCTGACAGCGCGCATGCCCGGTGAGGGGCCAATTTCTTTCGGTGTTCACAGACGTGGGCGGGGGCCATGGCGACCAGCGAAGATCACGAGGTCGGGTATCGAGCATTGACCATATGTATTGCCGCTCGCATTCCGGTTACTTTGTGGGGCCCACCGGGGCAAGGCAAGACTTCGGGCGTTCGTGCTATCGCCGAGCAACAGCGACGTCACCTCGAGGTGGTGCCGGCGTGCTGATTAATCCTCGGCTGCTCCACTTGTGCTGTCACGACAGCCACGTGATTTAGCCGTGGCGGACGGAAATGATGCCTTGGGGATTCAGTCATCACTACCTAGAAAGGCCTGAACGATGGTGCGTTTGGCCCAGGCTTCAACGTTCGACTTTGGCTTGAGCAGTTGAACAGACCAACCACAGGGCGTCTTAACATCAACCCAGTGAATGCGGAAAAGTTACGTCAGGATGAGCTGCTCTTCAATAACTTGATTGGCTGCATCGAGAGCTGCCAGGTTTGAGTGTCCGTGCCCCTTAGTGGTGACCATACCTAGTTTGTACCAGCCCCAGGAACCCGCCAAGGCGTTCGAGCCCGGTGACAGTGGTCGGTGCGACGGTGCGCAACGTGGGGCTGTGCACGATGTAACTAACCCATTGGGCTCGGGAGATGGCGACGTTGAGCCGGTTTGGGGAGAGCAGGAACTCGATTCCGCGCGGCAAGTCATCTGCGCTGGAGGTGGCCATGGACAAGATGACGGCTACTGCCTCCCGGCCTTGGAACTTGTCGACGGTCCCGACCTTCACCTCACCGAGCCCGGCTTCCTCCAGTTGCCGCCTGATGAGACGCACTTGAGCGTTGTAAGCGGCAACAACGATGACGTCTGCCGCTGTCAGTGTCACAGGAGTCTCGGCGGCTCCGTCTCGTGCACCGGTCCACTGGCGGCCGAGCAGGTCGCGTGTGAGTCGCACGACTTCACGGGCCTCTTCGGCGCTTGAGGTCGTGTTGCCTTCGTGCGGTACTTCGACAGGGTGAACTCCGGATGTGACGCCTTCCAGGTACCGCATTGAGGTGACGCCCGCTGATTCGAGTTTGTCTTCGTATTGGAGCCACGACACGCGTCCGGTGATTTCGGGGTGCATACGGTAAGTCTCGGCGAGGAAGTAGCCGCGATTCTCAGGAAGAGTGGCAGCGCCAGCACTGATGTGTGCGAGGACGGAGTCTTCGATGCCGGCGGGATGCACGGCCTGACTGACCTGAGGGAGCTGCTGGGGGTCTCCGAGCAGCAGGACGCGCTTCGCAGCGAGTGCGCAGGCGATCGCGTTAGGCAGGGAGAACTGACCGGCTTCGTCGATGACGAGCAGGTCAAGGTCCAAAGTGGCAACGGTAATCCGGGAGAATGTCCAGGCAGTGCCACCGATGACATAGCCAGCGGTCTGCTCAGCGGCGAACTTGTCGAGCTTGGCCACATCCCAGGGAAGGCTCTCGCGGTGCCGGGCTTTCGGCGGTTCTTTACCAATCGAGACACCCGGGTGCTTCGCTACGGCGGCGAGGAAGTTGTCGACTACCGCGTGTGACTGTGCGACGACGGCGATTCGCCATCCCTTGGCAGCTAGGCGGGCAACCGTGTGGCTGCCAACGTAGGTTTTGCCGGTTCCGGGTGGTCCCTGAACTGCGATATATGAGTCTGGGCAGGTCTCGAGTGCTGCGACCACGTCGTCAACGTAGTCCCCGGTGCGGGGCAGCGGACCTCCTAGCCGTGGAGGAGACGCAAGCATCAGGTCCGTCCAGGCAGCCAGCGGAAACGCAACTCCGTCTGGTCCGTAGACGGAACTAGCTGCACCCATGAGTGCATTTTCAATTGGCTTAGTGGAAATCGGCTTTCCGGGCAGGACTGCGAAGGGCATGTCTTCCCAGGTTTCACGTTCGCGCCCTGATGTCTCCTCAATGCTCAACCCATCCCTGCCAGATAACGTAAGTTTGGAGTCGGTGTACCCGCGCATGGAACCTGCGGGGGTGTTCATGCCGACGGGCGCAGCGTCGTAGAGCAAGAACACGTCCGTAGGTGAGTCGAAGACTTCGCGTGCATCTTGGGTGTGGGACGCGAGATCGAGGGTGCGCTTGGGTTTGCCACCTCGGGGCCCGCTTTCCCATTTGGTACCCATGACTTCGTCGATCAGTAGAACATCATTGGCGCTCGCGAGTGTCTCCACGTCAGCCTGGATCAGTTCGAACAGTTTCCACCAGGCAGGTCGGGCCTCCCGCCGGTGGTATTGCAACGCCGCTGCCAGAAGCGCGCGAGCTTGCTCGTCAGGTGACCGTATCTCGTCTTCACCGGGAAGGCCTGCTTCGAGGGTGCGAATCAGCACCACAGTCGGATGCTCGGCTGGTTCTTCCTTCGAGTCGTCATCTGATCCCTCGCTACCGCTGGGTCGCTCGGTTCGCCTTGGAGGTGCGGTCATCTGCTTGCGAATCCAGTCGTCGAGCTTGAGGGTGGATACGCAGTCGAGTCGGTTGTAGGACACGATCTGATCGAAGATGGCCTGAGCTTCGTCACGCTTGCCATCGCTGCGTAGTTGAAGAACTTCCTCGAACTGGATCACGGAGTCCATGGCGGTCGAGACGTCCTCGCTCTTACGCGTGAGCCCGTAGACGGCTTCCACGTATTTGATGGACAGCGACTCGGTTGAGAAGCGGAACGCCTTACGGACCACCGTGTAGAGATCGACGAGTCGCCCTGCTCGTAGCAGCGCGTCAACTTCCACTTCACGGGTGCCCATGCGTTGGGCGAGGCGCAGCAGCGCGGCACGCTCGTAGTTGGCATAGTGGTAGACGTGCATGTCGGGGTACTTTGCCCACTCAGCCATGACGTGATCGATGAAGGCCTCGAATGCGACGCGTTCCTCGGCTGCGTCGTATGCGTCCATGTGGTCGAAGTTGAATTCACCGTCCGTGAGGTACCCGTAGCCGAACATGTATTCGAGGCCCTTACCGTCTCGGGCGTGCGGGTCTCCTTCCATGTCGAACCAGAGGTCCCCTAGGGAGCGCGGTGGCATGGAGTTGAGCCACTGCTCGTCGGTGATCTCGAAGATGACTTCGCCGGCCAACTCGCCTTCGATCTGGATGGCGGCCTGGGCCCGCAGTCGTTCGAATGTCTGGACGGGAACTCCATTAGGGCGGTCCTCGTCACGTGCGCTGGCGATGGCTTCCATGCTGCCGAGCCCAGCCTGAACGAGTTTCACTCGAGTCGTGGCACGGATTTCCTGAATAAGAGAGATGTCGCGGGCTTCTCGTCGCCCTGAATCGCACTGCTTGGTCCATCGGCAGTACTTGCAACCTGCGCAGGGTGGCGCCCATAGGGGATCTGGGATGGCACCTAGGGAAGGCAGTGACGATTGAAGTTGCTCACGGTATTCGCGTGCGACGTTCATGTACTTATCGGCTGGGCCGCTCCAGTCGTGGTCGCCATTGAGCCAAAGGTGCACCTGAAACGGTGCGGGCCGCCCGAGGCGCACGAGGGCATCGGCGTAGGCACCGACCTGGATGGTCGCGTTCGTCTTCGCACTGCGCGCACTCTTGGTGTCCACAGGCTCATAGACCACGCGCCCGGCTTCATCCCGAATTAGAGCCCCTGCCTCATCTTTCGCCGCAACAAGAAAGTCGGCGAAACCGACGAAGTCCCCGGTGAACAATGTCGCCTGGTAGATGACGTCGTATCCGTCGTCCATCGCACGCGCAGTGGCCATCCAGGCAGCCTGGTACGCCTCGATGCTGTGCGGTGGAGTAGTCAGTTTCTTGACTCGGAGCGTGTCGGGTAGTTCGTTGAGCCGCCTCGCTTCGAATTCGAGGCCTTTGGTGCGCAGCAGATCAAGTTCTGCACTCTCAAACTTCGGGGCAATGAGGTATCCATGGGCAACGGACGCGTCGAGCGCAACCTTGTGAGTGCATTCGTATTCACTGATGAGGTCCTGGGGCGAAATCACCCAGGTACCATCTATGAGTTGTCCCATGTCTTCCCCCGATATTCGATGTGAATTGTGAACCGTTAGGTTTTTTGTGCCGTCTTCATGTGTGTGACATCTCCGGCTGACATCCCCGCTTTGCAGTGTAATAGTGCGGTTCGAATTCTGCTGGTGGGGCGGTTTCGGTTGCGGAGTGCAGCCTGCGATTGTCACACCAGTCAACCCAGCCGGCCGCCGGCCAATCGACTTCAGCGATTGTTCGGTAGGGGGCCCGGAGCGCAAGACGGGGGCAGGTCAAGCCTTGAACAGCCCGCGCACCGACTCCATAGCAGAGTTGTCTCCAAGCCATCCGAGACGCTGAACGACCAGTTACTGCTGCTCCACCAAGTCGGTGTTGCGACAATCACTGGAGTCCAAGCTAGTCAGGGGAACCCGGCGGCGGGAATTCGCAGAAGAGACTAGCCTTGTCTTGGCCGGCCTAGCGATCAGGCTAAATGTTGATAGGGGGAGTTAATGAAGATCGGCAGCACACAGGGGCCAACCGGCGGGTACGCCTTACAGGACCCAGCGGAGTTCTCGCCCAGAAATCAGAGCGATGGAACCGAGGCAGGACATGCGTGGACCAATCTGGTTCGTCGCATCGCCATTCCCCTTGCGGTCTCCTGGTTCGGGGACTACCCCAACATGCCATTCCCCCAATGGCTTCAGCACGACCTCGGCCGCTCCTCCGAAGACGTACAAGCACTCGTCGAGGAATTTTCGATCGAGGAACTGGGCGACCATTCGGTAATCCCGAGCATCGCCACGAACCCCGAACGCCTCGGTGACTTAGTACCGATAAAGGACTCCCCTCTCGCACAAACTGTCCTAGAGACCCTTGCCGAGGCCGGCGTACACGGCATCGAGGTGCCGTGCATCGGCACCGGCGGCGGCCTTCTCTTGGACGTCGCGGATCCGGTGGTTTGGATTGGAACCTGGCAAACCGGCTTCGGAAGTCCCTGCCAAGTCTGGTTCGAAATCCGCCGAGACGACCGTGGAACTGAACACTGCGTCATTTTCACAAATCTCCTGATCAGTACCCGAGTCAGTTCCAAATTTGTAAACGGCGACGGGTGGTCGGATATCGTCGACCCCATCATCATCGGGCGATGGTGCCAAACCCTGCTCTATCTAGGTGAAACCCCGTTCCCTTCGAGCATGGTTTCATTCAGTCGCAGCATGGCCATGGAGTCACTCCCCACGGAATCACGTCCCCATCCACTGGCATGGGCCGAGAAATTCGCCCTCACCTGCGCCATTCTCGGTGCGGCTCCTGCTGGCAACGACTTATTGAACTTTGCGGCTTACCCACTGGTCCTCAAGCTGGGCTACCAGGTACCGATGCTGCCTGAGGACCAACTATCCACTGCGCTCACCTTTGCATTTGATGCGCTCGTCAGTATGGCAACAATCGTGGAAGACGGGTTCAGAAATAGCCGCGGTCAGGAGCACGATGCGCCCTTCGATGATGTATTCCTAACCGAGTACTGGTACGCCACAGATGGTTCCGACCAAGTTGGAGGCTATGCACGATGGGTACCCGAGCCCCTGCTGGGGAGTTTGGTCGACCGCACGCGAATGAACTACGACCTCAGCTACGAGGAGGTGGGTGGCGCCGACGAGCGGCGAGCGGCGCTCCAATGGGTTGCAGATAACGGCGCCGGAACCAAGACCGCAAGCGCCATAAATTCATTGGCTTACAGTTACTTAATTCCCAATAAAGAATTCGATGCAGCAACTTTCTACTTGCAGCAGGCAGTAGCCCTTCAAGAGTTGGACGAGTCAACGAATGCCATGGCAAATCTCGGAGCAATGCTAATTGCCGCGGGCGATACGAAAGCAGCTGAAGAAATACTGCTGTCTGCTCTCGAACAGCCGGACAAGTTCGCAGAAGGAGAGGCGAGTGTGCTCCTGGGGCGGATCTACCGCGACAGAGGAGACAACGAGGCTGCCACCACCTACTTTGAACGCGCATTTGGATCACAGCACCCTGATTTCGCCGAGGTAGCGCGACACGAACTCATAGGTTCGCCGGAGCGACCCGTCGGCGCTACTTCATCACCCACCACTGCCAAGTTCTGCAGTAACTGCGGAACCGCGTTCACCGACGGTGCCGCGAAATTTTGCGCCGAATGTGGAACGAAGCGCGGCTGATTTTGCTCGTAGCGCTTTAGCGTGGGTTCGCTAACGAACTTGGGTGGTGGCGAACCTGAACCGTTAGGTTCTTCGTGCCGTATTCATGTGTGTGACATCTCCGGTTGGGATGCCCGGGTTGCAGTGAAATAGTGGAGTTCGAATTCTCCTGGCGGGACGGTTCGGATTTCGGAGTGGAGCCTGTGATTGTTACACCTGTCAACCCAGCCGAGACGCTGAACGACCAGCCACCGATTCTCCTACCAGCCGGGTTGGGTGTGGGGGAAACTAACATTGCAGCACCGAAGCTGTCGAGTGGCGCGCGCGCTGATGTGACGGTTATGTGCACGCCAAGTGCGGCCTGTAGCGCGGCCGGCAGTTTCCTGTCCATCACCCCAGAGGCTTCGATGGTGTCGGTGACTTGGGGAGCGCCCCGGCCCAACTCGCCCACGCCCTGGCTTCCTCCCCCGAGTCAGCGTTCCAGCGTCTCGCCAATGCTGTTCTAGACGCGGCGCAGCTTAAGGCCACCTTCCCTCGCGATGATGTCATTGCCGAAGCTGATGCATTGCTATATGACGTACTGCGGTGGCCGGTGGCGGACGCCAATCCGACCGGAGTCAAGGTGGATCCGATCTCGTTTGCCTATTACCAGCAGGTGGGCATCACCGAATCCACCCGAGTGCTGGAGCTGATCGCCGCTACCGAGTCACAGGCATGCGATCAGCTCATGGCATCTGGAATTGAACCGAACTTCACCCTCGCCCAATCGCAGGTGTACGACTGCGTCGTTACCCTGCGGGCGCAGCAACTGATCCCAACAAGGCACCTAGTTCGCGAGCACGCGACCTGCCTCGCAGCATCAGCGATGCGACCGGGCGAAGGCTCAAATCCGATCATCTACTCAAAAGATCTAGGGCTATCACCTCGCGTTGTTAGCCCGTCCCCAAAGGTGCATGTGCTGTTGTGGCTCGACCGCATGGATGCCAACCCACCCCAAACTGGACTGTTAGAGGACCGCATCGAATTTCTCTTAAGTGCCAAAGCAGAACTCGGCCAGGCATCAAGGGTCGCAAGTGAACTCACGTTAGGTGTCGTTAACACCACTCGAGCTTCAACTGCCGTAATTGCACCCATGGCCTCACTTACCTTGGCGGATTGAAATGGCGCCCACCACAATTCTTAATGGAGTTGACCGACTTTTGACGATTGAGCAAGCAGCCGACATCTTGGCAGTGAATCCACGCATGGTTCGCCGCCTCGTTGAAACCCGCCGCATAGCCTTCGTGAAGGTCGGACGGCATGTGCGGTTTCGCGAGTGCGACATGGTGACTGTGGTGCAAGCTTGGACGATCCAACCGGTCAGCCGCTCCCGATGACGTTGGCCGTAACGTGCGACGTTGCTCAGCAGGTGGCCCGTGACAGTCGACCCGTGATACCCGGCCAGAAGTGGTTGCGCAGGTGTCAGCTTGGCTTGATGATGCGGGCCCAAAGGCAGTTGCTTGGTATCAGCAGGCGATGGCCGATCGAGTAGAATCATTAACAGCACTCGGTGCACTTGATATGCCGGTTTGTACTTTGGGGTACCGGCGAGACGCTTAGCCCTGAGGCTGACCAGGTCGCCATGTTGCAAGTGCTGCGCCGCGGTCAGGAAGTGAAAATCTCCGGCGCCGGCCACCTAAATATTGTGGAGCAACCAGCAGGCACGGCACGGGCGATCACCGGTTTCATCGCCGCAGTCCGCAGGCCCGGTTAGGTTCGTTAGCGTCTTGCCGGTCACCGGGAGTTGTTTGGCGTTTTGCTATTGCTTTTTGGCGGGTTTGGTGTTCCAATGAAGAAAGTGGCCCATCTTGGCGCCGCTAGCCTTTCCACAATTATTGAAAGGACGTAAATCTGATGCCAAATATTGATATCGCTACCCCAGCAAGTTCAGCGCCAACTGATCGGCTCGCACTTGGTGTTGGTTGGGTGCGGCCCGGTGTGGCCGGTATCGGCGGCACCCTAAACCCCTCCTACTGTGATCCGGCCCGGTGGGGATTCTGTTTTGAGGGTAATGAAGAGTAGCACGATTCCCTGCCACTAGGTGGGGTGTTTAAACCCTGTTGCTGGCCCCTGACCGCTCGCGGCCTGGGGCCAGTTGTTTGCCGTAGTGAACTCGAACACCCCAGGTGGTCTAAGGGCTGGCCAGGTCTCACTGGTAGCGGGGCTAATGGGGAAAGTGCCTGGCACCTTTCCTTGAAGCACGTTTCCTTGAAGCAGTTCGGTGAATATCTCGTATTGCCCCGGGGTTGGGGTGCGCGGGCCCTGCCGCCGGGTTGCGGTATTTGGTTTTCGGGCCGGGCCAAGGCCAGCGGGGAGGAGCTTTGATCCCCACCCCGGGCGCCTGGTGGGTTTGGGTTGTTTAACGTATTTACGGCAAAAGTTGCGGTACCCGCGGGCGCACCCGCTAAGGGTCGGGGCCATAGCTAGGTAGGCCGCCGGCCAAGTTGTTAACCCGTCGTCGGCGAGGTCACTAAAGGCACGGTAGTTACTCCACTGGTAGATGAACCCGCGGCGCATCTTGGCGTCTTTAGGGTTCGCGTGGATATACCGCAAAGTATTTAGCACCCGCCGGTGATCAGATACCGGAAACGATGAAGACCCATATCGGGCTTCCCAGAAGTGGCCCTTGCGTTTAAGGATCCGGTTCATACACATCGCCGAGTACCAATTGATCGCCTGCATGATTTTCGGTAACTCCGAGGCGACTTTCGGGGCGATCAGATAGTGAACATGATTACTCATCACACAAACCCCGTACACGTCAAAGTGATACCTGGCCTTAGCCCGAAACACCGCCCCGAGTAGCACATCACGGCACTGGCTGCGGTGCAATAAGAAATCCCGATTGTTACAACGCACAGTCACATGATGACAATGCTCGTCCGCCAATACCCGCAACCGCCGACCCACCACCAACCCCCAAAAATGAACCTGTGTCGCACCTAGATTTCAACCAACCCTTGCGCTAACAAAGAAGAACGGTGAACCAAGGATTAAACACCGTACCTTCCCCGCGGCCACCTGTGGACCCAAGAGGGCAAGCACAATTCCTGGGAAGGCCTGAATTAGATACTTGTTCGACTGTGCAAGCATCGAGCGGAACGCGGCCACTATCAACATGATCGTCGATAGGCCAACGGACAGTCCGGTGGTAATGCGCCAAATACTGCCAACTGCCTCAGTGCTGAAATCCACCGGGGTGAAGATTGCAGACATCCTCTCCTCGCACCCCAAACCCCGAACTAGCGGTCCCTCCGATTCGCGTGGAACCCAGGCCCTGAAGTCGTGCACCAGGCGTGCACCAGGCGTGCACCAGGCGTGCACCAAGGGGCCGCATGCTCACCTTTCGCCTGGTCGCCCCCGTAGCCCAATAGTCATTGTCCCCCAACGGAAAAGGCGCGTGCACCAGGCGTGCACCAGCGAGAGGGGTCCAGAGGGAACGAGGGGGCTCGAAGAGTGGTTACCCTAAGAGAAAAACCATTGCGCTGCATAGGTTTTTCTTGGTGGGGCGGGTCGGGCTCGAACCGACGACGACCGGATTATGAGTCCGGTAGACGTGGGGTAGCGGTACCCACCACCTGCCGCACCGTCAAACGCGCCACCCAGCCAGTCTCAACACTCGGGGGCCTCAACCAAGGGAAAATGGATGTAAGACCGACCAGCTTCGCTCAGTCAGTTACCTGATGCAGCCTTGCGACGGCGAACTGACCTCAAGGGAACCACATTGTCTGACTGTGCCAGTTCGCTCAAGGCCGCTGCTACGGCACGTGAATGCTCCATTGTTGAGTGCATGTAAACGCGGCTGGCCGCAGTTGTGCTGTGGCCCATGCGGTGCATTAGTTCGGCCTCCGTTGCACCCGCGAGCGCGGCCAGCGTCTGACCTGTGTGTCTCAGGTCGTGGAACCGTAGATCAGTTCGCCCCACCTGGTCTCGGGCACGTGCCCAAATTGGGTGCAACTGCGAGGTGGTTAGTGGGCGACCACCAGATGTGCAGAAAACGAGAGCATCGGCATCGGGCTCTGAGAACTCATCAAGGTGAGCTTGAAGCATAGGAACCAGATGCGGCGGGAGCGTTATCGTGCGGACGCCCGCACGCGACTTGGGTTCATCGAAGTCCATTCTGCCGTTTAAAGGATAGACACGTTCCCTGATCGAAAGTGTTGCGTCGGAGAGGTCGACATCGCTTCGCCGGAGGGCCGCCAACTCGCCGAGCCGCGCGCCTGTCCAGGCCGCCAATTGCACGAGAGCCCTATATCGCGGTGGGACTGCGGCGGCGAGCTGGTTGACTTCAACTGGAGTTGCTGTCGGCCGCTCCGTTGACCGGCTGGTGCCGGCCCCCTTCAACTGGCATGGATTGACTGGAATGAGGCCATCTTCCGTAGCGGTGGTCATCGCAGCCCGCAGCAGTCGATAAACCTGTGATGCGGCCACGGACCCGTCAGCGATGGTGGCCCGGCTCGGTGTGTGACCTTTGGCCTCGAGTCGCTCGGCTCGCTCCTGCGCCCTCTTGGACAGCCTTTTGCGTAGGTCGGCGTGCCATGTCCGAACAAGGTCAGGTGTCAGGTCACACAACGGTATTCGCCCTATTGGTGTCCCCGCGATGTGGTTCCTGAGTTGTGATTGATAGAGCGCGCGCGTCGTGGCTTTGATCGTCGCATGCTCATCTATCCAGCGTGCGACATAGTTCCCGACGGGCTCGGTCACGAGTCGTGGTGCCCTCCAAGTCTCCCGAACGAGGTCGGCGTAAACAGTTGCCAAGTAGATCTGCGCATCAGACTTGCTCTCATAAGTCCTCGGCGCACTATGAATGGCCCCCTCGACTTTGTAGCGCGCCTGCCAACGGCCGGACGGCAACTTGCGAACGGACCCGAAATCACGACGTGAAGACTTTCTTGCTGGCATGCACTCATCCCCGATCCGCCTCTAGACTCACCTATCCTAGTGGCACGCGAGTGGCACGACAAGGGGCAATGCTTAATAAATCCTTTATTTGCAACAGTTTTTTGATCATTAGATACAGCCTTCCAAGCTGGCCATGCCGGTTCGATCCCGGTCACCCGCTCCACCGAGAAATCTCTCTCTAGCAAGGGTTTGCCCAGTTTTCAACAAGGTTCCATCCGATTCGCCTTCGGGTGCTAGCCTCACGGCCATGGCGCGTCGCTCTTGGGGTCAAAGTCGTCTCCTCACCACCAAGTCTTGGGCGGTGATCAAGGAGAACCGCTACCTTCTCGCCTTCCCCGTAATCGGTTTCTTTGCGAGCCTCATTCCTTTAGCGATTTTCTGGATACCCGCTGGCTTTTTGTGGCTCGACGATCAGACGGCAGCGGGCATAGTCCTTGCCATACTCGGCATCTTCGCGAACCAGATCGTGCTGTCGATCGCCAGCGGTGGTTTGGTCGCCGCCGCCGACACCGAACTCTCCGGTGGTGACTCCTCGATTGGGCACGGGATCGCACGCTCCCTTGCCCGCCTGCTCCCGCTGATCGGGTGGGCCCTGATCTCCACCGTGGTCAACATAATCGTGGGCTTCATCCGAGGGAACAATCAAAATGGTGCCGTCGATGCACTGCGCAATATCGCGGCAGCGGGCGTTCTCGCTATGTGGTCGCTGATCACCTTCTTCGTGGTGCCGTTCATCATGCTTGATGGTCAGGGCCCCATCGGTGCCGTCAAGAAATCCTTCGCCCTTTTCAAGGAGAAATGGGGTGTGCAGATCTTTGGCGGGGTCCGAATCGGCGGCGTGGTCAGTCTGGTCACCATTCTCCCAGGCATCCTGCTCGTCTTCCTTGGATTCTTCGCGACGACCGTTGGCAACGACGCCCTGCTGGCGGGCGGGATTTTCCTCATCGTGCTCGGAATCCTGCTCTTCATGGTTGGTGCACTACTGCTCTCCACCATGCGCGGAATCTTCTCGGTGGTGCTCTTCCGCTTCGCCAAGGACGGAGTGGTCCAAGGCGGCTTTACCGAGCAGGACCTCGCCAACGCGGTTCGCACTTCCCGTTAGGTAACCATGTGGCCCCGAACTGGGTCACACGCAACTCCCCGCCGTCGTGCACAACTGGAGCGAGGAATCTGAATATGGCGACCTCGAGCAAAGCATTTGTGATCGCCCTACTCAGCGTGATTATCTGCCCACTCTTTCTCTATATTGAAGTGGTCGCCTTCCTGTTGGCCGACATGATCACCTATGAACAGGGTAACCCGCTGATCATCAAGATCGCGTCAGTCGTCGTCGTGATCTTGATTTGCGCCGTTGCCGTTGCACTGCCCGTAACGGCCTTCATCATGGGAAAGAGAGCACGCAATTTCATCCGCTTAAGTGACACCCCCATTGCTGGTGCATCTAAAGCGTTAGCTGCTCAGGTGATCGCGGGTGTTGTTTTTGCAGGCGCAATAATCGCGCAGATCTTTTTGATTCTCTGGGCCGCTGGGGTGTGCAGCCTTGATGGCTGCTAGTCAGACGTCAGGGGAAAGCAGCCAAGGTGATGATCACCACTGAATTGGGGAGTCAGCATCGCAACTTCGAGTAGAGCCCTTCTGGTCGCATTAATTGGCGTGATTGCCTGCCCGCTCCTGCTCGTCATCGAAGTGGTCACCTTCGTGCTGGTCGGGATGGGCACCTTTGATGAGGGCAACCCGCTGTTCGGCAAGGTCGCTACTAGCGCTGCAGTAATCCTGATGGGTGCGCTGATATTGGCCCTGCCCGTGACAGCCTTCATGATGGGGGCCAGAGCACGCACTGCCATCAGATCAAGTGACACCTTTGTCGCTGGTGCATCAAAGGCGTTGGCTTCACAGGTGATAGCGGGCATTGTTACGGCCGGCGTAATTATCGTGCAGATCTATCTGGTTCTTTTGGGGTCGAGAGTGTGCAGTCTGGACGGCTGCTAGCGAGAGGCACAAAGGGATCGGCACAGTACCGAGTGACTGGGGCCGACAAGAATCGATGTGCTTGGGCTTTTTGACTGTCCCGCAACTCATCTTTCTGTCGCTTTGGATTTTCAGTCAGGCCGTCATCGGGAAGGTCATCAAGTGTGACTAGGTTGACGGGGCCGTGGTCATCAAGGGCTTGCCGGGCGATCAAGGTGCTGGTGTCGACCTCTCCTCCGCCACCGGTGCCGAGCACTGCGCAACCACGGGAGAGCGCGGTGAGGTGTTCGACGCCGATGCGCATAGCCCCGACTATAGGGCTGCCCGCTGCCGACCGCTCCAACTCCACAACGTTCGCAAGCATGGGCAAAATTTGCGCCCGGGGCTCGATACGCAAATATTCACCTTGTTGTATCTTGTGGGCCCCCAACTATTTAGGAGCAGATCGTGGCCGAAGTTGTTGAATTCACCCTGAACGTCAAGCCAGGGCATTACACAGACGTACTTGACCTCTACTCCGAGTTCGCCCATACATACATGGAACTAAACCCAGCCCTGATCAGCCTCCTTGTCGTTGGCGATGAAGGTGTCGGGGTGGTTCGCGGCATCGGTGTTTACGGCGATCACGACGAAGCCGCTGCCGTCAACAGCGATGTATTCTTCGGCGCCTTTATGGATGCGATCGAGCCGCTGATTGAGGGTGCGCCCAGCCGCGTTCTGCTTGATCTCGTGCACGCTTGGAGCAAGTAAACCTGTTTGTGGGCGGATGCTTGGGAGTACCAAGCATTCGCCCGTGCTCATTTCCTACCCGCTTTAGCCCGCGTTGTAGGTAGTCCGCATCGGGTCGACGAGCCCGTTGATCACACTAACGATGTGTCTTGGGCTCTTGGCTGCCTTAGCGCTGCCCGACAGGATTATGTCGATCTGATTCTCACTGTCCTCTTGATAGCACTCGTCGTACGTCTTCGCCTTCTTGCCAAGGTCCGCTAGCCCAACGACGGTTATCGGCTGCCCATCAATCAGGTATTCCTGGCCCGCATTAACCAGAGGTATCAGCTTGCCCTTCCGATCACGGGCGACCAGGCGGAAGCGCACCGCCCACCGTGAGCATTCGCACGCGAAACTCAGCAGCCTTTTTCCCGAAAATCGAAATCCCGTCATTCGGCAACAGGTTCTTGCTCACTGGCTCGGGGCCACCTTCACCCAGAGTCGACATGTGGGTAATCTTCGCGGCAATTACTCGAGGCCCCGTCCAAAGAGTTGGGTCTGCGGGCTGGGTGTCATAGGGAGTTTTATCGTTTGTCATGGTCATGCCCACAGCACTAACGAGGCGACCACGCGGGCCAACTAATTGCAGTGGCGTCGCATCGGCCACTACCTCAACCTTTACCGGGTACTTAACAGCTGGATCACTTTTTGGCAGTCGATTGCCGAATTCACAATTAAGGATAAGCACTGATCGCTCGTTATATTCAAAGTTCGGCATCACACCAGCCGAGATCGCTGGGGCGATGGTGCCGTCGTTTAACGTTACTTTGAAATCAGACCCATCAAGGGTGCTGGGTAGCGCGGGCCAAGAGGTCTGCACCTGCACCACATCGGTGGTATGCGAGACCTAGGTTGGCTTCGTACTGCATGCCTTGGCTGCAATCTCGCTCCAGGCCCCACCAGCTGCAACAACAGCCGCCTTCGCCGTGGCTTCGTCTTTCGAATCAGCGGCAGGAACCCCGATGATGTCCGTGAAGTTCAAGGTGAGCGACATGATGCGCGGCACGGTATCCCACATATCAGCGCCAATGATGGCATCAGCCTTTCACAGCGGGGCGAGCGTTACCGCGATTGTTCGGCAACTTCTTCCCTCGGACACCAACAGCTCCTCAACTTAACTATCGAGCGGAATTATCATGCTATAGCGGAATACGCAAAGGCCTGAGCAAATCGTCAAGGGAATCCCACTTTCGCGCTACCTGCCCATTCCGGTGGCCGGTTAGCCCCGGATGTGTTCCTATAGGTGGGTGACTGAACAGGGCCCGACCCCACGGGTGGCGCAGGGGGCTCCGGTTGGCCGGCGCATTGTGCTCGGCATGGTGGGCCTTGGCGCCCTTGGCATCATCTTCGGTCGCACCGCCTCGCAGGCCGTCAACTCCACCGTGGCAACTGCCGCACCAGGGTTATCCGGCGTGCTGCCCGGTACCGGCGGCTTTCGTATCTACACCGTGACCAATGGGTACCCCGACTACAACGCGGAGAAATACCGGCTCACGGTTACCGGATTGGTAAGCACTCCCCTTTCGCTGTCCCTTGCCGATCTTGGCGACCTACCGCAAACCGGAATGACCAAGGACTTTCAATGCGTAACCGGTTGGCGAGTTGATGACGTGCCGTGGTCGGGTGTCTTACTAAGCGATGTGTTGACGGCAGCCGGCGCCGATCCGTCAGCAGGTGCCCTGCGATTCATCTCATTCGATGGCGCTTATACCGAGTCGCTAACCATGGAGCAGGGGTTGCGCCCCGATATCTTGGTTGCCACCACGATGTTCGGCAAACCCTTGACCTTGGAACACGGCGCCCCGGTACGGTTGTATGTCGCACCGATGTATGGGTACAAGTCACTGAAGTGGCTTTCGGGCATCGAGGTTGTCACAACCGTGGTGCCCGGCTATTGGGAGGAACGCGGCTACTCGGTAGATGCTTGGGTTGGCAGCTCGAATGGGATGACCGATGAGCCAATCGCCTGAGCCCGGCACCTTGTTGCGGTTCACCGCTGCCGAGCGCTGGACGCACCGCACCTTAGGCATCTTGATGGGTGTGCTCCTGATTACCGCAGCGATGCTCTATCTGCCAGGGGCCAGTGCCGTCATCGGCAATCGACCGCTGATGCGCAATGCGCACGTCATCTCAGGTTTCCTCCTACCCATCCCGATCATCGTCGCCTGCTTCTTTTGGGCGTTTAGGCAAGACCTGCGCCGACTTAACCGATTTTCACCAAATGACTGGAAATGGCTGCGCTCCGGCAAGAACCGAGGTGGCAACACCCCGGTTGGTAAATTCAATGCCGGGCAGAAGTTGAACTCGGCGTTTGTCCTCGGCTCCATCATCGTGCTGCTCGTCACGGGGTTGGTGATGTACTTCAACCGCTTCTTTCCCGATGACATACGCACTGGCGCCACTTTCGTTCACGATTGGTTGGGGCTGCTTGTCGCTATCGTCACTGCCGGTCACATTTGGATGGCCTATGGGGATGCGACGGCCCGCAAAGGCATGCGTACAGGCTCAGTACCGGTTGAGTGGGCCGAGCAAGAGCATGGTGAGTGGGCTAACGAGGTTCGGTCTTAGCTCGAATTACCGCCGCGATGTCAGCTACATCTGCAAGCTCTCCGGTGACGACTGCAATTACGAAGTTATATGCCTCGTCATTGGTCAAAGTAAAACGAAAGCCGTTCATACCCAAAAAAGAGATCGTGGCCGCTAGCGCCAATCGTTTATTCCCATCAACGAGTGCGTGGTTCTTTGCCAAGGAGTGCAGCAGTGCCGCGGCCTTTTCGGGCCATTCAGGGTAAGCATCTGAGCCAAAAACACTCGCTTGGGGGCGCGCAAGTGCTGACTCGAGTAAGCCCGCATCGCGTACTAGAGGCGGTGCACCAAGTGTTCGTTGCGCGACATACATGAGCTCTTCATAGGAAAGGTAAATCACTGCCCTAGCCGCTCAAGGGCCTCGGCGTACCTTGGCAGTTCACCGTCAAGAATTTCATCCAGCAACTGCTGGCGCCCATTGCGTTCAATATATTCACGCACTGCTTGTCTTACGATCTCCTGACGAGACCTTTGCTCTCGAGCTGCCTGCGCACTCAACGCCTGTACTTCGTCGTCCGGAAGCCGCAATGTCATTGCCATGCCGGAATGATACCAGAGTGATACCACTATTGCATCAGCTGCGACCCAGCCAAAAATCCAGCCAGCGCACGAATATCAGGCCGGCGATGATCAGGTAGGTGCCGGCCACAAGGAACCACCGCAAGGCCCCGGCGATCTCGGCCACCCCGGCGCCGAGGTTGATGCGGCCGCTGACCAAGTTATCGACAGTGACGTTCCAGAAGATCAAAATGGTGACGGCCCAGACGATCATGCACCACGGGCACAGCGCCCCGATGACATAAAGGCTTTGCCACATCAGCCAGATCATGAACGAAACCCCGAACAGGGCGCCGATATTTAGCCCGATCCATACCCAGCGCGGCAACTCGACTTTGGCCAGGGCCAGCACGCCGAGGGTTATCACCACGGCGAAACCGATCAACCCGAGGATCGGGTTGGCGAAACCGAATGCGGAAGCCTCCTCGGTTAGCAGCACCGACCCGCACGAAACCACCGGGTTGATATCACAAAACAGCGAGGCAGCCGGATCTGCCAGCAGCGCGAACTTGTCAATGATCAGCTCCATGGAGGCGATCAAGCCGATGCCGCCGCCTACGGTCAAGATCCAAGGAGTGGCACGAGACATAACCTATTGATATCACCCCGCGAGGCTCTTAGCCTCCTTGGACCAGCGGAAGCCGCCATTCGATGGCCACGTCACAGATCACCAGGCCGCGCGCCTGATAGTTAGCCAGTGCCGTGGGTGCATCCAACTCGCAGGTGTGGACCCAGACCCGCTCAACCCCTGGCAGTAACCACGCTTCGCGCAAACCCGCACTGAGCAGCCAGCCGCCCAGCCCTTGACCGATGAACTCGGCGAGTAAGCCGAAGAAGGCAACCTCAACTTCGGGTCCTTGCTGATCGAGTTCGACGTAACCACATATCTCGCCTTCGACCAGCCCGAGGAATAAGTGATGGTTATCACGGTTGGCCCACCCGGCCCAATCCGCATCGGTCCATGCGGCCCGGTCCACCCAACCCCAGGCTCGCCCAACGCGCTCATAAAGCCCAGCACTTAGCTCCGCCTTGTTGGCAACGGCCCGTTGCCACTGCACCGCGGATTTCGGTACCCGACCGGGCACCACCGCTGCGCGATCGAGTTGCTGCAGTGTCCACACCTTGACCGCCCGGGCGCCCGGGTGGCCTTCGTCAACGAGAGTCATCCGATGCCCGCGTTAGGCCCGCACGCTATTTGCAATATCGCGCAGCCCAGCGACCAAGCGGTCGACGTCATCCTGGTTGGTATAAGGCGCCAACCCAACCCGGACAGCGCCACGCTCCCCGAGCCCAATCCAGTCGGCCGCCTCGATTGCGTAGAAAGAACTTGCCGGCGCATTGACACCGACCTCGGCCAACGCGTGGTAGATCAGGTCACTGTCAACACCATCGATGCTGAACAACTCGGTGGGCGTGCGATGCGGTGCGTGGCAATAAAGCCTGATACCTGGCACCGACTCAAGACCGGCACGTAGGTATGAGTGCAGTGCATCCTCATAAGCCTCAAGGGCGGCCATCGAGCGCACGATGCGATCTCGCCGGCTCATCGTGGCCTCCTCCCCTGGCACCAGATCCGCTAGAACGTCAATCGCGGCAGTAACACCGGCGAGTAACTCATAGGGCAAGGTGCCAAGCTCGAAGCGCTCGGGCACCACCTCGGTGCTCGGACGCAACTTGTCAGGGTGCAACGTCTCAAGCAGTGCCGGTGATGCCGCGAGCATCCCAAGATGTGGGCCGAGAAACTTATAAGGCGAGCAGATGTAGAAATCCGCGCCGATCGCCTGCATATCGACGGCTGCATGGGCGGTCAGGTGCACCCCATCGACATAGAACAGCGCCTGGGTGCGATGCACGGCTTTGCCGATCGCCACTAGATCAGGCCGGGTGCCCAAGAGATTAGATGCCCCGGTGATCGCTACCAGCCGCGTATTCTCATTGAGTAGCTTGGTGACGTCCTCGACCGACAGCACCCCGGTCGCTTTATCAAAATCAACCCATCTAAGGGTTGCACCAGAATTCCGTGCATAGGTGACCCAGGGACGCACATTGCCATCGTGGTCAAGGCGAGTGACGACGATTTCGTCACCTGGTCCCCAACTCTGGGCGAGCGTGCGGGCGATATCGAAAGTGATGTCGGTCATGCTGCGGCCAAAGACGATGCCGCCCGGATCACCATTTACTAGATCAGCGCCAGCCCGCCGCGCGGCCAAGGTGATGTCATCGGCATTTATCTCCGCACCCGTCACGCGAGCCCGATTCGACAGTGGGCTAGTTAATGCAGATGCAATGGCGGCCGCCACCACCCCCGGGGTTTGGGTGCCACCCGGGCCATCAAAGTAGGCCACTTCATCAGCAAGGGCTGGGATACTGGCCCTAATGCGAGTTACGTCGTAGGTCATAGCTTTTCCCAGGTCATGGTCACACCTAAGCAGAGACATCCCACCAAAGGGTGGCCACCTGCCTTGGTTGGTCATCACCTTGCTGGATCAGCGCGGCCGCCACCTCCGCGTCTTGATCTTCGCTTAGGCAAAGTCGAATGCGCGCGAACTTGATGCGGTCCGCCTCGGGCATCGCAACCCGCTTACCCCAAGTCTCATCTACCCAAATCTCCAACCGAGCATCGAATCCCAGCGCCTTGGCGATTGCAAACAAATCCTCAGCGGTCGGCTCGGTGGGACGGTCTAGATCCCAGAACTTCTTCCACAACGGGTTGAGGTGGGTGAGTGGATGCTGAAATGGGATTTCCAGCACCACTTTCTTGACCGCGTGTGAATTGAGAGCCTGTAAGAACGGCACGATGTCAGGAACATTGAAAGCGACGTGGTGACACACCACTACGTCGGCAGCTGGCACCCCATCGGCAACCGCCGGCCAATCACCGAGAAACTCCTCGTGCCGCACGCCGCGCCGCGCCGCGGCTTCGGCGAACTCATCGAGCATGCCCTGCTGGTGATCAACCGCGATGACGGTGCCGGCCGGTGGCACTAGGGCAAAGGCGGCGCGGCCACCGCCGCTGCCGATATCAAGAACGCTGCCACCGATCGGTACTGCGGCCCGCGCTATTTGGTGCGACTTGGAATCGGGAATGGTCTCGGTGGCGGTGAACATGGCAACCGGATGGATCCACGGCGGGGTGGTTACTTGACTCAAAATCTCATCGGGGATAGCCCACGAGGCAAGGTCCGTGCGCCACTTTTCCGCCATCGCCGCTAACTCAAGTTCCATAGCAGCACCGTACTGCGCCCATCGCCCCGACGGCTTGTCGGGAAACTCGTGCGTGCAAGCCACTATTCTTCGATACGTGAGCGATGTGAAGCAGCACCCACTGCAGGCCTTGATCGGCGGGCCGCGCGGCGCCCTCGAAAGCATCCTGCCGCCATTGGCTTTCATCACTACCTATATCGCCACCGGCGACAACATGACACTTGCGGTCAGCGTTGCCGTCGGGCTCGGTCTCGTCTTCGCCATCTGGCGACTGGTGCAAGGTAAGCGCCCCACGCGGGTTCTAGGGGCCTTGCTCGTGGTGGTTATCAGTGCTTACGTAGCCGCGCGGACTGGCAGCGCGGCGGCATTCTTCTGGCCGCGAGTATTGCTAAATATCGCTTCCGGTTTGGCATTTGCCATCTCCATTTTCGTCCGGTGGCCGCTCCTTGGGGTGATCGTCGGGCCAATCGTTGGCACCAAGATGCGGTGGCGTAAGGACCCTGATCTCATGCGCGCCTACGCGCGCGCCTCCTGGCTTTGGGTACTGCTGTGCTTCATCCGTGCCGCAGTACTTATCCCGCTGATCGATAACAACTGGCTGTGGGCCCTCGCCGCCTCAGGCGCGCTGTTCTACGCACTTGTTATTGCGACGGTTCTGCTGTCTTGGGTGGTCATCAAGCGCACCCTGCCGGCCGACCACCCCGGTATTCGCAGCCCCCGGGTATCTGAGTGACCCAGCTCTAGCTAACCCACTTGACACTTGGCGCACCAATAAAGTTTGCGCCCCTGCATGTCAGCCATCTGGACTTTGGCCCCACACTCAAAGCACTTCATGCCCTCGCGGCGGTATACATAAACCTCACCACCGTGCCGATCAACCCGCGGCTGGCGTCCCATCGCTTCAGGTAGGTGCGCAGCGCGCACCGTATCGATACGCCCATCCTTTACCCCCAAGGTCATTAGGAAAACAAGATCACTCCAGATGGCGTCGAACTGCTCGCGGGTTAGCAGTCGACCAGGGGTAAATGGCGATAGTTCATGACGAAACAGCACCTCGGCCCGGTAGATGTTGCCGACCCCGGCGAAGATCCTTTGGTTCATAAGGAGCGCACCGATTGGCGCAGCACTTCGGTGCACTCGCTCAAATGCTCGCTCTGGATCAGCTTGCTTGTGGATTGGGTCAGGGCCAATCCGGGCGAGCACCGCTGCCATCTCGCTCGCGGTTAGCAACTCGCACACCGCGGGCCCGCGCAATTGCGCGAAGTTGGTTGCGGCAGTGATTCGCAGTCGAATCAGCCCGGTGTCGTCCGGCTGGGCTCCCTTACCGAATTGCCACTTGCCATAAAGGCCCAGGTGGATATGAATCCAACGCAAGTTGTCGAACCCGATGAACAGGTGCTTACCGCGGGCCTCGGCTTTGGTGAAAGTCTTGCCGCTTACGACCTTCGCGGCGGCGGTGAAACGCCCTTGCGGGCTGGCTACGCGCACCTTCTCACCCTTGAAAGCAGTTGTGAGTTGCCGCGCCTGCCGATGCACAACGTGACCCTCGGGCATTAGTCGAAGAGTGGCTCGGCGGTGCGGGTGCGCTTTATTTCGTAGAACCCGGGGGTCGCGGCCACCAGCAGGGTTCCGTCCCAAAGCAAACCAGCCGCCTCGCCTTTGGGCGCAGGGGTGACAACCGGGCCGAAGAAAGCCACCGGGTTGCCAGCTGCGCCCGGCACACTCAGCACCGGGGTGCCGACATCCTCGCCAACCAGGGCAATACCCCGCTGGTGGCTGACACGCAATTGCTCGTCGACCAAAGTCGTATTGCCAACGGCCGCCAGCTGCGCCGGCAGGCCAACCTCAGCAAGGGACTCGGCGATCACGGTTTCATAATCGTGACGCTGCTGCGGATGAAATCTGGTGCCCATTGCGGTGTAGAGCGGCAGGACCACCGAGTCGCCGTGCTCAAGTTGGGCGGCGATGATCACCCGGACCGGCGCCCAGGCCGCTGCCATCAGCTCCACATACTCCGGTGGCAGCTCCTTACCCGCGTTCAAAACCGCCAAGGACATCACGTTCCAGCGGACCTTGACCGCTCGCACCTGCTCCACCTCGAGCATCCACCTGGAGGTCATCCAAGCCCACGGGCACAGCGGATCGAACCAGAAGTCAGCCGTTGTCATCATGGCCATGACCCTAATGGAAGGATCAGCCCATGACAGCCACCGAGAACATCACCAGATCCAGTGCGACGGATCGGGCGCGCCTGCTCGAGTCCCGCTCCTACGACGTCAGCGTCGACCTAACCGGCGACACGCTCTTCACTTCGATCACCACGGCGCGCTTTGGCGCCCGCACCCCAGGCGCCGACACTTGGATCGACCTCATTGCGCCAAAGGTTCACTCGGTGGTTCTAAATGGCGAGAGTCTGGACGTAGCAAAGGCCTTTGATGGTTTCCGAATCTTGCTACCTAATCTGCAGGCCGACAATGAAGTAATCATCACCGCCGAGTGCGCCTACATGAACACCGGTGAAGGCTTGCACCGCTTCGTTGATCCGGTCGATAACGAGACATACCTCTATACCCAATTCGAGTCGGCCGATGCTCGGCGAATGTTCGCCTGCTTCGAGCAACCTGATCTGAAGGCAACCTTCGCGCTCACGGTCACTGCGCCTTCGCATTGGAAAGTTGTCAGCAACTCCCCGAGCCCAGACCCCGAGGTGGTTACCGCCACGATTTCGCGTTGGACCTTTGCGGCCACACCGCGAATGTCGACTTACATCACCGCATTGGTAGCCGGGCCCTATCACGAGGTTCGCGATTCATATACCGGCGAATTTGGCACCTATCCGCTCGGCATCTTCTGCCGTAACTCACTCGCGACGTATCTAGACCCAGAAGATATCTTCGATCTCACCAAAGCCGGCTTTGAATTCTTCGAGAAGCAGTTCCAAATCGGCTACCCATTCGGCAAGTACGACCAGCTGTTCGTCCCCGAGTTCAATGCCGGTGCCATGGAGAACGCCGGTTGCGTCACCTTCCTAGAAGACCTCATCTTTAGATCCCGGGTCACCGACGCCGCATACGAGCAGCGGGCCAACACGATTTTGCACGAGATGGCCCACATGTGGTTCGGCGATCTGGTGACAATGACCTGGTGGGATGACCTTTGGCTCAACGAGTCATTCGCCGAATGGGCCGCGCATTACGCAAACGTGCACGCCACTAGATACGTCGACGCCTGGACGAGTTTCGCCAACCAGCGCAAGGCCTGGGCCTACCGGCAGGATCAACTGCCATCAACCCACCCGATCGCCGCCGACATGGTCGACCTCGATTCGGTAAGGGTCAACTTCGACGGCATCACCTACGCCAAGGGGGCATCCGCACTTCGCCAGCTGGTGGCTTGGGTTGGTGAACCGGAGTTCCTCGCCGGTGTTCACAACTACTTCGTCAAGCACGCCTGGGGTAACACCGAGTTATCGGACCTTTTAAGTGAACTCGAAGCCACATCCGGTCGGGATCTTTCTGGCTGGACCAATGAGTGGCTGCGCACCAGTGGCGTCAACCTCATTCGGCCCCAGTTTGAGGTCGCCGCCGATGGCACCTACTCCGAGTTCACCATCACCCAAGAGCCGCCTAGCGCACCGGCCGGCCTGCCACCGACCTTACGCTCGCACCGCATAGCCGTTGGCCTGTATGACGTAGTTGATGGCGCGCTCACCCGCCGGGAGCGCCTCGAACTTGATGTGGTCGGTGCCAGCACGAAGGTACCCGCCCTGGTTGGAGTCAAGCAGCCGGACTTACTGCTACTCAATGACGATGACCTGACTTTCGCGAAAGTACGCCTAGACGAAAAATCCTGGCGCACCGCGGTTGAGCACCTTGGCGTGATCGACTCCTCGTTAGCGCGCGCGATCATCTGGGGGGCAGCCTGGGACATGACCCGCGATGCCGAGGTCTCCACCGGTGACTTCCTCGCACTTGTCCTGAGCGGTATCGGCCAAGAGTCCGATATCGGCGTGACTCAAGGGGTGCTGCGGCAACTCAAGTCGGCGGTCGACCAATTTGCAGCCCCCGGGCACCGCGACGACTACCTGCTGCGGATTGCCACCGGCGTACTCGAATTTGCCAAGCAGTCCGAGCCCGGCAGCGATCACCAACTCGCTTTTGCTCGCGTGTTCACCGCCTGCGCTGCAACGCCCGCGCATCTAGCTATCGTCGCCGGACTACTTGATGGCACCACCGTCTGGGACGGGCTGAAAATCGACACCGACCTCCGCTGGTCGCTACTGCAACGTTTGGTCGCAGTGGGCAAACTTGCCGAAGATGCGATTGAGGCAGAGCTTCGAAGTGACGACACTGCAACCGGCCGGCGCCAAGCCGCCGTTGCCTTCGCGGCCCGGCCCACCGCCGTCGCCAAGGAGTTGGCATGGGCCGACATCATCGATCGCACGGATCTGCCGAATGCCATTCTTGAATCCAACATCGGCGGCTTCATGCAGCCGGACCAAGTGGCGCTGCTCGCGGATTATCGAGCGAAGTACTTCGAGGCCCTGCCACGGGTTTGGGAGCAGCGCACGATGGAAACGGCGCAGAGCATCACCATGGGCCTGTATCCGGTGTTCTTGGTTGATGCCCAGACCTTGGCGCAGACCGACGACTTCCTCGCCGGTGATCTGAATTCGGCACTGCGCCGGTTGGTCAGCGAAGGCCGCGATGGTATCGAGCGCGCACTGCGCGCCCGGGCCGCCGACGCCTAACCAGAAAAAATCCAGTTCAGTGGTGAGTTAGTCCGGTTCGTTGAGGTGCAGCACCTTAGGTGCCCGCGCATGCTCGGCGAG
>Ga0247835_1000302_pt1 | contig 72130 bp, 64 predicted proteins | sample LaCtaG_3_FD_189912 | JGI IMG/M metagenome (GOLD analysis project Ga0247835, IMG submission 189912) | Freshwater microbial communities from meromictic Lake La Cruz, Castile-La Mancha, Spain - LaCruzMarch2015_13.5m | ecosystem: Environmental > Aquatic > Freshwater > Lake | place: Spain: Castile-La...
ATTACCCCGATTGCTATTGCTCAACTGGCCATTAAACACAACTGCCTGTGCGTCGTAAATTTCTTTTCCGAATTGTCAAAGAACTTCAATGACTCTTTTACTTGAAAAATGTGTACCCTTTCTAATTTGTGGATTTGTTTATTTGTTTATTTGAAAACGGCGCATCCACAAATAAACAAATAAACAAATCCACAAATAAACCTGTTAATCCCCCATGTTCCAAAACAAAAACTTCGCCATCGTAGGCGCTTCCAGCGGCATAGGCCTTGAATTGGCCAAACAACTGTATAGCCGCGGCGCGCACCTGTGGGCGTACAGCCGCAGCCCCCTTCCGGATGAATTGCCCGGCTTGCAATGGGTGGAGACGGATGTGTCGTCGCCCGATTTTCAGTTGAGCAATTTACCCGAACATCTCGACGGCTTCGTGTACGCCCCCGGCAGCATCAACCTCAAGCCTTTTAACCGCATCAAAGCGGAAGATTTGCGCCAGGAGCTCGAAATCAACGCCGTAGGTGCCTTTCGCGCCCTCCAAATGGCGTTTCCTGCCCTCAAAGCCGCACAGGGCAGCGCGGTGTTGTTCAGCACCGTAGCCGTACAAACGGGTATGCCTTTCCACGCAGGCATCGCCGCTGCAAAGGGTGCGGTGGAAGGCCTCACCCGTGCGTTGGCAGCCGAATGGGCACCAACCATTCGCATCAACGCCGTGGCCCCTTCCCTCACAGACACCCCATTGGCAGCCAACCTGCTTAGCAACGACGATAAACGCCTGAACGCAGCCAACCGACACCCGCTCAAACGCGTGGGCACCGCATCCGACATGGCGCAGGCCGTGCTTTTCCTGCTCAACGCAGAAACCTCCGGCTTCATCACCGGCCAGGTGTTGCACGTAGACGGGGGCATGGGTAACCTCAAATAAGTACCCGTTCAGAATACTGCCCTGCCATCGAGGTTGTTTTTCCGATAGGGCATTTTCAGGAAGTCCAACGTGCCCGGTTTGGCATTTATAAACAGTTCATAAGTACCACGCTGTGGTTGCCAGCGCAACGTGATCTGCCAGCAATGCAGGTCGCGGGTAACCCCAAAGTCCGGATAAACAATGCGCTGGCTCGGAAAATCGTAGCTGATATTACCAACGTTAAGCAACCATTTGCTGCTAATAGGAATGTTTCCAGACAAACTAATGTTGTTGGTGCTCAAGCGAAGTGTATCCCGGTTGGTGCCTGCAATGTTGCCCAGCGTCCAGCCTATGCGGTGGCTCACGCGAAACTGTTCAAACCACCCCAGCAGGTCGTCGTACCCGCCGGTCGGGGGTTTGGGTGGTGTAACACCTTTACCCTTGAAGACGTCTCGCAGTTGGCCCACACTGAAATTGGTGTTGAGTGCCACGCCGAGGTTGGCCACCCGCACCAATTTGCCTTCCTCGTTCACCGTAAATCGATTCACCCGTATCCCCTTTTCATTCAATATATAGGGGTCAAACGTGACGTTCCAGGTGAGCTGGCTAACCCCTTTTAACAATCGGAACAAACCGCCGGTACTGATGGTACTCCACTTTAAGGTATCACGGGTGAGGCTGTAATTGCCCGAAAACGTGAGGTTATCGAATATCCGTACCTTTTTAAGGCCCGTGATGGTGTCTCGTGTAGAGCGGTGTTTGAACTCCAGGATGTTCAGGATGCTGTAATTGAGCGTGATGTCGCGGTTGAACGAGGCTGGTTTGCCGTACACCCCATCTTCAAAAATGTTGTAATTCAGGGTGTCGTTGTATTCGGGGCGCAGGTCGGTGTTGTAGGTTCGGAAGTAATCGTACCGCGGGTTGCTGAAATTGGGTCCAAAACCCGTAGACACGCTGGGTTTCATGGTATGGCGTATACCTCGAAACCAGCCGCTTTTAAATTTTTTTGTGAAAAACAGGGCCGTGCCCACGCTGATGCCTGCTTCATAGCTTCTAAATGGCGCAAATTCCCACTTTCGGAAGGTGGTGTCAATGCCCCATTGGGTAGCGGCGCTGTCTACCACTACGTCTATGATAATATCCGGATTTTCGGGATCCCTGATGGTATCGTACTGGAAACGGATTTCGTTGAGCAGTTCGCGCCGCACGGTATACGGGTACCAGTTTTCTTCATAACTGATTCTGGGCGCCACGTTGATGTACTTGAACACCTTGAAATTGAGGTCCGACTCGGCGGCGTGCCGAACACCCATTCGAGCCGTTTGCAGGGTTTGTTCGGTAAAAAACGAGGTATCGGGGCCACTAAAAGTGCTTTGCAACTGCGAGGTGAGCCTGAACGATATTTTTTCATACCACTGTTCTTTGCCCACTTGTTCTTTGCGTTTGAACGGATAAATGCGCTGGACGGTAAAAGTTGCCGTAGGGAAAGTCACGTTCATCAGCCGCGTTTGGGTATTCTGCGAGTGCGTAAAGCCGGCGTTCAGCGCATAAGGTTTGCCCGGAAAACTTTGGGAATAGTTGAGGTTGGAGTTCAGGGTATTTTGGTATACGTTGTTGAAGTCGTTGTTGTTGATGCTTTGGTTGTTGTTGGTTTGCAGGTTGACGGTTCCTCCAAATTTGCGGGTGGGGTGTGCTTTGGCATCCTGGTTGTGCGTCAACCGGACCCCAAAAGACTGTGTGCGAATTTTTTGAGCCAGATTATCTTCACGCACCCGGCGGTTAAACTCAAGTTCCATGTTGCCGTTGTACCCGTAGCGCTTGATGTAGCGCGTGGTGGTACGCACACCAAAACTGCCGCTGACGTACACGTTGAACTGCGCCGTCACATCAATGTGTTCATTGATGGGTTGGTACCAGCCAAATTGCTTGATGCCTAAGCCCTCGGCGTCGGCAAACTCAAAATCGCGCGGGATAATGACTCCCGCCTTGCGCGAAGTGGTATCGGGATAAAATCCGAACGGCAAAACCAGGGGTGTGGGCACGCCTGCTACTTCAAGGTTAGACAATCCGGTAACGACAATTTTGCCGGGCACCACTTTTTGTTTGCGCGAGCGGATACCGAAGTGCGGATGTTCGGCATCGCAAGTGGTGATGAGTGCATTTTTGTTGAAAAAAATGTTGTTTTTGCTGGTATCGCCCTGTGTACCAATAAACTTTGCCTTTTCGCTGAGCACGTACAGGTCTTCCTGTTTGGTGCGCACCTCCTGGATCGTGCCTTTTTCAGACTTAAAATTGTAGCGCAATTTTTGGGCGGTAAAACTTTGGCTGGCGTCTTTGAAGGAGGGCAGGCCCTTCATCTGGCCGCTGGTGTCGGGAAAAGGTTCGGCCCACACCTCATTGTTTGCATAGTCTATCCGAATATAGCCCGCCTTGATGTCGAGCGTAGTATATTGTACATACGCGCTGCCCCACAAGTGCATTTGTTTGTTTCGGATGTCAAAATACATGGAATCGGCTGCGCCGTAAGTGATTTCATCCGATATGCTGCCCCTGGCGATGCGGATGGTTTCTTTTTGGGGCAGCAGGGTATCTAATGCAGGCGGCAGCGAATCGGTTTTTTGTGCCGACAGCCCACTTGCAAACAAGACAATACACAATAATACCCGATATTTGTCCGGAAAACCCATAGCTATAAAATGCGGCGTCTACTGCTGTACTTTTGGCTTTTGTAACCTGTCAAAAACGGTTTGCCTGTTCTGTATGCGCCCAAAATTCATTTCTCAAACGCTGCTCGTGTTGGCAACGTGGCTTTGTTTGCAAAATTTTAACATACTGCCCCGACCCGTAGAGGCTTGGGCGGCCGGCAAAAGTACCTACAAAATCAAGAAGGTAGTACTTGATGCCGGACATGGCGGAAAAGATCCGGGATGTCTGGGGGCTTCTTCGCATGAAAAAAACAACGCCCTGGCCATTGTCCTGAAGCTTGGTGCGTTCATCGCAGCAAATTATCCCGACATAAAAGTCATTTACACGCGCGACTCCGACGTATTTGTCGAACTCAACGAACGTGCCAACATTGCCAACCGCAACAATGCCGACCTTTTCATCAGTGTGCATTGCAATTCCATTTCGACGCCAGATGTATACGGCGTGGAAACATACGTCATGGGCCTGCACCGTGCGGCCGACAACCTGGAAGTGGCCAAGCGCGAAAATGCCGCCATTTTTCTGGAAGACAATTACGAAAAAAACTACGGCGGGTACGATCCCAACTCGGCAGAAGCACTCATCCTCACCAGCATGTGGCAGAGCGCTTACCTCGAACAAAGCATCCTGTTCGCCGGGTTTGTCCAAAAACACACCACCGACATGGCCAAACGCCGCGACCGCGGGGTCAAACAAGCCGGTTTTCTGGTGCTGCGCGAAACGGCCATGCCATCCGTACTGATCGAGTCCGGCTACCTGACCAACCGCAGTGAAGAACAGTTTCTGGCGTCTGAACTCGGGCAACAACAAATGGCAGAGGCCATTTTCAGGGCTTTCCGCGACTATAAACACCGCATGGAAGGCGGTAGCAGCAACAACGATTTTAAATACGCTGAACCGGCCAAACCTACCCCTGCCAAACCCAAAACAGAACCCGCCCCGGATGTGGTGCAACACCAGGGCACAACCGTCAAAAAAGACAAACCTGCAGCCAATAAGCCCGCTCCCACCGCAGCCGCCAATCCCGTTCCCCCTTCAAATACCCATCAAACGCTCTTGACATCAGACCCAAACGCCCGCGTCAGCACACCCGAAAATCCGGCTTACCGCATCCACCTGGTTTCCTGGCCCCTCCGGCTCGACCCCAATAGTGGCCAATTGGCAATATTACGCGACATACAAGAGGAGCAATCGGGCGGACAATACCACTATTTTGTAGGTACCTTTGCCACTTATGCCGAAGCAGAGCACATGCTCGCCGAAGTACGGCAACTGGGTTTCCGAACGGCAACCGTCGTCACTAACCCGCTTAAACCGTAAGCCTTATGCCTTCCAAAATACCTTTTGCGCATGCTGAAGATCAATAACGAAACAAAAATCGGTATCCTCGCCGTGGTGGCCCTTGCCTTGGGCATTTGGGGTTTCCAGTTCCTCAAAGGCATCAACGTGCTTAACCGCGCGCAAACCTTTTACGTTCGGTACAACAACGTGGACCAACTCCGCCCCTCCAGCCCGGTGCTCATTAATGGCCTGGAAGTCGGTACGGTAAAAGACATGTATGTTGACCCGGCGGACGACAAAACGATCATCGCCGTGCTCAATATCGAAGAACCCGTTGATATTCCCAAAGATACCAAAGCCACCATCATCGGGTTGAGCCTCATGGGGGGCAAAGCCGTTGAACTGGTCATCCCGCGTCCATGTAGCGGTCGTGATTGCGCGAGCAGCGGCGATTTCCTCGAAGGGGCAACCAAATCATTTTTAGAATCCATTGTCGGTAATCCCTCCGAAATTGACGCCTACACCAGCCGCCTTCAGTTCAGCCTGACCAGCGTATACGATTCGCTCACCAACCCCAACGACCCAAAAGGCGTTGGACGGACACTGGTAGCCCTCGAAGAGTCCCTGAAAAACATTGCTGTCCTGACAAGCAAACTGAATCACTTTTTGGACATCAGCACTTCCAGTTTTGCCGCCACCGCCGAAAATGCCGCCGAAATCACCAAAGTACTGCGCAACAACAAAGACAACATCAACAAACTGATGGACAACCTGGCTTCCGTAAGCACGCAACTCAACAACGCACGCATAGACCAAACGCTGGGCAAAGCCGGAAACGCCATCGATACCCTGAGCCGCTCCCTGTCCGACCTGCGCCTCACCTTAGCCACCACCCAAAGCGCCCTGTCCAAGGTGGATACCTTAGCCCAAAACCTCGTCGGCGGCGAAGGTACCGCCGGAAAACTGCTCACAGACGAAGAACTCTACACCAATCTGGTGCGCACCAGCCGACAATTGCAACTGCTCATGCAAGACCTGCGCCTCAATCCAAAGCGCTATAACACCGTCAAAATCAAACTTTTTGGCAAAAACAAAACCGGTGATTACGAAAATCCGCTCGAGGATCCCGCTTACCAGCACCTGATCGACAGCTTAGAGCGCGAATACAGCCGAAAGTTGCAGGAACAAGGCAATTGACGCGCGCCCATGTCGATCCGCAACAAATACGAAACCTTCGGCGCCAGCGCATATTATCAAAACCACGCATCGGACTATCACAACCCGCATGAACAAGAGATCAGTACGCTGATCCGACAAAATTTACACCGCATGGACACGTCGCGTGTGCTCGATTTTTCATCAGGCGGCGGTGAAGTCAGTGCTTGTTTGCTGCAATCAGGCGTTACCCATGTAGAGGGTGCCGACCCGTATACCCAAAACCTGTACACGCAGCATACCGGTCTGGCGTGTCACCCCTGGTCGTTTGATGATGTGGTGAGGCACGGCTTGCCCCAATCATATTCCACCATCATTTGCTCTTTTGCCTTGCATTTGTGCCCGGAAAACCAGCTCTTTTCCGTCACCTGGAACCTCTTGCAAGCAGCGCCCCTGCTGGTCATCATCACGCCACATAAACGCCCCGAACTCGAAAAACTTTCCGGCATTTCCCTTTGTTATGAAGACCATACGCTGACCAAACGCGGTAAACGCGTCCGCCTGAAAGCCTACTCCATAAACAAATAAACAAATCCACAAATAAACAAATAAACAACTAAACAACTAAACAACTAAACAACTTATGGCACACTTTACCCGCACCGCCGAGGCCGCATGGCATGGCACAGGTCTGGAAGGCTCCGGCACCCTCACAGGCCCATCTGGCGTTCTTCACGATACGCCCTACTCTACCGCAAAACGTTTTCAGAATGAAGATGGGAAAGCGGGTACCAACCCGGAAGAACTCATTGCAGCAGCCCACGCAGGCTGTTACCTCATGGCGTTGAGTTTTCAGCTCACTGGTGCCGGTTTTACGCCGGAAGCACTGCATTGCAAAGCGGCCATTGACATGGAAGGCGATGAAAAAGGTTGGGCGTTCAAACACATCACCCTCCACCTGGAGGCAAAAGTGCCCGGCATTGATCAAAGTTTATTTTTGGAACTGGCCCAAAATGCCAAGGTCAACTGCCCGGTAAGCAAGGCACTTTCCGCTACACCAATTGATTTGAAGGCTAATTTGGTGTAATGGCTTTGCTAAAGTGGTGTGGTGCGTAAGCCACATATCGAGGCTCCTTTTAAAAAAATACCCCGGGCAAGCTTTCTTGTCCGGGGATTTTGATTTTTTAGGGTTGTAAAAGGGTTACACAGGCAAATCAACGTAACCCAAACGTACACGCATCAACTACAATTTTCAACTGTTCTCATTTCGTCACAAAAGTATCCTACTGTAACAATACAGCGAAACACAAAAAATCGTGTTAGTTCCGGACAAATGGCTACACGCAACGTTTCACAGTGGCTGAAAAACTACTGCTGCTGAGCACTATTCGGCAACTTCCGGCCTTGCTCTCCACCTCGTAGGTTCCTCCGGTAAAAGCCCCCAGCATGCGAACCAACTGGTTGTCGTCTGCATTTACCGCTGAAAGGCTGGTTGGTCCGTTGAGCGCAAAGCTTGAACAATTGTCCAACGCCGAAAAGCCCTCCACTCGAATGCCATTGGTAATGTCGCTTTTTCGAATGATTGTTCTGACTACAACACTCGTTGACGTTGTGTTGGTTACTTCCAATAAGTAATAGCACAGGCCGCTATCCCAGGCAAAAGAACCGGTTCCATCCAGCAAATTTGATCCGGTGGTGGTGGTGTGGTCACAAGGGCCGGTGTTGTTGGCGTCCATGGTGGCCTGAAGTTCCATGATATTTTCAATGATGATATCGGCAGCGGCAACTAAAGAGAGTGGTGTTTTCATAGCTTCTTTTATTTTAATGCAAATTTAATAGCATGTCTATGCGGATAAAAACACTAAAATTGCCTCCAGTTCCGCAGTGCAAGCATAATCGAATTCTGAACAATGAAGGATAGCACGCTGCTTCGCTCTTTGGCTTTGCTAAACGCCAACGAATGGATGCTTTTTCAATCTTTTTTTCAGTCCCCATTATTTCTGAGCAGCAACAGTCCCCGGGCAGCTCGGGCATTGTTTTTGGTCATCGTTCCACATTATCCCGATTTCCAGTCGCCTGAACTGGAACGAGAATCCGTGGCAGGTCTCCTTTTCCCCGAGCATAAAAAGCCATTGATCGCCCTGAAAAAATCCATGAGTCATTTGCTGGATTGTCTTTTTTTGTTCCAGCACGCTTTGCAATCCGGTTCCATACACCCGGATCACCTGACTTCCAAAGGCAAAAAGCTTCAGGGCTACGCTTCGCTCTATGAGTCCAACATGCTGCTGGCTGAGCTGCGTTTTTATCGTAAAAACCAGCTTTCGCATGTTGATCAACAGGGCACATCTGCCGATAAAGCCAAAAACCCGGAGCAAATTTTTAACAAAAAATACAACGAGGCGCAACGCTGGCAAAATGAACTACAACATTTCAACGAACTGACCGAATACGAGTTCACTGATCTGCTGTTCCGATCTTTCTGTATGGAACAGGAAAAAACGTTACAAGAACTGGGTACGCGCCAATTAGACCACGACTCGCATATCCTGGCGGCCATGGACAGCCTGGATCGCTTTTACATAACCCTCAAGTTTGACCTCCTCGCCAAATTGCTTTACCTGGAGTTCATGGTTCACCCCTTTGCCAAAAAATCCAGGGCCGAAGAAAGCCGTTACCTGCTGCACAAACAAATGGCCGACAACATGGTGGCCAGCCTGCTCCGCGCCCGCGAACACTTGTCGCCCCAGGTACTCATGACTTGCCACTTACTCCGTTTTTTAAGCGATCCACTCTCCAACGAAGCGGTACAATCTGCAGAGATCGTTGAACTGGAACTGGAACAACATCCGGAAACTTTTCCTGCCGAACGCTTAGGCGACTATACCCGCTTGCTCCGCAGTTTCTGGAACAAACGATACATGGTGTTGCGCGACGTTAGCCAGTTGTCCCGAATTTTTGACAACCTGCGCCAGGAATTGTATCAATTGCAGAATCGCGAGTATCCATCGGCCGATTTTTTGTATAATTTCTTGTCTGTAAGCTTAAAAATTGGCAAAAAAAACGTGCTCGAAAAGGTGCTGATCCAATACGCCGGTCATGCTCCGGTTCATTTTAACGATCAAACACATCCGACCTACAACTACCTCGATCGGTGCATTTGGTGGGCCAGGCTCTTTGTCGCCAATGGAGATGTTCAACGTGCACGCGACGTACTCCCGCATTATTACACGTATGGAGAAATATCCAACATCTATACCTATTCTTATGCTGCGCTCACAGACGTGATGATTCGGTATCTGCAACATACGCTCCTCGACCTGGAATCGGAAAACATGATGCGCAACGCCATTGCCCGTTTTGAACGAAAAGAAGAAATGGCCGACGACCACCGCAAGTACCGTGTGGAGTTCATTAAAACAACAAAAGCCCTCGCCAGATCAGGCGAGGCTTTTTCTCTAAAAGATAAAAAAGAAGCGAAAAAAGCCCTGGCCCATATCCGTGAAAAATTAGACAGTCAATACATGGCCAATTGGGAATGGTTAGACGAACAATACCGGCTGTTGAAAGCTAAAATTGAAAATAAATAAATGGCTGTACGTCCGCCGATTTGACCTGCATGACCAACACAATTACTGCGGTTATGAGCATCGCCTTGCCCAACAAAGGCAGGTTTGTGACCATCCTCTGGGCCGCCGCATCCACCTCCTTAGGCAAAAAATGTAGTGCGTACCCCAAAAACATCCAGAACAACACCGGCGCATACCCGTCTAAAAAGGCCCCGAACAACTGGGGCTGAAACGCATAGATGATCTGCTCCAGCATGAGTTGCACCGCCGCAAGGTCCTGAGCCCGAAAAAACATCCAGCAAAAACATACGAAGTGAAAAGTCAGTAAGCCCCCCAAAACCTGACGCAATGGCCCGGGAGCCGCAGGTACCAGCTCTTTGAAATACCGCTCAGCTGCCAATGCCACGCCGTGCAACGCGCCCCATATCAGAAAACGGTTGGCCGCCCCGTGCCACAACCCGCCGAGCAGCATGGTGATGAACAGGTTTACATACGTGCGGCCCCGGCCAAGCCTGTTGCCGCCCAATGGAATGTACAGGTAATCGCGCAACCAGGTGGATAACGATATGTGCCAACGCCGCCAAAACTCGGTGACGCTCAGCGATTGGTAGGGCGCATTGAAGTTGATGGGAAACGTAAAGCCAAGCAACAGGCCGATGCCAATGGCCATGTCGGAATAGCCACTGAAGTCGCAGTAAATCTGCATCGCGTATCCATACACAGCAAACAGGTTCTCCAGCCCTGTGTACTGCGCGGGCGAATCAAACACCCTGTCTACAAAATTGAGGCTGATGTAATCCGAAATGACCGCTTTTTTGAATAATCCGGTGGCGAACAGGAAAACACCCCGCCCAAACTGTTCCCGGGTAACCATGAGCGGTTGAAATATTTGCGGCAAAAAATCGGACGCCCGCACAATGGGCCCGGCGACCATTTGCGGAAAAAAAGTCACAAAAAACGCATAGTCCACTATGCTGTCCAGCGCTTTCAATTGCCTTCGATACACATCTATGGTATAGCTCAGCGACTGAAATGTGAAAAAGGATATGCCTACCGGCAAAAAAATATCCAGGTGCATCGGCTCCTGCCCGCCCAATACGCCCCACCATTCCAACAGGTAATTGGTGTACTTGAAATAGGCCAGCATACCCAGGTTGGCTACCAGACTAAGTACCAGCAATGCCTTTCTGCGCGCCGGATTGTCCGCCTGTTCAATCCATTTCGCCAAAAAAAAGTCAATAAATACACTGGCCACCAACACCAGAAAATACATGCCGCTGCACTTGTAATAAAAGTACACCGAAAACAATACGCACCAGACGATCCGCGCTTTGTCATGTCTGCGAAGACCCCAATACAACCCGATAAATCCGAGAAAAAGGAACAGAAAAAGCCCGCTGCTGAACAACAGCGGGCATTCAGGATGATACAGCAGTTCGTCGGCTATTTTGGCCGGGTCAATGGAGAACATGGGGGCAAAGGTATGGTAAAGCGCCTTTTGATCAACTCTTGAGTTCGTACCATACAGAGGATGGGCAACTTTGGAAAAATCCCTTATCTTTATCCCGATGAAATACCCGATTGGCATACAGGACTTCAGAGAAATCAGAGAGAACGGCTTTGTTTATATAGACAAAACAAAGCACATTCTTGACATATTAAAAAGCGGTAAATACTTCTTCCTGTCCCGCCCGCGCCGCTTCGGTAAATCGCTGCTGCTGTCCACCCTAAAGGAATTATACAGCGGGCAGAAGGCGCTTTTTGAAGGGTTGTGGATTGAAGACCAGTGGGACTGGAGCGTTCAGCAGCCGGTGATTCACCTGAAGTTTGCTACTTTTCCTTATAAATACAATCCCCTGAAGGATGCCATTGCCTTCAGTTTGCAAAAGGAAGGTGAACACCTCGGTGTGCAGCTCAGCGACAATCCGCTCAGCAACCCGCTGGAGGAGCTTATCAAAAAAACCTTCGATAAATATGGCCGGAAAGTAGTGCTGCTCGTAGACGAATATGACAAGCCGATCATCGACTACTTAGACGATATGGAACAGGCCGAAGCCAATCGGGCGGTACTGAAAAACTTCTACTCGGTCATCAAAGACAGCGACCCTTATCTCGAACTGGTGTTCATCACCGGGGTGTCGGCATTTTCCAAGGTGAGCATCTTTTCAGAGCTGAACAACCTCGAAAACCTGACGCTTAGCCGGTTTGCGCATACCTTGCTGGGCATTACCCAAAAGGAGATTGAGCGCTTTTTTCCGGAGCAGCTTGAAAAAGCGGACTATGAAAAGATGAAATCCTGGTACAATGGCTACTCCTGGGGAGGCGAAGAGCGATTATACAATCCTTTTTCCCTTTTCCGCTTTTTCAAGGAAGAATACAGTTATCAAAACTTCTGGTTCGAAACCGGCACCCCGACCTTCTTAGTCAAAGAAATGCGCAAACATGGCTACTACGATGTGGAACAGGCGGAAGCCACTCCTGAACAGCTCACCAGCTTCCATGTTGGTGCGCTGGACCCCATCGGCGTGCTGTTCCAGACGGGCTATCTGACCATTGACCATTTCGACGAGACCTTTCAGCAATACATCCTCCGCTACCCCAACCGGGAGGTGCGCTTTTCCATGCAGCAGCACTTGCTGCTGGTGTATCAGGAGAAATACCCGGGCAATGCGCTTTCGCCGGTGGTGGCCATAGCCAAAGCACTGGCGGTGGGAGACATCGAGCAGGTGGTGGCTACCCTGAACGGGGCTTTCGCCTCCATCCCGTACGACCTGTGGCAAAAGGAAAACGAGCACTTCTACCACGCGCTGGTGCACCTGATCTTTTCCCTGCTGGGCACCTACATCCGCTCCGAGGTGCACACCGCCCGGGGCCGCTGCGACGCGCTGGTGGAAAACGAGCATTACATCTATGCCTTTGAGTTCAAATTAGACGGCAGCGCCGATGCTGCGCTGCAACAGATCGTGGACAAAGGCTATCTGGCGCCTTACCAGGGTTCCCCCAAGGAAAAAGTGGCGGTGGGCATCAATTTTTCGACGGAGCAGAAGGCGGTGGAGGGGTGGATAAAGGCCGCTGGGCTAGTCCGGTAGTAGTTCATGCGCCGGGCATTCGAGCACAGCGCTTAAACGCATCAGTATACCAATCGTCACGTCCTTATCTCCCCGTTCCAAACGGCTGAAGGCCCGTTGGGAGATAAAAAGCCGCTCTGCAACTTGTTTTTGGGACAAGTGTAGTAACCGCCTGCGCTCCTTGATTTTTTGAGTGGTGGACATTTGGCATTGAGATTAATTAACCAATGAAGTGTTTGCAGTATAAATATAAGAAATGTCCTTGTTGGTAATCATCCATCTGTATCAAAAAATTACAATCATTTAACGTAGCATCAGTGTGTTCTCCTAATCTTAGCCGGAAATCGGCTAAACAAGCGTTTAGCCGATTTCCGGCTAAGATTCAAATGCATGTAAACCCCATTTCCTCAGATATTTGCATCCGAGTAAACACACCCACTTGCTGAACATGAAACCATTCTTCCTTACTACTCACGCCTACCCGGTCGCCATTATTGTGCTGATCGCCCACCTTCAATGCACCGGGCAACAACCACCCAACCCCGCCGACTCCACCCAGGTGCAATCGGAACTGGTGCGGCCGCCGCATACGTACGGGGCCTATACATTGAAGTGGGATCGTGACATTGGACCCTTCTACCGCGACACCGTTACCATCGATACAGTTCAATATTTTGTGGAAGAAGAGGTGCCGGGAATATTGGTGTTTGATGCGCAATGGCCTTTTCCTGGATTAAGTTTTACAAAACTGGAATACTATGACACCTTGTCGCATGCACTATTAAAGACAGTAGACCTCGAAGCCCTGTCGCCGTACTACAATGGTCAATATCCGGGTATTAAATTTGGTAATTTTGATTGGGATTATATGATTTTGCCAGAAGAACCCGACTCCAACTGTGTATTTGCAAAATTGCCGCCGCCACAATATTATTCCACCTACAATCACATACGCCTGCTCTCCGATGCCGGACATTACTTGGTTGGTAATTATTTGATTGGTTACTACCGGGACGAGGGGGCTGCTGTTTATGTGGTCAGTTGGGAGAGTACAGTTATAATACTCAACCCACAAGGGGAAGAAGTGCTGCGGATCAACCCGGACTATTCCTTTTATGCCGCATTGGTTACAGCCGACGGACGCTATTTGTGTGTGTCCTACGGGGGGAGACAAGGTGACGCCGGTGACAGTCCATTTGGTCCATGTGCGGCTTATTTTGACCTGTATGACATGCATGAGGACAAACGTTTGATGCATTATTTGGGGATGAATAAGCTTCAGGGCATTCTTCCGGATCGATTAGAATCGTTTGATAGATTTGTATATCAGCGGTTTATAAAGAACAAAGAAGACCTTATCCATTTCGACTCAGAGCAATTGATTTTTGATCCGCTGAATCGAGAAGTGAGAATATTTGAAATCGGAACAGAATTTTTACCTCGTCAAGATAGGACAATACTTATGAACCAAAAAAGACATACACTCCGAAAAATCTAAGCCATGCCAAGCAAAACAAAATTCCTTCTTTTTCTTCTTATTGGTGGCATAGCCACCAACCTTAGGGCTCAAGCGGCAAAGCATCAAGCCCACTCGACCAAATGAATGTTCGGTTCCTCATGATCAAAGCGGAGTAAAACCGGTTGCTCACCACAACCCTTTACGGAAACACCTCAAGCGCCAAAGTCATGCTTTTCCCGAATGCCAACCGGTCTATACCGAGGTCGGCGCCCACTTCGTCAAAAAAACCAACCATGTTTTCGGTGGCCATGTTGCCCGTCAGGTCGTCTTTAGCCATCGGACAACCGCCGTATCCCCTGATGGCACCGTCAAAACGCCGACAACCGCTTTCCCATGCCGATTGCACTTTCTCGCGCCAGTTGTGCGGCTGGGTATGCAGGTGAGCCCCAAATACAGCATCCGGGTAGGCAGGAATGAGGTTGCCAAACAGGTATGCAATGTTTTCAGGGTTGGAGCAGCCAATGGTGTCCGACAGGGAAAAAATGCGCACCCCCAGCCCGAGCAGCTCCGTTACCCACCGATGAACAATATCGGTGTTCCACGGATCGCCATAAGGATTGCCGAAGCCCATGGAGATGTAAATCACCAATTCTTTGTTGTTGGCCGCACACAATTCTTGTATGGCTTTGGTGCGCTCCACACTCTCCGCAATGGTGGCGTTGGTGTTGCGCAACTGAAACGTTTCGCTAATGCTGAACGGGTAACCCAAATATTGAATTTGAGGATACTGGCAGGCGTCTTCTGCCCCGCGCTGGTTGGCCACAATGGCCAAGAGCTTAGCGGAAGCCGCATTCAAATCGAGCATTTCCAACACTTCTGCCGTATCCCGCATTTGCGGAATGGCTTTGGGACTCACAAAAGACCCGAAATCAATGGTGTCAAAACCCACCTGAAGCAACTGATTGATGTACGATGCTTTGACCTCGGTGGGTATAAAATCGTGAAGCCCTTGCATGGCATCGCGGGGGCATTCGACAAGTTGTACGGCGTGGTGGTGCGGCGTGAACAAGGGCGTTGGCGCTATTTGGGAAAAGAAATATTTGAACAAATTACGTCGTTCAAAGTTACAGGCTTTTCACAATACCGCCATGAAAAGAAAAGGTCTCTGGCTCCTCGTGGGCTTTTTGCTGGTTATTTTTGGGTTCAGCGCCATTATTCTTCAGTTGGTGGGTGTCAACTGGGCATTCCTGGGCTTTCTGGAGTGGGGCGGCTTGCTGCTTGCCTTCGTACTTAAAGTGATCATGATTCTCGCCGGGGTTGTGGTGGTTGTCATGGCCAACACCGATTGGGAAATGGAAATGCGCGAAAGTTCCTGACGGGAGTCCCGTTTGGGCTTACAGCATAAAAAAATGGCTTACCCTGCTCCAATTCAGGGTAAGCCATTGTATGTAAATGGCAATTACCAGTCAAGGGTGCAACACCCCCTGACGCCGGGAGTATGGCTTAGTATACGTTGCCGCTGCCTGGCATTTGGTGAGAGGCCGGTGTCTTGGAAAAAGCTTCTGTGAAGGTGTCATACAAACCCGAACGGCTGAGCTCGCGGTTTTCTTCGTCTACCAAAGCAACTGCAAATTTTCCTTCGGCTTCCACCACCCTGTAACGGTCTGCGTGGGTAATGTGGTTGCGAAGAGCGGCAAGCGCACCGTCACGCAATTCAGCCGTGGCAAATCCGGCAGAACGCTGATAAATTGAACCATCCGTGTTGTACACCACAAAATAATGCTTGCCATCTGCGCCCGAAAATACGGCAAAACCAGTGCGTCCATGTTCATCGTGCAACGTAGCGTGACCGTAATAATGTTCAAGTGCCGGATAAGTATTGCCTGTTTCCGGATCGTTGAATTCAATGTGTACCGTGTTGTATTCAGCTGTAAACGTCCGCTCCGGAGCAGAAATTTTTGTTTCCACCGATGTTCCGCCATTGGTTTCCTCAACAGCAGCGGTGATGGCATCCGCCGGTCCGGCCGCAACAGCGTCGCCACGAAACACCATGCGATCAAAATCAACGTCCAGCAATTTCTCCAACAGACTTTTTGCCTCCGCTTCTGTTTCCAGTTCACAGGAGCGGGCAATTTCCTTGCGGTTGCCGGCGCGCAAAATCAGGTAATAAAAACCTTCTTCTTTTTTGATGACGTAACGCTCGGGCAGCGGGCGGTTTTTGATCACCGCTTGCACCCCGTTTTCGCGCGATTTTTCGGTCTCGTACGCTTCGCTGCGCAAAAGCACCAACCGATTGGTGTCCAACAACGCAAAGTAATAGCGGTCCTGACTTTCGTTGTAAAACGAGACAAAACCGGCTTCTAAAGGGTGAACGGGTTGGTTCTGATAAGCAGAACAGCGGAGGTAATCATCGTGTACCATAAGGCTTGTCTTAGTTGGGCGTTAAAAATCGGCGTAAAGTAACGTAAACTGAATTTAATTTCCTGTAATTGAACCATTAAGCTTGCGTTAAATAGAATTATTCGGCCCCGCCTCCGCAAAATGCGGCAACTTTGTGGTCTACTTTTACTCAAATCACCCGATATGCTACACAAGTATTTGCCTTTTTTGTGTTTTGGCGTCTTTTTTCATCCCCTTGCACACGCCCAATCCATATCCGGAGTCATTAACCAATACACCCGGGTAACGGACTTCAATGCCTGCGAAGGCTGGGTGAAAGTGGTAGACACCACCGGATTTCGCGCCGGAAACCGCGTGATCATTGCCCAGATGCAAGGCGCAGTCATCAATTCAACCAACACTGCGGCTTTTGGATCCATATCCGCAATTGGCTCTGCAGGATTATTCGAAGTAGCATTGATTGATTCAGTCGCTCCAGATGCCGTATTTTTCTTCGAACAGCTGTTGTATGCTTACGACACCGCCGGAAGCATACAACTGGTTTCGTATCCGGCCTTTTCATCCGCCACGGTTGTGGATACCTTGTTCCCAAAACCCTGGGACGGATTCACAGGCGGTATACTCGCATTTACTGTCGACCATACTTTAACCCTCAATGCACCGATCTCAGCCGATGGAAAAGGGTTTAGGGGCGGACAAGCACAGATCACAACACCCAACTTTTGCAACTGGGCACTGCCTGTGTTTGGTTATTTTTTTGGTAAAAATGATTGGCGGGGTGCCCTCAAAGGAGAAAGCGTGGCCGTTACAAAACCCGGTATGGAAGCCGGCAGGGGGGCCGCTGCCAATGGCGGCGGCGGGGCCAACGACCACAATGCAGGCGGCGGCGGCGGAGCAGGCCGGGGTTCGGGGGGCCGAGGAGGCAACAACGATGAGCCCGCTTTCCTGAACTGCAACGGCTATTACCCTGGTCTTGGCGGAACAGCCATTCCCTCGGCTAACAAACGCCTCTTTCTGGGCGGCGGCGGGGGTGGCGGACACAGCAACAACACGGCATTCAGTGCCGGAATGCCAGGCGGGGGCATCATCATCTTGTCCGCTACCACCATTGACGGAGTGATGCCCCACATCAGCAGCAATGGCCTGGATGCAGCCTTAGCCATCGGCGACGGCGGCGGCGGCGGTGGAGGCGGAGGAGCCATTTGGCTATCTCTTCAAACACCCAATCCCGATCTGACCCTGGAGGCACGCGGCGGGCAAGGGGGCAACACCCAAAACAGCAACCAGATGCGTTGCTTTGGCCCCGGTGGTGGCGGTGGCGGCGGGGCTGTTTTTTGCAATAACCTGCTTGTGGCCGACATCAGCGGTGGTGCCGCCGGGATGGTTACCAATTCAGCCTCCCCATGCGTCGGAAGCACCAACGGTGGTGAAACAGGCGCAATCGGTGCCCTGGACAGCCTGTTTGTGTTGCCGAAAAGCGTGGTGCCCGTTGGCCCTCCCCTAATTGCCGGGATTGTAACCGATATCTATGGGCTGTCCGTACAGTTCACCGGCGTGACCATGTGGGCAAGTGCATATTGGTGGGATTTTGGCGACAACAACTTCAGCAGCATGCCCGCACCATTACATGACTATGGTGCAGGGGGCGATTATGTGGTAACCCTGTACGCTATTGGTACTTGCGACACAGCCATTTATACATTGCTGCTGCAATTGGGTATGCCACCCGTTGCCGGATTTACCCTGCCGGATACCGTATTTGGGTGTGTCACCCTGGCTCAATTAAACGTGCAAAACACCAGTTCCGACAACAGCTCCACCTTCGAATGGTCTTTCCCGGGCGGCACGCCTGCCACCTCTACCCTGCCCGAACCTTCCGTAACCTATGGTGCAGCAGGAACATACACTGCCACACTGATTGCATCCAATTTGCTTGGAAACGACACTTTTTCAAAAACGTTTGAAGTGGTGTTGCTGGATATCCCTACTGCCGATTTTACCGCCACGGTGTTGCCCGATGGCATGGTCAATTTTGAAAACCTGAGCACAGGAGCCTCGCAATTCACCTGGGAATTTGGAGACAGCTCTCTATCAGCATCCATTCCCGAACCGGTACACCAATACACACAAAGCGGCTCGTACACCGTTACCCTAAACGCCATTAATGGCTGCGGGGTGTCTGTTTTGCAAAAAACAATAGAAGTCATGCTGCCCGTCGGAGTCAGCACACTACCCCCAGCCTCGCATCGGATACGCATGTACCCTAACCCGTCCAACGGTCAGGTTTGGCTCGAAACAGTCCCCGGAAATGTGGAAGCGATAAATGTGCAGTTATGGGACGCTAATGGTCGATTGCTTTGGCAGCAGTCTGGCCATTGGGAACGGCTTGCGCTCCCCCATACGGCCCTTGTTGTACGTGGCAACTACAGGGTAGTGGTGCATTTTGAAACGGGTAGCGTTGGATTGCCCTTGATCATTGTCGATTGATTACAACAAGAAGCGCGAACTCCTTTACCTTTGTCCGATGGAAAAAATCCTCATCCTTGATTTTGGTTCTCAGTTTACACAAATTATAGCCCGCCGTATCCGGGAGATGAACGTGTATTGCGAAATTGTGCCTTACAACAAATTGCCGGAACCCACAGACGACATAAAGGGTGTAATCTTGTCGGGAAGTCCTTTTTCCGTCAAACAAACAGATGCACTGCGCATCAATTTGGACCAACTGACCCCGCACTATCCACTGCTTGGTATTTGTTATGGTGCCCAGCTGACCGTTGATTTCTATGGAGGTGAAGTGGCGCGCTCGGAAAAACGTGAATACGGCAAAGCCATGTTGACGCTTCAGGCCGACGACGACCCACTTTTTGCGCACATTGCACCTGAATCTCAAGTGTGGATGAGCCATGGCGACACCATTCTTCAGGTGCCAAACGGTTTTCACACCATTGCTAAAACGGAAAGCATACCAGTGGCCGCCTTCTGCGCAGTCGGTTCGCAATTCCCCCATCCATTATACGGCTTGCAATTTCACCCCGAAGTATACCATACCACCGAAGGGTTCCAGTTGCTCAAAAATTTTGTGCAGCACATTTGTGGATGCGCAGGTGATTGGACGCCCGTCCATTTTGTAAACGATACCATTTCCGCCCTCAAAGAAAAGATTGGCGACGGGAAAGTCATTATGGCGCTTTCCGGAGGCGTGGATTCTACCGTTGCCGCAGAATTGCTCCATAGGGCTATCGGCGATCGGCTGTTTTGTTTTTTTGTAGACAACGGCCTGCTCCGCAAAAATGAGTTTCGAGATGTGTTGAACTCCTATTTGCAAATGGGACTCCACATCAAAGGCATAGATGCCCGCGATCGTTTTTACACTGCGCTGAAAGGCATTGGCGATCCGGAAGCCAAACGCAAAATCATTGGAAAACTGTTTGTGGACTTGTTTGAAGAGGAAGCCAAAGCACATCCGGATTTCCAGTGGCTCGGTCAAGGCACCATTTACCCGGACGTCATTGAGTCCATCAGCGTACACGGACCATCTGTTACCATCAAGAGCCATCACAACGTAGGCGGGTTGCCCGACACCCTCCAACTGAAAATTGTGGAACCATTGCGCATGTTGTTTAAAGACGAAGTGCGGCGGGTGGGTGCCCAACTTCAGGTGCCGCTCAACATTTTGCAACGACACCCTTTTCCAGGGCCGGGCTTGGGCATCCGAATTCTTGGCGACATTACGCCCGAAAAAGTAATTATGCTCCAGGAAGCCGATGCTATTTACATCAACTTGTTGAAAGAAAGGGGCTTATACGACAGCGTATGGCAGGCTGGTGCCATCTTGTTGCCCATTCAGTCGGTTGGTGTCATGGGTGACGAACGCACCTATGAACAAACCATTGCTTTGAGGGCCGTCAATTCGACCGATGGCATGACCGCAGAGTGGAGCCGTTTGCCCTATGATTTTCTGGCTGAGGTTTCCAGCGAAATCATCAATCAGGTTCGAGGCATTAACCGGGTGGTGTACGACATTTCTACCAAACCGCCCGCCACGATTGAATGGGAATGAGGCTACCGTACTTTTTTGATGTGGAAACTTAACTTTCAAAATGGACGCACATGCGCAATTTATGGATTTTGTTGCTGGCTTTTGTGATCAACGCTGGTTGTTACACCTTAAATGGCATTTCGGTTGATCCTGAAATCGAAACTTTTTTCGTGCGCAACTTTGAAAACATCGCGCCCAACGCTCCGCCTACCATTGCCATAGATTTTACAGAGCGCCTCAAGGACAAAATACGCAGCGAAACAAGGCTTAGGTTAGTCAACCAAACCCCGCATGTGGAATTGGGAGGTAAGGTTGTTGAGTACCGAGTAGTACCCATTGCACCCAGGCCAGGTGAGGAATCTGTAGCGCTTAACCGCCTCGAAATGACCGTTTCTGTTTATTACAAGAACAACATAAAAGAGAAATCCGGATGGGCAGCAGAAAAACGGTTTAACCACTTTGCAGAATTTTCAAGCACAGCAGATCTCTTTTCCGTTCAGGATGAGCTTATCCGGCAGATATCAAACCAGCTATTAGACGATATTTTCAATGCAGCATTCAATGATTGGTAAAAAAAGACGTACTTTTGCATGATATTATCAAAAGTTTGTTCGGATGTTGATGCCGAGACGAAAGCCGAACAAATGCTAACTTTTGCGATCACTTTGACCAAGGAACGCCTGATTCGCTTGCTGGAGAATCCTGAATTGTTGACGTCCATTTCTTTTGAAGAACTGAAGACGCTCGCCTTGGCGTATCCGTATGCGCACAATCTTCGATACCTGTTGGCCATCAAAGCCCAACAGGAATCGCATGCGGACGCAACACCCATGCTCGCCACTGCATCGGTGTACAGCCTCGACAGGGCACGGCTCTTTTCCCTGATGACCGCCTCGGCCATACCCGAAAACGGCGTGCAAGAACATGCTATACAGCCAATTTTTGAAAAGCCTGTGGAACAAGAGCATGAACCGTTAGACGAAGCATTTGAGCAAAACAAACCACTCTCGACCCTGGAAGTCCATCAAAACGAAAACGGCCTGGCTGCTTCCTCAACTGTTCCGACTCAAGAGCAGGAAATATTAATCAATGGCACCAACTTATCTTTTCCCGACTGGTATAAGCAGTTCAATTTACCCGTGCTATTGACTAAAAAACCGTCCTCTACAACCTTTGAGGCCTCCTTTACCTTGCCCACTGCACAATTGCTGGCAAAGGAAAGCATTCGGGAAAAGCCCAAACTATACAGTGTCACGTTGGCAAAATTATTGGCTGAACAAGGGCACCGCGATAAAGCAATTGCCATGTTGGAAAGAATGCGCTTGGATTTTCCGGAAAAAAGCGCTTATTTTGCGGCCGAAATAAATAAACTTAAACAATAACGTACAATGCTCTCTTTTCTGACGGTTCTGATTGTGCTGGTGAGTGTTTTGTTGGTGGCCGTAATCCTGATCCAAAACCCGAAAGGCGGTGGTGTGGATGCGACTTTTGGCGGACAGGCACAGCAATTATTTGGCGCAGCGCGCTCCACTGATTTTGTTGAAAAAGCCACCTGGGTACTGGCGGCTGCACTTTTTGCGCTTTGCATTGTTTCTGCAATCATTGTGGGTACAGCCACTGCGGGTGCAGAAGGCTTGGAAATACCGCTGCAAACACCCGGCAGCAACTAATTTTCCGCTACTTCTTTTTACCACTGGGGCACAAAGAAACACTAAGGGCCACTAAGTTTTGAACATCAATCTTTGGGAAATCAAGGTGGAAGTACGACAGATAAGCGCTCCTCCACTCAAAATTCCTCCTAAAACCTTAGTGTTCCTTAGTGTCCCTTAATGCCTTAGTGGTAAAAAAACGCTGTGGTAAAAAACCAGGTGGTAAACGGCGCTACCCGTCGAAGCGATAGAGTTTCAGGTTTTGGATGATGGCCATCAGTTTTTCCGCATATTGTGGATCAGTAGCATAACCAGCGTCCTGCAAGCCCCTTGCCCAGGCCCGATGGTCGTTTTTGGGCAATTCAAACAGATGACGGTACCGCTCTCCTTTTTGCAGCATTTCGCTATGTGCTCTAAAGCTGCCCCACACATTTGGGTAGGCTACAAAAAAATCTTTGTGGCTATCGTCTGTCTGGTTGACACAATGGCCTTTAGCACATTTTTTCGAAAAACACTTGATGCCGAAGTGGTTGTTTGCTTTTTGAGCCAACCGGCTGCTGCCCGCATCGCTCTCCAAAAGCCCCTGGGCCAGGATGATGCTGGCCGGTACGCCGTACTTGCGCATCTCGGCCACCGCTACGGGTGAAAATCGTTTGATATAGGCCGCACATGCATTTTGTTGGTTCGTGGCCTCCACCTCGGGTACGCCATACCGTCGGGCAAAACCGGGATCTATGGCCAAAGTCAGGTTACTCCCTTCGCCGGGTGGCATTTCGACGACAATTTCCTCCAGCATCTTTTGCCTGGGCGAGTTCCACAAAGCGTCCACTATCGAAGCTTTTACCGGTTTCGCATCCGCATTAAGCGCTTGTACAGGCTCTTCCAGATTGAATACCACCGAAATCTTGTTGCTCCAAACCATGTACGCTAAAGCGCTCAAAAGCAGGAGTTTCCACAAAACGCCATCGGTGGCGGCCTTTACCTGAAGGCGGTTTGCATCCGCCATCCCCTGGCTGTTCATTGTTGTTTGGGCAAATTGCAAACGTTCCATTGTAAATATTTTTAATAATGAGAGACTAAAATGACCCTGCAAAGATAAACGTTTTGTTTTCATAAAAACAACAAAATGTTTTTAAAAATTCAATCCTTCGTTAATCAATTGTGCCTGTATATTTGCCTTGGGTCTTATTGTTCTTTATACACCTACCCTTTGCCACCTTTTATCTCCACGTATGATGCACCTACCCATTGATTTGATAGCGGATTGTGGTTCCACCAAATGCGACTGGCTCGTGCTGGCTGACGCGCAAAATCAATTGCATGCTGCCGACAGTCAAGTGGTTAAAACCTCCGGCTTCAATCCTTTTTTTCATTCTACCACCGAAATCGTTCAGATTTTGGAGCAGCAGTTGCGTCCCGCGCTTGGAAAAGACCTTTGGGTGCGCAACATCTGGTTCTATGGAACGGGCATACATGACGAACACCGTGCCAGTATGGTGGAAGCCGCTTTTGCAGTTGTTTTTCCGAACGCTGTGGTATCGGTAAAACACGATTTGCTGGCTGCGGCGCGGGCCACATGTGGTTCTGAACCCGGCATCGCCTGCATTTTGGGCACTGGATCCAACAGCTGTTTGTATGATGGGCAACACATCATGGACAACGTGCCCTCTTTGGGATGGCTGTTGGGCGACGAAGGCAGCGGCACCCACCTGGGCAAAACTTTTTTGCGGGCATGGTATTACCGCGAGCTGCCGCCCGACTTGAAGGACTTGTTTGAACAAGCGCATCCCGAAGGACCGCATTACATCAAAGACCGCATCTATGAAAAAGGCGGAAATGCATACCTGGCCACTTTTTCCAGGTTTATGCTGCAACACCGCGACCATCCGGTCATCCGGCAGATGGTACAGGATTGCCTGCAGGCCTTCATAACGGCACACCTGATCAAATATGAAGGGTATCAGCGCTTGCCCGTGCATTTTGTCGGCTCCATTGCCCATCATTGTCAGGACATTTTAACCATTTGCCTTCAGCAAAACGGGCTCACGTTGGGGAAAATCATGCAAAAGCCTATACAAGCCCTTGTGGCCTTCCACTTACACCACCACAAACAAAAAATATACACGGATGAACAAGGAAATTAAACGCATCGCCGTCTTTACCTCTGGCGGTGACGCCCCCGGTATGAATGCCGCCGTGCGTGCCATTGTGCGCAATGCCATCCACAACGATCTGCACATTTATGGCATCTATCGGGGATATGAAGGCATGATTGATGGCAACATTAAACGCCTTGAAACAACAGACGTGAGCAACATCATACATCGGGGTGGCACACTGCTTAAAACGGCGCGCAGTCAGCGCTTTATGACCCCCGAAGGCCGCAAACAGGCGTATGAAAACCTGATGTTCAACGACATCCAGGGACTCATCGCCATTGGAGGAAACGGCACCTTTACCGGAGCGGTGGAGTTTATGAAAGAGTATCCGGATATTCAGATTGTCGGGCTGCCTGGCACGATTGACAATGATTTGTACGGCACCGACTTTACCATTGGGTTTGACACGGCTGTGAATACGGCTGTGCAGGCAGTCGACAAGATTCGGGATACTGCTGATTCCCACAACCGACTCTTTTTTGTCGAAGTGATGGGTCGTAACTCAGGCTTTATCGGGCTGCATACGGCCATCGCGGGTGGAGCAGGCGGGGTGCTCATTCCGGAGGAAGAAACCAATCTTGAAGATTTAATGAAACTGCTCAAACGCGGTGCCAAACGGGCCAAGTTGTTCAGCATTGTCATTGTCGCCGAAGGCAACCACATGGGCACTGTTTACGACATCGCCAAACACGTGGAAAACCAGATTGACATTTACGACGACATCAAGGTGTCTGTCATCGGCCACCTCCAACGCGGGGGGTCACCTTCAGCATTCGACAGGGTTCTGGCAAGTGTACTCGGGTTTTCAGCCGTCGAGGCCCTGCTTGCCGGCCAGTCTGGCGTAATGGCTGGTATGAAAAACAACAATGTACACTATACCCCATTTGCGGAAGCCATTACCAAAAGCAAATCCGTCAGCAAAGAACTCATGCGCATGGCGCACATCCTCGCCCAATAAGGTTTGTTGGTCGGTTAGTCCTTAGCGGAACCTTCGCATCCTTCGCGGGAACCCCGGTTGTGGTCTGTTGCCCTTCGCGTCCTTCGCGAAACCTTCGCGTTCTTTGCGGGAACCCCGGTTGGTCTGTTGCCCTTCGCGGGAACGTATCGGATCGTCGTTTAAAGGAGGGCTCCCGCAAAGAACGCTAAGGTTCCGCTAAGGACGCGAAGGGCTTACCGACCGCATCCTTCGCGGGAACCCCGGTTGTGGTCTGTTGCCCTTCGCGTCCTTCGCGAAACCTTCGCGTTCTTTGCGGGAACCCCGGTTGGTCTGTTGCCCTTTGCGGGAACGTATCGGATCGTTGTTTCAAGGGGTGCTCCCGCAAAGAACGCTAAGGTTCCCGCGAAGGATGCGAAGGTTCCGCGAAGGACGCGAAGGGCTTACCGACAAAAAGTGACTAAGCAGGATCGTAATTGAACGGCAAAATCTTGACATCCTTCACCGTGGAAAGCGTCATCAGGGTTTTGAGGCGTTCAATTTCTTCAATTTGGCTGAGGCTCTTGAACAGCAGTTGTTCGTACGTGGGTATGTCTTTGCAGATGATTTTCATGAGGAAGTCTGCTTCACCCGTGATGATGTAACATTCCGTAACCTCGTCAATCTTGTTGATTTTGTCCAAAAAGTTATTCAGCGCATTTTCCCTTTTCCAGTGCAGCGAAACCAATACGAACGTTTTGACGTTCAGGCCCATCATGTGTGGGTTCACCTGAGCATGGTAGCTTTGAATGATATCGCTCTGCTCCAACTTTTTAACACGTTCAAGTGTAGGTGCAGGGGAGAGGCCAATTTTCTTGGAAAGGTCAAGGTTGGTGATCTTGCTGTTTTCCTGAAGGATTTTAAGAATCTTGAGATCGATCTTATCCAGTTTTTCCGACATGGTGATGAAGATTAGTGAAATAAAATTTCGGGTTGTAAAATTTCCCCAAAGGTAGTGCAACTAAAAATATTCTGCAACAGTAAAACAAAATAACCTCTGTAAATTCTGAAAAAACTTCAACAACAAGGGTATGGTGGACAAAAAAATAAGACGAAGGGGGCAGAAAGGCTATTGGGGCAATATTATTATGGCAAAACGAGGCACTTCTAGACGGAGTCCATAAAAAAAGCCGCCGGAGCTTTTGGACGAGTTTTGAACCAAACATCGTCCTGCCCGGCGGCTTTTGACCGCAGCTGACCGTGTGTACTATGGGAAAATGCCCATGGAAACGTAATCGCTGGCGATTTTTTTGAGTGAACAAACAAAGGCGGCAGTCCGTACATCCTGCACAGCAGGGTGCTTGGCAAGGGTGTCACGGATTTGTTGATAGGCGGTAATCATGGTGTCTTCGAGACCGGAGTTTACCAGTTCAATTTCTGTGCCGCCGCGTGTGAGGAAATTTTTCTCGCGTTCGCCAATGGAGCGACCCGTCATTTCTTCCACCTTGGTCAGGATGCCGTTGAATGCATTGGACTGGAAACGGTTTTCCAAACGTCCGAAGCGGTGGTGCGACAGGTTTTTCAGCCATTCAAAATAGGAAACCGTCACACCGCCAGCATTGATGTAAAAATCGGGCAGTACCATAATGCCTTTTTTCAGCAATTCCGGTTCTGCGTCAGCGGTGATGGGGCCGTTGGCCGCTTCGGCGATGATTTTGGCTTTGATGCGCGACACATTTTCCAGGGTGATCTGGTTTTCCAGTGCTGCGGGCACCAGGATATCGCACTCTAATTCGAGGGCGGCCATTCGATCGGCGAGGGTGGTAGACCCGGGAAAACCGATGATGGAGCCGGTTTCGTTGCGGAATTCAAGCAGTTTTTCTATGTCTATGCCCGTTGCACAATAGATCGAGCCTTCGCGTTCTGCTACACCGATCACTTTGACATCGCCTTCCTGTTGGCTGATGAGCGCTGTATTGCTTCCCACGTTGCCCAGGCCCTGAACCACCATGGTTTTGCCTGCAATACCAGGCGTCAGACCCAGCTTTTTCATGTCATCGGCGTAAGAAATGGCTTCGCGGAGGCCATAAAATACACCACGACCGGTGGCCTCTGCGCGACCACGGATGCCGTTTTGGGTAACCGGTTTGCCCGTTACACAGCCGATGGAGTCAATTTCACCGTGCCGAAATGCCTGGTAGGTGTCCAGAATCCAGGCCATTTCGCGCGGACCGGTACCGTAATCGGGCGCAGGTACGTCTATACCAGGTCCGATAAAGTTTTTCTTGACAAGCTCCGTTGTGTAGCGGCGGGTAATGTTTTGCAGCTGCTCTACGGTGTACTTGGCCGGATTGATTTTGATGCCCCCTTTGGCACCGCCGAAAGGCACGTCAACGAGCGCACATTTGTACGACATGAGGGCCGCAAGGGCCATCACCTCGTCCTGGTCTACCGATTCAGCATAGCGAATGCCGCCTTTAGTCGGCAAACGGTGGTGGCTGTGCTGCACCCGATAGGCGTCAATCACTTCATAGTCGTTCCCTACGCGCACCGGGAAGCGGATGCGCAAGACGAGGTTACAGGCTTTGATTTGCTCTACCAACCCCCTCGGGATGTCGGTATGTGCGGCGGCTTTGTCGACGTAATTCTCGACACTTTCAAAGAAACTAATGTGTCCGCTCATGGTCGTCCATAATTTGATTTTCTAATTTGGTAAGTTTCCGGTCCAGCCGCCACAAGTAAAGGATCAAACCCAGAAATATGAGCAATATGACGCCCGCTACAACGCCAATCTTTCCCGTATTCCGCATGAAATCATTCTCCCCATGCGCCCAAACCGCAGGCAAATATAGAGGCTGCAACAAAACAATTATTAAAATAATGTACTTCTGAAAAAATTTCATGTTATGAATCCTTCAAAAAAGATGAGAGATATGGTTTGAGCCTATCGGTCCATCAACCGATTTTCCAAAACCTTGAATCGAATACGCAACTGTGCTACCCACAACGCCAGCAAAGTCCAACCCAAAACAGCCGGATAAAAAACCACGCGCATGTTGACGTTCAAATCTTCTCGATTAAACACCGGGTTGCCTTCTCCTCCCGGGTGCAGGCTGCTGAAGATGCGCGGTACGATGTAAATGAGCGGAATAAGGGTCGCAAAAGCAAAAATATTGTACACAGCCGCTATGCGTGCGCCTTTTTCAGGTTCATCAAACGATGACCTTAATATGAAATATGACACGTAAATCAACAGCGCCGCCACCGTCATAAGCTGCTTGATGTCGTTGCTCCATGGCGCACCCCACGTGTAATTGGCCCACAACATGCCCGTAACCAACCCCAGCAGACCAAAAAGCAGACCAACCTCGGCATACATCTGCGCACGGGCATCCGCAAGCTGTAAAGGCTTGCGCAAGTACCGAACACTGTGCCAAACCGAGAGCAAAAACATCACCATCATCACCATCCACATGGGTACGTGAAAAAACAGGTTCCGGATGCTCTCGTAATTGTTGGGCAAAATGGTGTACCGAAAGGCGGTGTTTTTGTGCAAACCGCGCACCTCCGCCACCCGCCAGGCGCTGTCGTTCGCCGTTTGCAGAGGCGCTTTGGGTTGTATTCGGGCAACACTGCTCAGGCCCATGGCACCGTGTAAGGGGTCGTCTACCAACACATCCAGCGACATAGAGTTGTCGGTCACCGGCAGCTCGGCAGGTACCGCAAAGGTCGCCAGTAATGTCACGTTGTCTGTTGCCGACACCTGGGTTGCTTGTAAGGCGTATTTATTTTTGAACGTAAGCCACACGCGGGTCGAATCGGTGCTTTGTGTAAAAAAAGTGTTGTACCCGCGCAGTTCTATCGCCTCGGTGTTGCCCGGCACCAGTACTGCCGGATTGTCCACTTGCAGACCCGGATAAAGCGGTACCAGCAGGCCCGCTAAAAAGACGCCTGCCAACAAAAGGATAGATGCAATTTTCCACCACATGCCGGTTTTTGTTTAATGATACAATCTATGATTACGCTTGAAGTATTGAAGGGTTGCAGACGCGCAAAGTTTAATCACGCCAAACGTAGGGAAAAAGGACGAACGTAAGCGTAATTAAAATGGCATCAATCGCTAAAAGGTTCACCACATCCCGCCAATATGCTGTGTCCTGAATAAGCCTTAAGCTAATGGTTGACAAACGCACCAAAGTGAGCAAGATGGGCAAGACCACCGGAAAACTCAGAATAGCCATCAACGTAGCGCTGTTGCTTGCGCCCGATGCAATGGCCGCTATGAATGTAAATGCAATCGAAAATCCAAGGCTGCCCAGCATTAACGTCAGAAAAAAAAGCGGAAAGTCTTTGACCGGATTGCCGGCCACCAATCCAAAAGTGAGCAAGGCCAGTAAACCCAGCACCAATAATAATAAGGTGTTGTATGTGATTTTAGCCAGCAATACCATTGAAGGATCAGCTATTTGATAGTAATACAACTGCCTTGCGCCACTTTCTTGAACAAAACTCTTCACCACCGCGTTTATAGATGCGAAGAGCAGTATGAGCCAGTACAGTACATTCCACACTGGAGGTGGTACTTTTATGGCGGCAATGTATACCACAAACACCATGCTGCACACATAGAGAAGGATGCCACTCAATGCGTAGCGCTGTCGAAGTTCAAGCACCACTTCTTTTTGCAACAGCATGTAAAACACGTTCCACTTTGTCATGGGCAGCAAAGGTAATGCATCACACACCTTGTGCGCGAAACGCTTTGATATTTGACCAATAGTGTACCTTTGCCCCACTATACATGACCGTGAACCCTTTTCCTGAAAACCAGACCCCCCATTCCTTTAAAAACTACGCATGAGCTGGTTCAAACGATTAAAAGAAGGCATCTCCACGGCAACCAAGTCTAAAAAAGACGTTCCCGAAGGTGTTTGGTTTCACTGCAAAAAATGCCGTGAAACAAGCACTGCGCATGACCTTAAAGATAATTTTTTCAAGTGTCCCAAGTGTGACTACCATACCGCCATTGGCTCTCATGAGTATTTTGAGCTGCTTTTTGATGAAGCCAACTACACGGTGTTGCATAATGACCTGGTTTCCGTTGACTTTCTTGAGTTCACCGACCTTAAACCTTACGCCCAACGCCTCGAAGAAGCGGTGGCTAAAACAGACCTTACCGACGCCTTGGCCATTGCCGAAGGCAAAGTAGTTGACCAACCATTGGTGATAGCAGCCATGGATTTCCGATTTATCGGCGGCTCCATGGGATCTGTTGTGGGTCAAAAGTTGGCTTTGGCTATCGATCGAGCCATCGAAACAAAATCTGGCTTGCTGATTATCTCCAAGTCCGGTGGTGCCCGCATGATGGAAAGCGCATTCTCCCTCATGCAAATGGCCAAAACCAGCGCTAAACTTACCCGCCTGGCAAAAGCCGGACTTCCTTATATTTCGCTGATGACCGACCCTACAACTGGTGGGGTGACGGCTTCTTTTGCCATGTTGGGCGACATCAACATGGCCGAACCCGGTGCCCTCATCGGTTTTGCCGGCCCAAGGGTCATCCGCGAAACCATCAAAAAAGAATTGCCTGATGGCTTTCAAACCTCAGAGTTTTTGCTCGAATGCGGGTTTTTAGACCTGATTGTAAACAGAAGAGACCTCAAAGAAACGATAGGCGACCTGTTGCGCATGTTTCTCAAACCCCATTGACGCCGGTCAATCCCGTTTTATCCTGCTCGCGCAATACTACAATGCCGGCGTTGATCTCAAAGCCCATCAGCAAAATCATACAATTCAGTTGTATCCATATCATCAGTACGATCAACGTACCAATGGATCCGTACAGCTTATTGAAATTCCCAAAATTGTCTACGTAAAAAGAAAATCCGGCCGAGCTAAGCAAGGAAAACCCCGAACCCACCACCGCGCCCGGGTTGATAAACGACAAGCGCTTGTGCGTGGGCGCACCATATAAATATATCATGCTAAAAGTGGTGTACACCAGCAACAGCAAGACGATCCACCTGAATGCAAACAGGGTGAATCGGGTAATCAAATCCACATGGACATAATAGAAAATTTTGTCGAGAATCAGATTGCCTAAAATACCCACCACCACGGAGGCCACTAAGATCAACGAGAGCAAAAACGTCAGTTGAATGGCCATCAACCTTTTTTCCACTACAGTTCGGCGTTTGAACACGGCATGGTGGTCTTTCTCCAGTCCACGCATCATAGACAACATCCCGTTGCTGGCAAACCAAATGGCCAAAAAGAAACCAAAGGAGAGCAAACCCCCTCTCGGCCTCGTCGCCACGTCTTCGATAAACGCAAACACCATTTGACCTGCATTGCCGGGCATGATTTCCTGTATGGAGTCAAACAGCTCTTTTTCAAAAGATTCGTACAAAGGCGTGTAAGCCAATACAGAAAACAACACAATGATGGTGGGGAAAATGGACAGAAAAAAACTGTAAGCCATGCTGTTCGCTCGGGTAGTCAACGCGTCATTTTTCAACTCCTGCTGGATAAAAACAGCCAGATTGTACAATGGTATGCCTTTCAACCCCGGAAAAGAATGCGTTTTTGACCATTCAACCGCCTTCATCCACCAGGGATGTTCAGTGAAAAAACGTATCGTTTGCCGGATGTATTCGGACACTTTAGAGCGCATGTGCAGTGCAATACCGGCAAGTAACGCCGGAGTGACGGGTGAAGTTACGGCGTTTCACCTGAAAAACAGGGGCGTAAACGCTCCAGTAAAAGTTCAGGTGCCTGAACCACTTTCCGATTTTGGGCATCAAAAAAACACAAACGAACCCTGCCCCCGTTCACCTTCTTCTGCTGTTCGTTGAAAATATCCACGTGAAAAACAATATGGGTGCCGGGCATGGCGCGCACTTCGGTAACTACCCGGAGCATGTCGTCGTAATAAGCAGGACGCACAAAGCGCATATCCAGGCTGACTACGGGCAACCAAATACCGTGCTGCTCCTCCAATTCCTTATACGTGACACCCAGCGAACGGATCAGTTCAACCCGGCCAGCCTCATAATACTGCGCATACTGTCCGTAATACAGATAGCCCATTTGATCGGTCTCGCCGTATCGCACACGGATATGTGTTGTGTGGCTGTACATCTCGATTTGGGAATCAACTAAACAATTGCATCGCGTTCTACCGGACAGGTCATGCAATGGCTGCCCCCCCTGGCGCGCGACAGCTCGTTGCTGGGTATGGTAATGATGGTGTTTTCAATGCTGTCGGGGTTTGTTTTGCCGTTTTCAATCTCGCGCAGCAGTTTTTCTGCACCTGTTACCTTGTATCCGAATTCTTTGAAAGCCCGCTCCGTCACCGGGTTTCGGTCGTACGTTATGGCTACGCCGGGTTTGAGGGCTACCAAATTGCAGCCATCCGTCCACTGCTCCCGTTCCTGATATGGACTTTCGCCCATGCCAGCCCAGATAAACTCCATTTTTGGATTTACTTCGGCCAGCAGGAAATCGCGCATGCAAGGATACTCTACTTGCTCGCCGTTGGCGCGATATACATCCACGTACGAACCGAATCCTTCCTGCACTATGGGGCGAAAAGCCACCATGTGGTTGTGGTTGACCTGCGTAAATACCGTGTCAATGTGCATGTATGATCGCTCCTGAGGGATGTTTACCTGCACAATATTGGAAATGATGTTGCGCTCGAACAAATGGTTTTTCAACATTTGAAAAGCGTACTCATTGGTGCGCTCCGAACAACCGATGAGTAAAAAATCCTTGTTGAGCATCATGACGTCGCCACCTTCAATGCTGATGGTTTCGCCTTTTTTGGAGGGCGGAAACTTGTCTACCCGGTTCAGGTTGATGGTTTTGCCGTCGGCTTTCAGCTTGCGAAACACCGGATGGCTGCTAAAAATGAGCCGGGTGAGAAAATTTTCGCGAAAACGGGCCGATTTATTGGCTTTGGTGATCACCACATAGTCCTTAATCGTGATGGCTATGTCGCGCGTGAAAATCAGGTTCGGAATCGGGTCAAAAAGGATGCGCTCTTCCGGTTCCAGATAGCCGGTGATGAGCGTGTCGGCCAATTGCTCGGGCGACAAGCCGGCCAAACGCGGGATGAACGAGTACGGTAGTTCCTCAAAATCGATGATTTTGTTGATCACCTCGTATTTGCTCTCTTCGTCGCGGGTGCTTTCGGCCAGCAGGTCGCGCACTTCCAAAACGTTTTCTTTACCCAAAAACGCATTAAGCACCCGAACGAAGATGTCGTGCTCGTCTTGCATGTTGGGCAGGTGCACAATGTCGTCAAACAACAATTCACCCGCGCGCTTGGGGGTGATGCGCGCAATGCCTTCGTCGGGGCGGTGCACAATGACTTTTTTGAGTTTGCCGATTTCAGAATCGACATAGATGCGGCTGTTGGCGTCCATAGGCTTGTTTTTTCTTCCGGGGCGAAGGTAGGTGAAATGATGGTTATGCTTCAATGACGGGTAATTTACCCTTGTGTGAAAATTTTTACCGAATGCTTGCAATCATGTTTTCCGTGCATACCTTTGCGCCGCACTCTTTTTAACGCATCGTTAACGTTTGTTCAACAATTTGTTGTTTAGAAGGGGTCTAAATAAATAGCTAAAACCCTCAAGCATTTTTCTTCCATTAATGGTGGAGGTATCTTTGTGGTGTTATTCGGACAGGTTGTACAGAATCATGTGCCGAAGTAATGTTGATCATTTCCACCTGAAAATTTAGTAGTCTTTCAATATGTCGCTGCATCGCATCTGTTCCATCATCATCGTCTTCGCCTGCACAGTCCAGTCGGCCCTGTTTGCCGCTCCTACGGTAGAAGAAGGAAAGAATCTGTTTATCGCCAACTGCGCGTCCTGCCACAACAAGAACATGAAGGACAACCTCACCGGCCCGGCATTGGGCGGTACAGAGGAGCGTTGGGCGGCTTTTCCACGCGAAGACCTCTACAAGTGGATTCGCAATTCCCAGGCGTTGATTGCCACTGGTCACCCGAGGGCCACAGAGTTGTGGAACAAGTGGAAGCCCACGCAGATGAACAGCTTCAACAACCTGACCAACGACCAGATTGAGAGCATGCTGCTCTACATCAACGATGTAGCCAATAAAAAGCCGGTTACGCCTGTCGCCAATGGTACGGATACCGCCGCAACCGGTACCGACAAGGGGGGCAATACCTGGTTGTTCGTTGGCTTGGCCCTCATACTCGGTCTCCTGGCATTTTCGCTGATGCGAATTGTCAATAACCTGAACAACATCAACCGCGTACGCCAGGGAGAAACACCCATAAATCGTACGCTGGGCCAAACGCTCTCCGCGCCCGGCACCATCGCTTTTCTGGTGTTTGCGGCCACGCTTGTTTTTGGCTACAAAACGGTTGACAACGCAGCCCGTATGGGTCGCGAACAAAACTACCAGCCAGATCAACCCATTGCCTTCAGCCACAAAATACATGCTGGCCTGAACAAGGTTGATTGTAATTACTGCCACGACTCGGCCCGCCGCTCCAAGCATTCCGGTATTCCGGGTGCCAGCACGTGTATGAACTGCCACGCTGCCATCAAGGTGGGTTCCAAAGGCGGCACCGCTGAACTCTCCAAAATCTTCGCATCCATCGGCTTCGATCCCATCACCAGCAAGTACATCGATGATTATGAGAACTGGGATGATGCTAAAATTGAAGCCCTCTACAAAAAGTGGATCGGCCAAGAATATATGGCCGCCAAATCACTCACCGCAATGGACGACGCCGGTCGCCTTACCGTACAAACCCAGTGGGATGGCATTGTAAAAGCCTTGAAAGAGGACTCCAACGGCAAAATCCAGGGCCCTATTGAGTGGGTACGCATACACAACCTCGCCGACCACGCCTATTTCAACCACGCCCAACACGTGGCTGTGGGCCAGATCGAATGCCAAAAATGCCACGGACCAATCCAGGAAATGGAGGTAGTATATCAATACTCTACCCTCGGCATGGGCTGGTGCATCAACTGCCACCGCGAAACAGAAGTGAAATTCGCCGACAACGATTACTACAAACAGTACGAGCAATACCACGACGAACTCAAAGCGGGCAGCCGCGAAAAAGTAACCGTTGAAGACGTTGGCGGATTGGAATGCCAAAAATGCCACTACTAAAACCCTTTTGCAACATCATACCTGACGATATGCTCCACGATAACGGTATTTGGGTAGGAACGGAAGACCTCAAGCGCGACGAAGCGTTTCTTCAAAGCGCCTCTCAAGAGTTTTCCCTCGATAACATTGACCAAACCGACGGCAATTGGACGACCAACCGCCGCGATTTTCTTAAGCTCCTCGGTTTCGGCCTCGGTGCAGCTACGGTTGCTGCTTCCTGCGAAATTCCATTGCGCCGCGCAGTGCCTTATGTGTCCAAGCCCGATACCATTGTACCTGGCGTGGCCAATTACTACGCCTCCTCTTTTGTCAATGGCGGCGATTACTGCCCTATTCTCGTCAAAACGCGCGAAGGACGCCCCATCAAAATTGAAGGCAACTCCCTGAGCAGCATCACTCATGGCGGTACCAGCGCACGTGCGCAAGCCCTGGTACTGAGCCTGTATGACTCCAGCCGCATTAAAGGCGCCGGAATCATTGAAGAAGGTCAGGTATCGGAAATCACCTGGACAGACCTTGACAAAGCCGTTAAAGGTGCACTGTCACAAGGAGGCGTACGCATCCTCACCCAAACCAACCTGAGCCCAACGGCTAAAAAAGCGCTTGAGGAGTTTAAAGCCAAATACCCCGACACCCAGGTTGTGGTGTACGACCCGGTATCCAGCTCCGCCCTCCTGACCGCCAACGAACAGGCATTCGGCATCCGCGCACTGCCTTCTTACCGCTTCGACAAAGCCGATCTTATTGTCTCCTTCAACGCCGACTTCCTCGGCTCCTGGATCAGCCCGGTAGAATACGCCGCCGCATACGCGCAAAAACGCAAAATGCGCAAGGCGAGCAAAGGCGAAATGTCGCGCCATTATCAGGTCGAAAGCCACATGTCGCTCACCGGTTCCAATGCCGATAACCGCATATTGGTCAAGCCAAGTGAACAAGGTGCAGCCATTTGTGCCTTGTACAATGAAATTGCAGCGCTCAGTGGAAATGCTGGCGTAGGCGGCCCCAAAGTGAACGACAAGGCTGCTGTGGGTTTGAAAAAAGTGGCCAAAGAACTGTACGCAGCACAAGGCAAATCGCTGGTGATCAGCGGCTCCAACAACGTTGCAGAACAACTGCTCGTCAATAAAATCAATGCCATGCTCGGCAACCTGAACGAAACAGTGGACTTCGGTACACTGTCGTATCAGCGCCAGGGCAACGAACAGGACGTCATGCGCCTGATCGACGACATGAACGGCGGCCGCGTCAACACCGTTATAGTGCACAACGCCAATCCGGCGTACGATTTGCCCAATGCAGCCAAGTTCGCCGAAGCATTTGCCAAAGTAAAAACGCGGGTTTCTTGCTCCACTATATTAGATGAAACCACTGTGCTGTGCACACACACCGCACCTGCGCACCACTTGCTCGAATCGTGGGGCGATGCCGAAGCCAAGGAAGGCCATTACAGCATGATTCAGCCTACCATCGCGCCTTTGTTCAATACCCGCCAGGCAGAATTGTCGCTGCTCGAATGGTGTGAAAGTGCCAACCTGAACCGCGAAGACGAGCAGCCATACTACCAATACCTGAAAGCACACTGGTCAAGCGACTTGTTTGCCAAACAATCCAAATACAACTCCCCTACGGCGTTCTGGGATATGGGGTTGCACGATGGTATTCTCGAAACCGGCAGTGAAGGACGCACGGTTGCGTTCAACGCAGCAACGGCCCTGGATGCTGGCGCAGTAACCAAACCCGCTTCCAACGAAGTCGAAATTTCATTTTACGAAACCGTCAACATTGGCAACGGCCAGTATGCCCACAACCCCTGGTTGCAGGAAATGCCTGATCCCGTGTTGCGTACCGTTTGGGGCAACTACCTCAGCATTCCGGTAGAATGGGATGGCGTCAACAACATCAACGGCTGGAAAGGCCTGCTTGACGGTGACCATGTAAAAGTAACCGTAAATGGCATAGAACTGACGTGTACTGTAGTGAAAACATTTGGCCAAATGCCTGGTACTGTTGCCATTGGCCTTGGTCAGGGCCGCACCAGCGGTGGCTGTGGTGTAGATTACGGTGTGAACGTAAACCCTTGGCTGCCAGTCCAAAACGGATTGGTGCAGTACTTCTCAGACAATGCCACTGTATCGGGCAAAGTAGGCGAAGAAAAAATGTTGGCCTCCGTACAGTACCACCACACCATGGGTGTGCAGGCAGAGGGCAAAGAAGAGGGTAAAATCATCAATGCCGACGAAAAAGCCTTGGGCTGGAAAGGTTTTCAGGGTTCTTTGACCGACCGTTCGGTTATTTTTCAAGCCAACCTGAGCGAATTGCCCGAGTTGAAAGAAAAAATGACGGAATTCCACGCACACAGCGAACACCTCAACGAGCAAACCATGTACCCGGATCGCAGCGACTGGTACGAGAATGGGCCAAAATGGGGTATGTACATCGACCTGAACGCCTGCATCGGTTGCGGCGCTTGTCAGGTAGCCTGTGTGAGTGAAAACAACGTGCCAGTCGTGGGTAAAAATGAAGTAGCCCGCCACCACGAAATGACGTGGCTGCGCATTGACCGCTATTTCTACGGCGACCTGGAAAATCCGCGGGTAGTTTATCAGCCCATGATGTGCCAACACTGCGACAACGCCCCTTGCGAAAACGTTTGTCCGGTAAACGCCACCAACCACTCGAAGGAAGGCATCAACCAGATGGCATACAACCGTTGCATCGGTACCCGCTATTGCGCCAACAACTGCCCTTACAAAGTGCGCCGTTTCAACTGGCTCGACTACACCACTGCCGATACCTGGCCGGGCAACGAAGAGCGCGTATTCCACGCCAACGACGACATGCCGTTTTACGCTGACAACCTCGTGCGCATGGTTATGAACCCCGATGTTACGGTGCGCTCGCGCGGTGTAATCGAAAAATGCTCCCTGTGTGTGCAACGCATCCAGGAGGGCAAACTGACCGCCAAGAAAGAAAAGCGCCCAATAGAAGACAACGACGTGCGCACGGCCTGCCAAACCGCCTGCCCAACCGGTGCCATTGTCTTTGGCAACGTCAATAACCCGGACAGCATCGTAAATAAAGCCAAAAACGGCGCTTTAGACTATAAAGTACTCGAAGAAATCAACGTTCGACCGATCGTTGACTACTCGGCCAAAGTGCGCAACAGCAATGAAGCGTTGTTTTCCTGATTTTTGAATAAGAAGAAAAAAAACTGAAATATGTCGCAAGCAGTAGCGCCGGTACGGCACGTTCTGATTGAAGGCAACAAAACGTACCATCAAATTACGGAGGACTTGGTTTCACCCACCGAGAAAACCCCCACAAGAGAATGGATCATCGCGTTTAGCCTTTCGGCCGCCTTGTTGGCCGTGTACATTTTTACGATTGTCTGGACGGTATGGAAGGGCATCGGCGAATGGGGTGCCAACCGTACCATCAACTGGGCATGGGACATCACCAACTTCGTGTGGTGGATCGGTATCGGCCACGCCGGTACCCTGATTTCTGCCATCCTCTTGCTGTTCCGCCAGCGCTGGCGCACGGGCGTTAACCGCGCGGCAGAGGCCATGACCATTTTTGCGGTAATTTGTGCCGGACAGTTCCCTATTTTCCACATGGGCCGCGTCTGGCTGGCTTTTTTCATCTTCCCGTTCCCCAACACCCGCGGTCCGTTGTGGGTTAACTTCAACAGTCCGTTGTTGTGGGACGTATTTGCCATCTCTACTTACTTTTCCGTATCCCTTCTGTTTTGGTATACCGGTTTGGTACCGGATTTGGCCACTGTTCGCGACCGCGCGACCGGTTTCCGCCGCAAGATGTACGAGACTTTCTCGTTTGGATGGACTGGCGCGGCCAAGCACTGGCAGCGATGGGAGTCGCTCTCGCTGGTTTTGGCGGGTATTTCTACCCCGCTGGTGCTTTCGGTACACACCATTGTATCATTTGACTTTGCTACGTCCATTATCCCGGGCTGGCACACCACCATTTTCCCGCCTTATTTTGTGGCTGGTGCCATATTTTCGGGTTTTGCCATGGTACAAACCCTGATGGTGCTCACCCGCAAAGTACTCCGCCTGGAAGAGTACATCACCCTGAACCACATCGAATCGATGAACAAGGTGATTGTATTGACCGGTACGATTGTGGGCGTGGCTTACCTCACGGAGTTGTTCATTTCCTGGTACTCTGGCTACATTTACGAACAGTTTGCCTTTTACAACCGCGTGTTTGGTATTTACTGGTGGGCGTATTTCGGCATGATGTTCTGCAACGTCGTTAGTCCACAGTTGTTTTGGTCGCGCAGCATCCGCCGCAGCATTTGGTGGACCTTCTTTTTGTCCATCGTGGTCAACATCGGCATGTGGTTCGAGCGTTTTGTAATCATTGCCACTACTTTGGCGCGAGACTACCTGCCCTCCTCCTGGAGCTACTACAACCCAACCTGGGTAGAAATTGGCATCTACATTGGCACTATTGGTCTGTTCTTCTTCCTCTACCTGACGTTTACCCGCGTTGCGCCGGTTGTAGCCATCGCAGAAGTAAAGTCAATACTTAAAGTGGCAGGAGATCAATACATCGGCCCCAATGCCAAAGCACACAGCCACGATCGTATTGTAGAAAAAGTGGCCGAGAAAGTGCAAAAAAGCGAAGAATAAACATCCTTTAAACACCCTTTCAACGCACAAATATGGTTGCTGAAAGCAGAAAAGTCCTGTATGGACTATACAACGACGAAGAAGATCTGAAGAGTGCCGTCAAAATGGCCAACCATGATCATCTGGATATTATGGATGTGTACACCCCTTTTCCGGTACACGGCCTGGACCCCATTTTGGGGCTTAAAGAGAGCCGTTTGCACATCCTTGGATTTGTTTACGGTGCCATTGGTGCTTCATTTGGGTTCCTGTTTATGACCTGGGTGTTTACCACAGACTGGCCGATCGTATTTGGTGGCAAACCATACTGGTCTGTTCCGGCTTTTATCCCCATTACGTTCGAATTAACCATTTTGTTCGCGGCCTGGGGTATGACGCTTACGTTTTACACCATTTGCGGCCTTTTTCCAGGCGGCAAAACCAAAACATTGGACAACCGCATCACCGACGACAAGTTTTGCATTGCATTTGACGTCAGTGAAAACAGTGATCAAGATAACCTGAACCGGTTTTTTAAACAGTCCGGCGCAGCAGAAGTGAATGTAAAAACAGTGAATTGGTAGAGGAGAGGAGGAGTTGAGGAGAGGAGGAGAGGAGGAGTTGAGTTTTCAACCCCTCAACTCTAATGAACTCAACTTCTAAACTTCTAAACTCCTCCCCTCCTCAACTCCTCCCCTCCTCAACTCAAACTAAAAGAGCAAGGAATGAAATATGCAATAGGTGCCATCGTAGGCATCGCAATCTTCGCCTGGTTGTTCTCGCTGTGTTCTCCAGCGGGCGTCAACAAAACCGGACACGAATACATGCCGGACATGTACCACCCGGTGGGCTATGAAGCCAACGTGGTAGCCGACTATTATTGGAACACTTGGGATGAAAAGAGTGTGTTCACAAAGGCCGAATTATCGCGACCACGCAAGGCAGTTGAAGGCACTGTGGCACGCGGGTACACGGGCGTGAACTACACCAATTCGGACGCGTTGGATGTTGTCCGTGGTAAAAACGCGCCTAATGCCATTGCTGCGCAGGTAAACGGCGCGGTGCCGTTTTACTACACCAATACTGAAGAGGAGCGCCTGCGTTGCGAAAGCGAAATGGTTCAAAACCCCTTCCCAATAACGCTGGAGGGTCTGGAAAAAGCCAAACCTTTATACAATGTTTACTGCGGCATTTGCCACGGTGAAAAAGGGGACGGACAGGGCTGGTTGGTTGCCATGCCCGACGCCAAATACCCGGCAGCACCTAAAAGCTTCATCATTGACGAAATGATTTATGCCGGCAACGGCCGTTATTACTTTGCCATGATGCACGGCAAAAACGTCATGGGTGCATACGCCGATAAGTTGTCGTTTGAAGAGCGCTGGCAGGTGATTCACTACATCCGCTCTTTGCAAGCCCCTGTTAAAAAAGCCAAGTACAACGAAACGGCCAACACGCTGAACAACATTGAGAAACCACTGAAAGGAGAGGCCACTGGCCCCGCTCCAATACGCGCAGCCGTTGCAGCACCCGCAGCACCTGCTCCGGCGGCACCCGCAAGCAAATAACACCGACAACAAAACTGGAATCCTGTTTCACCACAAAATATCCGGCGCCTTACAAACCGGCCCAGCAATATGGATACGATCATCAAAAATTCGTTCGTTTTTGACAGCAAAACCCGCACGGTGCTCCTCATTGGCATGGCAATCGGCGTGGTTGGCTTGCTGACATCATTCATCGGCGACGATGAGTTTCATACACGTTTCTGGACGAACTTCCTGCACAACTCGGTGTTTTTCACCGGTATTGCTTTTACCGCTTTCCTTTTCCATTGTGCACAAATTACGGCTTTTACTGGCTGGAATGTGGTCATCAAGCGCTTGTATGAGGCTTTTGGCCTTTTTATGGGCGTCGGCATGGTCTTGATCGCAGTGATCGTGCTGGGTGTTTGGGCCAATTTACACCACCTGTACCACTGGAACATTGCCGGAATATCAGACCCCGGCAGCCCGATTTACGATAAAATCATTGCCGGTAAAAAAGGATTCCTGAACCCGATATTCTTTACCGTGGGCACGCTTGGCTTTTTGGCCATTTGGTTCTTCTGGGCACGCGGATTGCGCAACAATTCGCTCGCACAAGACGCCAACGAAACACCTGCGCTTGATTACTACAAAAAAGAGCGTAAGTGGGCAGCTTCCTTTTTGCCCCTGGGTGGCTTTTTGAGCACCGTCTTCATCTGGGAGCTGGTGATGTCTATCGACACACACTGGTATAGCACCATGTTTGCCTGGTACTCTACCATTTCGCTTTTGCTGGCGGCTTTAGCCCTGATGATCATGCTGATCATTTACCTTAAAAGCATTGGTTATCTGGAGTATGTCAACCGCGACCACCTGCACGATATGGGCAAATACCTGTTCGGTTTGTCGGTGTTCTGGATGTATCTGTGGTTCGACCAGTACATGCTGATATGGTACAGCAACGTGGGTGAAGAGACCATCTACTTCAAAGAGCGCATGGACAATTATGCGGTGTTGTTCTGGGGCAACATGCTCCTCAACTTTGTGACGCCGTTCTTTATCCTCATGCGCAACGACACCAAGCGCAAGTTTGGTACCATGTTTTTTGTCGCACTGATCGTATTTATTGGTCACTGGTGGGACTTTTTCTACATGATCAAGCCCGGTGCGCGCATTGCGGCATTTGAAACCAGGGAACTCCTTGAGCAAAAACATCAAAGCAGCCTGATCAACGACGCTAAAGTGTTGAAAGCGTCTTACACGTTCCAAGCGGACGAACAGGATCAACATGGCCACAAAGACGCCGTAGACAAGGCTGATGCCAAGGCCCACGCCCCCGAAACACACACCGACGAGCATCCCGCCGCCCCCCATGCTGCCGATGGCCATGCTGCCACCGATTCGACGCATGGTGACGCAGGACATGAAGCACATGGTGCAGAAGCTGCAGGCGCACATTCGGAAGCCGCCGGCAATTCACACGGCGCTGCCGATGCGGCACATACCGCTAATGGCCATGGTGATGCACACGGTGCCGCCTCGGCCCATCATGGCCCGGATAAGTCGTTCAAATTAGGCTACACGCTGCCCGGTTTCCCCGAGATTGGTACTTTCATCGGCTTTTTGAGCATGTTCTTGTTCGTGTTTTTCCGCAATCTTCAGAGTGCACCATTGGTACCTTTGAAAGACCCCTACCTCGAAGAAAGTTTGCACCACAGCACGGGTGCACACATTGAGGGAGAAAATGATGGAGAAAGCCACCATTAGTTGTTTAGACTCATTCTAATCAAAATTACTGCCTCACCAACTGCTCAACCAAGTCCCTTATCTTTGAGTTTAAGTTAAAAATCTTACGATGACAGCACTTATCATCATTCTGTGCATAATACTGCTCATGGTTGTCCTGGTACAAATCGCCAAGGTAACAGAGTTGACGGCCCAAATCAAAGGCGAACGCGAAGTTTTGCGGGAGAACAGCCTTTGGAATGGCTGGTTGTTTCTGGTTTTTATGGTTGTGTTTCTGGTTGGCGTATGTGTGTCGGCCTGGGAGTACCGCAACCAAATGCTGGGATATGGCCCTTTGCAATCGGCATCGGCTCACGGCAGCGTGTTGGACAGCCTGTTCAATGTGACCTTGTTTTTCACAGGTATTGTGTTCATCCTTACGCACATTGCCCTCTTTTGGTTTTCGTACAAATACCGTTACCAGGAAGGCCGCAAAGCCAAGTATATTTCTCACGACAACCGTCTGGAAGTGTGGTGGACCGTAATTCCGGCTGTCGTAATGACCGTATTGGTGGTGCGTGGCTTGAATGCATGGAATACGGTAATGGCAGACATTAAAGAGGGCGAAGACTACATGGAGATCGAAGCCACTGGACAGCAGTTCAACTGGACGATACGTTATCCGGGGCCAGATGGCAAATTGGGTGGTCGCAATTTCCGTTTGACCACTGCAGGCAACCCGTTGGGACAAGACTTTACCGATCCCAAAAACTGGGATGATCCTGTGCCTGGCCAGGAGATTTATTTGCCAGTCGGCAAAAAAGTACGCGTGCGGATTGTGGCCAAGGATGTGTTGCACAACTTTTATCTCCCGCATTTCCGTGTCAAAATGGACGCTGTGCCGGGTATGCCTACCTTTTTTGTCTTCACTCCGGTAAAAACCACCGCTGAATTCAGAAACGAATTGCGCAAGTATCCGGAGTACAACACACCTTATGATCCGGCTGATCCACAAGGGCCAAAGCGGTGGGAGAAATTCGACTACGAGTTGGCCTGTGCAGAGCTCTGTGGCAAGGGCCACTATTCCATGAGGCGAATCATCAAAATTGTTTCGCAGGAAGAATACGATGCATGGGTTGCCAAGCAGGAGTCTTTTTACCTCACGCAGGTGCGCGGCAAGGAAGATGATCCTAATAAGGACGTGGTGCTGGACATAGAGGTGGCCCAGCGCAGCAAGCAGTTTAAAGAACTTGTTGACAAAGCCATTTCATCTACGACGGCTACAGACAAGACACTTGCGCTGAGCAACATTAACTTCGAAACTGGCTCTGCCCGTTTGACCAAGAATAGCCAGTACGAGTTAGACAACCTTGTAGCTGCACTGAATGCTTATCCGGCTATGCGCATACAGGTAGCCGGCCACACCGATAATGTGGGTGATCCAGCTGAAAACCGCACTTTGTCTGCTGCGCGTGCGGCATCGGTGGTAGGCTATCTGACCGAACATGGCATTGCATTGAGTCGCCTGACTTCACAAGGATATGGCGATACCCAACCAAAAGCCGAAAACGACACGCCTGAAAACCGTGCAAAGAATCGTCGTACAGAGTTTACCATCATTACTCCGACACCAGCAATACAGTAATAATACAGCTTCTGGCCGATTAGTTGTCCGGAGTTCCGAGGCACCTGACCCTGCCAGATACACATCATCACTTCAGAAAAATTGATCAAAGGCCATGGCTCAAGTTGCAGTAAATGCCGCCGAAATGTTGGAAGAGAAACTCACCCAGGAACTTGGGTTTGACGATCATTTCCATGAACATCATCACGGTGACAAGTATCAATCGAACTTCATCACCACTTACATTTTCAGCACCGATCACAAGATCATAGCCCGCCAGTTCCTGATCACGGGGATGTTTTGGGCACTTATTGGTGCTGGCATGTCTATTATTTTCCGCCTACAACTGGGTTTTCCGGAAGGTGACCTGGTATGGCTCAAGCCACTGTTGGGCAAATGGATTCAGGTGAACGAGGCCGGTATTGGCAAATTGGATCCTGAGTTCTACTACGCTTTGGTGACCATGCACGGTACCATTCTGGTGTTTTTCGTACTCACTGCCGGCTTGAGCGGTACTTTCTCGAACTTGCTTATTCCATTGCAGATTGGGGCACGCGACATGGCTTCACCGCTGTTGAACGCATTTTCCTACTGGTTCTTCTTTCTTTCGGGTTTAGTGATGTTCGTGTCGCTCTTTTTGAGCACAGGTCCGTTTTCGGGCGGCTGGGTAGCCTACCCGCCACTGAGTGCGTTGCCGCAAGCTTCAGATGGATCAGGTGCGGGCATGACCCTTTGGATCGTATCGATGTCGCTTTTTGTGGTCTCTGTTCTGTTGGGGGGCATCAACTACATCACCACGGTGTTGAACATGCGTACAAAAGGCATGAACATGTGGCGTATGCCTTTGACCATCTGGGCATTTTTCATTACGGCAATCATTGCTTTGTTGTCGTTCCCGGTATTGTTCTCCGGTTTGTTGTTGTTGACACTCGACCGCAGCCTGGGCACTTCGTTTTACCTGAGTGAAATTGTAGTTGGCGGTCAAATTTTAGACCGGGTGGGCGGTAGTCCAATTCTGTACCAGCACTTGTTCTGGTTCCTGGGCCACCCGGAGGTGTACATCATCATCCTTCCGGCTATGGGTATTGTTTCAGAAGTGTTGTCAGTACACGCTCGCAAACCAATTTTCGGATACCGTGCGATGGTGTTCTCCATTCTGGCCATTGCATTCCTGTCGTTTATCGTGTGGGCGCACCACATGTTTATGTCGGGTGTAAACCCGTTCATCAGCAACTTCTTTGTGATTTTCACCCTCATCATTGCGGTTCCATCGGCGGTGAAGGTGTTCAACTGGATCACCACGATATACGGCTCTAACTTCCGTTTCAACTCAGCGAGCTTGTTTGCCATCGGTTTCGTGTCAATGTTCATCTCCGGTGGTTTAACGGGTATCTTCCTCGGCAACTCCGCTATTGATATTCAATTGCACGACACGTACTTTGTGGTAGCACACTTTCACATCGTAATGGGTATTGCAGCTTTCTTTGGCATGTTCGCCGGCATTTACAACTGGTTTCCGAAAATGTTTGGTCGTTTCATGAACGAGACGCTGGGCAAGATTCACTTTTGGGGTACGCTGGCTGGTGCTTACCTGATTTTCTGGCCCATGCACTATACGGGTATGGCTGGTGTACCGCGCCGCTATTACAGTCTTGAAAACTTTGATGCGTTCAAGCACTTTGTCGGCTTGAACAAGTTCATTACGGTTGCCGCTATTGTAGTATTTTTCCTCCAACTTGTCTTTGTGATCAACTTCTTCTACTCGATTTACAAAGGCCGCAAGCAAACAGTGAAAAATCCGTGGGGTGCCAACACATTAGAGTGGACTACGCCCATTGAGGCGGGTCACGGCAACTGGCCTGGCAACATTCCTTCCGTACAGCGCTGGGCCTACGACTACGGCAAAGACGGTAAAGAGTTTATTCCACAGTATGTCCCATTGGGCGAAGATGAACACGACCACGGCGGTCACTAAAAGTTATTTGTGAAGGATCAGACGACGACGGGCACAAAACAACCATCAGCAGCTTCGGTAACCATACCTGGCATTTGGACTGATTTTGGGCGGCTTGTAAAGTTCAGGTTGACATCATTGGTGCTGTTTTCGGCGGGTATGGCCTATGCCATCGCTGCTGATGGTCAAGTGCATGCGCTTGCCATGTTGTTGTTGTTGACTGGTGGCTTCCTGGTTACCGGAGCAAGCAACACCCTGAATCAGGTGCTGGAAAGGGACTATGATCGTCTGATGAATCGCACGGCAGACCGCCCGTTGGCTGCTGGTCGCATGACGGTTTCTACGGCGGTTTTGATGGCTGGGTTGATGGCTCTGATTGGTATTTCGATGCTTTCGGTGTTCAATCCGTGGACTGGCTTTATCGGTATGGTTTCGCTTATCAGTTATGCGTTCATCTACACACCGATGAAACGAACCACGCCTTTTGCCGTGTTGGTCGGTGCCATACCGGGTGCATTGCCTTTGCTTATTGGTGCTGCGGCGTTTGAGCACACCATTTCATCACTTGCCTTGTTTTTATTTTCCATACAGTTTCTTTGGCAGTTTCCGCACTTTTGGGCAGTTGCCTGGATGGGCGACGAAGATTACAAACGCGCTGGTTTTCAACTATTGCCCACTGCAAATGGCAAATTAGGGCCTGAAATTGGGCTGCTTTCGTTTGCATTTTGTGTGCTGATGCAGCTAAATGTGATGTTGGGCTGGTGGTTTGGTTTTTTTGGAGTGCTGGCATTGGTCGCTTTGTCTTTGCTGAATGCCTATTTTGCATGGCGTTGCTGGCAGTTGTACAAGGCGTGTTCTCGAGATGCTGCACGGCGTCAAATGTTTGCTTCTTTTTTACACCTGCCCCTGTCGCTGATTGTTTTGCTCATCGATAAATTCTAAAACAACATGGCAAGCGTGTCTACACCATATACTCAAAACAAAATCCACGCCCACAAACTTGCGCTGTATATCGGCATTGGTAGCATCGTGATGATGTTTGGTGCCTTAACGAGCGCTTACGTTGTTCGGCGTGCGCAGGGCAACTGGTTTGAGTTCAAATTGCCCGATATTTTTTGGTTCAACACCATTGTGATTATCCTCAGCAGCATCACATTGCATTTTTCCTTGCAGGCCTTCAAAAAAGGTAAGGAAAACGCATATAAAATGTTGTTGTTAACGACCTTTGCACTCGCGGCGGTATTCATCGTATTGCAGTATGAGGGTTGGGTCGCTATGGATGCCATTGGTGCCACATTTACCGCTAATCCGTCCAGTTCTTTTGTTTTTGTAATTTCTGGCCTGCATGCGGCCCACGTGTTGGGCGGTATGGCAGCGCTCACAACTGCAATGATCTACGCTTACGTGTTGCCATTCAAACCAACGCCCCGGCGTCGGTTGCGTTTTGAATTGGTGGCTCAATACTGGCATTTTGTAGATATACTTTGGATATATCTGATTGTTTTCCTTAATATGCAGGCTTGACGGCTTGCTCAGGACACAATCAACGACCTAAAACTTGTTAACCAACTAAGCAATGGCAGAAACTTCTGTTGCACACGCACACGACGCGCACACGCATGGTCACGATGCCGATGACCAACTCTGGGAAGGTGGTAAGGAACCATTCAAAGCGAGCTACGGCAAGCTGATGATGTGGTATTTCCTGTTGTCAGATGCCTTCACCTTCGCTGGTTTCCTGATTGCCTATGGCTCACTCCGCTTCAGCATGCCGAGCTGGCCGGAGCCGGATTTTGTGTTTGCCTCCTTTCCTTTTGTGAATGCACACTGGCCCCTTATTTTCGTCACAGTGATGACTTTTGTGCTCATCTTCAGTTCGGTAACTATGGTGCGCGCTGTACAGGAAGGTCATCGCGAAAACCAGAGCGGTGTGGTGTTTTGGATGCTGTTGACTGTTTTGGGGGGAGCCACTTTCCTGGGTTGTCAAGCCTATGAATGGACTACCCTGATCGCCAAGGAAAACATGACGGTAACGGTAAACCCTTTTGGCCGCCACATGGAAGACGGGGTTTATATAAAACCCGATGGCACGACAGAAGAATTTAAAAAAGGTGCCAACTACTTGTTGCACAAACACGATGGTGCCTTTGACGTGCCAGATGTAAAATATGTGACCAGCGTAAATGAAAAAGGTGAAAAGCAGTACGGCGAAACACAAAAGGCGGCTTTTGGCCCCAAAGCTTTCGGAGCGTTGTTCTTTTTCATTACTGGCTTCCACGGGTTTCACGTGTTTTCCGGTGTGGCATTCCTGACCATCATTATGATCAATGCAGCCAGTGGCCTGTACGCCTCTCGCAAAAATGGTTACGAGATGGTTGAAAAAATTGGCCTCTACTGGCACTTTGTAGACTTGGTGTGGGTGTTTGTCTTCTTGGTATTTTACCTACTTTAGTTTTGAGTTTTGAGTTTTGAGTTTTGAGTTTTGAGTTTTGAGTTTTGAGTTGTACATAATCTCTTTCTACTTTTAAGCAGCGAGAGATTGAGTACAACTCAAAACCCATAACTCAAAACCCAAAACCCAAAACCCATAACTCAAAACCCAAAACTCAAAACCCATAACTCAAAACCCACAACTCAAAACCCACAACTCAAAACTCAAAACTCAAAACTGAACCCTCATGGCAGCACACATGACATACGATGAACAAAAGGCGTTTGTATTTCGCGGCCTGATGTTGCTCGGCGCCATCACCATTGTAGAAGTATTAATTGCGCTTCTGGCTAAAGGACACTTGGTTCCGGGCGTCAATTTTAGCCACGGCATTGGTCACATCTTGTACATGATGCTGATGATCGGCTTCTCGCTGTACAAAGCTTATTTCATTGTTTTTTATTTCATGCACATGGCATACGAGGTTCGCGGCCTGGCGTGGAGTGTGTTGTTGCCTACCACCTTGCTGGTGTGGGCAGTCATTGCATTTTTTCAGGAAGGAGATTCCTGGAAGGCTCGTCGTGAGCAGATTAAAGAGTTCGACGATCGTAAAATTGAGGAAAAAGCGCCAGCGTCCAAGCCTGTGGGTTCCGTTTATAACGGTTCATTGCTCGTAGGTTAACCCCAGCATTTTGTAAACATAAAATGACACATGGAAGCCCCGGTTTCCAGAAGGCGAGGGAACCCATCCCCGCCTTTTTTGTTATGCATAAAACGAGTTTATGAGCGAAAAAGAAACCAAAAAGGAGCGCAACTGGGTCATGGTTGTCGTGCTGTCCGTTGTGCTGTTGGTTATGCCTGCACTGTCCTGGATCTATTTGAGCAAAGGTTTTGAATGGCGTAAAGCCGCTATGGCAGAATTGCAAGATTACGGGAAAATCCGCTCTGCTGCGGTCATTTACCCCGATGGCACCAAAGAAAACCGCCTGAAAGACAAAGTGTGCGTGCTGCATGTGTTTGGTGAAATGCCAGACTTGACACCTGCCAACCAGCGCATCCTGGACATCAACGAAAAGTTGTACGAACAATTCAAGGAAAGTGATGCGTTCCGCATTGTTATGATTGCCGAAGGTGGCACAGCACCGTTCATGTCTTATATGCAAAAGAAGCCCAGCGTCGATTTCGCTACCTCGGTATACACTGGCGGCGTGGGCTCCTGGAGTACCATATTGGACAACGGCTATGAGGCATACTGCTTAAAATCTGGTGCCAGTCAAACAGATGCCTGGTATGCGCTGGCGGATCAGTCGGGCACCATCAGGCGGTATTACAATGCCATGGACGACAAAGAGGTGGAGCGCATGGTGCAGCAGATCGCCATCCTGTTGCCCAAATAAACACAATCAAGATCACATTTCAGCATATTATGCAAACCATTTCGCATATCCGACCAAACCCGACTCTTGAAAAACAATTGAACGTGCTGGCGTACATCGTCTCGGCAGTGGTATTGTTTCTTGTTGCGTTCATGCGGCGGGTCAAGATTGACGTAGGCATTGATTTCAGTTTTTTGCCTCCCCTGCATGCCACGTTGAACGCCATCACTGCATTCGTTTTGTTGTTAGCGCTGTATTTCATCAAAAACAAGCAGGTGGAATTACACCGCAAGGCCATTTATGTAGCTTTTGGTTGCTCTGCGTTGTTTCTGTTGTCTTATGTGTTGTATCATTTTACAACGCCGGAAACGCGCTATGGCGGCGAAGGGGTGATTCGACAGGTGTATTTTGCACTGTTGATCAGCCATATTGTACTTGCGGCGGGCATTTTCCCTTTTATTTTGTTTACTTTTATACGCGCTTACACGGGACAGTTTGCCCGACACCGGCGCATGGCTCGGTGGGTGTTTCCCATCTGGCTGTATGTGGCGGTTACCGGGCCGATTGTGTACCTGATGTTGCTGCCGTATTATTGATGTGTGGCGGCTTTCGTCGCTGATAGACATTTAACCGGCGACTGAAGTCGCCGGAAACACATAACCGGCGACTGAAGTCGCCAGGCGGTATTTAACCGGCGACTGAAGTCGCCGGGAGGTATTTAACCGGCGACTAAAGTCGCCAGGCGGTTAACCGGCGACTAAAGTCGCCAGGCGGTATTTAACCGGCGACTAAAGTCGCCGATACAAACACGACATGAAACACAACACTTTGCGTCTTTTTCTGATCCTGTTTTTGGTAACCTGCATCGTGGCGGTAGTAGAAGCCCAGTGCCCCATGTGCAAAATATCCGTAGAATCAAACCTTAAGAACGGCGGAAACATGGGTCGAGGTTTGAATGCAGGCATTTTATACATGCTTGCCATGCCCTACCTGATTGTGGCCGGTATTGGCTACTGGTGGTGGCGCAACCGCAAGCCCGATGCCAAGGTTGAAGTGCCCGATGGGTGGTTGAATGAGGATCCCACACGCAACAATTAGGAGGGGTGCGTTGGTGGGGGTGGCCAAGGTGTTTGTGTTTCAACTCACTTCAATTGTGCGGGTTTCCTTATGTTAACTCGCCCAACCTGTTGCTGCGTTCAACGATTATGTGGAATAACAAAGGTAATGCACGCTTTTAGCGCTTTCTGGTCGCAGGAACACTGAATTTGCCAGTAAAATGGTCTATCTTTGTCTGGTAAACCCACTTGATTCACCTTAATATTCGATTTAAACACATGAAATCAGTACTGACCCTATTGGCCTTTTGTGTATTGGCCACTTGTATTGCACCGCAAATCGCATTTGCGTCTCAGAAAGTGAGCCTGAAAGTTGCACGCACCGCTTTGGTCAAAAAAGCAAAAGACCAAGTGAAGTCCTTTCAGGAAGAAAGCCGCTCATTTTCAAAAAACAAGAACAACAACGCCCCGGCACCAATTGATTTTCATTCGGAGCCAGATAAATGGATGTGGTTCTGGATTTTTGCGTGGGGTATTGCCCTGGTAACTTCATGGATGTATGCCAGCGGCATAGGCCTGGGATTCATTCCCAGCATTTTCTGGTTGGCAGGTACCGTATTTCTCATCATTTGGCTGGTGCAGAAATTTTCGTAATGCCAGCTAAACTGGTGCCAAAGAGGCTGTCCTTGTTAAAGGGGCAGCCTCTTTTTTGGTTTTTAGCTTCCTATACCGGTACTTTGCACGACTACTGCAACAACGCCTGCCAGACACATGAAAATTGCCGTTTTTCCCGGTTCGTTTGATCCCATCACCACCGGACACGTGGATTTGGTGCGCCGTGCCATGCCTTTGTTTGATAAAGTGGTGGTGGCTGTGGGCGTTAATTCCACCAAAAAGACGTTGTTTACCCTTGAACAACGGTTGGAATGGCTTCGACAGATGTTTGCAGAAGAACCCGACATCTCGGTGGACCATTTTGAAAAGCTCACTGCTCATTATTGCCGCCGCATTGGTGCCCAATACCTGCTTCGGGGCTTGCGCAATGCAGCCGACTTCGACTACGAAAAAACCATTTCGCAGCTCAACCACATTGTTGGTGATGGCATCGAAACCATATTTTTGATCTCTCAGCCGGAGTTCAGCCACATCAGCAGTACCATTGTCCGGGAAATCATCATCGGCGGCGGTGACGCTTCGCCGTTTATTCCTCAAAAAATACACATTCCTTCCTTAGCCTGAAACAAGATAACCCAAATATGTCAGACGCCATTTTCACCGTTCCTTTTCCGGTCAATGAGCCGGTTTTGTCTTACGCACCAGGCTCATTAGAGCGGGCTCAACTCAAAATTGCCCTGGCAGAGGCCAAAGTGCGGCAACATGACGTACCCATGTACATCGGCGGCCAGCACGTGTTTACCGATAAAAAAACGGCCATGCACCCGCCGCATGAAACCACCCACACCCTTGGCTATTACTCCCGTGGCACGCAGGCGCATGTACAGCAAGCCATTGAAGCGGCCTTGGCAGCCAAACCTGCGTGGGAGGCCATGGCCTGGCAAGACCGTGCTGCCATTTTCCTGAAAGCAGCCGATTTGTTGTGCGGCCCGTACCGCGCCCGCATGAACGCCGCCACCATGTTGTGCCAAAGCAAAAACCCGTATCAGGCGGAAATAGACGCCGTATGCGAGTTGGCCGATTTTTGGCGCTTCAACGCGCATTTCATGCAGGAAATGTACAAACAGCAACCCATCAGCCCGCGCAATACCTGGAACCGATTGGACTGGCGTCCGCTCGAAGGGTTCATTTTTGCCCTAACGCCCTTTAATTTTACTTCGATTGCCGGAAACCTGCCCACTGCGCCAGCCATGTTGGGCAATGTGGCCGTGTGGAAACCTGCCGAATCGCAGATTTTTTCCGCCGCAGTCATTATGGATATTCTGGAAGAAGCCGGTTTGCCGGCAGGCGTGATCAACCTGGTATACGTAGACGGGCCGACCGTTGGAGACGTCGTGTTCAAACATCCGGAGTTTGCAGGCTTGCACTTTACCGGCTCCACAGGGGTATTTCAGCGCTTGTGGCGCACCATTGGCGAAAACATACACCTGTACAAATCGTACCCGCGCATCGTAGGCGAAACAGGCGGCAAAGATTTTGTAATGATGCATCCCACAGCAGATCCCAAAGCGGTGGCCGTGGCGCTCATACGGGGCGCTTTTGAGTTTCAAGGTCAGAAGTGCTCGGCAGCGTCGAGGGCGTACATTCCGGAAAGCTGCTGGAGGGCTGTGCGGGATTTTATGCTGGAAGACCTTCAGGATATGAAAATGGGCAGTCCGGAAGATTTTAGCAATTTCTTCAACGCCGTGATAGACGAACGCGCGTTTGACAAAATCAGCGGCTACATAACGGACGCGAAGGCCTCCGATCAGGTAGAAGTCATCGCTGGCGGCAATTGTGATAAATCAAAGGGTTATTTCATAGAACCCACGGTGCTGCGGGCCAAAGACCCCATGTACACCACCATGTGCGAAGAAATTTTTGGCCCGGTGCTGAGCGTGTATGTGTATCCCGACGATGCCTTTGAAGCTACCCTGGACATTGTGAACAGCAGCTCCCCTTATGCGTTAACGGGCGCTGTATTCAGCCGCGACCGCGAGGCGCTGGCCTTAGCCGATCACAAGCTCCGGCATGCAGCCGGCAATTTTTACATCAACGATAAACCAACGGGGGCTGTCGTAGGGCAACAACCTTTTGGTGGTGCCCGTGCTTCGGGTACCAACGACAAGGCCGGTTCCATCCTGAACCTGTACCGTTGGGTATCGGCCCGCACCATCAAAGAAAACTTTGTGCCTCCGGTAGACTACCGGTACCCGTTTCAAATGGAAAGTTAGTGCTTATTAGCACCGTTTCATCACTTTGTATTCTACACACGATACCATCATTATGGGAGAAAATATCCAACTCGACGACTGGTTTCTCGAAAAAGAAGAGTGGCTCGAAGCCATTGAAGAAGTTATAGAGGCCCACGGCAAGGCCCGCGTGGAAGAACTTTTTCAAAACATCCGCTATCGACTGGCGCGCAAAGGCATAGCCAACGGCGGGGTGGCCCTCAATACGCCTTACGTCAATACCATTCCAACTGATGAGCAACCTGTGTACCCGGGCGACATCGAATTGGAGCAACGCCTCGAAAACATCCTCCGCTGGAATGCGCAGGCCATGGTGCTCCAGGCGCAAGACAAAGACCTGGCGCTCGGCGGCCACATAGCCACCTATGCCGCCAGCGCGACTGTCAAGGAGGTGTTGTTTAACCATTTTCTGCGGAATCGGACAGCCGATTATGGCGGCGACCTGTTCATGTTTCAGGGCCATGCCTCACCCGGCATTTACGCCCGCGCAGTCATGGAAGGCCGGATGCCCATAAACGACATCGCCAACTTCCGACAGGAAACACTCGGAGGAGTAGCCTCTTACTCGCACCCGCGCCGTATGCCCCTCTTTTGGCAGGCACCTACGGTGAGCATGGGCCTTGGGCCTATGACTGCCATTTACCAGGCGCGGTTCATCAAATACCTCGAAAGTCGAGGATTGAAACCCCACAACGGCGGCCGCGTTTGGCACATTATCGGCGATGGCGAAATGGACGAACCGGAAATATACGGCACCATCGGTACCGCTTCTCGCGAAAACCTGGACAACATCACCTTCATCGTGCACTGCAATTTGCAACGCCTCGACGGTCCGGTGCGCGGCAACGGCAAGGTCATACAGGAAATTGAGCGCCAGTTCCTCGGTGCCGGATGGGAGGTCATTAAAGTGCTGTGGAGCAGCGACTGGGATGCGCTGCTCGAAAAAGATGATGAAGGTGCGCTGCTTGGTCGACTGGAGGCGCTGGTAGACGGCGATTTCCAGGAAATGTCGGCCATGCAAAGCGGTGCCCTCGTGCGCCAAAAACTGACGGGGAACGATCCGCGCGTAGCTGCATTGCTGAGCACTTATTCCGACGAACAACTCTTCGGGATGCGCCGCGGCGGGCACGACCACCTTAAGGTATATGCCGCCTACGACCGCGCTGTGAAAGCCGGAAAACCTTCCGTTATTTTGATGCACACCGTCAAAGGCTACGGCATGGGCAAGGCCGCTGAAGGCAAAAACAAAGCCCACCAGACCAAAGACATCAGCGACGATGCCCGCATCGAAACCCGTAACCGCTATGGCATTCCCATCAGCGACGAACAGGCCAAAAACGCGGAATTCTGGTTCCCGGAAGCCAATGATCCCGTGGTGCAGTACCTGCATGAAAGGCGGCAGGCGCTGGGCGGCTATTTGCCCGAACGCGCCGAAACACACGAACCTTTTCTGGTGCCGGAGGTAAGCCTTTTTGAAAAACAGCTCAAAGGTTCGAGCGGCATGGGCGGCAAAGAAGTGTCTACTACAGCGGCCATTGTAGACATCATGACCCAGCTGGTCCGAAATGCCGATGTGGGCAAATACATCGTGCCCATTGTGCCCGACGAAGCACAGACCTTCGGTATGGAGGCCATGTTCAACTCGGCACAAATTTGGAACCAGAAAGGTCAACAATATACCCCACTGGAAATTGGCATCTCCGTCATCAAGTACAAGGAATCGCAAACCGGGCAGGTGCTACAGGAAGGCATCAATGAAGACGGGGCAACGGCTTCGTTTACGGCAGCCGCCACGGCGTACTCCATACACGGTGTTCCTACTGTCCCCTTTTACATTTTTTACTCCATGTTTGGTTTTCAGCGGGTGGGCGATGTGGTATGGGCAGCCACCGACATGCTGGCCAAGGGATTTCTGCTGGGTGCCACCGCAGGCCGCACTACACTCAACGGCGAGGGCTTGCAGCACGAAGATGGCCACAGCCTGATGCTGGCACAGACCATGCCCGCAGTGGTGAGCTACGATCCTGCATTTGCTTATGAGCTGGCCGTTATTGTACATGATGGCCTCAAACGCATGTATGCAGACAACGAACACAAGATTTACTACATCACTGTTTACAATGAAAATTATGCGATGCCCGAAATGCCCTCCGGTGCGGAAGAAGGCATCAAACGCGGCTTGTACCGCTATCAGGTTTCGGGCAAAAAAGCAACCAAAGCCGTAAAAGCCCACCTTTTTGGATCCGGGAGCATCATGCAACAGGTGCTCAAAGCGGCTCAGTTGTTGGAAGGCGAAGGCATTTCTACCGACGTGTGGAGCGCTACTTCATGGGTTGAGCTGTACCGCGACGGCGTGGCTACCCAACGCTGGAATCTGCTGCACCCCGGCAAGCCGGAGCGAAAAAGCTGGCTCCAGCAACAATTGGAGCAAGAACAAGGCGTATTTGTGAGCGCCAACGACTGGATGCGCGTGGTGGCCAGCCAATGTGCCCCCTGGATGCCCAAAGATTTCATCGCGCTGGGCACCGATGGCTATGGCCTGTCGGACAGCCGCGAAAACCTGCGCGACTACTTCGAAATCAGCCCCCGCTACATCGCCTTTGCAGCGGTGCGCCTGCTGCAACAGCAAGGCAAAGTGAGCGATAAAGCGGTGACAGATTTTATGGCGAAATACGGGATTGATGGAGAGAAGATGGATCCAATGGCCGTTTAGTGTGCCTTCGTTACCGCCTTTTCCTTCCGTTTAAAATACTTTTTAAACGGAAAACTGGACCGCATGGCCATCAGGTTTTCTTCGAGCAATGCGGTAGACCGTTCTATGGTGAGCAAACTGCGTTGCATGGCCTCCGCACTCATCGTATCCCGAAGCAGCAGGTTGGCTGGCCCGCTGCCGTACCGCACGTCGTGCCGAACGGCTTGTACAAAGGAATCGACGCTGGACACCGCTGCGCCAGCCTGCAATTCCAGCACCTGGATTTGCCGAACGGCCTGCTGAAGGTCGAGCGCCAGCGTGGTGTCGTTGATGAGGGTGCTCAGCGTACCTTTACCGCGCAAGGCTTCGTCTACCCCTTTGTTCATGCTTTGTACCATGTCGACCGCTTCCGCAGAAGCCACACGCAGGTTGAGGAGGGCCGTTTTTAAGTCGATGCTGAGGCGCTCATCGTTCAACAAGGTTTTCAACTGGGGGCTTTCGTTGATGCTTTTTATGGTTTTGCCTGCTTCCAGCGTCAGAGACAATATATTTTTGTTGGTTTCAGACAAGGTGCGCAGCATTTCTTCGGTATCCACCTGCTTGCGGGAGGCGATGCGGCCGTCGGGCACTACGGGTTCAGCGGGCGACTTGTTGGGCAATATATCTACCACGCGGTTGCCAATGAGTCCGTCTGTGCCGATGCTGGCCTGAGCATTTTGGCGAATGATGCCGAGCATATCGTTGTCGATGCTCAGTTGCACTTCAACTACCGTGTCGTTCAACAGGCGTATGGAGCTGACGGTGCCCACCACGATGCCATTTAGGCGCACATTGTTGCCCGAAACCAGACCACCCACGTTTTCAAAATGCGTGTACACTTTGAAGCGGGGGTTGAACAGGCTTTGGTTGCGGCTCAACATGTACAGCGCGACGATGATGAGTGCCAGGCCGCTTAAAACGAAGATGCCGAGTTGAATATGGTTGATGGTGCGTTTGGCCATGGGAGTGTTGGTTTGGGTGAAATCAGGCGAAAAAGGCCCTTACATCTGGATCGGCGCTGACAGAAAGCGTTTGAAAGGTGCCCTCTGCCCTGCATTGGCCATCGATGAGCATGGCGACGCGGTCGGCAGCAATACCCGCCAGTTTTATGTCGTGCGAAATCAAAATAGAAGAGGCTTTTCGGGTATGTTGTATGCTTTTGATTAATTCTGTTATTTCGAGGCCGGTAATGGGATCCAGCCCCGTGGTGGGTTCGTCATACAAAATGATTTCCGGTTTCAAGATCAGGGTACGCGCCAGTGCCACGCGTTTACGCATGCCGCCGGATAATTCTACCGGCATCATGTCTACCGTATGGGGCAAACCTACGCTTTGAAGTACTTCCAGAACCAGGGAGTCTTGTTCGGCGTCAGTTAGATCGACCGAATGCCGTCGCAAAGGGAACACGAGGTTTTCCCGGACGGTCATCGAGTCGTACAATGCATTGCTTTGGAACAAAAAGCCCACGCGTGCACGGAGTTTATCCATGTCAATGGTTGACAGCGTGCTCACATCTGACCCCAAGACTTCAATGTGTCCGCTGTCTGGCTTGAGCAAACCAATGATGCACTTGATGAGCACCGACTTGCCGGAACCGGACTTGCCGAGCACCACTACGTTTTCGCCCCGATATACTGTCAGGTTGAAACCATTGAGTACGGTGTTGTCACCGAAGGCTTTACACAAATCTCGAATGATGATGACTGCTTCTTTTTCTTCCATGAATTACCAAATGATCTCGGCCACTTGCACAGCGAGCAGGTCAATAAGAAAGATCAGGACAGACGCCACCACCACAGAAGAATTGGCAGAGCGCCCTACCCCTTCTGTGCCTTTAGACGAGTAATAGCCCTTGTAACAGCCCACGATGCCGACGGCAAAACCGAAGAAGAAGCATTTGATGAACGCTGGCAACACATCGTCGTATCCCAGGAAATTAAATACCTGGCTGATGAACAACTTCCAGCTCAACACATCGTATAAATTAACGCCCAAATACGAGCCATACAGGGATATGAGGTTGGAAATAGAAGCCAGCAGGGGCAACATCAACGTAGCTGCCAACGTGCGGGTAACTACCAGGTACTTATACGGATTGGTGCCCGATACTTCCATGGCGTCTATTTGTTCCGTCACCCGCATTGAACCCAATTCTGCACCGATGCTGGAGCCTATTTTGCCAGCAAAAATGAGCGCAGTGATCACCGGCGCTATTTCCCGAATGATGGCGATGCCTACCATAGCGGGCAATTGGGACTCCACACCGTAGTACACCAGGTTGGGGCGCAATTGCATGGTAAGTACCAGTCCCATGATGAAAGCGGTAAGACCCACAAGGGGTAAAGATTTATACCCAATCAAAAAACACTGGTGCACAAATTCCTGCACCTCAAACGGAAGATGAAATAACTCCCGAAAAAAACGGACAGTAAACACCGCTAATTCACCCGTTTCTTCTAAAAAAGGTTTTTGTCCAGGGTTTTGAGGCATATGGTGGGGGTTGAAAGCCTGTTAATCGGTATAATTTCTTAAAGGTAGGCAATTTTTAGGACAAACTGAAATGATCATCGTCACCAACAAACATGATTTCTTTCAGCGGGGATCGGAAACGACTTTTTGTTTTACCCAAAACTTGCCTCATCTTTGCCCATGCCAAACCAGCCATCTGGCGGTTTGAAATAACGCGTTTTCGATAAACACTTCCCCGATTTTTTCATACCATGTCATACGAATATAAACTGCCTTCTTTGGGCGACGGCGTGACCGGCAAAATCATCAACATCCTCGTCAAACCCGGCGACACCGTCAGCAAAGAACAAATCGTGGTGGTGGTGGGCACCGATAAGGTAGACGCTGAAATGCCCGTAGACGCCGATGGCACCGTTGAAGCGGTGCTCGTCCAGGTGGGCGATGAGGTCGGCGAAGGCACATCCATCCTCCGCCTGCAAACAGCTGATGCTGCACCCGCCGCAACACCTGCTCCTGCAAATGCGGCCACAACGCCTGCAGCAATAACCAGTACCCAACCTGCAGCGCCCTCCCCCACCCCATCCAACACAACGTATGATTTTATGCTGCCCGACATGGGCGATGGCGTCACGGGCAAAGTCATCAGCATCCTGGTGAAAGCGGGCGACGTGGTGCAAAAAGACCAGATTGTCCTCGTAGTGGGTACCGATAAAGTAGATGCTGAGATGCCGGTTGAGGTATCGGGTACCGTAACCGAAGTGCTCGTGAAAGTGGGCGATGAAGTGGGCGGCGGCACCCTGGTGATGCGCTTGCAAACCACCGAGGTTCAACAGCCAGTTGCATCAGCTCCGGCCCCTGCTCCTGCATCCCAACAAGAAGTGACCATGCCTGCACCGGCCACTCCAACACCTGACATCCAACAGCCAACAGCATTAAAGCCCGGCCTGCGCGCTTCTCCGCTGGCTCGCAAGCGGGCACAGGAATTAGGTGTAGACCTTGCTCTAGTGCCCGTAGCACCCGACGCCACCCGACTGTCGTACAAAGACGTAATGGCCTACGTCAAACAACGCATGCACAGTGGAAGCTCCGGCGGCAGCACTGCACCCGGGACTGCCATGGCCCACAAAGCCCTGCCCAATTTCGAAAAATTTGGCCCCGTAGAACGCGAAGCGCAAAGCCGCATCGGCGTATTGACTGCCGACAACATGGTGTATGCCTTCAACGCCATTCCACACGCCTGGATCACGGAGAAAGCAGACATTACCCGCCTCGAAGCGCTCCGCCAACAATTTAAAGAACAGGTAAAAACGCAGGGCGGAAGCCTCACCACCACGGGCATCCTGACCAAAGCGGTGGCCATGGTGCTCAAAAAAATGCCCCAGTTCAACGCCAGCTACGACCTGGAAAAACGCGAGGTCATTTACAAAAAGTACTACCACATTGGCATTGCGGTAGATACGCCGCGTGGACTACTGGTGCCGGTGATCCGCAACGTGGATCAGAAAAACCTCACCGAAATCAGCGTAGAACTCAGTGAGCTGAGCAAACGTACCCGCGACGGCAAGAACAAACCGGAAGACCTCATGGGCGGCACCTTTTCGATTTCCAACATCGGCGGTATTGGGGGCACCAACATGATTTCCATTGTCAACTGGCCCGAAGTTGCCATCCTGAGCATCACCGCCGCTACCCATGAAGCGGTGTGGAACGGTACGGCTTTTGAGCCCCGTTTGCTGATGCCCATGACCATAGGCTGGGACCACCGCGTGATCAATGGTGCCGATGCAGCCCGTTTTTTGCAGGAACTGAAAGCCATATTGGAAGAGCCGTTTGTGAGCTGGCTGTAACAGCTTATCTGGACATCAGAAATGCCCTGAACGTTTCCAGTTCTTTTTTTTCCTGTTCCATAAAACGTTGAAACAGGCGCTCGCCCACTTGAGACAACAGGGCTGAGATGCCCACATCAATGAGTCGAAATCCGGCAGGCGTCAAAAAAATATTGTCAAAATGTTCGCCCGGCATATCTGAAGGGCGGCGCAAATCGCGGTGGACGAAACCGGCTTTGTGGAGTTGAGTGAGTTCACCTTCCAAAATATCGAACCAAAGTTCCCGTTTTTCGTGTTCGTAAGCCCTGAAATCCATCGGAAACAGACGCTCCATGACCAGCATCTCCGTTTCGGCGTTCCATTCGTCGAGGCGTACAAACCGCACAATCAATCCGTTTACGGCATTGGCAAACTTCATTTTTTCGGCCTCCGAACCAATGTCGGAACGGGTATCACCCGTAAACAGTTTTCCCACCTCCGTTTCCGAAAGCGCGATGACCGTGTTGTTTGCCCCGGAGGAAAGGGTTCGCGGGGAACGTTTTTTCATAAATCGCTGTATATTTGAACAAAAGTAAGCACCTGAACGCAATTATATGACTCGACAACTGATTTCCTCAGGCTCCACGTTTGAACAACAAATTGGTTACTCCAGGGCTGTGGTGGCGGGCGGCTGGATTTTTGTGTCCGGAACCACAGGTTTTGACTATACCACCATGACCATTTCGGAGGACATTTTGGAACAAACGGAACAATGCCTGCGCAACATCCAACAGGCATTGCAAGAAGCCGGCGCCGATTTGCAGCACGTCGTGCGTGTAACGTATATTCTTCCCGACGCATCGCTGTTTGAAACGTGTTGGCCTGTGTTGCGCAAGCATTTTGGCGACATCCGTCCGGCGGCAACCATGATTTCCGCAGGCCTGGCAGACCCGAGGATGCGCATTGAAATTGAAGTGACGGCGTTGAAATAACCGATACATCCTGGCAAAAACACACCTCGTTTTGGAAGAGCAAACACCACCACTGCCCGAGCAAGTGCCCGAAGAGCAACCAGAGGCACCAAAGCTTAGATGCCCCAACTGCGACAAAAAGCTGCCCAAAGAGGCCAAATTTTGTCCTAAATGCGGCCAAAAGCAAGGAACCGAGCTGCTTAAAATGACGGAACTGTTGTCTAAAGTGTGGACAAAACTGTTCCACATAGACAACAAGTTCCTGCGCATGTCGTGGCACCTGCTCATACCGGCACGCGTAAGCATTGCGTATTTCAAGGGCCACATCAAACGCTACCCGCACCCCATACAGTTTTTTTTCATCTGTATGTTTCTGCTGCTGGTGTACGTCAATCAAACCCCTTCGAAAGGGCTGTCTTTGAACCTCCTTGACCTTTTGAAAGGCGAAAACGTGTACACCCTCAAAGGCAAGGTGGACTATTACGATGCCTTGCAACAGGCGTGGGACTCTATTCCGGATGCGCTGCGCACCGACACCAGCCGCATGGCGTTTGACAGCCTCCTGTACAGAACCTCCAACACCATCCGTTCTTTTAAAAACGATAGCCTGAGCACGGAAGTTGCTTTTTTCTAACCCGATCCTACAAGATTGCGCATCAGGATTGGCTGCGCTTACAGACAGACTCCCTGTTTGAACGCTACGAGGTAAAGTCGTACTGGGACAGGCTTGCCATCGGCCAAAGCCTCAAAACGATCCGGGAGCCGGAGTCGATGGGACGCTTCTGGGTGGGCACCATTGCCTGGACGATATTATGCCAGATATTCGTTATGTCTTGCTGGCTCAAACTCCTGTATTTGCATCGTGATCGGTATTTGGTTGAACACTTCATCTTTTTAATCCATTTGCACAGCGGTTTTATTTTGCTGCTCACCATCACAGCGGTGTTGCGCAAAATTGTAGGCCTGACCTTCATTCCAAACAAGTTGCCGGTGATTTGGCTGTTGGGTGCATTGCTGATGGGCATGTATTGGTTTTACCACCAAAGTATGGGAAAAACCGTGTTGAAATGGGGTATTTTCCTGACCCTCTATGTGATTACCCTGTTTGTCATTTTCATCGTGAGTTTTGGGGCCAGTTTTTTGTTTTTTTAAAATAGTGCATCTCAAAGCTATTACGGCGATTGGTTTGTTTGTTGCTGTACAAAGGTAGTCATCGCTACTGTTTAGTACACTAACTTTGTTCGATTAAACCACTCCATCGCTTTCCCATGCTCCGTGCAACTTACCCTGAAATCCTGCGCCAACTACAACTGCTGGAAAACCGCATCCTTCAATTGACGGAGACCAACAACAGTCGCATGGCCCTTGTGCACCCCGACCACCTCGAAAGTGCTAAAAACCTGTTGCATTATCTGGCCCTGCGCAGCGAAGACATCCGCAGTTTGCAAGACGATCTGCACGACGCCGGCCTTTCGTCCCTGTCCAGTTCGGAAAGCCATGTACTCCGACAAATCCGCCTGGTTCGGGCTTTGCTGGGCGACGATGTGGCAGAGGCAAACCCGGAAACGATGAGCAGCAACTACAGCCGGGATTTAATCCAGCGCAATGCGGCGCGTTTGTTTGGCAAAAAAGAAATACAGGATTTGCCACACTTGATGGTCACTTTTCCCAGCGAATTGGCGGAGGATTACCCAAAGGTCAAAAAACTGCTCGAAGCGGGCATGAACGTGGCCCGCATCAATTGTGCGCACGACCATCCGGCCATCTGGCTCAAAATGGCGGAGCACATTCGCGAAGCTTCAACCCACACCAACCTGCCCTGCAAAATCTATTTTGACCTGGCGGGCCCCAAAATCAGAACTGCCATCTGGGGCAAAGGCCGAAAAAAAGGCCGGGCCAAAGTGGAAGAAGGCATGCAATTCCTGCTCTGCGAATCCTACGTGCCCTTCCCCAACGATGAGGTGGTGATCGGTTGCACCCTGCCAGGCATCGTGGAACAATTAAAGGCCGGTGACCGGGTGTTGTTTGACGATGGACTGTTTGAAGCACGGGTCACCAAATGCGTAAACGGTGTAGCCCAATTGGAAATGACGCGCATTTCAGCACTTAAACCCCATCTGAAAGCCGAAAAAGGCATCAATTTGCCAGATACCGACGTGGACGTGGACAGCCTCACCGAGGACGACCGGAAGGTATTGCCGGTCATTTGTGCTGTAGCCGACGTCATCGGGTACTCTTTTGTCCGCTCGCCAAACGACCTCCAGGTGTTGCAACAACTCGTGGAGGCCAGCAGCCCCAAAGGGAAAACACCGCACGTAGTGGTCAAAATAGAAACCCCTCAGGCGGTGCGTGGTCTGCCCGAGTTGTTGTTGCAGGGCATGTCTCGACCCGCATTCGGCGTCATGATTGCCCGGGGTGACTTAGCCGTCGAAATCGGTTTTGAACGCCTCAGTGAAGTGCAGGAAGAAATCCTGTGGATCTGCGAGGCAGCTCATGTGCCGGTCATTTGGGCTACCCAGGTGCTCGAAACATTAAACAAAAGTGGCATCGCCACCCGATCTGAAGTCACCGACGCCGCATTCGCCAACGCGGCAGAGTGCGTCATGCTGAACAAAGGCAAGTACATCCTGCAAACGGTGCGGAGCCTGCGCAATATTCTGGAACGCAGCGGGGGGCATCGGCGAAAGAAACGGTACTATTTGCGGCCGTTGAGCATTGCGCAGGACTTCGTATCGGCGACTTTAGTCGCCGACGCCGACGGCGACGCCGACGGGGACTGAAGTCGTAGTCGGCGACTGAAGTCGTAGTCGGCGTCGGCGACTAAAGTCGTAGTCGTAGTTGGCGACTAAAGCCGCTATCGGCGACTAAAGCCGCTATCGGCGACTAAAGCCGCTATCGGCGACTAAAGCCGCTATCGGCGACTAAAGCCGCTATCGGCGACTAAAGTCGCCATCGGCGACTGAAGCCGCTATCGGCGACTAAAGTCGCCATCGGCGACTGAAGTCGCCGATACTGTTGCTCAAATCCGGCGACAACCGCCAATACAACACCGGCACCATGTACAACAGCCCAAAAGCCCCGGATCGGTATGCAATATTCAGCAAAGGCCACGGCCCTGAAGGCAAAAACAACACCACCAAATACGCCATTGCGGCTAAAAAAAGCCCCGCCACCGTAGCCCGGGTAAACGGAAACAACCCAAACTTGCGCCATACCAACGCCACATTGATGGCATTGTACCCCGTGATGGAGATCAGCGTGGGCCAGGCCGCCCCCGCTATGCCGTAACGCGGTATCAACCATACACTCAACCCTACGTTCACCAACGCCATGCCGCCCTGTGCCAACAACGACAGCCGGTAATGCGGCGAGTAATACATGATGTAATTGTTCAAGCCGGTCGACATTTCCACCAAACGCGAAGCCCCAATGAGCACCAGCACCATTTTACCTAAGCTGACCGCTTCTCCGTTGGCAATGATCTTGTACAAATCGTCCACCGACACCAATACGCCGCCAAAAATAAACAGCCCCACGATGAGCAGGTTGATCGACACCTTTTTGTACAAATCGCCCAGTTCAGCCCAGTTCTGATCATTCATATAGCGCGACACCGACGAAATGCTGGCGGCGTACAAGCCTTTGATCGGTATCTCTACCACTGCTGCGATGTTGGAGGCTATGTTGTACACCCCGGCGTTGCTCAGCGAACTGATGGAACCCACCAGAAAGGTGTCTACCCTCGACGCCATTTGCAAGGCCAACTGGCCAAACGCACCGAAACCCAGGATAAATTGCCGCAAATCTTTGCGCAAAGCCGGCGTCAAATGTGCCGGATCGGGCTGCCACTGCCACTGCTGCAACACCTGGCGCAGGTACAACACCATGCTCCCGAAGACCACGAGGTTATACGCCAACAGGGTCCATACCGCCCCACCCACCGGTATCCATCCAAACCAAATACCCGCCATGAGCAACGGCTGCACGATTTTCAGGGAAAAATCGATCAGTATGCTCGGCACCACAATGCGCTGAAAATTGGAGGAATACTGAAACAACACCGTGTTCAGCACGTACAACACCGCTATGGGAAAAGCCAGCCAGGTGTACCGCATCTTGAGCGGATCGTCCGCAATGTACACCCTGATCCAGGGCCAGCTCACCAACAGCAATACCAACACCACCCCGCTGCCAAAGGCACACAACCCCATCAACAACGGCAAAAAACCGTGGTGCCCCGACGCCCGGTCTTCAAACCGGGGAAAAAACCGTACCGCCACCATATTGGCCCCCATGCCCAGCAACGGCAACCCCAGCATGCCCATAGACAACATCCACTGAAACAACCCGTACGCCTCCGTCACATGCGGATAAATAAACAGCGTACTCGCCATGCCAATGACAAGCCCAACCAGGTTGACCACCGTGTACTTGAAACTTTGTCGTTGGATAACGCCCATGCGGAATGCGGAATGCGGAATGCGGAATGCGGAATGCGGAAAAATGCTATTTTACAGGCAATAGTTGCTCATGGTACATGCCGAAAATACCGATGCCGTTTTCCAGGTTTCCAAATACCGTTACAGGTTCGATGAAAGGGATGTCTTCAGTCTCGGCTTTGCGCAGGGCAGTGACGGAGTAGCGAAAGTACTCTTCTGTGATGTGGCGGAAGCGGATGACATAAGTAACGTCCCAGCTTTCGTAATAATCTCGATAAATCTGCATGTTCATGCGGTATGCCTGGCCGTCAAACAGTTCATCGCTCACCACAATAGACCCAAAAGAGCCCAAACGCGCATTGGGATCATCGGAGTCAACAGGATATTCCGAATAACTGTAGCTGACAACGGTATCCTGGTCGATGACGTTGCCCTGGTCGTCGTAGATTACATTAACCCGAAGTGAAACGCGGTAAGCCACCATTTCATAATAATTGCGCACACCGGGCGGATCCTGGAGGTACACGTACAAGTCGCTCACCTCGCTGCCGTCGGCCGAAATGCCGCCGTTTATCCTGTACGTAGCCGAATCCACCTGTATGGGGCCCGGTATGGTTTGCCACGATTCGACGGTGGGGTAATCCGGATGTTCGGCCTTCAGGTGGTACCGGTGTCCGGCCTGGAAAAAGGCAGGGGGCACGTTGGCCACATAGGCGTCTTTTTCATAAACATCCTGCGATTGCTGGAAGGTAAGCACGTCGGAAGTGTTTTCGTCCCGAATGGTCAGGTTTACATTCGGCACAGCCCAATCATCGGACGAAACGGTTTCCAAAATGCCGTAATTGCGCGTGAGCAGCACCCGGAGCGCGGTGTCGGCGGTGCCCGCAAAGCTGTGGATGACGAGCTGTTTGTCATAATCCGGCTGATCTACATCAACCACCTGGTTGAAAAAATCATCCGAGCAACTGTTGAGCGTCAGCCCTGCCAGGCAGGCAAAAAGCAGTATCTTTTTCATGGCTTAAAATTTAAAGCTGTACGTGATGTAAGGGATGATGGGAAACAAACTGGCCTGTCGGAGGGTCGATTTTTCCACCGTGGTACCGCCCTCATTTTCATATTCGGTTTCTAAAAACAGGAAAAACGGGTTGTTGCGGTTGTACATGTTGTATGCCCCGAAAGACCAGGTGCGGGTATGGTGTTTCTTCTTCTTGATGAGGTCGAGCCCGATGTCAAAACGGTGGTAGTTCGGGTAGCGAAAGTTGTTGCGCTCGGGGGTGTGTTCGGTCACAAAGGTATAGGTGTATGCCCAGTCGTTGTATGCATCGGGTGCCTGATACCGCGAGGTGCCGAAGGTCACGGCATTGCCGGTGGCAAACACCCAGGTGCCCGAGAGCCGTACCCGTTCATTAAACTGATAAGAACCCACAATTTCGAAATCGTGGCGCCGATCAAACCGGTACGGGTAGATGTCGCCAAAATTCAATTCTTCAAACTGCCGCCACGCCCAGCTCAGGGTATACCCGATCCAGCCGTTGAAGCGGCCTTTTTTCTTTTGTAAAAACAACTCGAGCCCGTACGCATCGCCCCGGCCCTGGGTGATGCGCGTCTCCCAGTCGCTGAACTGAAACACACTGGCCCCTTCTTTGAATGCGATGACGTTTTGGAGGTCTTTGTAATAGGTCTCGACGCTGAACTCGTAGTCTTTGCCAAAGGTTTTGGCCACCCCAATCGCCGCCTGCCAACTGTCTTGTGGTTTTACGTTGGCCGTGGTGGGCAGCCACAGGTCGGTGGGCAAGCCGATGGTTTCGTTGGTGAGCAAATGGATGTACTGGCGCATGGTGCTGAACGCGCCTTTGAGTGCCCAGCCTTTTTGCAGCATGTACCGCGCATTGATGCGGGGCTGTATGGACGCGTATGTTTTGTCTTCCGGGATGAACCCCGAAAAGTGCAGGCCGTAGTTGAGCCGCAGGTATTTGCCTATTTTCCAGTCGTCTTCCACGTAAGCAGCCAGTTCGGTGGCATTCACTGTGGGTTGCTCGATGGTGGTGGACACGTTGAGGTTTTGATCGGATTCGATCAGCTGCGTTTCAAATTTACCCGGATAAAAGGTGTGGTAAATGGCGTTGGCGCCGAACTTGATCAGGTGATCCGGATTGGGCACAAAGTCAAAATCTAATTTACCCGCCACGTCGTCTATGCCCGAAAAATACTCCAGCAGGTAATTGGATTCGCTTTCCAGCGCGTCGTTTACATACGCCTTGTCGCTGGCACCGTTGCGGGTGTTGAAGCGGTAGCGGCTGTACGTGAGGGTGGTGTTGGCAAACAGGCGCGGGCCGAGCAGGTGGTTCCAGCGGGCGGCGCTGGTGAGGTTGCCCCACCCCAACCCGGCATCTACGCCGTATTCGTAGCGCTCCTGATCGTACTGATCCTGCTCGGTAAAATCGAGGTAAAACTTGTCTTTTCCGGTATAAAAACTCAGGTACACCCGGTCTTTATCCGAAAAACGGTGGTTCACCTTGGCGTTCAAGTCGTAAAAATAGTAGCCGGTGACGCCTTCTCCACCGTCTTGCTCAAATTGTTTTTTGATGAGCGGCCGGGCCAGAATGTCGATGTACGTGCGCCGGCCAGATACCAAAAACGACGACTTCCCTTTTTGAATCGGGCCTTCCAAGGTCAGCTTTGAAGCTACAATACCAATGGCCCCTTCGCCATGAAACTCGTTTTCATTGCCCTCTTTCATGTTGATTTCGATGACCGACGACAAGCGACCGCCATAGCGCGCCGGAAAGCCGCCCTTGGTCAGCGTCACGTCTTTGATCGCGTCGGCGTTGAACACGGAGAAAAATCCGAACAGGTGGCTGGCATTGTACACCGGCACGCCGTCGAGCAGGATGAGGTTCTGGTCGGGCCCGCCGCCGCGCACATACAGGCCCGCCTGGCCTTCGCCACCGCCCGACACCCCGGGCAGGAGTTGCAGCGCCCGCAACACATCCACTTCGCCCAGCAGGGGTGGCACGCGTTTGATTTGTTCGATGGGCACGTCCATGCGGCTCATTTGGGCGCGCTCTTCGATGCGTTCGTAGCGTTCGGCCACAATTTCGACCTCCTTGATCGCGGCGCTGTTTTCCAACTGCATGTTCAGCGACAGCGGGCCAGACAGGGCCACAAGGGTGTCTGTCGGCGAGTACCCGATGTACGAAATGGCCAAATGCGCCGAATCGCCCACGAGGCTCAAGCTGTAAAATCCGTAGGTGTTGGTGATGGCCCCTTGCCCGCTCATGCGGTCAAGCACCGTGGCACCTATGAGGCGTTCGCCGCTGTCGGCGTCAGACACATAACCGCTGACGGTTCGGCGAGTCGGGGCGGTTTGGGCGGTGAGTGTGGAGCCGATAAGGCTCAACAGGACGGGCAGGAGTGCGCAGTTTTTGCGGAAAACAGGAGATTGTAGCATCATGTGGGCAGGCGATGTGCAAAGGAAGACGTGTTTGGGTGGATAATGGTTGGCAAGGACGGTGTTTTATAATAACTTTAACCAATGGTTGTCTAAAATGGGCAAATCGGCAAAGTTTTGCATTCAGGGGATTTAGGGGCTTATCTTTGTGTTGTCCTCATGAACTTGATTAGCATCAAGAGACAATTGCATTTCAGATTTTTTCAAACATGCGTATTCATAATGATTTGGCGGGGGGAGATACCATTGTTTTGGGCTTTGGTTGGGAAATATACAATTAAACAACAAAAACCATAATTCTAAATTACATACTTTCCATGAGAACCATCACACTTTTACCGCTGTTTGCATTTTTGAATTGTTGTTTGTGTCTAAGCGACCAGTCTTCTGCAGTCACCGCATTTGAAAAACATAATGGTCAAGCCGTAAATAACAATCAATATATGGATACAAGTTTTGTTCATATTGACACAATAAAACCTGGTTCTGAAAAGCACTATTTTCTTGATAAACTTTTGGATGAAAGTGAAATTACTGATAATGTAATTACATTTGTCAATACGGCAGACAGTTACCCATCCATAACCTATTATTTTCATGACGATTCGGGCAAAGCCATAAGAAAAATACGTCAAGATCAATTTGAAATATTTAACCCAGTTTTAAACTTGAAGTTACCGATTTCAAACACATCAGAAAGTGAAGGGCCTATTAGTGCTGTTTGGGGAATGAACATACGCAATAAAGATAAGATTGCAGACAGCACCAAAAGCCAGATATTAAGTGCTTTGCAAACCCTATCTAAATATGGAATAAAAACCGAGGATTTAAACAATATAAATTATTTTTATGGGAACCCCCCTTTTACAACTTACGAACAAATTACTAATAAACACTGCAAATATCTTATTAGATTAGAAAGTGCAGTCCTTGTTGTCAATCACCGACCAGATGAAGAAAGAAAAAATCAAGATGACTTTTATGAAAACTACGGTGAGCTGATTGACTTTACCACTATTTCAACATACAATGATAAAGGTAATCTTGTAAAAGTATTCCAGTTGCCACATCGGTTAGTTAAACAGACATGGATATCTGAAGATGGAAAATATCTGCTTTGTTCAGATTATGAAAGTGTATGGGAGGACGAAGGCATGTTTGAATCAGCCAAAGGCTTATTTATTATTGACACTTTCAATGATTCAATATCTGAAATAGCATTACCTATTAAATCTTCAACCATTCATGGTTTTTTTGCTGATGATTTTTTCCAACTACAATGCATCAACGACGAATTCATATACATTAACCCTTACGATAAATTATTTTACTTCGTTTCATTAAATCCACAAGAAATTCGCTCAAAAGGATCTGTTTATAGTAACTGGCAATCGCGATCATTTACACCTTATGAAGGTGTAAAAATTGATCTTGGTTTATATAAACCAGTGGTAACTATTCAGCACGATTAAACTCCTGAGAAAATTTTAATTTTGCGGATGCTTCCAGAACAACTACAACAAGCGATCAAAAGAATGCCAGAAGAAAGTCGTCTGGTACTTGAGGCTATTGTAGT
>Ga0247835_1000309_pt1 | contig 71291 bp, 74 predicted proteins | sample LaCtaG_3_FD_189912 | JGI IMG/M metagenome (GOLD analysis project Ga0247835, IMG submission 189912) | Freshwater microbial communities from meromictic Lake La Cruz, Castile-La Mancha, Spain - LaCruzMarch2015_13.5m | ecosystem: Environmental > Aquatic > Freshwater > Lake | place: Spain: Castile-La...
CGAATCCGGTCTACAGTGTGTCGGCATCGGGGATCCCTGCTGGCTCAGATCAAGTCGTTCTCGCACAACAACTTTCTCTGATTCGCAGCCCCGATGCCCTCATCCATAGTGAGAAAGCCGGGCTAGTTGGGTTGCAAGGTCAGCCTCCTCAGCCACCCAATCAGACTTCACAGATAGTTTGCACCATAAAACTAAAACAACTCTTGAAACACGAATTTGGTCCTCGATCTGACGGGAATAGTCTCGCCCTTTAACAAGAGAATTATCGAACCAAACAGAATACCCATAATAACTCAGAATCTCGGCCAAGTGTCGCACGGCTGCGCGACGTTCGCTCTTGTAGCTTATGAAAATATCAGCCATTTACACCGCGCGATCGTTTAGATTTGCTTTTATTCCGTCAACCACCGTACGCGACCAAGAGCAAAATATGAAGCATCCTACGACTACGCCACGTATTAAGCGCCCATCCCCCGCACTGTGTTCCCGACGATAAACGCGATCTGCTGCGCGCACAGGTCCGCGTCGAACGCGCCAAGCTTCTCATCAAGAGACAGCAGCACGATCCCATGCACCGCTGAAAACAGCGCATGGGCCGCGACCATCCGCGCCACCGGATCGGCAATCGCCGACGTCAACTGCACCTCAATCATCGCCAGCAACCGCATGCGATCATCGACGTAGAATGCAGGCACCGCGCTGCCTTCGGACAACCGGTGCTCAAACACGGCCCGCCAGCGTCGCGGGTGAAGGGTCGCGAAGGTGAGATACGCCGTCGCCAACGCCATTAGACGCGCCTCGATATCGCGCCCGCGCACGTTCGATGCCGCCTCGATCAGGTCCGCCCCCAGCGCGTGAAGCGTGCGTTCGTTGACCGCCAGGATCAACCCGTCGATGTCACCGAAAATGTTGTAAATCGTGCCAATCGCGCAATCGGCGTCCTTGGCGATCCGCCGCGCCTGGACCGCTGCGAGGCCCTTCGTTGCGATCACCACTTCGGTGATCTCAATCAGCAAAACCCGCTGGCGCTCTCGGAATGTCGTCGGTGGCATGACTGGCGATTTGAACGCAGCAGGCGTTGCGCGCAATCAGAAAAGCCGTTCGTCCAGAAAGCAACAGCCGAGACCGGCAAATCGGCAACGCAAGGCACGAATTGCCTGACGTGGAGGGCTGGAAGTGCGGGAAACGGGAAGCCCGACGCAGATACAGGATGGGCTTCCCGCCCTCATGGGCTGCTTGAAGCAGCCGCAAGGTCGGTGTACCGCGCGAAGGGTTACCAACGCGTGTATTTTCGTTTCAGCAAAACCCCACAATGCGAACGGTCGACCAAAGTCGATCGCGGCTGGCCGACAGGGGCCACACGCCGCGTGCCTTCAAATCGCAAGACTCTGGCAACTATCTCCCGCGCCTGCCATATGAATGCGATGCACCCACACTTCCCGCCTGACGAGGACCCCATGCCCACGCTGCCCACCATCCCGCAAGGCATCCGCACGCCAGCTTACGTGCTCGACGAAGCAAAGCTCGCCCGCAATCTGGAAACCGCCGCCCGCGTGAAGCGTGAAGCCGGTTGCAAAGTCCTGCTCGCGACCAAAGCCTTCGCCATGCCCGCCGCCTTCCCGATGATGGCAAAGGTGCTGGACGGCTCAACTGCCAGCGGTCTGTACGAGGCGCGCATGGGTCACGCTGAATTCGGCAAAGAGGTGCACGTTTACGCCCCAGCCTTCACGGAAGCCGAACTGATCGAACTCACGACCATTTCCCAGCACATCTACTTCAACTCGGTTGCCCAGTTGCGCCGCTTTTTGCCGCTCGTGCGCAAAACGCCAGGCATCCACGTTGGCCTGCGCGTAAACCCCGGCTTCTCGATGGCAACGCTCGGCGGCCCGCTCTACAACCCGTGCGCGCCGAATTCGCGTTTTGGCGCAACACTCGACACGCTCGCCGATGCGCCCTGGGACGAAATCGACATCCTCCACGTCCATGCCCTGTGCGAGGCAACCGACAAGGGCTCCGTCGGCCTGATCGAACACGTCGCGCATGAACTCGCCCCCTACGTCAGCCGGGTGAACGCCGTGAACTTCGGCGGCGGCCACTTCATGAACAAACAGCCCTATGACGTCGGCGCCCTCATCGCCGCTTTGAAAGCCTTCAAGGCCCGCTTCGATGTCGAGGTGATTCTGGAGCCCGGCGCCGGCCTCGTCGTCGACACCGGCTATCTCGTCGCAACCGTGCTCGACATCCACAACAACGGCAGCCCCATCGCAATCCTGGACGCCTCGGCCAGTTGCCATATGCCCGACGTGCTGGAGGTGCCCTACACCCCGCCGGTCTATGGCGCGGACAAGCCGGGTCGGCTCGGCCACGACGTCATCCTCGCTGGCAACACCTGCATGACCGGCGACGTCATCGGCTCGTACAGCTTTGCAGCCCCCCTGCAGATTGGCGACCGCGTCGTGTTCGGCGACATGATGCAGTATTCGTTCGTCAAAAATAACACGTTCAACGGCCAGCCCCTCCCCGACTTGGCCATTCTCAGCCCCGATGGCGCTTACCGCGTCATCAAATCGTTCGGCTACCAGGACTTCCGCGGCAAGCTCGGCTAAGACGACAGGCAACGCGCCGACGGAGGGGTTGCGACCCTAGAGCCTGATCGTTCGAGATGGACGCACTTGCGAACATCGAGAACGTGAATCAGTCTCTACAAACAAGAACCGTGAGCCTGATCGTTCGAGATGGAAGCACTTGCGAACATCGAGAACGTGAATCAGTCTCTGCGAACAAGAACCGACAGCACGTTCGCCCAATGAGTTTGATTCAATCAAGAGCGAACGTGCTCTAGTGTGGCGTCGCGCCTTAATTGACTGGTGAGTGCGGCGAGGTTGGTGTCAATTAAGGCGCGCTGAACGCCACACGAAGTCTATGATTTCTCGAGTGGCCCTTATGTCGCGCCTAAATCGTCAACGGTTCCCGATAGCACAGCGATTTAGGCGCGACGGGCCACTAGGCTGAAAAATCCCCCACTCGACAACCAACGCGTCATGTTTCAAGGTCGACCGCTCACCCCAAAGGGCCCGCACCGCAACGAGGTTTTCAGCTTTCCGTGACGTCGAAATTCACAGCCATCTATCGCATCCGCGCAAGCGCGAGCCAAATTGCCGACCGTGCACAGGCCATCGCGATCGAACAAAGCGTCGAGATGCCGGTCGGCGCGATCGAAGACGAGTCGGTACGGGCTGAAATCGTCGGCCAGGTCGAGGGCATTCAAGACCGCCATGATGGCACCTTCGACGTCGCCGTCCGCCTTGACACCGGCACGACGGGCTTCGAAGCCGGCCAGCTCATGAACATCGTTTTCGGCAACAGCTCGATCCACGACGATGTGATACTGCAAGACCTGATCCTACCCCTTGAACTGACGAGCCGCTTCACCGGTCCCCGTTTCGGCCCCCAGGGACTGCGCGCCCGCGTAGCAGCAACGGGTCGCGGGTTGACCTGCTCGGCCTTAAAACCCCTCGGTCTGCCCGCCGATAAACTCGGCGCGCTCGCCCAGCGCTTGGCACTCGGCGGGCTCGACTACATCAAAGACGACCACGGCCTCGCCGATCAGGACCGCGCCCCGTTTGCAGCGCGCGTCGCCTCCATCGCCGCAGCCCTGAACGCCGCCGCCGAGCACACCGGCAAGCGCACGCGCTATCTCCCCAGCATCACCGGCAATCTGGACGCCATGCGCCTCCAGGTCCGCGTTGCGCGCGACCACGGTTTGGACAGCCTGCTCATTGCCCCGATGGTTGTCGGCCTCGCATCGTTCCAAACCATCGTGCGCGAGAACGCCGACTTTGCCGTCTTCGCCCACCCCGCCATGGCGGGCGCAAGCCGCATTGCCCCATCGGCTTTGTATGGCCGCATCTTTCGAATGCTCGGTGCCGACGGCATCATCTTCCCCAACGCAGGCGGCCGGTTTGGTTACTCTCAGGCAACCTGCCGGGCCATCGCTGATACAGCCCTCGCCCCCTGGAACAACGTTCAGCCCTCCATGCCCGTCCCCGCTGGCGGCATGAAGCTCGCGTCCTTGAGTGACGCCCTCAACTTTTACGGTGCCGACGTCATGCTGTTGATCGGCGGCGATCTCCTCGCGGCCCGGGACGACATGACCCGCCAAGCCCGCGCCTTCCAGACCGTCGTCGAAACGCATGACTATTGCTAACCCTTGATACGCCTGCGCCAATCGCAGTATCAGCAGACCATGACCGATCAGAGCGACCAGCATCACCGCACCTTCATCGACGCCCCCACCGGCTTCCGCTGGGGCGGCGTCGAGCATAAGCCCTACAAGGAAGACGATCGCGCGCTCTTCAGCGCCGTCTCGCGCCAGACGCTGTTCTCGCGTCCCGACATGTCGGGCGAATTGCGATACTTCGAGGTCGACGCTGGCGGCCACTCGACGCTCGAACGCCACGAGCACGTCCACGCGGTCCTGATCCTGCGCGGAAGCGGGCAAGCCCTCATCGGCGATCGCATCGCGACGTTGTCAACCAATGACCTCGTCACCATTCCACCCATGACCTGGCACCAGTTTCGCGCCAACACGGGCGACGCACTCGGCTTTCTGTGCATGGTGGACGCCATCCGCGACAAACCCCAGCTTCCCACGCACGCCGACCTCGAAGCCCTCGCGTCTAACCCCGCGATCGCCAAGTTCTTGGCCCAATAAACACGGTCCTGGCCCAATAAAAACGTCATCCCAGCGCAGGCTCGGATCCAGACAACCATCAATCTGCCAAAGACCGCCCGGTTAGCTCACCACCTCAGTTTGGTATCACAAGACAATCAAACCCTTGCGCCTTGAGCGCCTTGCAGGGCCCTGCGGTTGCCGCCGCACTCGCAAACGGTCCCAACTTTACCCGGTAGAACGTGCTGGCCCCAAACGTTGTCTCATCGACACTGGCCGTCGCGGCAGCAATCTCCCCGCCCATACCTTTGAGCTTTGAAATCGCAGCGCTTGCTTCATCCCGCGATTTGACGGACGCAACCTGAATGCGGACCGCGCCGCCAGCTTTTGGCCCGCCAGCAGGCTTGGCAGCAGCCGGAGCCTTGGGGGCAACCGTCTTTGGCGTGACCGGTTTGGCTGGTGCCACATCAGACCGCGAGTCAACGCCAACAGCTGGAACGTTACCCGACCCACGATTGGCCCACGGCAAAACCTCAGGCTCGCCGCCAGTTGGTGCCGCAGCAGCAACAGCCGCACGTTCTAACGGCGCCGCAGCGACTGGAGGAGACGCAGGAGCCGGTGGTGGCTTGGAGGACGAGCCGCCGCCAAACAGCTGACCGAACGCCGAGCCGATGCCGCCCAACCCCTTCGATGGCGAGTTTTCACCCGGCACGTTGCCCGTGCGCGCTGCAGCCCCCGCCGCACCCGACTCAGGCGGCGCCGATGCCGATCTGACGCTTTGCCCGGCATCATCCAATCCAGCATCGCGATAGGCCGCCGCGCGCAGTTTGGTTGCCTCCACACGCTCCCTATCATCCAAGCCCGGCTTGAACCAAAGCGCACTGGTGAGATCGGAAATCGCCTGTCCCGACTTCCCCAATTGCTGAAACGCAGCCCCGCGATAATACAGCGCCTTGGGCATCTGGCCGGAGGTCAGTCCGCCGTTGTTGACCGCCGAATCAAGCGATTGCACCGCCGCATCGAACTTCCCGGCCTGATAGGCTTTGACGCCCGCCGTGTAGGCAGCGAGCGCTGACGCTGGATCTTTCCCCGCAGGCGCTCCGCCCGCGTCTGCGCCCTCTTCGCCCGATGGCGTCGGCGCTGCGGCCTTCGGTTTTTTCGCCTTAGCCTTGGCAGGTGCCGCCGCAGGCGCAGCCACCCCTTGCGCGACCACAGACGGTGGCAGACCCAAGCCTACGGCGACCGCACCCGCCAGCGCAGCAATCCATGCCTGCCATCTGAATCCGTGCCGTAGTTTGCGCATCAAGCGCCTTTCGTCGGTGCCGGGCTACTCCACGGTAACCGACTTCGCAAGGTTGCGTGGTTGATCAACATCGGTCCCCATTATGACCGCTGTATGGTACGCGAGCATTTGAATGGGAACAGCACATAAGAGCGGACTGACAAACGGGTGAGCTTTGGGGATCGGCAAGTGGCCCAAAACCTTACACCCAATCTTTTCGGGTTCCGCACTTGAAATCAAGATGATCTGCCCGCCGCGCGCGGCCACCTCCTGCATATTCGACACCGTCTTGTCGAACAACTCGTCGTCGGGAGCCACAACCACAACCGGTACCAACTCGTCGATCAAGGCAATCGGGCCATGCTTAAGCTCGCCCGCCGCATACCCTTCCGCGTGAATGTAGGAAATCTCCTTAAGCTTCAGCGCGCCTTCGAGCGCCAGCGGGTAGCTTGTGCCACGCCCCAGATAGATGACATCTTTCGCCTTCGCCAGGTCATGGGCGATCTGCTCGTAGGGCTTTTCGTCCCGCAGCATCGTCGCCATGTGGCGCGGCACTTCCATCAGCGCGCCGATCAGCTCTTCCTGCAGTGTGTCGTCGATGTGCCCACGCGCTTTGCCGATCGCAATCGCAAGACAGGCCAGAACGGACAACTGGCACGTAAATGCCTTCGTCGAAGCAACCCCGATTTCCGGCCCAGCCAACGTTGGCAGAATGGCATGGCTTTCGCGCGCAATCGTGGATGTCCGCACGTTGACGACGGCCGCGATCTGCTGACCGCCAGCCTTGCAATACCGCAACGTCGCGAGCGTATCGGCTGTCTCGCCCGACTGCGACACGAACAGTGCAAGCCCGCCCTCAGCCAGCGGTGGCTCGCGATACCGCATTTCAGACGCAACGTCGATCTCAACCGGGATTCGCGCGTACCGTTCGATCCAATACTTACCGACCATCCCAGCATAATACGCAGTCCCGCACGCCGACAGTGTCACGCGCGTCACCTTGGCCAAGTCGATGCCAAGATCGGGGAACGAAATCCCGCCTGTTGCAAGGTCGAGGTAATTCGACAACGTATGGCTGATGACTTCCGGTTGTTCGTGAATTTCCTTCGCCATGAAGTGGCGGTGATTACCCTTGTCGACCAGCATCGACGACGCGCTCGATTTGACCATCGGCCGTTTAACGGCTTTGCTGGTGCGGTCGAAAATTTCAACGCCGTCCTTGGTCAGAACGGCCCAATCGCCTTCGTCCAGATACGTGATTGAATCGGTGAACGGCGCCAGCGCAATCGCATCCGACCCCAGGTACATTTCCCCTTGGCCATGGCCGATCGCAAGCGGGCTGCCCTCGCGGGCGGCAATCATCACATCGTCGCGACCGGCAAAGATGATGCCCAGCGCGAACGCGCCTTTCAGCCGGTCCAGCGCCGCCTTGACGGCGTCTTTGGGCGACTGGCCGCGTTTCATGTTGTCGGTGATGAGGTGAACCACCGCTTCCGTATCGGTCTCGCTTTCAAACTCATAACCCTTGGCCGTCAGCTCGGCCTTCAACTCGCGATAGTTTTCGATGATGCCGTTATGCACAACGGAAACAGTCGGGCTCATGTGCGGATGCGCGTTCCGCTCCGTTGGTCGACCGTGCGTTGCCCAGCGCGTATGGCCGATACCGGTACGTCCAGTTAGCGGCTCGCTCACCAGACGCGCTTCCAGGTTGCGCAACTTGCCTTCAGCCCGCCGCCGCTCCAGATGCCCGTTCTCGACCGTCGCGATCCCTGCACTATCGTAACCGCGATATTCGAGGCGGCGAAGCGCGTCGACAAGGTCTGACGCGACAGGCTTCGAGCTGATGATTCCGACAATGCCGCACATGGTGACGTTCCTGACCTGATGACGCTGATTCTGATTTGAAAAAATGGGACGATTTACGACCGTCGCTGCATCATGATTCTGAACTTTTCAGCCCAACCCGGACGCTCTTCTTGCGTCGACCGTTCGAGCGCGAGACTGCCCGGCGCGACGTTCTTCGTAATGACACTGCCAGACCCGATATAGGCCCCGTCCCCGATCTTCACCGGGGCAACCAGCGACGAATTGGAGCCGATGAACGCGCCGGCCCCGACCTCGGTCCGATGCTTTTTGAACCCATCGTAGTTGCAGAATATTGTCCCCGCTCCCACGTTGGCATCCGCCCCCACGCTGCCATCGCCCAGATAGGTCAGATGATTGGCCTTTGAACGCGCGCCCATGGCGACGTTCTTGACCTCGACGAAGTTGCCGATATGGACGTCAGGGCCTAATTCGGCGCCCGGACGCAACCGCGCAAACGGACCAACCTTGGCACCATCGCCAACCGAAGCGCCCTCAATGTGGCAGTTCGCCCGAATGAGCACATTGTCCCCGACCGTCACGCCAGGGCCAAAAAACACGTTCGGCTCAACGATGACGTCACGTCCGATCTTCGTGTCATAACTGAACCAGACGGTATCGGGTGCGATAAGCGTCGCGCCATCGGCCATCGCCTGCGCCCGCATCCGCCCTTGAAACAGGCCCTCGGCGACGGCCAGTTGATCGCGCGCATTCACGCCCAGAACTTCCGTTTCCGGGCACACGACAACCGCTGTCGAAGCCCCGCGCGACCGCGCAATCTCCACCGCATCCGTCAGATAGAATTCACCGTTCGCGTTCGCATTGCCGATCGCCTCGAGCACGCCAACCACATCGGGCAAAGCGAACGCCATAACGCCCGAGTTGCACAAGCGCACCGCACGCTCGGCCTCGCTCGCGTCTTTCTGCTCGCGGATCGCGACCAACTGGCCCGCCTCGTCTTGCAGCAGCCGCCCATAGCCGGTTGGATTAGCAGCTTCAAACCCCAGCACGGCCACCCCCGCACCCGCCGCCAAGGCATCGCGCAAGCGCTCGATGGTCTCAGCCGTGATCAACGGCGTATCGGCGTACAGCACCAGGGTGTCCCACTCCCATCCAGCCATCGCCTCGCGCGCCGACAATACCGCGTCCGCCGTCCCCCGCTGAGTGTGTTGGATGAAAACTTGCGCGTCCGGCGCTTGTTTGCCGATTTCTTTGGCAACCCCATCCATCCCCGGCCCGATCACAACGGCGAGCTTGTCGGCGCGGGCGCAGGCACTCAACGCCAGCACATGGGCAAGCATCGAACGTCCGCCAACCGCATGCAGCACTTTCGGCATGGAAGACTTCATGCGAGTGCCTTTCCCAGCACCAAGCACGATGATGAGGAGAGGACGGCGTGGTGTCGATGAGGTCATGACCAATCCCGAATATCTGCGGCAGCGCCCGACCGGTTCGCAGCACGGGGTCTGCAGGTCGCTCGCGGCTAAAAACGTCCGCCATCTGTCGCATCAAATAATGACACGGCCAGATGACAAGCAAGACGACGCGAGGACACATTAGGTCGCCGATTGTTAACGCGGCCCTCTCCCGGCCGTTAAGCTTGTTTGCTTTCGATGCTTTTTTGACTCCGCCCGGGCTCAAAATACGCTCATCCACAGGCCGGATGCCCCGCGAAAAGACCAAGCCGTTGACCCGCTGCCCCGACTCATAAGACGAAATTTACCAAACAATTCGTTTCCCTAAGGACCAGACCGGGTCCAGCCGTTTTTCAAATGAGGCGCTACGCATGTTCGACGTCCCGGCCACTGAGCTTTCGTCCACGGCAGCGTCCAACCAAACAGCGCGCGCCAGCGGTCTGCCGCGTGGCTATGTCGCTGCCTGGGCCGGTTTGACCTGTCTCGCCGGGCTCTACATCGCTCAAGTCGCGCTCCAAACGGCGAGCATTCCGGCCCTGATGAGCGGCGCCCCGGCTGCACTTCCCCAGCAAGCCGAACCTGGCCTCCAGGCCGAGTTGGCCACTTTGCGCCACAGCCTCGCCGAATATCAACGCGATGTGGGCCGCCTCCGCAGCGACCTCGAAACCCGCCTCCCCGACGCTGGAACTGTGGCGAGCTTGTCGGCGCTGGAGGAGCGGATGTCCATGACCACCGGCCTCGCGGTCTCCAAAGCCACGCCCGCCCCGATCCCAGAGACGCCGGTGCCAGCCTTCGATAGTGCACCACAAGTGCCCGTTGTGACCTCGGCCGCAGCGCTCGAAGCCTGGACCGGCAAGCCAGCAGCCGGAACGCCGGTCCCCCGCCCGCTCGCGCTCGAAAAGCTCGCCCCTCCGATCGAAACCGGCAGCATCGCAGCCTCAAACCCGGCCATCAGCGTGCAGCCAGGAAAGATGGGCGGCCAGTTGCCCAAAGCAAATCCGCCCCAGCAACAGTCAGCCATCCAGGCACCGACTGTCATAGCCGCAGCACCACAGCTCCTACCCACCCCGATCAACGCTGCAGCGCCAGCAACAACCGCGACACCAACCCCGACGGCGACCGCCATCGCGTTCGGCCCCCCCGTCGTCAAAGCCGAACCCAAACCGTTCGCCGTTCAACTCGCCTCGGGCACCTCGATCGACGAAATTCGCTATAGCTGGTCGATCCTGTCGGAACAGAACGTCGACAGCCTCGGCAAGCTCCAACCGCGCTACACCGCCACCACGAGCGAGACCGCAGGCCCAAGGTTCGATCTGCTGGCTGGCCCGGTAAAGACCGCAGCCGACGCCAAGCGCATCTGCAAATCGCTCGCGTCGCGCGGGATCGATTGCAAGGTGGCGTCCTACAGCGGTGAGGCGTTCTGACGCCTGACCTTTGCCGACAGCCCCCAGCACTGGACTTTGCCGCAACATGACTGTCATAGTCCGCGCTTAAGACCGGCATCGTCAAAACTGCCGGAAAGTGCCAAGGTTGCACGCGAGCAGGCAACCAACGGCAATGGCCCGACGGCTCTGCCGCAACTGGACGTTTAGCCCATTGCAGATGCGGGTGTGGCTGCAGCGCGCAGCCCCCCAGGAACCAAGCATATGAAAATCAACGGCCGCCACCTGCGCACCATTCGGCTTCGGCCTGACACGTGGTCTGTCGAAATCATCGACCAGACTTTGCTGCCGTTCCGCTTCGAAACCCTCACCCTGTCGAGCATGGAGCAGGCGGCCCACGCCATTTCCGTCATGCAAGTGCGCGGTGCCCCCCTGATCGGCGCGACGGCTGCATATGGCGTCGCTCTTGCCATGCGCACCGATCCATCCGACGCGTCGCTTGAACACGCCATGCGCTACCTAGCCAAGCAGCGCCCGACTGCCGTCAATCTCGCCTGGGCATTGAACGAGATGGGCACCACCCTGCGCATGTTTTCCCCCGCGCGCCGTGCCGCCGCTGCCTACGCGCGCGCCGCTGAAATCTGCGACGAGGATGTCGAAACGTGCCGCCGCATTGGCGTCCACGGCCTGGCATTGATCGAACAAATCGCGGCCACCAAGGCCCCAGGCGCTCCCGTCAACATCCTGACCCACTGCAACGCAGGCTGGCTCGCATGTGTCGATTGGGGCACGGCCACCTCGCCGATCTATCAAGCCCACGACAAAGGCATCAACGTTCACGTCTGGGTCGACGAAACGCGCCCCCGCAACCAGGGCGCCTTCCTCACCGCATACGAACTCGGTGCCCACGGCGTTCCCCATACGATCCTGTGCGACAACGCTGGCGGCCACTACATGCAGCAAGGCTCGGTCGACCTCTGCATCGTTGGCACCGACCGCGTCACCCGTAACGGCGACGTCGCCAATAAAATCGGCACTTACCTCAAGGCACTGGCCGCCAAGGACACCGGCGTACCCTTCTATGTTGCCTTGCCGTTTTCCACCATCGACTGGACGCTGGACAGCGGCCGCGACATTCCCATCGAAGAGCGCTCAGCCGATGAAGTCCTGCACATCCAGGGTCGTCTCGACAGCGGCAGCATCGTCGTCAGCCAGATCGGCGCGCCGGGCTCGCCTGCCGCCAACCCGGCCTTCGATGTCACCCCTGCCCGCCTCGTCTCCGGCTTCATCACTGAGCGCGGCATTTGTCCCGCAACGGCGGACGGCCTTCTCTCGCTTTACCCTGAACATGCAGCAGCCACGGCCCCCAAACAAACGGCATAGCAAAATGGCCCCGCTCAAATCAGCCGCCATGACCCAAACGGCACGCCAAGAGCTGGAGGCGCGCGAGGCCGTCCGTGCGACCGCCCGCGCCATGTCGGATCAGAAGCTGTCGCCCGGTCGCTCGGGCAACGTCTCAATGCGCTTTGCCAACGGAATGCTGATCACCCCGACCGGGATGGCCTACGATCAAATCGGGCCCGCCGATATCGCGTTCGTCGACGCCGATGGCCACGTGCCTCCGGGCAGCCGCAAACCCTCCAGCGAGTGGCATTTCCATCTCGCAGCCTATGCCGCCCGCCCTGATCGCGACGCCCTCGTCCATACCCATTCGCTGCACGCAACCGTGTTGGCCTGTGCCCATAAGTCCATTCCAGCCTTCCATTATATGGTTGCAGCCGCAGGCGGCATCGACATCCCGCTCGTGCCCTACGCGACCTTCGGGACAGATGCGCTGGCAGCCAACGTCGCGAAAGGGCTGGCCAATCGCGACGCCTGCCTGATGGCCAATCACGGCCTTGTCGCCCTCGGTCGCGATTTGCCGTCGGCCCTGGAACTTGCCACCGAAATCGAAATTCTTGCCGAGCAGTATCTCAAGGTCCTCGCCATCGGCGAACCCCACATTTTACCCGATGCCGAGATGGCCATCATCCTCGAAAAGTTCAAATCGTATGGACAGCGCGCGCAAGCATGACCTTTCGAACGCCGCACCGTCAAAACCGGTACGTTATGCCGAACTGAATAACCCCGAGCGCCGGGTCGGGGATCTTGATCGAACCAAGCGAACTGGGCGAAGTCGGATTGGTATAGACGTAATCCACGCGCAGACTGAGCTGATCGAGAACCTTGAATTCCGCCCCCGCGCCCACTTGAAATCCAAATGTGGTGTCCCGGTAGATGCGCCCCAGGTCGGTTGCCATGACCTCAGTGGCACCCACCCCAGCGATCCCGTAAACAAAGAGCGACGGCATCACCAGGACACCGGCCCGCGCGCGCGCCGACAGCGCCCAGTTGACGTCCACGGCCCCCGGCTTATCGATCACCAAGCCATCGTAAGCGTGTGAACCGCTCTTCGCCTCGGCCTCTCCGCCGATGATGAAGTTGCCGATCTTCTGGTTATTTCCCAGATAGGCGCCATAACCCGATCCAGCCGTCACCCCAAAATAGGTGCCGCTCCATGGATCACGAGCCTGTGCCCAAGCCAGATCATGACGAAGCGTCAGACCCGCTGAAGCCACGGCGAAGATCGCCGCGCCCTTGAAAATGATACGCACTATAAACGCTCCCTACGCACGCAACGCGCGCTACACCTCCACCGGCGCAACGCGATGCGAGCCACTATCGAAGCGAAGGGTTAAAAGGACGTTAACCAAAACAGCTGCAAACCTGCAGCACACGTCACCTCACGATCACCCCATGAGCGGCCGATTTAATTGATGCCGCGATCCCAATCGGGCGTGATGATTTTACAAACGTTGCGCCCGTCGATGACCTTGCGTCCAGCTTGATCCATCGTCCAGATGTTGTGGCAGCGGCCGGCAAGTTCATGTCCGGTTCCGCGCATCTTGATGCCCCATTCACACACCGCCGCCACTTCGCGATCGACTTGCATGGTGTGGATCACTTCAAGATGAGTGATGTCGAATGCGTTGAATTCCAAAGCGAAGAACTTCATGATTTCAATCGGGCCGTGCGCTTCAATCGGGCCTTTCAAGCCAACCATGCCCAGACCGCGCGCAAGCTTCGGATCGACCTGGGTCGCCAGGCGAGCGCCCTTTTCAAAAGCTTCCGCAATGGTAATCGGATCTCCCGCGCGGAACGCTTCGAGCGAGCGTCGCAGGACTGCGGGAATTTCAAGTGATGGCCGGATCAACATGTTAACGCCTTGAGTGCAAAGCCGGTTTCGACAACTTTGACGATGAGCGCATGCGGCTAGGCCGCTGGCAAGCCCCAACGATGTCTAAAATAGACAAATCGAGAATTCAGATGACGGTCAGCGCAAAGCGCGAGCCTAGCAACGATGAGACCAAACAAAGAGCGGTGGTGGAGCTAAGCGGGATCGAACCGCTGACCTCTTGCATGCCATGCAAGCGCTCTCCCAGCTGAGCTATAGCCCCGTTCCAAGGGTTGACCCGGTCGCGGCTGGAAACCGTGCGTCCGGAGGTCGGTTCAATAGGCGCTTCGATTCCAAGTTGCAAGCCAGAAGTTAGAAAATGTGCGCTTCGCTCAACGGTGCAGCATCAGCGCGTTTTTAATCACGCCAGCTCCGCTGATGACCAGCCGAGCGGCGCGCGTCAGCGGAGGTGTTTTGCTGCGGCGACTTTTTCCCGCCGACATCATGACAAACCCGCGACAAAGCGCATGGCGTGCGCTATAGGCCCGAGGATGCGCGTCATCACCACAACCCCGGATTTGCAGAAGGCCTGCGAGGAACTCGCCAAGTCGAGCTTTGTCGCGGTCGATACCGAATTCATGCGTGAAACAACCTTCTGGCCGGTCCTTTGCCTCATTCAGTTGGCAAGCCCCGACGTCGAGGTCATCGTCGACCCGCTGGCTCCTGGCATCGACTTGGCGCCATTTCACGCGCTGATGATGAACGAATCGGTCGTCAAGGTGTTCCATGCCGCCCGCCAGGACGTCGAGATCGTGTTCGCCCAGACGGGCAAAGTGCCCAAGCCCGTGTTCGACACCCAGGTCGCCGCCATGGTGTGTGGCTTCAACGAGAGCGTCAGCTACGTCAACCTCGTCAAGAAGGTCACGGGCCTGGACCTCGACAAGTCGTCCCGCTTCACCGACTGGAGCCGCCGACCGCTGACGCCGGGACAATTAACCTATGCGCTGGCCGACGTGACCCACCTGCGCGATGTCTATAAATACCTCGCGACCGAAATGACGGCGACCAACCGGACCGAATGGGTCGACGAGGAAATGGCCGAACTGACTCAAATCTCGACCTATCAGACGCTTCCCGAGGATGCTTGGAAGCGGCTGAAGCTGCGGGTCAAAAACCGCAAGGCATTAGCCATACTGATCGAGTTGGCGGCATGGCGGGAACGGCTGGCGCAAGGCCAGAACGTGCCGCGCGGGCGTATCCTGCGGGACGAGGCGCTGTTTGATATTGCCAACCAAGCCCCGACCACCGCTGACAAGCTGTCGGAACTGCGCACCCTCAGCGATGGTTTTGGCCGGTCCGCACGAGCGAAAGAAATCCTCGACGCCGTCAAGCGCGGGCTCGAACGCGATCCAAAAACGGTGCCACCGCTGAACGTCGCAGCGCCGATTTCCGCTGAAGCCACTGCAACAGTTGAATTGCTGAAAGTGCTGCTGAAAGCTGCGGCCGCGCGACACCGGGTGGCGCCACGGTTGATAGCCGACACCGAAGAACTCGAACAGATTGCATCCGAGCAGGTGTCTGCGGTGCGCACGCTGACCGGCTGGCGTCGCCAGGTCTTTGGTGAGGACGCTTTGCGATTAAAGCAGGGTCAATTGGCATTGACGCTCAAGCGCGGTGAAGTGGTCGCAATCGCCGCCGAGCCGGTCGCCGCAAGCTGATCAGCCACGCACAGCAACAACGACGGCAGCGACATAAGGGCTGGCCCCCCCAAACAAAAAAGGCACGGACGAAGCCGCGCCTTTGGCCGTGGACGGTGTGTGGATATCAGGACTTCAGCTCGGTAATGCGGTCCTTCAGCTTGAGCTTCTCCCGCTTCAGTCGAACAATCTCCAGATCGTCTTTACTTGGCCGGGCCAAGGTTTCTGCAATCTTGCGTTCAAGAAGCTTATGCTTCTCAGTCAGCTCTGAGAGATGAGTCGATAGTGACATCCAATCCTCCGATAGCGTTTTCACAACACTGTCATCGTGACAGAACTGTGAATCGCTGTCCATTGCGCAGCGCATCATTTTTCGCGATGTGATTGAGAATTTGACGCCGCGCGAGGTTCAATTTTTCGCGAATACCGCACAGGACCGCGAGCGCCAGCTTCGCCAAATGACTTACAAATCGTCTGCTCTGTCTCGCTGGACCGGCTTGCTTGAAACAGAAAACACGACGATAGTCCCGCGCACGGGGGGACGGCTGTCGAAGGGTGTGACTTGGTTGCGGAGCAATCCGCAACAGGCCCGGACGCTCACTCATTTCATCGAACGCCAGGGGCGGCGGACAGTATGGCAGGGCAAGACGAACGCGAATTGCGCGACGAACTCATCCGCTTGCGCGGCGAACACCGCGATCTCGACGCCGAGATTGCGGCGCTGGAGGCCGCTGCCATTACGGACCAGCTCCACATAAAGCGATTGAAGAAGCGCAAACTGGCAATCAAAGACCGCATGATCAGCGTCGAGGACCAGCTACGCCCCGACATCATCGCCTGAACCTATCGTCCCGCACGTCCCTGCGTCGGCAACTGCCGAAAAAATCCGATCTTCTTTCTATGGTTGACCGCCAGCACAAACCCCGGCACAAGGGTCCGCTCAAGTCGGAGCGTGGCGCAGCCTGGTAGCGCACTAGTCTGGGGGACTAGGGGTCGCAGGTTCAAATCCTGTCGCTCCGACCAATAAAATCAAAGGGTTACAGCGTTCTCGCAAACCCTCAAAAAACTTCCCTGGTACGGCCCTGGTACCGGAGTGAGTATCCTTCTCCCCAAAAAGTGAACGCTGAATCGGTGTCCCGACCAGGGATGTACCAGGGAGTAGTCTTCGTCGCGCCTCTGGTTTGAAGGTCGCGGTCGAAGCTCAACGCGACTGATACACCGTTCGCCTCTTGACTCATGTTCGAGTTTTGTTCTTCTCTCTATCCATGAGAAAAGGCGAAATGAACCGATCAGCAATCGACCGCGACTATCCGCATCAAGTGAGCCTGCCCGCTGAGGCGTCGCGTGGTGGCGACTTCGTGACGATCCAACTATTCTGCGAGGGGTTGAGTCTTTGCCCGCGTGGCTACAGTTTCCGGCGCGGGGATCGATACTTCATCGCATTCTGTTTCGCCGATCGCGAACACGCCGAACGCTTCCGTGTTCGCTTCGCTGGCGAGATGATCGACCCTGCGAACCGCCCACGGTGGCCATGAGGAATACCGTACCGGCTCGCCAAGTTTACGACCTTCCGATGACCGGCGATCAACTAAGCGCCGACGTTGGGGCGTCACTTCGACGTAAAGTCATACGGTGGAAGCTTGCGCGCCAACAACCGGTGACTGTCGTTCCAACGTGCTTGTGCGTGAAGTCGGATTCCAAATTTTTGCAACATCGCCAGACGTTCATCCGGCGTGTGTTGCATCAAAAAGCCCCGGACAGGGCCAAGCGATTGTAGGACCGAATCCGACGGGCGTACGCGCTCAGCCATGCAGCACCCAATGACGGCGTCCCTTGCAATCACAATGCCGTTTGGACTGGTTTCGGGATGCTTTTTCAGATCACGGAAGTTGGCCCCTTTTAGCATCTGAGTCACCAGATCGGCGACGGAAGTCCCGCACTTCCCGCGACCCAAATTCGAATCCGGTCGTGCGCGGCTTTCAAAGAATTCGGACACACTTGCCAGCCGGTCTGAGTTCGCCTGGGTGTCCGCGTGATGCTCAACGGCTTGTGCCGCCTGCATGGCTTCACCGCACCGGCAAAGGGCGTCGAAGACCTTCGCGTCGTCAAAGATCGAGAAGGGGTCGTCGTCATCGTTTGTGGGGGATTGGTCGGAGTCCGGGTCTTGCTGACGTGGTGCGGTGTCCTTTGGCCATACGTCCAAGAGTGCGTCGCAAGCTTGCGTGAACGCCTCAGAGACCGGCGGGGGCGACTGTGCCGGAACTAGGTTGCGCCGGTCGCGGCGCGTTCGTCGATCAAGTGTCATGACGACTCCTCATATAAAAAGACCCTTCGCGATGCACGGCAATGGCAGGAGTCACCACGGCATGTCCGCGAAGGGTGTTTCAGCCTATCGTGGCGAACGCGCGCCATCTGTCGGCTAACTCGTTTCGGTCACGACCTCGGGACCGGTTTTTCGATGTGGGTGAAGAGCGCTGAGCCAGCGTTCGGTGGCACAACTTCACCTGCGCGTTGTGCTGAAATTCGGTCAGCGGCGGTCCAATTTTCCACGCCTTTACCACCGCGGGCTTTTGCGGCAAGAGCAGCACGCGGGTCGGGACCTTCGGCCTCGATTGGATCAAGACTTTTTAGGTATGCGACTGCTTTTTGACGTTCGGAAGGAAGCATCATCCGTGGCTTCTCACCTAGCGTCGAGACAATGGCAGCGTCCAATTCTGCCGGTGACATATTGCGGAACAACTTCGCGCCGGAGACATCCTCCGCGCTCTCAGATGCCGGTTTGGCTGCCAGTTGCGTCGCTGGTACAGCCCATGAAGCATACTCGTCCGCAGAAAGACTTTCCGTGACAGCAATGCGCTGGTCTGGCGTTAGATCATGGACCGACCGCTCACAATTGATCCGCTCTTCAGGGGTCGCGGGTCGACCCATGAGCCGCGAACGCTCGTCGATAGCGCGTAGGACGAGCGCGCGAAGTGACAGGGGAGCGCGGAACAGTTCCGGCGTCTGCCTCGCATGGGAAGCCAGTGTACGGATTATACCGTCCTCTGGGGTCAGTTCGCGACTGAGATGGACCGCGTCAGCCAAGACCCAATGTTCAAAACCGGCAAGGAGTCGGTCGCGTTGCTGAGGCAGCATATCTGGGTAGTTTCGCTTCAGCACTTTGTGTGCGAGCGCTTCGAGTTCGTCTTTGGAATATCGTTTGTCGGTCATGTGATTTTACTCCAGGGGTACGGGGGGATGTCGGGGGACTTACGCGCCGGTCGGCGCGAACAAGTGCGGATGGTTGGTCTTGAGTGTCGCAAGTGCTGGGACGATTCGTTCAGCCCGCGTGTTCTGGCTAGCGCGATAATTCGTCCGGTCGTGCGGCGCGGAAATGATGACCAGCAGTCGCTCGATCAAAACGGAGCGTTGGGCCACCGACAAGTTGGGATATGCCCCGGTCAACGTCTGCGTGACTGCTTCGATGTCTGCTGCCGATGGAACATGTGGGTAACCGTCCGGCACTTGGTGGTTTTCGGTGGTCATGGTGTCGAGTCCTTTTTGTTGGGTTTGGTCTTCGGGGCTATTCAGGCGAAACGTTCTGGCGTTGCGCGCCGGAGAACGTCCAGCGTGCGGGGGAGAGTGTCGAGTAGTTCGTCGATCGGGCGCGGGTCTGCATCAGGTTTGATAACGCCGGTCGCGTAGACCGAAATCCGGGAAACGACGCGCGGCGCGTACGTTGGGTGCAGCCTCGTCAGCATGTTGAAGATCGCGCCGAACACCCGGCGTTCGCGGCTCGACATTTCGGGCGCGACAAAGTCCGGATCGGCCTCGCAGTTGACCGGGCGCTGCAGTTTAACGGGCTTCAATGTAACGGGCTGGGATTTTTTGGGTCTGGCCATTTTCAGCGCCCCCTTGTGTTCGAGAACAACTGTGGGTTCTGGTCAAAAAGTGCCGCCAGTTTCGATGGCAGACGCGCGACTTGCTCACCCATTGACGGGTGGACCAAACAGTCGGACGGACCGGCTTCGCTTGCCCAGCGGGCGACCTTTTGGGCGATGCTGCGAAGCCGGTTTTCTGACAACGCGGGGAACTGTTTTTTGACAAGGCCGCAGGCCGATTTGTAGACGGCGCATTCGTCGTTGATAATCATGACGTGGTCTCCAACTGGGAGACTTCGGGCACGCGCATCTCGAAGACTTCAGGCATCCGAAGCTGCAAAGAAATAAGCTCTGGAATAACTCTCGATAGCTGCTTTTCGGTCGAAGCTGGCAAAAGACTCAACGACGTGTTTGAGGGCGCGCCACAAGCTAAATCAATCATCCGCGCGACTGCCAGCTTCATCCCGAATGGTAATTCCGGATGACAGATTTGAATTGCGGCAATGACGTGTTTTCGGACAATACCACCGGGGTCCGGCGAGAACCTTTCATCCGGGGCTTTACGCGTTGTTGGAAGGCCATTTTGATTGCGTGGGGGTGGGCCTTTGGATACCATCTTTGGATCAATCACTGGCCGTCTCCATTCGAGCTGGAGGCCAATTGCGCGGTGAGCTTGGCTTGCTGTTGATCGCGGTATTTAATCCCGTTTAAAACAAGCATTCGCACGGTTTGCGATAAACTTTCAAATCCCGTATGACCTGCGAGCAATTCTTCGCGTGCAATGTCTTTGATTTTATCAAAGACGTGAGGGGGGAAGTCCACACCGACATGTCGCATTCTTTGACGGGGTGTGCCGACAGGTTGGGGTGTGAGGGTCATGGAGCAAATTCCTTTTACGCGGGACTACCAAAGAACTTCATTGGTTAATTGCTATCACGTTTGAGACAATCTGTCTACTGGATTCGTTAAGATTTATCAAAATAATTCAAATTGACGCCGATAAAATTTAGCCAGCCGGTGCCACAATCTGATTATGAGAGCCGCGACGGATTGGCGCTTCCGTCGTGCTGGTTTGCGGTAATGACGTTTGTTAATTTGTCCCTTTCCAGTAAAAAAGGACACGAGTAACCAAGCTGATGCCCAAGCGCCAGAATTATGAAATGAATCAGCAAGATTCCTGAACTAACGGCATATTTGCTATTGAAATTCTGGGCACTGAGCGCAATATGGTTGTAGATGCGCGCCATCCGGCGTGTGTTTGAATCTGCCTTCCCGAGGGTCTGAACAGCGAAATCCGCTGCGATGATCCTCAGCTCTCACAAAGCCATGGGTCGCAGCGGATTCAATTTTTGCTCGGTGAGTCCAATTTAGTCGATTGCCTCACCGATTTCAAGGGCTTAGCCCAAAGGAATCGTGCCATGCATAAAGAAAATGATGTTGTCGACGCGTCGACGAAGAGCTTGCCGGACTCAGTCACAAGATGGTTAGCCGGTGATCCCAGCGAATGGCTTGAAGGATACGAAGGTTATCTAGATGACTTTCCATCCTTATGTGATGGGATAGAAACCCTATATGATTCGCATGACGAACTCGTAGACTTTCTCCATGACGCTTACTTGAACTACGCTGCAAAGTCGCGCGCCGGTAAAGGCGTTGACGTTGTCCCGGTGCCCCCTCAAACCGCCGCTGATCGTCTTTCGATGATCGACGAAGCCGCAATTAGGACCGCATTCAATTTGATCTTTCACGATCCGGCGAAGATTAAGGGGCGACTTGTTGTTCGACCGTGTGAGGAGGCTAGTGCGCCCGGTCTAGCAAATACAGGTCGCGAACATCAGCGCTGGACGAACGAAAGCGGTGCAGACGCCCTATCTGAAATCATTGCGACGACCATTCGACTTGCACGTAGTTACGGTGGTAACGCTTCAAGCAACCGCCCGTGGTTTCCGTGCTTGATTGCAGCATCTTTCGGAGAACTGCGTGGTAAAAACGGGACTCGGACCGCTGCCGAAAGCAATGCTCTTCAGGTTTGGGCTGACCCAATCGACCACGACAAAATTCCCGGTTCAAGCGTCCAAAAACTTCGGGATATCGGGATCATTCCGACGTTCGCCGTTCGCTCGGGCGGTATCGGTTCAGATGGTGCACCACGACAACACGATTGGATAGTTTGGGAAACTCCGCTGGAAACCGCAGAACAAAAATCAAATGCGAAACGCGCCCTGAAACGGCTTATCGATTTCTGTGGATCGGGCGACTCATCGGCGGTTAGCCTCGTGCACCCATATCGACCGGCGGGCACTTTGAATCGAAAATCGGGCCAAGCTGTCCCCGTCCGGATCATGGAAGTGTCCGGTCGTCGTTGGACGCCGGATGCGCTCCACACGCTTTTGGACGGCGTCACGCCCGAAACATCGCGCGAAGTAAAGCCGGTGCGTAAGTCGCCGTCGGAAAAGGTCGGCTTTCGCCGGGGGTTACTGGAAAACATAAAGGCAGGCGAAAGTCTTCACGACAGCACCGGGCGCTACGCCATGAGCGCACTTTATGCGGGACAGGCTGTCGCCGATGTTATCGCAGAGCTGGAAGACGCCTACGAGGAGTGTCGCGATCACATCGACTCGGCCCGCTGGGAATCTCGGGTTCAAGACATTGAACGGCGGGTCGAAGAAGCTGCGTCGAAACTTGAAAATGATGACGGGTTCTTGGATCAAGAGGCACGCCGCGAACGGGTCGCAGTTTTGCGCGATCCTCTACGTCGACGCGAGCTACTGAACGAGGTCAACCAACGGGTTGCAGGGCTGGTGCCCGCCCATCAGTACGAGGAAGCGTTCAACGATCTTTGCCGCGACATCGGTTGTGTCGGCACAGACGATTTCGACATCGGCAGTTTTGCACAGCGCGTCGCTGAAAAATTGGCATTTGCCAACGACGCGAAACGTGTGAAGGCTCTAAACGCGCGGCTCAAGCAAGCAAAAAAGGCGGCTGACAAACTTCTAAAGTCGTCTAGCGCTGCACCAGAGCGCGCACACGAAACCGGTGGTCGACCGATTATCGATTTGTCGGAAACGGACGACAGTGATGCCGCCATTCGCGCATGGGAAGCTGTAACGGCGCGCGCCAGCGAGGCGGAAGTCCCCCGTGTGTTTAACGGACCGTGGGGGTTGAGTCGCCTCGTGACGAAGGAAGGCCGCCGGTCTATTGAAAAACTGAACCTCGACACGCTGACGTTTGAAGTCAATCAAGTGTCTTTTTGGCGGGGTCCCTCGGGACGCAGTGAACGCTTCATCCGGGTACCTCAAGGCATTGTTCGGGAGATGTTGTCGAACCCAAATCCGCCCGTCCTCTCGCTTTTGGAAGTAAAGGACGATCCATATTTCTCCAAGTCCGGGAGATTGCGACAAGACGCAGGTTTTTACGCGGACGACTCGGTTTATTTGACAGGGCAAACAAAGTGCCCCCCCGTGTCGGACAAGCCCACCGCCGACGAAGTGAGTCGCGCTAAGTCGTTGTTATTGAATGGCGCTCTTGAGGGTTTCCCGTTTCGCGACCATGGTGACCTCGATACCCATCCAAACGATATACCGTCACTTGATCCATGGGATCGCCGACAGCTGTACGGCGTTTCCTCGCGGGCGAATGCGCTTGCAATGATTCTGCAACCGTTTGTTCGGACGCACTTCACGCACACGCCCCTCTATGCCGTCGACAAAGCGCAAGCGCGTACAGGTGGCGGCAAACTGACAAACGTCATACACTGCATATCCCACGGAGAATTGCCAGCCATTACCAGTGACGCGTCCAGCGATGAAGAAATGCGCAAAAAAATCACGGCGACACTCGGGACGCGAGTGACGGTCTTTATGCTCGATAACGTACATGACAAAATATCGTCGAAAGCGTTGTGCGCTGCATTAACTGCCTCAACGTGGAGCGACCGCAAACTCGGGGTCAGTGAAAACGTCTCCGGGCCGATCAAATGGACTTGGCTGGCGATCGGAAACAGTCTTCGGTTCAGTGACGAGATCGCGGAGCGCATTTGCTACATTCGGGTGGATGCCCGTGTACCGAATCCAAATGAACGAACGGATTTCAAGATCAAAGGAGAACTCGAACAGCACGTTTTGGATAACCGCACAGAATATTTGTGGGCTGCTCTCACGTTGATACAGAACTGGGTCGTCGTTCACAACATGGTTTGCGACAAGTCAGTGACTTTTGGGGGATTTCAAGGTTGGGTTGAGACCATGGGCGGCATCCTACACGCTGCGGGCGTGGTCGGCTTTATGGAAAACCGCGTGGCAATGACAAAAAGTCTAGCGGTCGCCGATGTCGACGAAAGAAATGCCTTTTTATCAACCTGGGCAGAGACGTTCGGGGAAATGTACGTACGGGCTGGAGACCCGAATATGTCGCCTATGGGTAGTGAGGAGGTCAAAGCCGCAGCGGGCCTGCTGAGTTTGCTCTCCAATGGCGTGATTGGATTAGATAAAATAGACACTAATTCAAAAAACATTCAATCAATGCGGTCAACTCTCGGAAAGAAACTTGGAAGTTGGACTGGAGTTTATTCGATTGACGCTGAATTAGTGCGCCCTGGGATTAGTGCAGCAAAGAATTACCGAATTGATGTCCGAGTCGAAAGCCGCGACAATGCCAAACGCAAGTCGAAGGATTGGCGACTGGTTTTCGATAAAGTCGTGGAGTTGTCCCCTAAGAACGAAACGTGACGGCGTCCCAAACCTCGAACGTGTGGTGTGGTGCACGCCGCACCGCGCTGAATGCAGACTGGCGTGCGCCCGACCTCATACACTTGACGGCACGACCTTCAATTGTGCCCGTAGAGCCACCCTTAGCTAGGCTTGTGCGGTGTTCGGGCCGTCGAAGAAGCGGACCTCCCGCCAAAAGCGGGAGGTTTGGCGGGAGGTTATGGACGACCTCCCGCCAATAAAACGCCGTAATAACAGATGGTTAGGTGACTTGGCGGGAGGTGGCGGGAGGTTTTTCTATTCCAGAGTCATTATAAACACACGTATTCAAAAAAGGCCTACAACTCCATCTTCTTCCCCGGAAAACACACCTGTGTGTACAGATGGGGGCGGCATGTGAAAAACCTCCCGCCACCTCCCGCCAAAGCGTTTGCAACACGCTATGTGTCCCGTGTTTATTGGCATTCTAGGCGGCGGGAGGTTTTAACAGACCTCCCGCCAAACTGGTCAAACCTCCCGCCATTTCAGCGGGACCTCCCGCCATAGACTGGTTGGCGTTGTGCGGTGTGGCTGCTGCCACATGTCCATAGATGGACTAATAGTCCACCGCCACATAGTCCATCTATGGACTATCACTCGATCCATTCAAAAACATCTTAAAAACAATACGTCCATTATTAATGACTCAGTAACGTTAATGGCCATTAGGAAATGGGTTTATACAACTCGAAAGATAACACCGCACAGCGCCAATTCCAATGATCAATTCCAATAACCAATTCCAACAACCAAAAAATGAGCAATTAATAGCGGCCCTGTATCTGAATCAAATGAGCAATTAATTTGTTTTCTGGGAATAAAACAAAAGACCTATCGCTGGGCATTTCCGCCGGACTCAATGTATTAACCTATTGTTAACCAATGGCGGGATATGCAACTCGGACGCCAGCGCCCAATGCAAAACACGCCAGCACGCCAGCGCCCCGGCAACTAACCCCCGGACGCCCAACACCGCACGACGTCAAGCCCATCACGCCAGCGCCCAACCGCCAGCACACCCGCCACGGTCGACGCGTCGACACGCCCCGCCAGCCCCCGGCGCGTGTCGACGCGGTGTCCCGGACGCCATCGGCGCGGTGCGGTGTCATCCACAACGGCAAGGGCGGCACGCCTTGCAGCGTCCGCCCCATCAACTCCCAGCCCCAAGAATGCGCGATTACTCGAAAGGCACACGCACACCGAACGCAGCGGCCTTGGCCTTGAGCAGCCCCACGGTCATCGCGAAGCCGTCTGTCCGCCAGTGCCCATGCCAGTGAGCCAGGACGGGCGTATAGTCGGGTAACTCCCACAGATCGGTTGCGCGATTGGTGACGATGACGCCGGTCGGAGTGATCGCCGCGAACGTCGAAGCCGACTTGCGACTCGGCTTCAGGATGAATTCGAACTGGTCACCGGCTCGAACGCCGGGACCGCTGATGGTTGGGATCATAGTTCGAACCTCCGTGCCGTCGCCAACGCGTCTTCGTCGCTCAGCCCCAGATAGCGCTGCGTATACTGTAAGTTTGCATGTCCGAGCATTCGCCGGACAGCTTCGATGTCGCGGGTTTCCCGATAGATCACGCTGGCACGGGTCCGGCGTGTCGAGTGCCCGGAGAATCGCCCCGTGTCGGTGTGTCCGGCAAGATCAGCCCACGACTTCACCACGAGCCGGAACGCGACGGCGCTGAGAGGTTTGCGCCCGTCGTTGGCGTTGGACATGCCCGCGAACAGGAACGCCTCACTGCTCAACGTCAGGCCTGCAATCAGGCGTCCCAATGCCTCACGCGCGGCCCGCGACAAAGGCACGCGGACAATGCGTTTCGTCTTCTTCTGCAGAATGCTCAACGTGTCTGTTATCGCGCCGTGACTGTCCAGAACATCGCAGACGCGGAGATTGGTTATATCGCTCGTTCGCAGCATGGACGAAATAGCGACCTCGAATAGAGTCAAATCGCGCAGGGCAATTAAACCGGCCCGTGTCGACAGTTTCGAGCGAATAGCCGAAACGTCTTCCGGCGTGAATGGTTGCTTCTGCCCTTGAGCTTTCCGTTCGTTTTGGGAACGCATGCAAATACTCCTGAAAAAGCGAAACCTGAAAGGCAGAACGCCCGTCATTACTGAGAAATCTGGTATCGCTTTGGAGTTCAATCAAGAACCTCAAGGGGTTTCAGCAGGGTATCTCAGGCGGTATGGTGAATAAAAGCGGAATCGAATTTATTTTCGTGTGTCGCCGAATCAGCATGGACCGCGCTTATCAGCATTCCACGATAAATAAACCATAGACTCCAATACCCTCAAAAACCGCCACATATACGCGGCCCTACCTCTCAAGATGTGATATTGTGATTGCACCTCAAATCGGTGAGGAGATGCCAACATTTGGAATGGATACGCAAATGGCTTTATCGTCTGAATTGAATGCGCAAGTAGCTGCGACGCAGGCTCATCTCGCAGCCGTGCCGCGCCGTGAGCCGACGACCCAAGACGCGATCAACGCCCTGATCGAGGGCCGGGTGTTCGCCCTGGACGAGCACGTCGGCACGCATGGCGTCGACGCAGGCGCACGCCAGATGATCAAAGAACTCGCATCACTGGTCGACGCGTAAGGCACACCGGGCGGGGGCGTGCCCTCGCATCGCTGATCGTATCGATATCGTGGTCGTCGACTGTCTCACCCACACCGCACGACAGTTGATTGATCAACTCACTGACGTTCGATCCACGCGACTACGATCCGACATCACCAATGACATCGCGATCGAATGGTTAATTGATCGTGATGCTCAAGGTTTGTTATGTTGGGGACTGTTCGTTGTACAGCCTAGTTGAGTGTAACGGTATGGTGAAATTGACGTGGTGCGGTGTGGCATGAAAACCACATCCGCGACCGCGACGCAGGGAGATTAATGGTCAGTTAACCAAAAAATTAGGTGGCATATGGGACCCATCGGGATGGTTAATGGCATGCTTTTTGACGCCCCCTACTGTCGCGGAAACGGAAATATATTTCCTATCGACTCCGTCCTCCTCGTGGCTGGATCGCCGGGTTCCTTCCCGGAACCGCTTGGACCCGTCATGTTGATGATCGATGGCGGGTGGGTCATATATGTCTGTATACTGACGATATATCCAGCCACACTGCACCACGTCGATCATCGGTTACCACGTCAAGATTGAGAGCCACGCACCGACTGACACCGAACCACGTCAAGAGAGGACGCAGCGTCACGCAGGCGCGGACCCCGTCAGGCACCGCACCACGTCAAGAAAAAGGACGCAACGCCAAGTTCGGACAACGCCAAACTGGGACACCGTGTCAAGACGTGGGAGCACGTCAAGCGCCGCTTTATGTCCGTCCTACGCTACGCCATCCGGCGCACGAGGGGTCGATGCTCGGACGGACGTGGTGCGGTGTAACCGGGGGGCGATCATCGCCGGAGGTGAGGGTATCGCGTGGGTATGGCAGACGCGGTGCGGTGTGTCCGGGGGGCATCGGAGGGCTGGGTCATCGGAGGGCGGGTCATCGGAGGGCTGGGGTCATCGCGAGGATATCGCAGACGTGGTGCGGTGTCCGGCGTGTTGGGCGGTGTCCGCAAGCCTTGGGAATTGGGTGCCGGGTTTACCTGGGAGGAGAGCCCCGGCGGGCATTAATGTGTCGTGTCGTGGTGTGCGGCGATTTTGAATCGGGACGTCATCCGAAGTTCGGGGGCTGTTTAAATTTTTCGCGCCCGATGTAGCTCCAGTTCAAATAATCTCCATTGTTTCTGTCGCACAAGAAATTCTTGTCGTGTACAAAGACTTGGAAAGACTCACAAAACTTTCCGCAGTCTCTACCTCCCGCACGTTTGTGGTTCCATGAATCACGCATTTGTTTCAAGAACCAACCACGGTGAAGTTGATTCTCTGCATCAACAATCGTTGCCCACGTATCGCGCAGCTCTGGATACTGCTCGCAACGATCATGAATGGTTTCGAGAAAATTCCAAACCATGTACGCGTAAGCGTCATATCGCAGAGTTCTAATGAATTTCTCGTTCTTCTCATGGTCCGTGGAGGTTGGGTAATCGGGATAAGGGTCGTAATCCCTTTTCAAGGCCTCGTCATCATCAGTAATTGGCTTTGGCGACCGAAGAATAGGGTCTTCCATCGCAATTTGGAGGAGCTTTGAATACATGCCGTCAAGTTCAGAATAAAAAGCAGACTTTTGAATGTCAGCAACCTTTTCATAAGATCGCTCAAATCTGGTAACCCAAGCGCGGAGTTGAAAAAAACCTCCGATCGCCAGCACCCACGTAACGGCTTTATCCCAGTTTGCGGTTAACCACGGAACGCCCCAATCGATAAGATCGTTCACAGTCGAAACTCCCATGCCTGTCGTCATTCAAGATCAACCACGGGGATGGTATCGGGGAGGTGTGACATCATTACGTCAATTCGCGGATCGTCTGAAGACTGACCATAGACCGACTGATAGATCGTCGTAAGCCACTGCCGTAACTGACGTTTGTCAAGTGCATCGAGAGGGGGCTTACGGTACGTCAGCAACAGCATTGGAGGCGGCGCTCCGTGAGTGTCGAGTGGTAGAATGTAGTTTAATTTTTCCACTGCCCGGCAACCAAGCCGCTTATAAAACCGAAAACGACCACGCGTATCGTTATTTGGACTTCCTGTGTCACCGGGCTTATCTACTTCAAGCACGCACATTCTGGCTGGATCACGCTGCATTCCGTACTGGTAGGCGTGTAAGAAAATCGATTCGCCGATGCCTTTACCTCGCGCATGCGAATCAACTGCCATGTACTCCAACAGCCAGAAATTGCTCGACTCTGGGAAGTAAGATATGGTGAACCCTCGTACTAAACCATCGCTTTTGCAAACAGCGAAAGCATAGCGTTTATCGCCCAGCATCGCCATTATTTCGCTAGGAGACTTCTGTTCCGACTGCTCAATGGCTTCTTGGTAGATGCTTATCAGCCCCGCCAGATCGTCAACGTTGTGTGCCTGCACGGCAGAGAAACTTAGCGACATCAGGAATATCACCCTTCGTTATAAGTGGCTAACTTTTGTGGTCGCGATTGGGCCTGTTGTCAACGCGAGGCGATGCGCATCAGGCTGATCGCCGCTGGCCCGACGCCCGTCAGAATATATTTGAAGACGGTCTTCGTCGGGAGCCTTGGTGTGCTGCACCAGCTTACACGACCGGCAAAGGGTCGCCGCCTTGGAGCGCCAAGTCTGCCAATCCGTCCAAATAATCCGCCCACTTCGTCGTAGCCGCCCGAAGTTCTGGCAGGCTCTGAGACCGCACGTAGACGCTCTGCGTCACGTTCCGGCTGTCCGTGGCGTGGTTCAAAAGCTGGGATATCAACTCTGTCCGGACGCCGTTCTCAGCAAGGTGTGAGGCACACGTTCGTCTGAGATCGTGAAGTCGTATGTCATCGATACCCAAATGATCCCGGATGCGCCGGACGGCGCGACTGCATGAGTGAGGGTCTATGTGGGGCATTCGCGGCGTGTGCGCCGTCACCGGGCTTGCGAAGACGTAAGTGCCGTTGCCGAATTCCTTGATCGCGATCCGGAACAGTTCAGCAGCTTGTGGGCTCAACGGCACTAGATGCGCCCGCCCGCTCTTCGTTTCGCCTTCGACCCGCTTCCCCTTTTTGATCGAGTCGCCGCGCATCCTCCACACCGGCCCGTCCGGATTGTCAAACTCGATTGCCTTGATCGTCACCGATGCGATTTCAGTTCGCCGCTGTGCCGTCAAAAGAGCGAGTTTCAAGATGAACCGCAAGGGCTGTGACAACGGCGCGCTCGGGTCATGAAGGCCCTGCCAGAATTGAGCGAGTTCACCGCCACCGGACAGGACACGATCCCGCGTGATCTCGACTGATCGCTTCGACAGCCCGAATGCCGGATCGGGGGCTTCGATCTGTCCTACCTTCAAGCCCCACCGGTACGTTCCGCTGATCAGGTTCTTCGCGTGGTCGGCGGTCTTGAGGCGAAGTCCTTTCTTGCCGGTGATCTTGTCCAGCAACGCAACCACATCCTTCCGCTTGATCCCGGCGACGGCTATGTCGCCGATGGCGGGTTGTACGTGCCGCCTGTAGAGGCCCGAATATAGCTTCTTCGTCGAAGCCTTAAGTCGCTGATCGTTGGCAAGTCGCGCGGCGAACAAACTATCGAACGTGAATGCCAGGATATTCGCGAGGTGGGCGTATTTTGGGTTGGGCGTCTCTAGGACGGGGTCACCGCCTGAGTCGGTTCTTGCACGCAACTCAGACGCAACCGCCTTCACGTCGGACAGATTGAAGCCCTCACGGCTGGCGATCCGCACCTTCCGCAGTTTGGTCCTGCGCCGGTAGTAGAAAAAGAACGCCGCGCCGCCTGTTGGCTGCACAATCAAGATCAGACCCGGCGACCCATTGATACGGTATTCAGTCTGCTTCCCATTGATCGCTTTGGCGGCAAGGATTTTTTGTACGTTTGGAGCTAAGTTTGGCAAAGGGGTCGTCCGTTCTCATTTGAGAGGAGGGCTCTGTCCTGGTACATCTCCTGGTACCGCCCTGGTACGAAAATAGTGCCTCAGAACGATACGAAAGAGGCATTAAGAATCCGGTCGTCTCTCATTATGAGAGGAAAAACAAGATTTTAGTGCCAAAATGGTGATTTTGGCGGCCTACTACATATAGGATGTAACTTTCTGGGGGACTAGGGGTCGCAGGTTCAAATCCTGTCGCTCCGACCAATTCCTAAACCCCAATTTAAAATTTATCGCCGCACATTCGATGCACGTCGGAACTGGAACACCCCGGCAGACAGGACAACGCAATCCTTTGCAGTGCCACCTTAAGTCCGCAACCGATATCCCGTTTTGAAAATCCACCAGACTGCGATCATGCACGCGCCCAAAAAGGCGAGCGTGATGGCAAGGCTCAACCCGACGCTCACATCCGATATGCCAAAAAAGCTCCATCGAAACCCGCTGATCAAATAGACCACCGGATTGAACAGCGAAACGGTTTGCCAGAACGGCGGAAGCATCGTGATCGAATAGAAAGTCCCGCCCAGGAATGTCAGCGGCGTGATGACCAGCAACGGAATCAGCTGAAGCTTCTCAAACCCATCGGCCCATAACCCGATCAGAAATCCGAACAAGCTGAAGGCCACGCAGGTCAGCACCAAAAACGCCATCATCCAAACCGGATGCGCGATCTGCAGCGGCACGAACAGTGCAGCCGTCGCGAGAATAATGAGCCCGAGGATCACCGACTTGGTCGCTGCCGCCCCGACATATCCAACAACGATCTCCAGCGGCGACACCGGTGCCGATAGCAACTCGTAAATGGTCCCAGTGAATCGGGGGAAATATATTCCGAACGACGCATTGGCGATGCTTTGTGTCAGCAGCGACAACATGATCAGCCCCGGCACTATGAACGCGCCATAAGAAACGCCGTCAATTTCTGGAATGCGCGACCCGATGGCCGATCCAAACACCACAAAATAAAGCGCCGTCGACAAGACCGGCGACACGATGGACTGCATCAGAGTTCGAAAAGCTCTCGCCATCTCGAACTTATAAATCGCGCCAACCGCGTACAAATTCATTTGGAGGCCCTGACCAGATCGACGAAAATGTCTTCAAGCGAACTCTGCGTCGTCGTCAAATCACGCATCGTAATGCCAGCCTCCCGCAACTGAGTAAGCAGCCCCGTGATCCCGGTGCGCTCCGCCTGCGTGTCGTAGGTGTAAACCAGCCTCGTACCATCCCCCGCGAGCTGCAGGTTCAACGCGCGCAATGCCGGTGGCACCTCGTCGAGCCGTTCGTGCAGCACAATTTCGAGCTTCTTTTTGCCGAGCTTGCGCATCAGCACAACCTTATCTTCCACCAGCAAGATCTCGCCATTGGCGATGACGCCGACCCTGTCGGCCATCTGCTCGGCCTCTTCAATATAGTGCGTCGTCAGAATGATCGTAACGCCCGATGCCCGCAGCGCCCGCACGACGGCCCACATATCCTTGCGCAAATCGACATCGACGCCGGCTGTCGGCTCGTCGAGGAACAAGATCGACGGCTCATGCGACAGCGCTTTCGCAATCAGCACGCGCCGCTTCATTCCGCCAGACAAAGTCATGATTTTGCTATCTTTTTTGCCCCACAAAGACAGTTCGCGCAAAACCTTTTCAATGTGCGCTGGATGAGACGGCCGCCCAAACAGCCCGCGGCTGAACGAGACTGTGTTCCAAACCGTCTCGAACATGTCCGTCGAAAGCTCTTGCGGCACCAGTCCGATCATCGCCCGCACAGCCCGATAATCGCGGACGATGTCGCGTCCATCGACGAAAATCTCCCCACCGCTGCGGTTGACAATCCCACAGACGATATTGATCAGCGTCGTCTTGCCGGCCCCATTCGGGCCAAGCAGCGCAAAAATCTCTCCCCGCTGGATGTCGAGATCGACACCTTTCAGCGCCCGGAAACCCGAGGCGTAAGTTTTGGTCAATTTGGAGATGGAGACGATCGCTGTCATGCCCGCGTTATAGGTCTCAGTACCCCGGCAAGCAACGTTCAAACCCAACACGTTCAAACCCGCACAAGCAACACCGGCACGGCTGGAAACCGAACTTCCAAAACCGGCACGGCCAGAATTTGCACGACAAGTAACGGTCCGTTTGCCCTTTTCAGACAAAGTCGGGATCTACAGTTTTTGCTAATGAGGTTGTCATGCGTCGCGTCATCCTGTTGCTGCCCCTGATGGTGCTGGGTCTGGCAACACAACATAGTCCGGACAGCGCACCAGCGCTTCCCCACCATCTGATTGCCTACGATTGCGCGAATTGCGCCCGCCACGTGCTTAGCCAGACGGCAAGCTTGGATGAATGCCGACGGTCGGCCTATGCCATGAACGACGGCGCGGATGTCTTCGTGTCAATCCACCCGCGTCATGCCCGCAAATTAGAGTGTCGCCCGGTCCAGTAATGTCGGCGACTGTGAAGCGGCCAACATCAAGGTGCAGGCCCCATCGCCGACCGGATCGCATCGGAGAGCCGTAGCGGCTTTCCCGACACCGACACCAAAACAACCGTCACATCCGCTTCGCACAACCGCACGCCTGCGCGATGCACCTGCTGGTTCAGCGTCGCACTGGCCCCGCCCAACTCCTTCACCGTCGTGATGATCTCCAGCACGTCATCCATCAAGGCCGGTCGGACAAAATCAAACATCATCCGCCGCACCACGAACGCTGCGGGTGCCAAGCTATCGCTGCCATCGATCAGCCGCCGCGCATCGGTCCCCAGCAATCGCAGAAAATCCGTCCGCCCCCGCTCGCACCAGCGCACATAGCTCGCGTGATAGGCAACGCCGCCCGCATCCGTGTCTTCAAAATAGACCCGCACCGGCAACCGGTGCCGACGCGTCCCCTCCACCACCTCAAGCCGTCCCGCCAGATCCGGCCACGTCGTCGTCGTCGCGTCATCGCTCATGACATCGCCCCCCCGTCCCCCAACTCGATCACGACGATTTCCGGCGTTGCCCCAAACCGCACAGGCAGCCCCGAACACCCAAGCCCGCCCGACACGATAAGATTTCGCTCAACGCCGGGAAACCGGTCCGTCCCCCGCTCGACAAAATGCCCGTAGGCATAGGGCTCGGTCCGGCCATACGGCTTAAACGGAATATGCCCCATCACCCGGATTTGTCCGCCGTGCGTGTGACCTGAAATCGTAAGCGCAACGCGCGGCGGCACGCGGGGAAAGATATCGGGCTCGTGCGCCATCAGCACAACCGGCGCAGTGTCCGTGACCTTGGCGAGCGTGCCCGGCAGATCGTCAACCCCACGTCCCCCATGTTTGCGCCCCCGGTTGCGCAACGCATACTGATCGCCAAGTCCGGCCAGCCAAAACCCATGACCGTCTTTGGTGAGCCGCATCACATCGTTTTCGTAAACCTGAATGCCAACTGAAGCGAGTGCAGTCCCGCTTTCAGTCGGCCCAGCCCCGCGCTGTTGTGCCAGTGGATCGTCCCACCAATCGTGATTGCCAAGCACCGCATGAACGCCCAGCGGTGCGGTCAGCGCACCCAACGCACGCGCCCAGTCCCCCGACGGCACCCGCCCGGAAATCCATTTGTGCGCAACGACATAGTCCCCCAGCAACAGCGTCGCATCGGGGGCCAGCGCGTTGGTTCGCGCCACGATCGCGCGAATATGCCCAGCGCTCATCCACGGTTCGCAGGCATGGATGTCGGCGAGCACCGCAAGCCTGACCCGCAACCCGCGCGGCCAACCCGGCGGTGTCAATCGGTAGCGCGTTTGTGTGACCGAGAAGGGCTCATAGCCCACCGCATAGCCAGACAGCCCGGTGGCTCCAGCCGCCATGGCTCCGAACCCCTTAAGAATCGCCCGTCGGCTTAACACGAAAAACCACCCATGATCACACTGCGACCGGCTCGAAGCCAAGGTCGATCATCACAATCTCGGGCGGCCGCCCGAGGCGAACCGGTATCCCGCTGCAACCAAGCCCGCCGGACACAATCAGATGGCGGTCGGCCTCGACCACATGCCCATAAACATATCGCCGCCCGAATTTCGACGGCACTATCGGTGCATATCCCGCAAACGTGACCTGCCCGCCATGGGTATGCCCCGACACCGTCAGCGCAACCCGGCCCGGCACGGTTGGAAAGATATCTGGCTCGTGGGCCATCAAAATCACCGGCCCATCATCGCTGACCAGCGCGAGTGTCGCATCGAGATTGTCGACCCCCTCATAGGCGCGCATCCCGCGCGGCGGCATCGTGTGTCCACGCGGCCAGAACGCCCATTGATCACCGAGCCCCGCAATCCAGAGCGGCTGGCCGTCCTTCACAAGCCGAACGGCCTGATTGGTGTAGACGGGGATACCCGCCGCCTCCAGCGCAACCGCGGCTGGCACCGGCCCACTGCGGCGTTTCTGGACCAACGCATCTTGCCACCAATCGTGATTGCCCAGCACTGCATGAACGCCGAGAGGTGCTTTCAGCCCCCCGAGCGCACGCGCCCAAACATCGTTCTCCATCTCCGACGACAACCGAGACAGCCGTCGGCCGGCAACGTAATCGCCCAGCAGCAGTGTCACGTCTGGGGCCAGCGCATTGGTCCGCGCGACGATCTGCCGGATGCGCGCATCGCCCATCCACGGCTCGCACGCATGCAGGTCCGCAATCACCGCGCAGCGGATCTTAAGCCCAACCGGCCAGTTCGGCGGGGTAAAGGAATAGCGCGTCACGCCCAAGCGCCAGGGTTCGGCGACGGCATACCCGCCGAGCGCCGCCGTGCCCGCCGAAAACGACAGCACGCCCTTCAGAAAGGTCCGCCGCGAAAGCAAAATTGATCCCTCGAACAACCGGTACGGACAAGATATCCACCGCACTGCACAATTACACGTACAAATCTGTCAGAGGTATGAACTTACCAAAATCAGCAAAACAGCCTGTTAATGATCGGTTGGGTCGCTGCTATCTGGTTCATCAAACAGTGGAAATTGCGCCCCTCCTGCCGACCGCGACGGCCCCGACAGCCCCAAGTGCCGCCAAGCCTTCAGCGTCAGGACGCGACCGCGCGGCGTCCGCCCGATGAACCCCTGCTGCAAAAGATACGGCTCGACGATTTCCTCAAGCGCATCGCGCGGTTCCGACAATGCCGCCGCCATCGTCTCAATCCCCACCGGCCCGCCCTCGTAGTTCTTGGCGATGCACGTCAGGTATCGATGATCGAGCGCATCCAACCCCTCGTTGTCGACCTCCAGCATCCGCAGCGCGTTGTCGGCGACCTCGGCATTGATCCAATCCGCCCCCGCCACAGCAGCAAAATCCCGCACCCGCCGCAACAGTCGGCCCGCAATCCGCGGCGTCCCGCGCGCACGCCGGGCAATTTCGCGCGCGCCGTCGGCCTTCATCGGCGCTCCGAGCACCCGCGCGCCGCGCGTCACCACGAGTTCCAGCTCTTCCGTCGTATAGAAGTTCAACCGGATCGGAATCCCGAACCGATCCCGCAACGGCGTCGTCAGCAATCCCGCCCGTGTCGTCGCCCCAACCAGTGTAAACTTCGCCAGATCGATCTTCACCGACCGCGCCGCTGGTCCCTCGCCAATAATCAAATCGAGCTGATAATCCTCCATCGCCGGATAGAGAATTTCCTCCACCGCCGGATTGAGCCGGTGGATTTCGTCGATGAACAGCACGTCGCGATCTTCAAGATTGGTCAGCAGCGCCGCCAGATCGCCCGCCTTGGCAATCACCGGCCCCGACGTCGAGCGGAACCCGACCCCAAGCTCCTTGGCCATGATCTGCGCCAGCGTCGTCTTGCCAAGACCCGGCGGCCCGGCAAACAGCACGTGATCCAGCGCATCCCCGCGCGCCCGCGCCGCTTGAATGAACACGCGCAAATTGGCCCGCGCCTGCTCTTGCCCGATGAACTCATCGAGCGACTGCGGCCGGATCGAACTCTCCAGCGCATCCTGCTCGCGCTTGGCCCCCGATACGAGGCGATTGTCATTTGGCTCGGTCATACAACGCCCCTATCACGATTTGCCGACGCAGGGCTACCTTCGCAGCCGCGCCAAACAAGGCGTCATAAGACTGTCACCAAACGCGGCCATCTTCAGAAGCATTGGAATGCACAATATATTTGAACCATTTATATATTTAGGGATTGCAATGCAATCATCACCAGCCGGATCGGCCATAGCGTGCGCACTCTTGTCGCTCACCATGCCCATTTCAGTTTCCGCCGACCCTATTCAGACATCTACAGCGTCCATGAATGAAATAATCGCGACGGATGCTCGCGGCTGGATGGCCCATAAGTACGACAATGGAAGCATGCACAGCGTCGAAGTTGTTTCTCGAACGGGCAATATCGTCGTTCTACGGGGCGAATATACCTATAACCGGGGAAAATCTGGTTGGGTAAAGGTCAAGTTCCAGGCTGACAGCATTGTTTGCCTTGAGTTCTGGAATTTTCAAGGCAACTGTCGCCCGCTCGGACAGTCGCCATCTCAATCAATGGTGGCAGGCGCACTCGCGATTGTTGCCATTGGTGTTCTAACGTCAGGGTCTGGCCAGTCTAGTAGTGACAGCGACAGACCAAGCGACACCCGCAGCGATAGACGAGATGCGTACGTTCAGCGACCTTACCAGCAGCCGCAACCCCAACCCGATCCTCCCAGGACGCCGCCAATCGGGGGAGCGGGTGGCCTCTATGGATGTGCGTCCCCGCCATGTTGGTGACCGGCTTGGATCGGCGCGCAAAAAACCGAGCCTAAACGTTGCGGGCATCTAGCCACGACAATGATCAGAAAATAATCCGGGCCCGCCGCAATATGGCAATCATGCCAACCCCGCAGATCGCGCCAATAAAGGCCATGGGTGATAAATGCTGCTGCATTTGCCCACCGGCCAGCACCGCCAGCACCGACACCACGATGGCCCCGAGCGACGCGCCAACCAGCCAATGCGCGGTGCCCTGAAAATAGACGATCCCTGCCATGATGACCCCGCAAATGCCAGCTGGGATCGCACTCCACAGATAGGCCTCGCCCGCCTTCTGCGCCGCCCACGCAAGCCGACCCGCCTGATCCAACGCCAACAGGCTCGCAGGCCCGCGCCCGATAAGCCCTGAAACAACCGACGAGACAAAGATAATCAACGCGGCCAGAAACGGCGCCACCAGCGTGATCATCAAAAACGTCCACAGTGCGCGCTCGCCAAACGATGCGCTTTGCGCCTTCGGTGCCTTCATCGTGCCAGTTCCTTCAATCCACGCCGAATGAGCTTGGCCGTATCGGCATCGCTCCCCAATTCCTTGGCCGCCACCGCGACCGCGCGGCTGGCGTCCGCTGGACCATAGCCCAGGTTCGTCAAAGCCGACATCGCTTCCGCCACGTGATTGCCCGCAGGCAACGGCTCGCCCTGTCCAGCCCCGCCAGTGCCAACCGATCCCGCCACGCCAACGCCCGCAATCGCCAGCGCCGGGGCCTTGTTCTTAAGCTCCGCCACAATCCGCTGCGCGACCACTTTGCCAACGCCATTCGCCTGTTGCACTGCGCCCCAATTCCCCAGCGCAATCGCATTCGCCAAATCCGACGTCGACAGCACGCTCAGCACGGCCAGCGCGACCTTGGCCCCGACACCTTGCACCGTCTGCAACGTGCGAAACCAGCTCCGTTCGACCTCGCTTGAAAACCCATACAGCCGTATGGCATCTTCGCGCACATGCGTGTCGATGGTAAGAATGACCTCATCGCCCGGCTTGATGTTGCGCAGTGTCCGCGACGACGCCTGCACCTCATACCCAACGCCATTCACGTCAAGGATCAGATGCCCTTCGCCGATCGCCTCGGCCTTCCCCTTCAGCCGTCCGATCATCTTAGCACCTCCCGCTCGGCTTGCGCCCTCAGCTGCCGCGCAGCTTTCGCCTGCGGGCTCGAACGGTGATTGGCGTGACAGATCGCAATCGCCAACGCATCCGCCTCATCCGCCGACGCGAATTTTGCCTTCGGCAGCAAAAACCCGATCATCGACTGAACCTGGTTTTTCTCCGCATGCCCCGCGCCCACGACGGTTTTTTTGATCACGTTGGGCGCATACTCCGCAATGCTCATGCCGCGCATGGCAGGCGCCAGCATCGCCATGCCGCGCGCCTGTCCCAGCTTCAACGCCTGTCGCGGGTTGTCGTTGACAAACGTCTCTTCAATCGCAGCCTCAACCGGCTTCCACGACGCGATCACCGACGACACGCCCTCAAACAGCGCCCGCAACCGATACGCCAGATCGTCTGCAGCGTCCGACGTCACCCCGCCCGACGCGATGTAGGACAACCGCACGCCGTCGGTCTCGATGATGCCCCAACCCGTGCGCCGCAGCCCAGGGTCAATGCCGATGATGCGAATCGAAGTATTGTTCATGCTTCGTGCATAGCACGAGCGAACGTTTTGTCTCGCAAAACAAGCCATCGCTTGGAAAGACCATCTGGTGCGCCCAGTCAAAAAAATACGGCCTTGCTTTCAAAGCAAGGCCGTATGATTGGTTCACGGCACGGTCGTTCAGGGCTTCTTTTCAGGGGTCGGCGTTGCGTCCTTAGGTGCCGACATCTCCTTCGCCTTCTCCGATGCAGCCTTGCTCAGCTCCATCACCTTGGCCTTGGCAGCCGACATCCAGTCGGACGCCTTTTGCTTGACGCGATCGGTCATCGCCGGATCGGTCGACGCGTAAGCAGGTGCAGCTTTCAGCGCATCTTTCGTCGTATCGAGCACCACAATCCGGCTGGACTGCACAACATCGCCGATTTGGATCGCGCTGATGGGCACAGCGACGAGCTTTTCAGGGATCCCCAGGAAACCGCCAACCCCGATCACGACCGTCGTCACGACGTTCGATTTATCAACGACGACATCCTTCACCTCGCCGATTGCCTCGGCTTGGGCATTCAGCACCTTGGTGCCGACGAGACGATGAGCGAGCCATTCGCCAGCCTGCTGCTTTTCAACAAACGTCACCGGAGCCGCGACGGCAGAGCCAGCGAGCGCGGCAAAAGCAACAGCTGCGATCGCAAACGTAGTGTGATGTCGGGGCATGTGTATTTCTCCAAGTTAGCAGATTGGCGATCGCCTACAGCGACATTCGGGCAAAAAAGGGACTTCGCCGATGAGCCGCCTTGTCCGCGTCGTGCCGCGCACCACGCCGACCAACAGCGTCCCACATCGCTTAAATGGCGCTGGCATGTGTCGGCGGCAAGAGCCCAAGTTGCCGCTTTGCTTCGTCGCGCAACGCATCGATCGGCTGGAACCGGCCCTTCGTCTCGAAATGCCAGAACGTCCAACCATTACAAGCCGATTTGCCCTGCACAAGCGCGCCGAGCCGGTGGATGGAGGCCTGATTGCCGTTGTGCGCCAATGACCCGTCCGCACGCACCACCGCCCGGATCTCGCGGCGCGGATCGTAAAGCGCGCTGCCCGCGGCCAGAATGCCAAGCTCGATGATTGCCCCAAACGGAACTCGCGGTTCGGCCCGCTTCGAGCGCATCGTATCGACAGCGTCTGCGGACATGGCACTGACCGCCGCGATGCGCTCAGCCGCCGCCTTCGCGTAGTCTGGATCGCGCTCGATCCCAATGTAATGCCGCCCAAGTTTCTTGGCGACCGCCCCCGTCGTCCCGGTGCCAAAAAACGGATCGAGCACCACATCGCCCGCGTGCGTCGTGGCAAGTAAAACCCGATGCAACAGCGCTTCGGGCTTTTGCGTGGGATGCGCTTTGCGCCCACCGTCGTCCTTCAACCGCTCTGGCCCCGAGCAGATCGGAAACAGCCAATCCGACCGCATCTGCAGGTCGTCGTTGCCAACCTTGAGGCAATCATAATTGAACGTGTTGCGCGATTTAGCGTCCCGCGTCGCCCAGATCAGCGTCTCGTGCGCATTCGTAAATCGCTTGCCGCGAAAATTCGGCATCGGGTTGACCTTGCGCCAGATAACATCGTTTTGAACCCAGAACCCAAGGTCCTGCAGCGCAACGCCCAGCCGGAAGATATTGTGATAACTGCCAATCACCCAGATCGCGCCATCCGGCTTCAGCACCCGGCGACACTCGCTGAGCCAGGCCCGCGAAAACCGGTCGTACTCGGCAAAGCTCGAAAACTTGTCCCACGCATCGTCGACGCCGGCGACGGTCGTATTGTTGGGCCGCAGCAACGCGCCATCGAGCTGCAAATTATAGGGCGGATCGGCAAACACCAGATCAACGCTTGCGTCCGGCAGCTTGGCAAGTTCCGCCACGCATTCGCCCAAGATCACACGGTCGAGCGAAAGGCCAGACCCCTTGGGCCCCGCCGCCCTTTTTCCGCGCGCACCCGCTGGAACAGCAGCTTTAGAAACGCCACGAACAGACGCAACCCGGGAAGCCATGATGACAAACTCTTTCCAGCAACAACACGCGAACGCACCAGCATCCAAAACCAGACGGACGAGCGCGATGACGCTAACCCGGTTTCATCCACCGTCGACGACCTTGGTAAAGGTGCCGTTAACGCCGCTCCATGCCAGCCAAATGTTCACAGCAATGAGTCATACAAACGACGAACAAAATAAGATCATAATGGTTAATAGAACCTTAATCTGAACGGTCACGCCGATCGCGATGAGAATTTGGAACCGCCAGGAGACGTCCGTCCATACGCTCCGTGCCCCGCCGACGCCGAAGGCGGTACTGGAGGACGCCGAAAGCACTTAATGGCGCCTATGAAGAGGGGTACTGTACCAACCCGCGCCAGTCGACCCTCGAACGGCAGCCCGCCGATCCGAGCGGCAACATCAGCACTATTTGCAGCACGTCATCCGCGACGAGTGGTCTCGCGTCCATCCGCACCATCGCGTCCAGTCGCGAAGTCCAGCGCAAGTTGCACCGGCCTGAACGACCGCCGATGGATCGGCGTGACGCCCAACTCCAACAGCGTGCGCTTATGTTCGGGCACGCCATAACCCTTATGACGCTCAAACCCATAACCGGGGTAGAGGTCGCCAAATTCGACCATGAGCCGGTCGCGCGTCACTTTCGCGACAATCGAAGCCGCCGCAATCGACACGCACAGCGCATCGCCGCGCACGATCGAACGCGCGGGGCATTTCAGCGTCTTTGGCACCCGGTTGCCGTCGATCAAAACCAATCCAGGCGCATCGCCAAGACCCGCCACGGCTTCCGCCATCGCAAATAGCGTCGCCTGCAAAATATTATCGCGGTCGATCCTCGCGACCTCGCCGATCCCAATCCCAACCCGTGCCGTCGCTATGATGTCCGCAAACGCAGCATCCCGCGCCGCACCTGTCATCGCTTTACTGTCGTTGAGCCCTCTTGGGATACACCCTGGCGTCAAAACAACTGCCGCCGCGACGACCGGCCCGGCCCACGGCCCGCGACCGGCCTCGTCGACACCGGCAACCGGCCCACGGCCCAACCGCAATTCGATTGCCTCGATGTCATAAGAGGGACCCTCACACGCCGCATCAAGTTTCGAATCTCTGCCATCCATGGCGCACCATCGCCAAGCCAGCCCCGTCCGTCAAAGCCTCACAACGCGTTATCCCCGTCGCGGCAGTCGGCAACCCCGGTCGGCAAACCATGTCGGTCAACCAGTGTTGCAATCCACCATCCAAAAGCATCGTCAAAAAATATATCGTCAAAACATGCGGTACTGCATGCCCGCGAGAACGGGCGGCGTGAACAGATCTGTCCGCAGCACCTCCCGTCGCTGATCAAGCCCAAGCCGACGCAATGCGAGCCGGAACCGCTGACCAATTTGATCGGCATAAGGCCCGCTGCCTTTTTGGCGGTGCCCAAACGTCGCGATGTAATCTTGCCCACCGTGCATGGATTGCAGCAAACGGATCACCCGATCCGCCCTATCGGGAAACTCGGCCGCCAGCCACTCGCGAAACAGCGTTTTCAATTCCAGCGGCAGCCGCAACAAGACATATCCGGCTTGAGATGCCCCCGCGTCCCGCGCCGCAGTCAAAATCTGCTCGATCTCTGCGTCCGTCAGCCCAGGCACGATCGGCGCGACCATGACGGCGGTTGGAATGCCTGCCGCACTCAATTGCGCCACAGCTTCAAGTCGGCGCGCAGCTGTGGCAGCCCGAGGCTCCATGGCCCGGGCCACTTTTCGGTCCAACGTGGTCACCGACAAAGCGACCTTGACGAGCCCACGCTCCGCCATCGGCACCAGGATATCGAGATCGCGCACCACCAACGCCGATTTTGTCACGATCCCAACGGGATGATTGGCCCGCGACAAAACCTCCAGGATCGACCGCGTGACCCTGAGGCGCTTTTCGATCGGCTGATACGGGTCGGTATTCGAGCCCAACGCGATTGTTTTTACCACATAATTGGGGTGGGCTAATGTGCGCTCCAGCACTTCGGCCGCATTGGTTTTCGCATAGAGCTTCGTTTCGAAATCTAACCCCGGTGAATGACCGAGGTAGGCATGAGATGGCCGGGCATAGCAGTAAACGCACCCATGCTCGCACCCCCGATAGGGATTGATCGACTGATCAAACGAAATGTCTGGGCTATCATTGGTCGTAATGATTGTTCGCGCGACTTCGGTCTGCACCTGCGTCTCGAACGCAGCCATCGTTGCCAGACTGCCCCAACCATCGTCAGCGTCTTCGCGTACCTCCCGATCAAACCGGCCCGTATCATTGGATAGCGCGCCCCGCCCGCGCCGCCGCTCTCCGTCAATCGCCGCCCCTGCCATAGAGACCTCCGCCACGCATCTTCCCAGTCTTTCGGGAAACACCTACCCGACAATTCAGAATAATTCAAGAACAAAAGAGAACAAATAGTTGACGTCAGGCAGCCACTAGTCATAAATCTGCCAACGGACACGGCTGGAGAAGAGAGGGCACACGGAATGAAAGCGATCATATCGCACCCCGATCCGCTTGCTCGGGCAGGCCTGCCCGTGTCACAGAGTTTTCATGATCTCCGTTGTGATACCAACAATGAACTCCGCCGCGACGCTGGCGGCCACACTCGAGAGCTTGATCCCGGCAGCGGTTCAAGGTCTGGTGCGCGAAGTCGTAGTCGTCGACGGTGGATCGGGCGATGCGACCTTGACAATCGCAGACGGCTTTGGCGCCATAACGATCTCCGGTGGCCCCATGCGGGCCAACCGCCTGACGGCTGGCGCACAGCAGGCGCGCTTTACATGGCTTCTGTTCATCGACCCCGATTGCGTGTTGGATCATGGCTGGGATCGCGAAGTTGGCCAGCACATTTCCAAAATCGAAGACGGACTAAGACGGCCATCGGCTGCAGTCTTTCGCTATGGCGTGGACGACATTGGCTTCGAGCCGCGCGCGGCGGAAATGCTGGCTCGCTGGAGTTCCACCATTTTTGGCTTGTCGCACGCCGAACAAGGGCTGCTGATCCCGCGCGCCCTCTACACCGAGGTGGGAGGCTTCAAATCCTACCCCATGCTCGAAGACATCGACCTCACGAGACGAATTGGACGCCGACGACTGACGCAGCTGCGCACCACCGCGTTGACAAGCGCAGTCCGGCATCGCCAGCAGGGTTACATCAATCGGGCGATGCGCTATTACGGCAGCATAGGGCTTTATGCCCTCAACGTTCCGATGACTCGCATCGCGTCATTGCTTGGGCCAACGCCTAAACAGGCGCGAAGCATTTAGGCGCAGCGCTCAACTCGGAACTGAGGAGCTTTGGCCTTACTTTTACTTGACCTCTCGGTTTAAACACAGCCCCAGGAGACGTCTCTTGTCAGCGCTCAGCCGCCGTTCTGTCGTGATCTCCGCAACAACTGCTGCCGCCGTTTTCGGCCTCGACAAAGTCGTGTCGTTCATGCCGTCTGCATTCGCCCAGGATGCAGCCCCCCCCATCAAGGGCTTTCATAAGTTCAAGGTCGGCGACATCGAAGTCACCACCTTGTATGATGGCGTCAACGTCAAGCCCCACGACAATGGCTTCATCAAAAACGCCTCCGTTGACGACACCAAAGCAGCTCTCCGCGCCGGCGGCCAATCGGACGACGCCGTCCGTATCCCGTTTACCGTGACGCTCGTGAAGTTCGGCGGTAAAACCATCATGTTCGATAGCGGCACGGGTGCCCAGCTGGCACCGACAGCCGGTCTGATGGCTGGCAGCATGGCAGCCGCTGGGATCGACCCTGCTAAAATCGACACGATCGTGCTGACCCACTTTCATCCCGATCACATTTTCGGCCTGATGACAAAAGGGACCAACGAACCCGTCTATCCCAACGCACAGATCATCGCGCCGGCTGCTGAAATGGGATTTTGGGGCGATGCAGGCGTGTTCGCCAAGTTGCCCGAAGGCGCTCATGGTCTCGCCAAGCGCATCCAGGCGACGCTCGCAGTCTGGAAAAACGTACGGCTGATCGAAGCAGGCATCGAAGTCGTCCCCGGCATCACCTCCATAGAAGCGTCCGGCCACACGCCAGGCCACACCACCTATGTCATGGGTTCGGGCAAAGACCAGTTGATGGTCCTCTCCGACACCGCCAACATCCCGGCCCTGTTCGTCAAGAACCCGGGCTGGCACGTCCAGTTCGACCGCGATCCCGTCACAGCAGAAGCCGTGCGCCGCCGCCTCTTCGACCGCGCCATTGCCGATAACGCGGTCATCACCGGCTACCATTTCGGAATGCCCGGTGCGGGCCGGATGCAGAAGGACGGGACTGGCTACGCGTTTGTCCCCGTGACATGACGAATTCGCAACACACCGATGATGTGATCCGCCCATAAGTCAGGCACTCGGATCGAACCTGCTGACATATAAACACATTTCGGCACCCGAAATCGGCCTCACACACGACAGATCACCCCAGACGCGCTACCATGTCCCGATAAGCGAGCGCGGTAACTTTACGTTGCCGTACTCGCTTAGAAATTCGGACGAGTCGATTGAGGTGTCAGGTGACGAAGCGAAGACTGGGACACCTGCCGCGGTTGCCCCACAAACCAAAGCCAAAAAAACCGAATGCTTCAAAACGCGCAGTCGCGCCGCACGACCGTATCGAGCGCGAACTGCTCGATGCGCTTGATCACACTCACGATGGCTTGAGGTGTTCGTTCAACCGCGGCATGATTTCGACGAAGTTGCAGGGCCGGTGACGGTTATCGAGTTGCCATTTTAAAATCCCGTTCCACGCATCCCGGCACGCCCCCGGCGACCCCGGCAGGCAGAACACATAGGTCCCGCGCACCAATCCGGCGCACGCACGCGACTGGATCGTAGACGTCTCGATCTTTGCATACGACTGCATGTGGAATACGATCGCGAAACCCTCGATCGTCTTTTCAAAGAGAGGCGTTAACGCCTCGGGGGTCACATCCCGCCCGGTGAAGCCCGTCCCGCCGGTCGATATGACCACGTCGATCTCTGGGTCCTTGATCCAAGCCGTTACCGTTGCACGGATCGCCTCGATATCGTCTCGAACGATCGCACGGGCACCCAGGGTGTGGCCTGCGTCCCCGATCATCCCTGCTAACACATCGCCAGATTTGTCGTCTGCCACGGTCCGGGTATCAGACACGGTCAAAACCGCGATTCTGACCGGAATGAAGGGGCGTGTTTCATCAATGCGTGCCATGGCGCACTCCCGCGTGTGAACGTCTCCATGCTTTACCCTGCCCACCGCTCGGGCGCGAGACACAATCGCGCCGCTCCGCAAAGGCATGATGGGAAGTAGGATCAGGCAGCTTGCGACGTGTTGAACACGCAGCGCTTGAACGCCTCTTCATGCCCGGTACGCACCGGAATGCAAACGTCGCACCGAAGGCGCTCCACATCCTGCAATGTGGGATGACCCAGATAGATCGTCATCATCGGCCGTCGCCGATCTATCAGCAGATGGGGCTGCGCACTCAGCCATTGGTCACGGATGAGTGTGATGGACGACCCAACCGTCTCGTAGCGACCCGTGTGGCGTATCCGCGCGAACGCGCCACCGGGAAGCGTTTCGAATGGTAACGCATCTTCGCGTGGCGCGATGAACCCGTCAGGCAGTGCGATGCAGGCGTCATACCGGAAATCTTCCGGTCGTGTCGAACCGGAGTGATCGAGCGCAAGGCCATAACCGCAAGTAACCTCGCGCGTAAGGTTATGCCGGTTGATCCACGCCAGCATCGCATCCCATGCGGCAACGGATGAGACCGCATAAGGACCCGTCGAGCGGACAAAAACCACCTGTTTGGGTCTCAAGTAAACGACGCCTGCACGCACGGGATTGACTTTCGCTAGACTGCTTCTGGAAAACGCTGCCACCGCAAAGGCGGGAGGAGGAACCAGCTTTCCCACAGAAGCATAACCAAACAAGGACTTCGGGACCGTCTTTGAGATCGACAAACCCGGGCGGACCCGAACTTGGCACACCAGAGTCAACGCTACTCTAAGGTCTCCTGGCCAGGTGTTAACCGCGAACAATTGTTCGCAGTGTTGTTGAACAAACCGTTACCGGACGCATCGTCTAATACCAAACCGCATAAGTACTGACTTATGCGGTTTGGTATCCGCGCGTGGGGTTGGTGGGGCGGCCACGCGCAAGGCAAAGAGAATACCAGCCCGCAACCCGTAAAATGAAGAGTCAAAACTTCTGCGGGCTGGTATAAAGTACGCCTTTGATTGCCATCAAGTCCCGCCAGACCTGACGCTTCGACGCCGCAGCCCGCAGCACAAAACCCGGGTCCAGAGTGGCAATGGCCTTGATCTTGCGTCCGACGACCTCGATCTCGCGCCATTGACCGCGCAGTTTCATGATCCCCTCATTGGTCCCCAGCATATGCCGCGCGGTCGCTTCGCCCAGCAGGATCACGACTTCTGGCGCGACGATCTCGATCTGACGTGCCAGAAACGGCGCACATGCGGCCATCTCTTGCGCCGTTGGTTTACGGTTGCCCGGGGGCCGCCAGTAGACCATCGTGGTCATGTGGACATCGGCAGAGCCTAACCCGATCGCGGCCAGCATTCGGTCGAGCAATTGCCCAGGCGGCCCAGAAAACGGCACACCGGCAAGGTCTTCCTCCCGTCCTGGCGCCTCGCCAATCACCATCACACGCGCCGTCTCAGCACCCCGGAACAGACACATCGTTTTGGCCGTGGCTTTAAGCGCACACCCCTCGAATGCAGCTAGCGCCTCTCTGAGTGCTGCAAGCGTCGTGGCATCGACTTTGACCGGCACCCCGCTAGCCCCGCCAACGCTTGCCGTGTCGAACGTGCGGACATTCGGCGCGACCCGCTCGGCGGAACGCAACGCAGGCGCAGGTCTGAGTGGGAAAGCAGGAGCCATTCGAGAGCCAGCAGCGCTCGCCCCGCGCGTCGCGCTTTCGATCGGCAAAGGTTCGCGCCGCACAGGCGCCCCGTGTGGTTTTGGCGCAGCAGCTTTCGCCCCGGTGCCACGGTTTGCCGCGCCCCCTGGTCCTACAGGCATCACATAGTGAGCGCCCGGCGCGACATCGCCCCGCGCCGTCCAATCGACGGACACATCTTGAAGGACTGCGGTGACGCCCATCTCGCGATACCAGGCGAGGAGAGCCGCAATCCGCTGTGGCATGTCGAGCGTTTCATTCATGGTGCTAGTCATAACGGCGCATCGCCGCAAACACCAACCGTCATCGTGCCATTCCAGCTGAACGCCCCACCGCCCGTCCAACTCAGGCGAAAAGCCAACATCAACGTCAACACACGCCCACTTTGCCCCTGCGCAGTCGCAACCACACCTAAAGGGAAACACGCGACCCGCTTGACGGTCGCAACGCCTGCGACCTAACTGCGTAGACCCCATTTTCCGCCTCAGCCGGTCTTAACCCGGCCACTTCTCGATAGGACCAACGCCCATGGCACGAAACGGAGCCTCACTGCCGCCGCGCGAAGCAATGGACTTCGACGTCGTCATTGTCGGCGCGGGCCCGGCTGGCCTTGCTTCAGCAATCCGACTGAAACAGCTCGCCGCCAAGCACGATACTGAAATCTCCGTCGTAGTCCTCGAAAAGGGCGCCGAAGTCGGCGCACACATTCTGTCCGGCGCGGTCATTGACCCCATCGGCCTGAACACGCTCATTCCCGACTGGAAACAGCGCGGCGCGCCGGTCGAAACGGAAGTCACCCGCGACAAATTCCTCTACCTCGGCCCGTCGGGCGACGTGACGTTGCCAAACTTCATGATGCCGCCGCTGATGAACAATCACGGCAACTACATCATCAGCCTCGGCGCGCTCACCAAGTGGCTGGGCGAACAGGCCACCGACCTCGGGGTCGAGATCTATCCAGGCTTTGCCGCCAGCGAAATCGTCTACAACGATGACGGTTCGGTTGCCGGCGTTGCCACCGGCGACATGGGGCTCGACCGCGAATGCCACCCCAAAGACAGCTTCGTGCGGGGCATGGAACTGCGCGGCAAGTACACCCTGTTTGCCGAAGGCGCTCGCGGCTCCCTGACCAAGGTGTTGCTTGCGAAATTCAACCTGACCGAAGACTGCGAACCCCAGAAGTATGGCATCGGCCTCAAAGAACTATGGCAGGTCAAGCCCGAGCAACACCAAAAGGGCCTTGTCCAGCATTCGTTCGGCTGGCCGCTGAACAATTGGACCGGCGGCGGCTCATTTCTCTATCACTACGGCGACAACCTCGTTGCCGTCGGCTTCGTGTTGCACCTGAACTACACCAATCCCTATCTCTCTCCCTATGACGAGTTCCAGCGCTTCAAAACCCACCCAGCCATCGCCCCCGTGTTCGAAGGCGGTCGCCGCCTGTCCTATGGCGCGCGCGCCATCACCGAGGGCGGCTGGCAATCACTACCCAAGCTCGCCTTTCCCGGTGGGGCCCTGCTCGGCTGCGCAGCCGGCATGGTCAACGTTCCCCGCATCAAAGGCAGCCACAACGCGATCCTGTCCGGCATCGCAGCAGCCGACGCCGTGGCCGCAGCCCTCACGGCCGGCCGCGCCCACGATGTCCTGACATCCTATGAAACGGACGTCCGCAGCGGCCCGATTGCCGCCGATCTCAAACCGGTTCGCAACGTCAAACCCTTGTGGTCGAAGCTCGGCACCTTGCTTGGGATCGGTCTTGGCGGCCTCGATATGTGGGCCAATACCCTCATCAAAGGCATCGGCTTCGGTTACACGTTAAAGCATGGCAAGACCGACGCACAGGCAACCGGCAAGGCCGCCCGGTTCAAGCCGATCGCCTACCCAAAAGCCGACGGGGTCCTCACCTTCGACAAGTTGACCAGTGTGTCGTTCTCAGCAACCAATCACGAGGAAGAGCAACCCGTGCACTTGAGGCTGGCCAATGCCACCATCCCCATCGAGGTCAACCTGCCCGAGTATGCCGAACCCGCGACGCGCTATTGTCCGGCCGGCGTGTACGAAATTCTAACCGGCGCGGACGGCAAACCGCGTTTCCAGATCAACGCGCAAAACTGCGTCCATTGTAAAACCTGCGACATCAAAGACCCCTCGCAGAACATCACTTGGGTTTGCCCCGAAGGCGGCGGCGGTCCAAACTACGCAGGAATGTGACGTGACGTCGGTAACGACCGGTCGAAAACCTTGCGCCACCTCCTCTGGCGAGGCGGGGCTCGATACTGACGTTTGCAGAATGTCCGCATATCTCCAGTGTCCGCAGTCCTCGGCATCAACGTCGCGTTCTGAGCCGGGCCGCAGCTCCCGTGGTGATTTGCCCTCGATCCTATCGGGAAATTAACGCACCCGTCTCAGAATTGCCGGTAAATATAGGGAATCTGCTGTTCGAACCGCTGGATTCAGGGCTTGGCAAGGTAAGTGACAAGAATGATGGTCAAATCCGCGTCACATACTCGCCAAACTCCGCCAGTGTGTTAGCTTAGAGAGCTGACAGGGTTGCTCGACTGACTTTCCGGCAAATCGCTCAAGACGCTGCATAATAAACCGCCCATAACTGCCCAGAAGACGACCCACGAAGACTGCACGGGGCATCCGCACGAGTGAAGGAACAACAACGAATGCGAGCAGGCCTCCCCTCATGTCCCTCCAAGCTCGCAGCAGCGCGACGCCCTAACGCGAGCACCGTCGACATGCGAGCTTCAGCTGTGGCCAACCGCTCAGTCGACGTGGAACCTCCCTCGATGCAATCGGCTACCGGCAGTGCTGGTTCAGCGACAAAGCTGTCGACCGTCTGGCGGGGCACCCTGAGCGCCGTCACCCTTGTCGGCGTGATCGCCATTTGGGCCTCGTTCTCATCCGCCCTGCTCGCAAAAACCGTTGCAGACGACGCGCTAGACCAGCCAAATCTCATCGGCAGCTACCTTGCCGGACGCTTCGCCCGCGCCGAGCACGAACCAGAGCGTGCCGCCGAATTCTACAAGGCAGCCCTTGATCGCAGCCAAAGCGATAACGTGCTTCTGGAACACACCTTCCAGATGGAGTTGGCCGCCGGTCGGTTCGACCGCGCGCAGTCCCTTGCCGAACGTCTCATTGTCTCCCAACCCGGCAACCGGATGGCCCAGACGCTGATCGCCCTCACGGCCTTCAAAGCCGGCGACTACGCGACCGCCGACGCCCATATGAAGGTCGCCGGTGAAGGCCCGATTGGCGAACTGACAGCCTCGATTGCCCGCGCATGGATTAAGGCTGCTGCAGGCGACCTCCAGGGCGGCCTCAACGTCATTGACACGCCCAAACAGGCCGAGTGGGCGCAATTCTATCTCTACTACCACCGCGGCCTGATCGCCGACATCGGCGGCCGGTTTAACGAAGCCCGCAGTGCGTTTGAAAAAGTATTCAAGCAGGACAACAAGACCCTGCGCACCGCCATGGCCTATTCCCACTCGGCCGCCAATGCAGGTGATACCACGCTCGCGAAAACCATCCTCAAAGAGCACCTCGACCGCCAACAAGGCGACGGCCACCCGCTGGCGCGCGACCTGCGCGATCGGATCAATGCCGGTGAACGCGTCGGCTTGCTGGTGAAAACACCAAAGGACGGCCTTGCAGAAGTCTTTTACGGCTTAGGCGAAGCCTTAACCGGGGAAGGGGGCGTCAACCTCGGCATCGTCTATCTCCAGTTGGCTCTCTACATCGAGCCCAAGCATGCATTCGCCCTCGCGGCCCTGTCGAATACCTACGAAAGTCTGAAGAAATTCCAGGCCGCCAATGATACCTACGACCGCATTCTGCGCGGAACGCCACTTCAATCGAGCATCGACATCCGCAAAGCATTCAACCTGAATTCACTTGAACGGGTTGACGAGGCCAAGTCGCTGCTCCAGGCCGTTGCCAAAGAAAATGCGACCGATCTGCGCCCCCTTGAGGCAATCGGCAATATCATGCGCGCCCGCAAACGCTATGATGAAGCCGTTGAATACTACTCGAAAGCCATCAAGCTGATCGCGAAGCCGGAAAAGCGTCACTGGGCCTACTACTATTCGCGCGGCACTTGCCTCGAACGCCTGAAAAACTGGCCCGCAGCCGAAGCGGATCTTCAAAAAGCCCTCGTGCTGTTCCCCGATCAGCCGCTGGTCTTGAACTATCTCGGATACTCCTGGGTCGACCAGGGCGTGAACCTCGCCCAAGGCTTGAGCCTCATCGAGAAAGCGGTCTCCTTGCGTCCCGACGATGGTTACATTGTCGACAGTCTCGGCTGGGCTTACTTCAAGCTGGGCGACTTCAAGGAGGCCGTGAAATATCTCGAACGTGCCGTCGAACTGCGCCCAGACGATCCAACCCTCAACGACCACCTCGGCGATGCACTGTGGCGCGTCGGCCGCACAACGGAAGCACGCTATCAGTGGGATCAAGCGCTCAGCCTGAACCCTGAGCCCGAGGATATCGAAAAAATCAAAGAGAAGCTCGCGCGCGGCCTGCCCTCCACGAAATCCCAGACAGCCAAGCCAGCCCCGGTCAAGCCGCGTCAGGTCTCGACGATCGCGCCTCGCAAACGCGAGTCTGCGCCCAAGAGTCCGGTCGCGAAAGATCCAACCGTCGAGTAAGCGATCAGCGCCCGTGCAACCCATCTCCGTTAGGGCGCTGCCCAAAGTCAATCTGACGCTCCGCATTCTCGGACGCCGTCCCGACGGCTACCATGAACTCGACAGCCTCGTGGCGTTTGCCCAAGACGTTGCCGACACGCTAACGCTCAGCCCCTCAACAACCCGCATCGTCTCAACAACAGGCCCGTTCGGCTCATCCATCGCGGGCCAAAACCTGATCAGCGTCACGCTCGATCTCATCGCCCGGACCGCCCCGGACCTCATGCTTGGCGACGTCCACCTCGACAAACACCTCCCCATCGCAGCAGGAATCGGTGGCGGTTCAGCAGACGCTGCCGCCCTTATCACAGCCGTTCGCCGTGCAAACCCGCAAGTCTCGCGCAACGTCGACTGGTCCGCCCTTGCAACCCGCATTGGTGCCGACGTGCCGGTCTGCCTTCAATCAACCGCCCAGACCATGCGCGGCATCGGCGAGCAACTGACGAATACGCCCATCGCCCCGCTATGCGCCGTCCTGGCCAACCCCCAGGTCCCGGTTCCAGCCAATAAGACCGCCCAGGTCTTCGCCAAACTCGCAGCACCCCCGCTCACCGTCGCCGCCATGACCACAGCGCCGGTCGCAATCTCGTCCCGCGCCGACGTGCTCGCCCACATGCGCACAACGGGCAACGATCTGCTGCCCGCCGCGCGCGCCGTCGTCCGGGTGATCGATGATGTGCTATCGGCCCTTGTCGCCTGCCCCAAGTGCGAACTGGCCCAACTGTCCGGCGGCGGCCCGACCTGTTTTGGGATTTTCCCCGACATGGACTCAGCGCGAGCCGCCGCATCCGCCCTCATGCAAACCCACCCGTCGTGGTGGATCAGAGCGTCAAGCCTGTCTTGATGCGACGCTCGCTTAACGTCGCCAACGCAACGCCGCAAATGCAAAGAGCCGCGCGCAGAAATCGTTGCTCACTCAGGCACTTGCGCAGGCCGCACCACGAGCCCGGAAAACAGCCAGCCCAAAATCCATCCGCCGACAAGCCCCGCCGCGTTGAACGCCATAAACAGCGCCGTATGCATATCCGCAACATCATCGGGGTTATCGAACCGTCGGCTGGCGACGACACCCGAGGCCAAGTCCGACGAGATAAACGTCATCATCAGCGCCGCGCCGATCACTGCAAACACCATCGCAATGACGTACCGCATCACTTCACCTCCCAGAACCACAACTCCCGAGCACCCGCGTAGTTGGAGTAATATCCCGCCCACGAAAACCACTCCATCAGCCACTTGGCCGACGACCGGTATCCGTTCCACATGTCCATGTGATCGCCGGTCGGGCTACCGGGCTGGTCCGTGGTTCGGTACCAATAATCGTTGATATAAAGCACGCCGGTCCGCCCGAAAATCTGGGGGTAAAACAACTTCGCGTCTGCCCCGGAAATCTTTTCGATTTTGCCGACCCCCTCAATGTTCGCGCGCGCAAAAGCCTGCGCCAGCTGCGATGCGTTGATGTAGTGCATCTCGTCGCGATGATGCACCCCGCACGTTGTGCATCCCGTGAGCTGACCAGGCTGAATTCCGGCCCGTTGGAAGGCGACCCCCATCCGGATCGCGCATTGGTTGTGAAATACGGGGAAACCCGGTCGGATAAGTTTACCTTCGAGGTTCGTCAGTTCACGCGGCGCGATACACGGCGCCTGCACAGATTCGTTGATTGGATGCCCGTGCCATAGATCTCGGAATTGCACCATGACGCCCTCGCCGGTTAGCCGCCCCGCACTTTAGCCCGGCCTTTTACGATACGCCATAGATGCGTTGAAGCCCCCGGCTGCCACCTCAGTTATCACATGCAGACGCGCCGCTAATCGCCAGCGCAGGTGGCAATTTTACTACGGCCAAAGATTATTCATCACGATACTGCACAAGACGATTTCCGCAGATAATGTAGCCCCGTGTCGGGGGCTGGGGCTTCCAACACATCCATATTGGCAACACGGCCGATCCCGCGATCGCGCCGAACAGAGAGGTATTTTCATGCGTAACACATTGCTTGCCCTCGCCACCGCGGTCGCCGCCTTGGCTCTGATGCCCGCACAATCGTTCGCCGGTTCGCGCACGTATTACGTGTGCTGGATGCAGCCAAACGGCACCACCGAATGCGCCGATCTTCCCAACAATTACGCCATCCGCGGCGTCGCGAAGCCCTATTGCAATGAAGCAAGCCGCTGCAAAAAGGGTTCGGTCGACTTCACCTTGACCCGCAGCACCATCGCCTGCCTCTCGCAGTACGTTGATACTTCGACCATGCGCCCAACCAACGACGCCACCGTCTACGCCCCTAGCCATCGCTGAGGCTGAACGGGGGGCTAGGAGTACAAGCTCCTAGCCCTACCGCTTCCTCCGCAGCCCGTCCCAATAAACGAGCCGCTTCTTGATTTCACGCTCAAACCCACGCTCGGGCGGATCATAAAACTGGGTCCGCCCCATCGCTTCGGGGAAATAATTCTGCCCCGAAAAACCGTCGGGCGCGTCGTGGTCATACTGATAGCCCTCGCCGTACCCTTGGTCTTCCATCAGCGACGTCGGCGCATTCAAAATGTGCTTGGGCGGCGGCTGACTGCCATGCTGCTTGGCAGCCCTCATCGCAGCTTTGTAAGCGACGTAAACTGCATTCGATTTCGGCGCCGTCGCCAGATAGACGGTCGCTTGCGCCAACGCCAATTCCGCTTCCGGCGAGCCTAGGAAATCGAACGCGTCCTTCGCCGCAAGAGCCTGATGCACCGCTTGCGGATCAGCCAGCCCGATATCCTCGACCGCCATCCGCACCAGCCGCCGTGCGATGAACAGCCGATTTTCGCCCGCATCCAGCATCCGGCACAGATAATACAGCGCCGCATCCGGGTCCGACCCGCGCACCGCCTTATGCAAGGCACTGATCAGGTTGTAATGCCCATCGCCCGACTTGTCGTAGAGGGGCGCCCGCCGCTGAACGACCTTCACAAGCCCGGCGCGGTCGAGCGCCGTCCCCCCAGGTGCCACCCCCGCAAACACGTCCGCTGCCAGATTGATCATCGCGCGACCGTCCCCATCTGCCATCGCGATCATCGCCGCCCGCGCATCGCCGTCCAGCGGCAACGCCCGCCCCTCCGCGCCCTCGGCCCGGACGAGCAAAGCCTCCTGCGCCGTGTCATCGATCCGGTTGAACACCAGCACCGTCGCCCGAGACAGCACGGCGGCGTTCAGCTCAAAGCTCGGGTTCTCGGTCGTGGCCCCCACGAGCGTGATCGTGCCGTCTTCCATGTACGGCAGAAAGCTGTCCTGCTGCGCCTTGTTGAAACGGTGAATCTCATCGACAAACAGCAGCGTGCCCCGGCCCTGCTGGCGCAGCCCCTTGGCGCGCTCAAAGGCCTTACGCAAATCCTGCACACCGGAAAAAATCGCCGACAATTGCTCGAACTCAAGGCGGCTCTGATCCGCGATCAACCGCGCCACCGTGGTCTTTCCGCACCCGGGCGGCCCCCACAAGATCAGGCTGGGCAATCGCCCGCTGGCCAGGAACCGCGTCAGCGTCCCCTCGGGTCCAACAATATGATCCTGCCCGACCACATCGCCCAGCACCTGCGGCCGCAACCGGTCCGCCAACGGCCGTGGCGCCCCTTGATCAAGTCCCGCCGCTTCAAACAGATTTGCCATGTCGTGGGTTAGCACACCTCACAGGGCCAATTCCATAACGAGGCACCTGCGATGCAACCCGTTCATCTCGTGAGCGACGAGCAAAAGAACAATTATTCGGCGAACAACTTGGCGCGCATCTGCCCAAGTCCAGCACTGTCCCGCCGCGCATTGAGGCAGCAAACAGCGACGTCCGTGACGAGATCGTAACGGCGCTCGCCATTCACGAACATCGCATTGGAACCACGCGCCGCAGCGTCAGCCTCCCAACGCCACCCGGTGCCGCAGCCAATCGCCTTATCCCCAACCATGATGGCGATTGCGACAACGACGTTGAGTCCCGCCAGTTCCCCCGTCCAATACGTGTTGCCGCTCTGCAGAGCGTTCACCACAGTGACCGACGGCACGAGCAACGGGCCAAACGTCGCGACCCAGTCGTCAAGCGAAGCATCGTCGAACGCATCTGCGTCGAACTGCGAAACAAGGAAATTGAGGTGATGCGGCCTGGAAACCGCCTGAGACTGAAAATACGAAAAGTTTTCAGCGAGTTGAATCTCATTGGGTTGGCTTGCGCAAACGTGATGGGGTAGGCGGAAGATAGGATGACCAATCAGCGCAGCCTGGAGTTTACGCCGATTGAACGTCCGTCGAATTTGCCACAGCGGAATGGCCAGCGGCATGTCGCGATTGAACGAGCCACCAGACAAAGAGCGGTCGCGCGACAGTGGATCAACGCGATGCATGTGCGAGACGTCCATCACCTATCTCCTCATAGCTTCGAGCATGCGCACGCTTGGACGCTCCACCAGCAAGTAAGCACCATAACAAGCCACGACAGTCACGGCTGTGAGGGCCAGGGTCCACACGATGCTTGTTTGTTTGGCGCCGCTGAACAAAACCGCGCTCGCGAGCACAAGTAACGGAAAGTGCACCGCATAAAGCGTGTAGCTGAAACGCCCAAGGCCAGTCAGCATGGGCGCGGCAGGGATGCGCCTGAAATCTTTTTGGACAAGATAGGCAAGCACCGGCGCAAGACCGATCGCCCACAACACAATCCCAAGCGAGCAAAGTTTGATCGCATAAGTAACGCAACCCATAACGACAAAAGCTGCAGCAAACCACGGCCAATTCTGTGGCAACGGTCGCCGCGCGGCCTCCCTGTCGGCAATGTACGCCCCCGCCCACCAGGCAACATAAAACTGAGGAAAGGCCGTAATACCCTGAGAGTGCAGGAGGATCGCGCCCAAAAGGCTGAAGACAATAGCCAGCGCCATCATGACATCCATGCCAACGCGACCACGGATCAGCAGCGCAAAGGGATAAACCAGATAGAACTGAATTTCGATGGCGAGCGACCACAAGGGGGTGTTCGAACCATAGGGGTCCGTCACGATACCCTGCAGTGCAAGCCCGCTGGAGATAAGCCCCCAGAAACTGGTATCCCCAAAGAAACTGGAAGGCACGTAGTGGCGGGAAATGCTGTCACAAACAACAGTGACCACCAGCGCCAGCAACAATGTTGGGTAGATCCGCAAGAAGCGTCGCTTGTAAAACGACCAGGTATCGAACCCGCCCTGCCCCTCGCCTAACAGACGCGCCGAACCGCGATGGATCACATAACCACTCAAGACAAACAACAGCGAAACACCGATGGCCCCGAACGTTAACGGTGCCAGTGCGTAAGCAAGCAATGATGAAAACGAAACATCCAATGGATGAGCGTCGGCATACGGACCAAGCCCGACCCAGAACAAACTTCTCCCGTGCATCAGCACGACGCACAGTGCGGCAACCCCCCGCAAAATGTCTAGGACGACAACTCGATCGGCTGTCTGGCTCGGACCATAATGTTTGAGCGGCTCAACGCGGTCCAAACTCGACGCCGTGAAGGCCATCCCAATACCCCAGTAAAACTCAAGCCGTGTATCCCGTCCAATTCTGATCCATCGGGTAACACATTCCTAACCATGACTGGTAACGTCACCACTTCATATTATCAATCAATCTTAACACGGCCCTTGTATGCCCAACGCGGCTGCCGACTGCAACAGCGCAAAGCTCAAAAAAACGCGCAGAAGGACGATATGGGTTCGCAGGCCACAGGCCCGAACGGTGCACACATCGGCGGGCGGACCGAGGGTCTGTGACCACAAGAAACGCCGTCGCCGGCTTAGGTTGGAACGCAGATTCCATCTTACGACGCACAATCGGTCACATCACACTTGGCTTGAGCCCCGGAATGTAGGCCTCCGCCGCGCCAGCTTCGGCTAGGTGCGCCTCAGCCGGACGGGAGGGAAACCCGGCCGCATCATCCTTGCGTTCGGGGAACGCCACCACAACCTTCGTCCCGCGTCCAGGATCGCTCTCAAACGATACCGTTCCGCCATGCAGGTCGACGAGGCTCTTCACGATCGACAACCCGAGCCCCGCGCCGCGATGATTGGAACCCTGCGACCGGCTTTCGAACCGCTCGAACACCCGCGCCTGCTGCTCTTTTGGAATGCCGACGCCGTTGTCGATCACGCAGAACTTCATCATGCCGGCCTCGCGCCACGCATTGATCTCGATCGTGTCCCCGGTCCGCGAAAACCCAACGGCGTTCGACACCAGATTGTAGAGGATCTGACACACCCGCGCTTCGTCGGCGACGAAATCCTCCGCATCGTCCGCCTGCCCGATATCGATCGTCAGCTTCGCCTGAATGGCCCGGTCGCGCACGCCCTCGATCGCCGCGTCGATGACCTTACCCACCGAGACCGGCGCAAGCTTCAACTCCAAAGCACCCGCGTCAATCGTTGCCAGATCAAGAATGTCGTCGATGATCGCCAGCAGCGCTTTCGATGAGAACGTGATGTCGGACAGATATTCGCGCTGTTTGGAGTTCAGCGGCCCGATCAACGGGCTCGACAGCAACTCGTTGAACCCGATGATATTGGTCAATGGCGTGCGCAATTCATACGACACATGCCCGATGAACTGGCTCTTGAGCCGGTCGGCGGTGATCAGCGCCTCGTTGCGCTCTTCCAGAGCTCGCTCATAGCGCTTGCTGTCCGTAATGTCGGTGAACGTCACGAGCGTCGCGCCGTCCGGCAGCGGCATCGCAGCATAGGCGATCATTGATTGGTCGCGCCGCGTCATCACCCCGTCAAGCGGCACCCGCTCATCGGAAAACGCTGTAATCGACGTCGAGATCGAAGACCAAATCTCTGGCTCGTCGTCCAGCGCCTGCACGCGGGCGATAATCGTATCGATGTGCGGTTTGCTTTCGGCAATGGTTTCGTCGAGCTTCCAGATCGCGGCAAACGCGGTGTTGTTGAACTTGAGGCGACCGTCGGTGCCAAACACCGCTACGCCTTCTTTGAGGCTGTCGAGCGTCTCCCGTTGCGAGGTGATTTGCTGATTGTACCGGCTTTCATGCGCAAGCCGCTCGGTCTGATCGACATACAAATACGTAATCCCACCGTCGTCGCGACTTTCAGCCAGCACCTGCAGCGTCCGCCCATCCGGCAGATACCATTGCTCCTCGGTCGTAGCGCTAGCCCTCACCCGCGTCAGGAACTTCGCCTTCCAGTCGCGATAATTGACCGTCTCCGGCAACCGCCCGACTTCGCGCAAACGGTCGAGCAACGCGCTTTCCACCGGCTGCGTTTTCAGCCACACGGGATCGAGCTGCCACAAACGGCGGTACGCCTCGTTGAAGTAGGCAAGCTTGCGGTCCGGCGAGAAGATCGCCACGGCCGTCGCCACCTTATCAAGCGTACGCTCGTAGGCGGCACTCTGCCGGTCGAGTTCGCCCTGCGCCTGCTCGACCGCCGTGATATCGAGCGCCACCGCCGCCTGTCCGCCCGTCACGGGCAACACAACGAGCTCGTGCGGCTTCTTCGTCCCACCGATCACCAGTGACATCCGCTCGCGGTAGGAAATCCCGCGCGTCAACGCCGCTTCCACGCTTTGGCGCTGCCGCGTCTCCAGCAATTCGATCTGCCGGTCGCGCACTTCAAGATCGCTGGTCGCATCCACAGCCAACCGGTAGGCCCGGTTGACCCACACGATCCGCCCGTCGGCCCCTTTGATCCAAACCGGACTCGGCAGACTGTTGAGCAACGCCCGTCCGGCCTCGATGTCGCGTGTGAGTTGGCCGTGGGTATCGACGATCCGCGCCAGTTCGCGCTTATAGCCCGCCACGTCGCGCATCCGCAGAATAGCCCGCCCGCCCGCCGTCCGGCCCTCGATTTCGAGATGCCCGCCCGCAATCGTCTTGGCAATCACGCTGAACGCCCGGCCACCCTCAAACAGCGCATCAAGTCCCGCCTTCAGCTCGGCTGCCGCATCCGCTTCCAGCCATCCCCCAAACCGCACAAGGTCCCGGTGATTGGCCGGCACACCTGGCACCGACGTCAGCGCATGCGTCACGACGCTGAGCGGCTGTCCCGGTTCCCAATGAATGAGGATCTGAGGCTCGGCCTTGAGAATGCTTTCTGCCCCCACCAGCCGTTGACGCAAAAGGACGTTTTCAGCCTTGGCGGCCAACACGTCGCGACGGATCGAGCGCACGAACTGCAACACCGTCACCCCGGTCAACAGCGTCATGGCACACACGAGAGCGATGACGGTCAGTTGATCGGCTGAAAGCAAAGGCCGTTCGGACGCTTGCCCGGCAAATGTTAGGACTAAAACAACCACAGCCGCCAGGCTGATGGCGCCCAGGATCGCAAGATCGGGCAGCGGGCTGGCAGCAGACTCGTGGGTTTTGGCAGCGGAAATGCGCATCTTGAAGACCAAAATGGTGGGTTGGCTGCCTTCCAGGACGCGACAACTGGTAAGGTGCGACGACATTCATGCAGCGTGCGGAGAAAGTGGAGCAACCGCGCCCAAAGCATAAACATCCGAATCATCCCCTCCAGTATGCGCACCAGCCCAGCGCGCCGCTAGCGCAAACGAAGCGCACAGACAAACAATTCGGCACTGTGTCTCAATGCACCTCAACGTGCGCTGACACAGACTTGAAAATAATACAAAAAACGCCCGGCTTCAAAGAAGCCGGGCGTCCCAATGTCGACCTGAAAGACAGCGCTGCCCACCAGCAGCGCCCGGCCATCAATACCGGTAATGATCCGGCTTGAACGGGCCGGTTTCCGATACACCGATGTAACTGGCTTGCTCGGGGCGCAATTTGGTCAGCTTGGCGCCGACCTTAGCGAGATGCAGCATCGCGACTTTCTCGTCCAGGTGCTTGGGCAACGTGTAGACCTTCTTCTCGTACTTGGCGTGCGAGGTCCAAAGCTCGATCTGAGCCAGCGTCTGGTTGGTGAACGACGCCGACATCACGAACGACGGGTGACCCATCGCGTTACCGAGGTTCACGAGACGGCCTTCCGACAGCAACAGAATGCGGCGGTTGGGGCCAAGTTCGATTTCATCAACCTGCGGCTTGATGTTGTTCCACTTGAAGTTCTTCAGCCCGGCAACTTGGATTTCGTTGTCGAAGTGGCCGATATTGCAAACGATCGCGCGGTCTTTCATCTTCCGCATGTCGTCGACGGTGATGATGTCCTTGTTGCCGGTCGCGGTGACGAAGATGTCGGCGCGGCTGACGGCGTCGTCAAGCGTGACGACCTCATAGCCTTCCATCGCCGCTTGTAAAGCGCAGATCGGATCGACTTCAGACACCAAAACTCGGCATCCAGCCTGACGCAGCGATGCAGCCGAGCCCTTACCCACGTCGCCGAAGCCTGCAACGAACGCAACCTTGCCAGCCATCATCACATCGGTGCCGCGGCGGATTGCGTCAACGAGGCTTTCGCGGCAGCCATAGAGGTTATCGAACTTGGATTTGGTGACCGCGTCGTTGACGTTGATCGCGGGGAACAACAGCTTTCCAGCTTTCTGCATCTCATAGAGACGATGCACGCCCGTCGTGGTTTCTTCCGAGACGCCCTTGATCGAGGCGGCCAATTCGGCAAACCAGCCCTTGGGCTTTTCGACGAGTTTCTTTTTGAGCAACGCAAAGAAGATCTCTTCTTCTTCTGAACCCGGCGTGTCGAGGAACCCAGCGTCGCCGTTTTCAGCGCGCAGCCCCAAGTGCACGAACATGGTTGCATCGCCACCATCATCCAGGATCATGTTCGGCATTCCGCCGCCATGCCAGTCGAACAACTTCGCCGTATAATCCCAGTACTCCGTAAGCGTCTCACCCTTATAGGCGAACACCGGGATCCCGGCCGCAGCGATGGCAGCAGCCGCATGGTCCTGCGTCGAGTAGATGTTGCACGACACCCAGCGGATATCCGCGCCAAGCACCTTCAGCGTTTCGATCAGCACGGCAGTCTGAATGGTCATATGCAGCGATCCCGCGATCCGGGCACCCTTGAGCGGCTGCGAAGGACCGTATTCGGCGCGGCAGGCCATCAGACCGGGCATTTCAGCCTCGGCGATGTTCAATTCCTTGCGGCCAAAGTCGGCGAGCGCCAGATCTTTGACAATGTAATCGGCGGCGATGGTCATATGCATGTCCTGTAATCGGCGGCACCCAACACACCGGCGGCATGTTGCGTCCCAGCCTGGCGCTGAAACGGCGGAAATCCCCGCCCGTCACGTGATTTTCCTGCTCGCGACCCCAAACAGATCAGCATTTCCAGCGATTTGCTCGTAACGCGGTTAATGCAAGCTTTCTCAGGTCACGCTCCTGGAACGCTTATAACCGCCGCCCCAGAAGACGGCAACAACATATAAGCAAGTCTTTATGTCTCATCTACCGACCGGGCCGTTCACCTTGTTGCCCGGTGCGAGCCAACGACCGGCCAGTTCCCGGCGAAAAAGTATTAACACGTAAAAATTCAAAGTAAAAAATCAGTAAACAAGCAAACCACAATTTATGACGATAAAGAATAAGTCTATCGGCATGTATAAATTGCGCAATTTATCGCTTTTACACATCAGAAACTTCTGACCGCTACGTTTGACGATGCAGGAGTTGTGTGCGTTTCAGGAGGACTATTATGTTTAGCGTAACGACCTCGCGTCGTCTCGCATCGAAAGGCGGGGGCTTTGCCCGTGTGCCAGGTGCTTTATCCATGTCCCGTTTTGCCAAAGATAATCGTGGCAACGTCGCAATGACGTTCGGCCTGATGATCTTCATCATGATGGGCTTCATGGGCACGTCTGTTGATTATGGCCGGGTGATGCTTGCGCGCAAGCAGACTCAGCAAGCCGTCGATGCTGCAGTGCTGGCGGGCATGCGCAAGTATCAGGAAACGTCGGACATCGAAGCCGCCAAGGTTTCCGCGAAACTCGTCTACGATTTGTCTGTTGCCAAGAACGGTCGCGGCACCCACCTGACCAATCCATCGATCTTGCCGGAAACCGTCGTGTTTCAGGAAACCAACAACAATACCAAACTGACCGCAACGGTCAGCGGCGGCATCAAAACCCCATTCATTGGCGTGGCCACCAAAGCGTTCAGCACGACGGCTAAGACGCTCCCCACTCTTCCGATCAGCGTCAAGTCGGTTGCCGAATTGAGCTCGGGTCAGAATTCCGGAACCAATCTGGAAGTCTCCGTCATGATCGACATCACCGGTTCGATGGGCGAAAGTGACAACTCGGGTTCGACCAAGATCCAAACCGTCAAGAACGCGGCCAGCAGCATGGTGGACATTCTCGTCTGGTCCGACCAGGCAACCTACACCTCGAAAGTTGGAATCGTCCCGTTCTCTGCCGCCGTCAACTTGGGTAGCTCAGCGGCCGTTACCCGGGCGCGCGGCACCGTGGCGTCGGGCACGAGCACGACACCGGGCTCTGCGAAGTACAAGGTCGGCAGCACGACGTACAACATCTCCAACACGTGCGTCACCGAACGTCTCGGCAACGAAAAGTACACGGATGCTTCGCCTTCATCGTCGCCTGTTGGCCGGTTCTACAGCACCGGTAGCTGCGCAACGAATACGTCCGTCATGACGTTGTCCAGCGACAAGACGGCCCTGAAGAATAAAATCACGGCAATGACGGCAAGCGGTATGACGGCCGGCCAGATGGGTACGGCATGGGCTTGGTATATGCTCTCGCCGAACTTCAACTCGGTTTTCGACACGCCCAATACCGCCGCCACGTACTCGGACTTGACGGCATTGAACTCCAAAGGAAAGCCAAAGCTGCGCAAGATTGCAGTTCTGATGACCGACGGTGACTACAATACGCAGTACAATAATGGAGTGAGCTCAAGCAACGGCAGCAACGGGACCTCGAAAGCACAAGCTGAGGCACTGTGCACGGCAATGAAAGCCAAAGGCATCGAAGTCTTCACCATCGGTGCTCAGGTCAGTAACAACGCAAAAACGATGCTGAAGAAATGTGCGACCACCGAAGCCCATTTCTATGACGCGACCGATGGCACGAAGATGACTCAAGCGTTCATCGACATCGCGTACAAATTGGTCCCGCCGTACCTGTCGCAATAACACCGGCGACAGGCGGACGACCGCCCACGATCATCCTGCAAACGAGCGAAGGCACCCAACCGGTGCCTTCGTTTCGTTGTTGAAGGAAATCAATGATAAGCGTGAGCCAACCAACGAACCAGGTGAGCAGTATGCTCAATGACGCGAAGCAAGGGAGCAACGCGACCCGGCGGTCGTCCGCCGCCCCGCCGGAGCGCCTCAGCGCGTGAGGCAAAAAACCAAACCCGGAGGGTTTAGGGAGCAACGCGACCCGTGCGTCGTCGCGCGCCCCGCCGGAGCGCCTCAGCGCGTGAGGCAAAAAACCAAACCCGGAGGGTTTAGGGAGCAACGCGACCCGCGCGTCGTCGCGCGCCCCGCCGGAGCGCCTCAGCGCGTGAGGCAAGAGAACCGCCTCAACTCACACATTCTTCGCCAAATCCATCGGCCACCAGCGCCATGAGTGCCGCCAGCGCTGCCTCCGCATCCGGCCCGTGCGCTTCGATGGCCAGTGTCGATCCAGGCCCCGCTGCCAACATCATCAAGCCCATGATCGACGTCGCGCCCACCGTATGGCCATCGCGTGTCACCTGCACATTTGCATCGAACGTTTCGGCGCACTTGACGAATTTTGCCGATGCGCGCGCGTGCAGCCCCTTGATGTTGCGCACCAGCACAACGCCAGAGGTCGTCCCATTATTGGTTTCGTAATCGGCACGCGACATTCTTCAAGCCTTGGATCTGAGTGTTCCTGGGCTGGTTCCAGGAAAAAGACCAGCCGTGTCCTTACAAAACCGCCGTATCCGCGCCGTGCCCATGACCATCCGGTGAACTCACTCAGCGCGCAATCGCGTCGAACCGACCCTAATTCTCGCCCGAAAGTTCCTGGCTCGCGACTTTGATGTATTTCCGGCCAGCATCACGCGCCTGCGTCACGGCGTCAGATAACCCAACATCACAGCGCAAGCCGGCCAGTTTGACCAAAATCGGCAGATTGATTCCAGCAATAACTTCGACTTTGGCTTCGTCCATCACCGAAATAGCCAGATTGGACGGCGTTCCCCCAAACATATCGGTCAAAACGATGACCCCGTGGCCCGTCTGCACCCGCGCAATCGCCTGGAGGATTTCGTTCCGGCGCATGTCCATGTCGTCGTCAGGACCGATCTGCACCGTTTCAACTTGGCGTTGGGGTCCAACAACATGCTCTAGAGCGGCACGAAATTCGCGGGCAAGGCCGCCGTGCGTGACAATGACGAGCCCGATCATCAATCCTCGCTTGGCTGGCGCAACGCATTCTGGCACTGAATTCGATATTGAAACGTCATCATCGTCAGTCCCGCCCCCGTCGCAGTGCCCAAAGAGGCACCGATTTGTGTTTCCTGACAAGGCTTTCGAGGCAACGCAAGTAGGAATAATGGACCAATGGCAGCAACGCGGCCACGCCATTCCCAATTACCGTGCCCGAATCACCTGTCACAATCCGCGTCGCGCGTCCCTCCGATTGCCTGCAACGCTATCAAGACCTTGACCACCGCCGAAGCCTCGAACGGATGAACGGTCACGACCGGAACCGCAAGTCCCGCAAATTCCGCCACGGCAGGATCGGGCAATCGTTCGATCGGCTGGTCTGGTCCCACCAGATCCGCGACCAGCACCAAGTACGCCGACGTATGCGTGGGCACCGGCACGATCCCAAGTCCGCGAACCTCGATGCTGCCAAAAATCCGCGACGGCGACGAAACGATCAGTTCATCCTGCTCTCGCGTAATGATGACGCGGTCATCACTGACCAGATAGACCGGCTCTGGAAACAACGTTGAGCGCCCGAGCGCCAGACACCGCAACGCGAGGTCAGACTTTCCAGCCCCTGATGGCCCACGTAACAGCGCAGCTCTGCCCCCCATGGCAATCGCGGTGCCGTGGACCGTTTGCGGCGGGTCAGCTGCGCCGGACACTGGTGGCTCCTCCCCGCTGAACGGAGTTGGCTCCTGGCAGACGCACCGTAAACCGCGCACCAATCGGAACCCGTTTGGCCGTCGACACGGCATCTTTCACGCCGAGCCCCCCCTCTCCCCCAGCCGTTTCGGGTGCATAAACGTTCTCGGCGAAGATCGTCCCGCTATGTGTCACCACGATCTCCCGCGAGATCGACAACCCAAGCCCTGAATTCTTGCCCCGCTTCTGATCCGTTTCTGGCCGGTCCGAATAAAACCGCGCAAAAATCTCCTCAAGACGATCCTCGGGAATGCCCGGCCCTTGATCGGTCACCGTCACCTCGACCCACGGCCCCGACCGCCGCGCCGCCACCACCACAACGGCATTCTCCGGCGAAAACGAGATCGCATTGTCAACGAGGTTGGTCATGACTTGCATCAGCCGCCCGTCGTGGCCCAAGACGCGATAGTCGCTTTCGATGAACGTCGGCTCGATCGCGAGCACCACTTTGCGCGTATCGTTGGCGAGAATATCATCGAACGTGCGTGCCACCGTCGTCAGCACCAGCCGCATATCCTGCGCCTGCAGCTTTTGCCGCGCAAGTTCGGCATCCAGCCGCGACGCACTCGCCACATCCGTAATCAGCCGGTTCAACCGCTTCAGCTCCAGCTGGACCTGCTCGATCAATTCGGCGCGCTGCGCGTCGGTCTTGGCATAACTCAACGATTCAGCACACGAGCGCGCCGCCGCGAGCGGATTTTTCAACTCGTGCGCCACGTCGGCAGCAAACTTTTCGCTGGCCTCGATCCGTCGGAACAACGACGCCGTCATGGCCCGGAAGGCCGACGCCATCTGCCCGACCTCGTCTTTGCGATCGGCATAGTCGGGCAATTCCTTGCGCGCCGAAAGGTTACGGCTGACATGATCGGCTGCCTCCGACAACTGCCGCATCGGATCAGCAACCGTCCGCGCCAACAACCACGACGACGTCAAGGTCGCCAGGAACGCAAACGCCGCCAGCGTCCAGATCACCGACCGCTCTTCGTTCAAGATGGCACTGATTTCACCCGGCCGCGTCGACAGGAACAACACACCTTGAACGGTTCTGTTCTTGGCCCGGCGGATCGGTTCGGCGATCGCGACGATCTGCTCGCCCCGGTTGTCCAGCAGCAACACGGCGGTGGAGCGGCCTTCGAGCGCCATTTGCACTTCGACGTAGGCAGCACCGTTTGCGTTGCCGATTTCTTTATAAACCGGCAGTTCTCCGTCCAGCGCCCATTCGGTGATCTTGGTCCACAGGTTTCGCGTCCGGGGCCGCTTGTCGTTCGCTAACGGCTCAGGCCGCGCCACATGCCCCTTGCCCTTTTGCAGCAGCGTCGCGGTATCGACGACCAGATTGAGTTTACGATCGTAAATGCGTGCGCGCGCATCCGTCGGCTTGATGATCCGGTTGAGGATCGGCGTAACCCGTTCCGGGCTTAGCGAAAACTCGAGTGCCGCGAATGCATCGTCGCGAAACGGCACCCGCGCTTCGGTATCCGCTTCCCCGCTGTCAAACCCGGACGCAATCCGCGAATTTTCCCCGATTGCGCCAGCAATGATCTGCCCTTGTTTTTGCAAAGATTGCCGCTTGGCTTCCAACAGCCAGCTGTGCGTCGCACTGAGGTAGATGACCCCGCCCAGCAGTACAAACAATCCCAGCAGATTCGAAACCAGAATGCGCCGCAACAACGTGTGCGAGATCGACCGCGAAATCCACGTCCGCGCAAGCCACGCCAGCAACGGCGCGATCGCCGTCAAGACGCGGTCCCGCAGGCCCACCACCGCCGCAAGGCCCGATATCGCAATCCGCCGCAGCGGTGCGATGCTCGACCTCAGCCGGTCGGTGTCAAAAGCCATTCTTACTCCAGTGCTGCACTGTCACATCGACCGCGCCAAACGGGTCATGCCCACCCGTCATGGCGTGTGCAGGCGAATAAACGAAACCGATCAGACTGATATGACCGGACCAAGGCCAACCCGGTTGGCACCGCATCAGGGCCCTACTCCTTGAAGCGATACCCGACGCCGTAAAGCGTTTCGATCACATCAAAATCGTCGTCGGTCTGCTTGAACTTCTTGCGCAACCGCTTGATATGGCTGTCGATCGTGCGGTCATCCACATAAACTTGGTCGTCATAAGCCGCATCCATCAACGCGTCGCGCGTCTTGACGACGCCAGGCCGCGCCGCCAATGCCTGCAGGATCAAGAATTCCGTGACCGTCAGCGTGACCGGACGGTTGTCCCAGTGGCAGGTATGCCGCTCCGGATCGAGCTTGAGCTTGCCCCGCTCCAGAATGCGCGCGCTGTCTTCTTCGCTTTGCGCCGGGTCCTTTGGCTGGAACCGCCGCAACACGGCCTTGACGCGCTCGATGATCAACCGCTGCGAGAACGGCTTGGCGATATAGTCGTCCGCGCCCATCTTGAGCCCGAACAATTCGTCGATTTCCTCGTCCTTGGAGGTGAGAAAAATCACCGGCATGTCCGACTGCTGGCGCACCCGGCGCAGCAGTTCCATGCCATCCATACGCGGCATCTTGATATCGAAAATCCCAAGGTCAGCCGGATCTTCGGTCAGCGCTTCGAGCGCCGAAACCCCATCGTTGTAGGTTCGAACCTTGTATCCTTCGGCTTCAAGCGCGAGCCGCAATGAGGTCAAAATGTTCCGTTCGTCGTCGACGAGCGCAATCGTGCTTTTTTCTTTGATCATGATCAGTCCTCAGGCGGGGCGTGATATCGAGACTGCATCTAATACCTGTTGTGGCATCAATTGTGGCCGGTGAGGCCATCAGATGTCAAAGATGCGACTATCGCGCGTGAATAACCCCTGAATAAGCGAGCACGATGCCCGGAGCAAGCAAACATGACGAACCACCCCCAATCGTCCGCGGCCACGGTAGCCGCCATCGACGCAGCCCGCCTGATAACAGGTGCTAAACGCGCCGCTCTGGCAACACTCGACCGCACCACCGGCCACCCCTACGTCTCCCTGGTCACGGTCGCAATCAGCCGCCAAGGTGCGCCGCTTATGCTATTGTCGCAGCTGGCAAAACACACCCAGAACCTGGACGCCGACAGCCGCGCGAGCCTGCTGTTTGAACCGACCGGCGTGGCAGAAGGTGACCCATTGGCACTGGCCCGCGTGACTGTGATGGGCAAAGCGGCCCCCACCACCGACCCGAACGCCCGCCCGACGTTCCTGGCCAACCACCCGGACGCTGAACTGTATGCCGCGTTTGCCGACTTCCGCTTTTTTTCACTCCCCCCTCAGTCGGCCCACTTCATCGGGGGCTTCGGCCGCATCATTGAAATCCCCGGCACCGCCTTGGTTGCAGCCCTTCTCACCCCAAGCGCCTAACCCCACCCCTGTCCGTCCGACACAGGAATAGCGTCGTCTTCACCTTCTTCTCCACCTGGGGAGAAGATGCCCGCAGGGCAGATGAGGGGTCGCTTCCTCTTTATGGGCGCGATCCCGGGCATGGCGCGAGTACCGGCGAATCGCGTACCCCCTCCCCCATGAGCTTCAGCGTCTACATCGTCCAATGCGCCGACGCGTCGCTGTATACCGGCGTTGCGACCGACGTGGCGCGCCGCATTGACGAACACAACGGCCTGACGACCACCGGCACCAGATCCAAACGCGGCGCGCGCTATACGGCGGCCCGTCGCCCTGTGACGCTCGTTTACGCAATCGAACTCGCCAGTCGCTCCCTGGCCCAAAAAGAAGAAGCCCGCTTGAAGCGCCTGTCGCGATTGGAAAAACTCGCGCTCATCACATCCGCCCAAAGGTCTCCAACCCATGACCAAGATGCAACAGCCTGACCCAACGGGCATAACGGACCCAACGCGGATCGGCGAACGCGTCCACCCGCTCCCCGAGCGCACGGATGCCGCACTTGTGTTCATCGGCCACATCGAGACGCCGTTCAAATCCCGCGCGCAATGTCCGCGCCAAGGGCGCCAGGACGGCCCAATCTGCCGGCTCCATCTCACCCCGCCCTATGGCGAAGCCCTCAAAGGCCTCGACGCGTTCGAGACCATCGAAGTCCTCTATTGGATGCACGAAGCCCGCCGCGACCTGCTGCTGCAAAACCCCAAGCACGATGGCGCAACCCTCGGCACCTTTGCCCTGCGCTCGCCCCTGCGGCCCAATCCGATCGCGACGTCGCTCGTCCGCCTGATCGCCATCGACGGCAATATCGTCACGGTCGCAGGCCTCGACTGCCTTGATGGCACCCCCCTGCTCGACATCAAACCCGACCGCTGCCTCTACACACCGCAGGCCCCCGCCAAACCCACTTAAGTCCCAAATAAAGGGAGGGTTTGGGAGGTCTCCTCCCAAATGGGGCCCGGGGCGATAGCCCCGAGTCTGGAGCAAGCGGCGATAGCCCCGAGTCTGGAGCAAGCAGCGTTAGCCCCGAGTCTGGAGCAAGCAGCGTTAGCCCCGAGTCTGGAGCAAGCAGCGTTAGCCCCGAGTCTGGAGCAAGCAGCGTTAGCCCCGAGTCTGGAGCAAGCAGCGTTAGCCCCGAGTCTGGAGCAAGCAGCGTTAGCCCCG
>Ga0247835_1000316_pt1 | contig 70555 bp, 47 predicted proteins | sample LaCtaG_3_FD_189912 | JGI IMG/M metagenome (GOLD analysis project Ga0247835, IMG submission 189912) | Freshwater microbial communities from meromictic Lake La Cruz, Castile-La Mancha, Spain - LaCruzMarch2015_13.5m | ecosystem: Environmental > Aquatic > Freshwater > Lake | place: Spain: Castile-La...
TCCAATGATTGTCATTTAACAAATATGCGACCTCTTACGAGGTCGGGCGGGGTTGTCCGGCGGTTCACGTTCTACAAATGTTCGACCTCTAGCGAGGTCGTCGCGTTGCTATTGGGATTTGGACAATGAAATCGTATCATCGCCAAAATTACTTGGAATGCTTAACGCAACGCCATGACCTCGATAGAGGTCAAATATTTGTAGCAACGAAAATGATCCATTACCGCACGACCTCGCTAGAGGTCGCATATTTGTAGCACCAGCAACCCAAAAATATACATACAAACTCGTGCATGGTTGCATTTTACCCCTAATTCCGTAAAGGCTTGCCCGTTTCCAGCATGTGTTGCACCCGCGCCAGCGTTTTTTGTTCGCCACAGAGGGATAAAAATGCTTCGCGCTCCAAATCCAACAGGTATTGTTCGGATACTAATTGTGGGCTCGTGAGATCGGCGCCACAAAGCACCCAGGCAATTTTCTTGGCAATCACAATATCGTGTTCGGTGGCGTATTTGCCCAATTCGAGGGTATGTGCGGCGGCGTACAAAGCGCCCAAACCCGTGCGACCCAACACAAACACGTCTTTGCGCTGAATTGGTTTGATGTAATTATCGCTCAAGGCAAGCACTTTCGCTTTTGCTTCGGAAATATTACGGGCTGCATTGTGTACAATACTGTCCTTTTTAGGCAGCAAATATCCCAATTTAAAGGCTTCGTCGGCGCTCGTGGCTACTTGGGCGGTTGCAATAATTTTAAACTGTTCGATCAAGGTCGGGATTTGTACATCACCTTCGCGGGTAATAATATCGGACGTGCGCACTGCAAATTCTTTGGTACCGCCGCCGCCTGGAATGATCCCTACACCCACTTCTACCAAACCAATATAACTTTCGGCTGCTGCAACCACCGCGTCGGCGTGCATAGAAAACTCGCAACCACCGCCAAACACATAACCCTGGGTGGCAATCACCACCGGAATGGCCGAATAACGCAGGCGCATGGAGGTTTGTTGGAATAAATTAACCGCCATATTCAGTTCGTCCCACTCCTGTTGGTAAGCCATCATGGCAATCATCATCAAGTTGGCACCCACGGTAAAGTTTTGCGCATTGTTGCCAATCACCAAGCCTTTCCAGCCTTGTTCTTCGGCAATTTGGACCGAATCGTTCAATCCGCGCAAGATACCTTCGCCGATTGCATTCATTTTAGAATGGAATTCGAGGCACAATACACCGTCGCCGATGTCATGCAAGGTGCATTCGGCATTTTGGTACACCGGCTTTTGGTCGCGGTAGTTATCCAAGAGGATAAAGGAAGCACCGCCAGGCAATGCCTCATAGGTTTTGCTGGCCGGGTTGTAACACAAGCGCTGGCCATTTTCGGATTTATAAAAAGTGGTATGTCCTGCGGCGAGCATGTCTTTTACCCAGGCAGGTATTTGTTCTCCACGTGCTTCAGCGGCACCAACACCTTCTGCCACGCCCACCATATCCCAATATTCAAAGGGACCTTTTTCCCAGGCAAAGCCCGCGCGCAAGGCATCATCAATGGCGTAAAGGGTGTCCGAAATTTCAGGAATGCGGTTGCTAGCATAAGCGAACAAGCCCAGGAAAGAGCGTTGCAACAATTCGGCGCCCTTGTCGTCGGCTTTAAAAATAGCCTTCATACGGCGGGGCAATTCCTCAATTTGCTTCAAGGTATCAAGAATCGGCAATTTCTGTTTTTCACCTACCGCGTATTCGAGCGTATTCAGGTTTAAAGCCAAAACGACCGGGCGACCTTTAGCATCTTTTTCGGCCGTTTTTTTGTAAAAACCTTGACCGGATTTATTACCCAAAAACTTGTTATCGATCAAAAACTGCAAAAACGCCGGGATGGTAAAAGCGCCAATTTGCTCGTCATTGGGACAGTTTTCGCGCATGCCATTGATTACATGCACGGCGGTATCCATGCCCACCAGGTCACCCAGGCGGAAAGTACCCGTTTTAGGTCGGCCAATTGCAGGACCGGTCAATGCATCCACCGTATCAATACCGAGGCCCAGTTCGTGGGTGAGTTGGAATATTTTGGCCATTGCGTACACGCCCACCCGATTGGCAATAAATGCCGGGGTATCTTTGCAAAGCACCGTTTGTTTGCCTAATACCACATCACCGAAGTGCATAAAAAATGCAATTACATCAGGGTGTGTTTGGGCCGTTGGGATAATTTCCAGCAAACGCATGTAGCGCACCGGATTGAAGAAGTGCGTTCCGCAAAAATTTGCGCGGAAATCGTCGCTGCGTCCTTCGGCCATCAGGTGAATAGGGATGCCCGAAGTATTGGATGTAATGAGCGTTCCTTTGGTACGGAATTTTTCCACCCGTTCGAACAGTTGTTTTTTTATGTCAAGGCGCTCTACCACGACTTCAATGATCCAGTCTACCTCCTTGATTTTGGGCAAATCGTCTTCAAAATTGCCGATTGTAATGCGGCTGGCAAATTTATTGTCGTAAAAAGGGGCGGGTTTTGCCTTCAAGGCATTTTGCAATGCGGTAGCGGCCATGCGATTGCGGGCGGCTGGATTGCTGGCTTCCGTTTCTTTCAAATCGAATGGAAGGATATCGAGCAACAGAACTTCAAGGCCACAACCGGCCAATTGCGCTGCGATGCCGGTGCCCATGAGGCCCGAACCGAGAACGGCTACTTTGCGAATGCGTTTGTTGAGCATAGGTATTGGATCAGTAAAATGGAAAATTGGCAGTACTTGCAGAAAATAGCGGATTTTCGCTCTGCGAAGGTAGGCTGTACCGGACAATTTCTGAAAATAATTATCAATGAAACAGCCCTGCCAGATAAATTCTGACAGGGCTGTGTGGTATGCTTTTTAAAAAAGGTCAATCATTACCTTTTTTCCAATTTTTGTGTGGTAAGAATCCGTTTGCTTTTATCGATCAATTGAACCAGGTACATACCTTTGGGTAAATCAGAAACGGCATATTGCTCTCCTTTGGTGTAGGTAAACAATTTGACTTTCCGGCCAGCCATGCTGATCACACTAATTTCACCCACCAAGTCGGAATGATCTTCCACCGAAATAAATTCAGTAGCGGGATTTGGGAAAACGGATAAATCGGGTCGGGATTGATTTTGCGCACCCAGCGCCACAGAACTCAACACGAAGGCAAAAACAAGTAAGAGAAATTTCATAGGCTGATTAGAAAAAAGGCCGTTCACATATTGATTCGCGGTCGAAAAACAACAGGGTGTAGGGCAATGAAAAAAATGATGTAACAATTGGATTAGAACGTAGGAGCTAATTTAAGTAAATTCAACGGTAAGGACCAAGGAAAGTTTGGTCGCTTGACAAATAATTAACGATTCTGACACAATATTTTAAGTATCGTTAATATTGGTACAAATCTAAGCCACTTTTCTTTTCGAAAAATACGCAATTTTCGGTATTTTATTTAGCCGCCTGGTTCAGACGGAAAATTGCCCGTTTCCAAATTAAACTTTTTGATCTGCATTTCGCCTTCTGGTTCCAGCAGGTCTTCATATTCCATGGTAACCAGTTGGGCTGCTTTTACAATCTGGGTAATGCTCACGGTGCGTACTTTTTCAGCACGGTTCATTACGAAGTCGTGATGGGGGTCGCCCACACTGCCATGATGGTGTAAATCAAGTATGCCCCCTGCTGATATTGGGTGCACCGCCAACCAATCCTGAAATACTTTTTCCCGCACCTGCTGCATTTCTGGCGGGTAAAGGGTAGCGGAACACCAGAAATGACTGGACTGTGGGTCTAATTTGTTTAAAAAACGTTGGTTCCCGTCCCAGCGCAACTCAATGGCCGTGTTTGTTTGAAAAAACAGGAAGGTAAAAGGCTCAATCCCTTGAAAGTCGTAGTTTTCAAAAAAAGCATACGGATCGTCCCACGTAAAAAAATCAAGCAGGACCAGTCCGCGGCTACGTCGGTAAGGTGGTTGGTGCTGATGTTTGAGAAAGGCTCCATTGAGCAAACAAGCCGTTTTACCCGCTTGGGAGGTGACAATCCAGGTCCCCCCCGCTTTTGTATCCTTCGGAAAAAAGAGGTGATCCCCTAAAATCGTTTCTTCTGAAATGACTTTAGGGGATCGAGTGGGCGCTTCATCCCGATTATGGGTAAGGATAAAGCCCTGATTATAAGGCAAATATGTTACAGTACACATTATTTCATTCGACGGTACATGGCATACTTAGCCAAGCCAGCCCGTTGAAAAAAGTGGCAAATTGAAACCCGTAAAACGCCCATACCATATTTCATGCTTCTGCTGAAATTGATGCTGGAGGCTTCTTCGAAATATTTGGTAGGACAAGTCACTTCCCCAATATCAAAACCGGCATAAATGATTTGCGAGAGCATTTCATTGTCGAATACAAAATCATCGTTGTTCTGATTGAAATCGATGGTTTCGAGCACATTTCGGCTAAAAGCGCGGTATCCGGTATGGTATTCGGAGAGTTTATAATTGACCAACAGGTTTTGGCTGAAGGTGAGAAAGCGGTTAAAGATGTACTTATACATCGGCATACCGCCCCGTAAAGCGCCCATACCCAGGATGCGGGAGCCCAGCACCACCGGGTACAAATCTTCACCGATGATATTCACCATCGATGGAATGAGCTTGGGCGTGTACTGGTAGTCGGGGTGCAACATGATGACAATATCGCCCCCAAGGTCGAGCGCCTTGTTGTACAGGGTTTTTTGATTGCCTCCGTACCCTTTATTTTTTTCATGTACCAACACGTGTCGAATACCCAATTGTCGGCCCAGCTCCGCCGTATTATCGGTGCTGTGGTCATCGCAAAGAATCACCTCATCCACAATATCAAAAGGGATTTCGCTGTAGGTTTTGGCTAAGGTTTTGGCGGCGTTGTAGGCCGGAAGCACCACAACGACTTTTTTATCTTTATACATGGCAAAAAAATAACAGGTCAGAAAAGGCAAATTACACCCTTGGTTGGGGTGTTTATGCTTCAGTTTCGGGTGTCTCGGAGGTCGTTTCCGTTTCGGGTGCAGCAACTTCCTTATTGGTTTCAGCGTCCGCCGTAGCTTCGGTTTCAGCCAATTCGGCTTCTTTTTTCACTTCTTCAAAAATGCCTTTGTCGATCATAAAATTGAACCACTTGATGCACTTTTTGATGTCATTAATGTGTACCCGTTCCTGGTCGTGTTCGGGCAGGATTGCGGTAAAGTAAGCCCGAAATTGCGCGCTGTTGGAATCCGAGGCAACGGGTGGATTGGTTTCCAGTTGATCGAGCATTTTCTGAAAAACATCCGTCAGCGTAACCGTTCCTTCTTCGGTATCGGTATAAATGGCAATCGTAGCCAAGGGGGTTACTTGTTGTTGGCGCACCGGCACAAATCGGGTGCGGCCTTCCTGGCGGTCTTCAATCACCAATCCATTAGAACGGGTGGAAACCAACTTATGAACGCCTGGAACACCGGCGATCACCAAAAATTTATCTAAATTCATGTAAACTGTGGTTAAAGTGGGGTTGCTGCAATGCAAGCCACTTTGCGTTGTTGTAATTCGGGTTATCCAGGTAATCGCGGAACTGCGCTTACACCGTCATGATTTCTTTTTCCTTGGTGGCGATCACTTTTTCAATTTGCTCCACAAATTTGTTCACCAGATCCTGCACTTCGGTTTCTTTGCGTTTGCCCATATCTTCAGCCAAACCGTCTTTTACCGCTTTTTTAATCGCATCCAGGGTTTTGTGGCGGGCATTACGCACGCCTACTTTACCGTCTTCACCGGCTGCTTTGGCTTTTTTAGCCAATTCTTTGCGGCGTTCTTCGGTGAGGGGTGGTACCGAGAGGCGAATGATTTCTCCGTCATTGGCAGGGGTCATACCCAGGTTGGAATTGATGATAGAGCGTTCAATAGGCCCCAACATGTTGCGTTCCCAAGGCTGGATGATGATGGTACGGGCATCCGAAACTTGCAGGTTTGCGACCTGGCTGATCGGAACCGGATTTCCATAATACTCCACTTGAATATCCGAAATCAGTGCAGTAGAGGCTTTTCCGGTACGGAGTTTTGCCAATTCGTGATCCAGGTGTTCGAGTGCTTTTTCCATTGCGGCCTTCGCTTCGGCCATTGCTTTATTTACGTCTTCCATGATGCAGATGATAATTTGTTTGGGCTGAAAAGACTTCCCGGGCGTAGTTGTTTTATTTGCGGCCGCAAGTTTTCAAAAATTAGCGTTAAAAAACAACGTATTTTGCAGATGAATCACACAATTTGTCAGAAAAGCGTGCTCTGGCAAAAAGTAGCATTGTTAAGTTTTCCATTTTTTGGAAAAAGCGCTTGAAAAAATCTACTTGTGTGTACCTTCGGCACTACTTATGCCTGAATTACAGGAAATAAAACGGACCTTATCGCGCATCGAGAAATTGGAGCGCGAAGTTAACCTGAAGCAGTTGCAAATCAACAGCTTGCTGGCGATCACGCAAGCTATTAATGAAAATGTTTCTTCTGACGGGTTATTCAACATGTACAATTCTTTTCTCCGCTGGGAGATTGGGATCCGTAAAATGGCGCTCTTTTTCAAAGAAACAGGCAAATGGGAATGCATGACCTGGCTGGGCATACCAGATACCTTGCTGGATTGCGATTTAGAACTGGAACTTTCCAAGTTTAGAACCACCAAAGGCCTGGAAAACTCGGAGCATCCCTTAATCCGCGAGTTTGACCTGGTGATTCCTGTTTTGCACAAAGATGAGCCCATTGCCTATACGTTTATTGGTGGTTTTGCGGAAGACGATGATGTATATAATAAGGTGCAGTTTGTTACCACCATTACCAATGTGATTGCGGTGGCCATTGAAAACAAACGCCTGTTCAAGCAACAGTTGCGTCAGGAGGTGCTCAACCGCGAGGTAGAGGTGGCCGCAGAAATACAACGTACGTTGGTGCCTGCGCGTTTACCTTCCGGTAAAAATTACCAGTTATCGAGCATTTACAAGCCCCATTTTGCCGTAGGCGGCGATTATTACGATGTGGTGGAGTTCCCGGACGGTCAGATCGTGTTTTGCATTGCGGATATTACGGGCAAAGGGGTCCCTGCGGCTTTGTTGATGGCCAATTTTCAGGCAAATTTCCATGCATTGGTGGCCCGGCGACCTTCTATGGAAGACATGGTGCATGAATTGAATGCGGCTGTTTGGCGGGTAACGCAAGGCGATAAGTTTATCACCCTGTTTTTAGCCAAATACGATATTGCCACCCGCACCTTGCAATATGTAAATGCCGGACATGCCCAACCGCTCCTGTTGATGAATGGCGAAATTACCCTGCTCAAAAGCGGCTGTACTTCGTTGGGCTGGTTGCCCGAATTGCCTTTTCTGGAAATCGGCGGGTTGTGCCTGACTGGAGAAGCCCTGATTTTCATGTACACCGATGGCCTGACCGACGTGCGCAATGAAGCGGGTGAGGATTTTGGTGAAGACAAATTGACTGCTTTTTTGCAACAGCATTCGGACTTGAATGCCAAAGACATGAACACCCGGTTACTGGCGCACGTGGAAACCTTCCGCGAACGCGCGCCTTTCCCCGATGATATTACTGTATTAACCTGTAAAGTTTTTTAGCGATGACGACCCAACCCTTCCAACTCCTTGTAAATGGCCAATATTCCATAGAAGCGATGCCTGAAGATGCACATCAAATTGATGTTGTGCAAGAACAGGAGCATGTAATGCATGTATTAAAGGGCGGACATGCATACCGCGCTGAATTTGTATCGGCAAATGATGCGACGAAAACCTACACGTTTAAAATTGCCGGTAATAACTACGAGGTTAAAATTGAAGACCATTACGACCGCCTGGTGAAGCATTTAGGTCTTACTGCCCATAGCCATGTTAAAATGAATACCGTAAAGGCTCCAATGCCTGGTATGGTGCTTGGTATTATGGTTACGGAAGGTCAGGACGTACAAAAAGGCGACCCGCTCCTGATCCTGGAAGCCATGAAAATGGAAAATGTGCTCAAAGCAGTTGGGGAAGGCCGCGTAAAAGCCATTAAAGTACAAAAAGGCACAGCAGTCGACAAAAATCAACTGCTGATTGAAATGGAATAGCCGCGTTTATTCGCTGCCTTTGATTACAATGTTATCGATTAACCGCACGGTGCCTGCAAACGCAGCAGTGCAAGCTACCACAAATGCTGCATCCTGCCAGTTTTCTACCGCTTGCAGTGTAATACCATCGACCAGTTCGAAATATTCGGGTTGCAGACCGGAAGCCGCCAGTTTTTGCATGGCGCGTGCCTCAATTTTATGGGCACTTTCTTCCTGAAATGCGGTTTTTGCCTCCCGCAAAACCTGATAGATCACCGGCGAAACTCGGCGCATTTCGGGGCTAAGTCGCGTATTTCTGCTCGACATGGCCAATCCGTCGGGCTCCCGCACGGTTGTACACATCACCAGTCGGATGGGCGAATCCAATTGCCGCAACATATCCCGTACAATGCTCAATTGCTGAAAATCCTTTTGCCCCATGAGCAACTGGTCTGGTTCCACGATGTCTAACAGGCGTTTGACGACCGTGGCCATGCCCTTGAAGTGGCCTGGACGAAATACGCCTTCCATCACCTTATCTAAGGGGCCAAAATCAAGTTGTACCGTCAAGTCTATGCCGGGTGGATAAATTTCATCGACCGGCGGCATCAGCAGGGCATCACAACCCGCGGAGATGAGTGCCGCAACATCCTGCTCGGGCGTACGCGGGTACACCTCCAGGTCCTTCCGATCGTTGAACTGGGTTGGATTTACAAAAATGCTAACTACCGCAATATCACAAGCGGATTTAGCTTTCTGCACCAAGTCCAGATGCCCTGCATGCAAGGCGCCCATGGTGGGCACAAATCCGATTGATTTCTTTTCCGCACGCGCAGCATGTAAAAAAGCCTGCAAATCGGCCACTTTTTGAAAAATAAACATAAATAACAGGTTTCAAGCGCGCAAAGGTAAAAGGAGTGGTGGTACATCGCTTACCTTTGGCAAAAGAATCCTGCCACCTATGCAACAATTGAAAACAGCTGTCCGCTCAACGACCGAAACCCCTGCTTTTTCATCCTTATTTGCCTGGAAATTGAGTTTCTGGTTGGTTTTTGGCGTGAGCACTTTGTTTTTTTGGCCCCTTTGTCTTGATTTGTACCTCGCTCCCCGCTTTTTTTCATTGGCTTTTAGTCTGCTCGTCGCCGGATTCCTGTTGCGCAAATCCTTGTATGCCCAGGCCGACTGGCGGGTGCATGGTTTTGATTTTTGGATGTTGGGCTGGTATGTGTTCAACACAGCGAGTATATTTTGGGCATATAGCTGGTCGGAAGCGGTGTTTTACAGTCAAAAAACAGGATTGCTTTTATTGGTGTATTGGTTGGTAAGACAGGGATTTGAAATTCAGGAAGGCGTAGTCCGGAAAACATTGCGTCAGTTGGTCACGGTGCTGGCCAGTGTGGCATCGGTCATTGTACTGGTACAAATTGGCTGGGCGTTTTCGGAGCGGGGCTTGGACAATGACACCTTATATGAATATGCCAACGGTGTTTTTGGCAATAAAAGTTTGACGACCGACTTTTTGTGTTTGATGTTGTTTTTGCATTTTTTGCTTTGGCGGGATTTAAGGCTAAAATTTGTAGGACCAACATTGGCGTGTACCCTGATCTTGCTCATCCTGGTGTTGCAAACCCGGACGGTATATTTGGCCTTGGCTGCGGGCATTTTGTTTTATGGCGTGGCACGGGCATTTACAGATCCTGCCTTTCGACCTGTATTTTTGAAGCGAATTTTGCCGATAGGCTTGCTTTTTGGGGCTATTTTAGTCGTTTTTTTACAATGGAAGGGGGGCGGTTCCATGGTAGAGCGTTTGAATCCTGCCAATTACCTTGAAAGTGCATCGGCCAATGAGCGGCGTTTTGTGTGGTATAAAACCAATGTACTCAATGCCGATCATTTTTGGTGGGGCGTAGGCGATGGCAGTTGGAAGTTGTGGTTTCCTTCCAATAACATAGAGGGTGGTTATCGATTGCAGGAGCAAAATGTGGTGTTTACCCGGGCGCACAACGATTATCTGGAAGTACGGGCTGAGTTGGGGATATTAGGAGCGTTTTGGTTTTGTGCCTTATTTGGTTTGGCGTTTTTGAGTGGGATCATGGCTTTGCGCATGGAGCAGGCACAAACACAGCGCAACGAAATATTATGGCTTTTGTCGGGTTTATTGGCCTATTGCGTGATACAATATTTTGATTTTCCGCGTGAAAGGCCCGAATTGCAAGCCCTATTGGGTTTGATGCTCGGCTGGCTGGCTTGGCGCACGAAAGGGTTTTGGCAAAAAGGGCCAGGTATGGTGGTCGGAACGGGACGCAAAATAGGGGGATATGCTGCTGCGGTGGTGTTGGTTTTTTGTTTGACCATTGGCTGGTATCGGATACAAGGCGAAATGCACAATGTGTCCATGTTGAAAGCGCAGGTAGCAAAAAACTATGCAAAAGTGGCCAAGGAAGCAGCATTAGCGGCCAATGTTTTTTACGAATACGACGATGTCGCCTTGCCGATGCCGTACCACCAGGGTTTGGCGCTGGCACACCTCGACCGGATCGAGGAAGCCGAAGCTGCATTTGAAATGGCCTACTGGATGAACCCCTGGAGTTTTGCGGTGACCAACAATTATGCGACCGTCCTGGCACAAGTGGGTAAATTGGACGAAGCCATTCTGTTGTTTGAAAAAACAGTGGCTACTAATCCAAAATCAGATGAAGGTAAATCAAACCTTGCCTATTTGTACATGAAAAAAGGCGATGTAGAGCAAGCGATGGCATGGTATCATAAAATTGACACCATTGTAAAGCCACAAACAGAACAGGATCGGCTAAAAAACGAACAGACGAAAAGAGACCAAGTAGAATTGTTGAAAATTTTGCAAGATCTCCAGAAATAAAAGCACTTTGTTCCAACCTTAGCTACCTTCGCACTGTTTAAATTCAATTCTTTCAGTTTTATTTGAAAACAGGTAAAGCGGTCTTTTTTTCGCTTTACACACCTGGCTGACACCCATGAATAGTACGTCTGCCCCTCTTAACAGGACACTGGATACCATTAAACAGCCCATTACGGCTGAACTGGATATTTTCGAGGATCGTTTTCGCGATGCCATGCGCAGCAAAACGCCCTTGCTTGATAAAATCACCTGGTATATTGTTCAACGCAAAGGCAAACAAGTGCGGCCCATGTTGGTGCTCTTAAGTGCCCGCCTGTTTGCGCCCATCAATGAGGCCTCCTACACGGCCGCGTCCATGATTGAACTGTTGCACACGGCCACTTTGGTCCACGACGATGTGGTGGATGACTCCAACGAACGCCGTGGATTTTTCTCGATCAATGCTTTATGGAAAAACAAAATCGCCGTGCTTGTGGGCGATTTTTTGCTTTCTCAGGGTTTGTTGTTGAGTGTAAAAAGCCAGCAATTTCGCATTTTGGAAATGGTGAGTCGGGCCGTGACTGAAATGGCCGAAGGCGAATTGCTGCAAATTGAAAAAGCGCGGCGGCTTGACATTAAAGAACCCATTTACCATGAAATTATTCGTCAAAAAACGGCATCCCTGATTGCAGCGGCCTGTTGTGCGGGCGCGGTAACAACGGCTACCGACGAAGAAACGATCCAGCGCATGTGGTTGTTTGGCGAAAAAACCGGCATGGCCTTTCAAATTCGCGATGATTTGTTCGATTTTGGCACCGATGATGTGGGTAAACCCCTAGGTATTGATATCAAGGAGAAAAAAATGACGCTCCCGCTCATTTATGCCCTTTCCAATGCCGACCGCAGTACCCGCCGTTTTATCCTGAATATTGTAAAAAATGAAAGTGATAAGACAGATAAAGTACGGGAGGTGATCGATATTGTTCGGCAAAGCGGCGGCATTGAATATGCGCAGGAAGCCATGTACCGCTACCGCCAGGAAGCGTTCGATTTGTTGATGCAGGCGCCCGATACGCCTGCGCGCCAGTCTTTGTATGATTTGCTCGTTTTTGTCACAGAGCGGAAGAAGTAGCCCGCATTTCGAACAAATTTAATTTCAGGTCGTTTTTTATGTATCCTCTTTACAATGTGTACAAAGGGGACTAAAAAACGCCTATGTTCGATCTGTTACGCACCAATATGAATCTATTCGTACCGCTTACGGATGCGGAATTTGCCGAGTTAACTTCTAAAATGCGGGTCAAAACCTTTCAGAAGCATGCGTTTTTTCTGATGGAAGGCGATGTTTGTCGCAACGCTATTTTTATCAATTCGGGATGTCTACGGTATTTTTTCACGGTTGACGGGGAGGAAAAAACAGGTCAGTTTTTCTTTGAAGGCACCTGGTACACCGATTTAGAAAGTTTTTTGTCGGAAGAGCCCTCCGAACAAAATATACAGGCGCTTGAAACGACAGAATGCCTGATTATCAGCAAAAAAGATTTACATCAATTATACCAGCAACACCATAAGTTTGAGCGCTTCGGTCGGCTTCTTGTAGAGCATGGATTCTTAGGCTTGCGCAAAAAAAACAAAATACTCACCAATTTGAGTCCCGAGGAACGCTACCTTGATTTGATCAAAAACCGCCCAAAAGTGATCGAACGGGTGCCTCAAATCCATATTGCCTCCTATTTGGGTATCCAACCCGAAAGTTTGAGCAGGATTCGAAAGCGCCTTTTTGAACAGCGCAAGCGAACTTAACTCAAGTCAATTCGCAGGTTTTTCTTCACCCATACTTTTGTATTGTCAATTTGATTTACCAACTAAACAATACAATCATGACAATCAAAAGTATGTTCCTTTTGGCCTTATTGGCCCTCGCATGCACTGCAAACGCGCAAGAAAAACAAGTCCCTGTGTATGGCGAATTTGGTTTAGGCTTTGGACAAACCCTATTTATGGGCGATACCAAGGCTCAACTTCAGCAAGCCTTGGGAGGTTCCTTTAATCCTGGCATTACGGGCAACTTGGCCATGGCGTTTTATTATGCCCCGGCCAAATGGAAGGGCCTGGGTTTGGGCTCGCGCATCAAAGGCTCTATTGCCACCAGTGTGGAAGGCGACTTTGGCGACAGTTACTTCTTCAATTATTATAATCTTTCCGCATCCGCCAAGTATTATGCGAGCAAGAAATTCAACCGCGGTTTGTACGGGCGTGGCAGCATTGGTTTTGGCCAACTGACCTCCAAACGGGCCAACGAAACCACGGATGAATATGTACACCAATTCGCAGTAGGTAGTACGTTTACGGCCAGCCTGGGTTATTCACTCCCCTTGAAACATTCAGCGATCAGCCTGGAAGCCGAGTTTGAAACTTCCTCCCGCAACGGCACCGTCAATGGCGTGGGCGAACAATCGATTCGCAGCGGACAAGTAGGGCTGAACCTGATCTATTCCTTTTAAAAACACGAAGCACATGCGCAGCATTCTAATCCTGGAACCCATCGGCAAAATGGGTTCCAGTTTGCTACACTACTTGCTGGAACAGGAACATTGGGTGACGGCATTGGTTAAAAAGCCGTCTTTGGTGCCGATTCAGCATCCTAAATTGGAGGTATTGCAAGGGGAGCAGGTCGCCTACCGTGCATTGATTCGCGCCATGGAGGGTCAGGAGTTGGTGATCGTTTGTTTTCAAAAAACCAACGCCGATTTTGGCCACCAACAAAATGTGCTGGATGCGATGGCCATCAATCATATCCGGGTATTGATCGTGCTGAAACCCGTAAAATCGGGGCACATGGAGTGGTCAAACGTTGAAATCGTGCAATGGAACAATCCCAAGATCGCGGTATACCTGTACGCCTATCCAGTTGTTTTAGAAGATTTTAACCCCGAATTTTTCACAAAATTCCAGGCTATTTTTAATTCCATGGGCACCCACCTGGATTCCAGTTGACGAGGCTGATTGTTATCCTGCAGCCTGCCAATTTAAGGCGGCTACCACAAACATGCCCGCTGTTTCTGTCCGCAAGCGCGCAGCACCTAATGAAATCGCCAAAAAGCCATTCCCCAGCGCCAAGGCCACTTCTTCCGGACTAAAATCTCCTTCCGGGCCGATCAAAACGAGGGTATCCACGCCCGGTTGGGCCAGGCTTTTTAAATGTGGAACAGGCTCCGAGGCACACCAGGCAATATAGCGTTGTGGGTAATTGCCCGCATCGGTGATCACTTTGGCAAAGGGCGTTAACGGATTTAAAACCGGCAAATACGCACGAAGCGACTGTTTCATGGCCGAGACCAGAATTTTTTCCAAGCGGTCGGGCCGAATGGTTTCGCGTTCCGACCGTTTGCACAACAAAGGTGTGATCGTATCAATGCCCATTTCGGTGGCTTTTTCCAAAAACCACTCCAACCGATCGATGTTTTTCGTAGGCGCAATGGCCACGTGCAGGCGCGCGCGACGTTCGGCAGGCACGGGTGTGGTTTCCAAAATACGGGCCAGCACCTGTTTTTTGCCGATTTCACTGATTTCTGCGGTATAAAAATGGCCTTTACCGTCGGTCAGTTGCAGCCGATCGCCTGTTTTATGCCGCAACACGGTTTGCAGGTGCCGACTTTCCTCTTCGTCCAATTTGGCAAAACCGTTGATGATTTCTGGTGTGTAAAACATGATTTCGTTTAAGGCTCAAAAAATCCAACACTCGCACCCACCCAATCTTTGCCTTTGTTGTAGCGCACGCCTACCATTTCGCCTTTGCTCATGCGAATCAGGTTATTGACCAAGCGCGGTTGTTCCCAGTTTTTATTCCACAACAACATCATGCGGATTTCGCATTTGGAAGGTTCTTCCGGATTGGGGGTTTCGATGCCCGCCACGTATTCTACTTTGCGCTGGAGGATAAAATTGCTCGGATCGTCCACTTTTTCCACATCTTCCCGGGTCACATTGATCATCACGCCTTGACCGGAAAATGAAAACAAGGGCTTGAGTACCCAATTTTCAAGGTCGGTCGGGATGGTTTTCAGGTCGCTTACAAAATGCGTTTCGGGCACAAAAGCCGATTGCATAAAAGGCAGGGTATGTTTGCTGATGCGGAAAAACCAGTTGGGATGTCCTACCCATTCGGCATTAACCTCGGTGGTCATGTCCCAGGCGCGGGGCAGATCGTTGCGTTTTTCCAGTTCATCAAAAATGATGCGGTTGTAAATGCGCTCAATGGCGATTTTGCGGTTTTGCTCGTCCAAATAATACAAATCGCGGCCTTCGCGGAGTACTTTGCTCAGGCACAACACTTTTATGCCCAAATATTGGGCCGTTCCCCAGAAGTCGATGCGGGTATTTTGTTTTTCCGGTTCAATTTCGAGCAGCACCACATTTTCGGGTTTTGAATTGCCCACAATTACCTCGCGCATCAATGCGATGTAGGATTCCGGCGTCAGTCCGCCAAACAAATGGTGCATTTCGGCCGGAATGTCGAAATGCTTGCGGTACGATTCGGCCAGCATGTGCTGAAAGAAATACAACGACGGAAAGCCTTGCATTTCAATGAGTTGCGGGGTTAAGCCACCGTTTTTATCTTTACAAATTCCGAAATCGAGTTGCAGGAACATCGTATGTTCATCTTCGCCGGGCACCCTTAAATGCGTCGGCAACGCGGCCTCGCTTTTTTGCTTAAAATCGGGCTGGGTGAGCACCGCACAAATATCCGAAACCCCTTGCAGCAGTTGCTGTTTGAGGTTTTGAGGTACAAAAACGGGTGTTTCGCTTACTCGAAAAGTAACCGCCTCTCCAAAGGCCGCATCGACCGTTTGCATAAAGGCATGGTATTTGGCTTCAGTAAAAGCAGCGTTGTATTGTTGGCGAATCGCGTGCAGCATAAGGCAGTGATTTTCTTCAGGTGAAGCAGCAGTTTTACGCTGCAATGGCGAAGATTCAATTTTTTCAAAAAACCTTGGTCTAAATCCCAAAAATAATTCGAGAAAAACGTTTTTAAACAGAAACAACGCAACAAATTAACAGAATTGGCCCTAAGATCCCCCACGCATCTGTATATTTGGCGGTTAAAATGAAATGCCATGTCCGACCATAAGTCGCAAATTATCCTGGAAAATGTACCGAAACACATTGCCATTATTATGGACGGCAACGGCCGTTGGGCAAAACAAAAAGGCATTCCGCGGTTGTTGGGGCATCGGAGTGGGGTAAAAAGTGTGCGCGAAGTTACCGAAGCCGCGGCCGAGATCGGGGTGCAATACCTGACGCTCTACGCTTTCAGCACTGAAAACTGGAACCGCCCGCCTGCCGAAGTGACCGCCTTAATGACCTTGCTGGTAGAAACGATCAAAGGGGAAATCCGCGATCTGAACAAAAACAAAGTGCGCCTGCAAGCCATTGGCGATATTGAGGCATTGCCTGCGGCTACCTACAAAACCCTGATGGAGGGCATTGAGCAAACCAAAAATAACGACCGCATCACCCTCGTGCTGGCGCTCAACTACTCGGCCAAATGGGAAATTCTGCGCGCTACCCGCATTATTGCCGAACAAGCCCAAAAAGGACTGTTGAAAGCCGAAGATATCAAGGAATCGACCTTTGAAGCGGCACTCAGCACCAATGGCATTCCTGATCCGGAATTGCTCATTCGGACCAGCGGCGAAACCCGCATTTCCAATTTCTTGTTGTGGCAAATTGCTTATACCGAGTTGTATTTCACCCCGGTTTTTTGGCCCGACTTTGGTCGTAAGGAGTTGTTTGAGGCCATTTTAAGTTACCAGCGCCGCGAACGGCGTTTTGGCATGACCAGCGAACAAATCAAGTAAGGATCATTCGGTTTTGGCCGGATGTTGCACTTGTTCCCATTTCAACCCAATGATGGCTTCGAGCGATAAGCGCGCAATTTGCACTTCGGTATCGGCTTTCAGGCGCGATTCCTGGGCGGCGTAATAAGCGCTGGTCGCGTTGGTGTAGTCTTCCAGCGTTTTTTCATCCGTTTTGTACAATTGCTGAATCAGTACGTAATTGGTATAAATTTCCTGCTCGGCGAGTGCGCGTTTTTCCAAAATGGCTTTGGCGAGTTTGTACTGTGCATAGCGCGCGAGGGTTTCTTCCCGCAGTTGCAGTTTGCGCTGGTTTATTTTGTGATCGGCAATTTGCACCTCCTTTTTCCCAATTTTATTCTTGTTTTTTTGGCTCATCACGTTGTACAAATTGAGGCTCAAGCCAAAATTGTAGCGCGGAAAAAAGACATTGCTCGAGGAATCGGGTGACCGCAAATTGGATTCATTGAGGTTGAAAGTCGCTTGCACATCGCGCATCCATTCTTTGCGGGCGTTTTTGGCGGTGGCTTCGGCGACCAATTTCTCATCGAGCACAATGGCCGATTCGGGGTTGTTTTGCCAGGCAAGTTGCACCAAGTATTCCGAAAAATCGCGTGCCTTTGCCTCCAAAGGCTGCACAATATTGTCAAAATCAGTTTGTTGCGCATGTACGAGACTGGCGCTAAGGCAGAGCAGCAGGGCCGCTGTTGGATAAAGTTTGTTGCGTTGCACGGTTTTTGTTTTTTTGTTAAGGCACTTTTGGTACTGGGATATCCTAATTTTTGATTTCCTGAAATGCCGGATCGAAATTTTTCAAGGTGACCAGCACGGCTAGGAAAATATTGTAAATCACATTCATCGGCAACTGCAAAATGGCCTCCTGGGCATAACAAGCCACGGCGAGCATAAAACACCAGGTGGTAATACCGGCATAAATCGCTTTGATGAGCGGATCGCGACAACGGATAAAGTAGTACAAACCCGTGCGCAACACGAAATAATGCATCAAAGTGTATAAAATCAGCCCAATCCAGCCCAATTCCACGGCCATGCGCACAAAACTGGAGTCGTGGGGAAAATTAGACAATTCGCTGTTGGGATTAAACCGCTTGCCCCAAACCCCGCAACTGCCCAAGCCGCCGCCGAAAGGATGCGTTTGGATGTAAGGCTGAATTTTTTTCTGGTTTTCGAGGCGCAGGTTCATCGAATCATCTTTACTCGGCCGAAATGCCGATTGAATCCGATAAATCACCCCGCTCGAGGAGGATTTCAGGATAAATGCCGTACCAAGCAGGGCAAATACAAACCCGACGATCACGACGCGTTTGCTCAGGGTTAGTCCACCGTAAAACACCGCGCCCGCCGGAATGAGCACGTACGCCGTGCGGGTACCCGTATACGCCATGGCCCAAACCGAGCACAACAAGAGAAAACCCAATACGCCTTTTTGCCACATTTGGGTAGGTCCCGCAATCAGGGCCACACAAAACATGGAAAAACAAGCCATTAAAATACCAAAGGTGGTAGGGTCGTAACAAAAAGACGGAATACGCATCATGCCCCACTGAAAATACAATTGGTACCGCTCTTTGTCGGCCATCATCCAGTTGGTTTCAGTGGCCGAAAAGCCCAAAAATTGCTGTTTTAACCCGTATAATGCCCCAATTCCGCAAATCAGGATGACCAATTTGAGCAAGCCCATGATCCCGGCGCGGTGGTTGCGCAAGGCGTATGCCCCAATAAAAAATACCGCTTGCTGAATGGCCACGCTGCGCACGGTAAACAACCAGGCCATGCGCGATTCTGCATACGGATTGAGCACCTGCAACACATTATAATAAAGCCACGCCAAAATCATAAAACTCAAAGGATAGCGGGCAAAACTCCAGTCGCGCTCCTTGATTTGTCGCAATAGAATACCCACCGCACTCACTAAAATGAGCAAATCCAGCAAGGTCCCGATGGGTGCACTGGTGTATTTGGCCCCAAAAACCACCAAAACGGCCACCAATAGCAAGGTTCCCAACGCAAACGTGAGGTTGAACAAACACACCACCACCACCGGAAAGCCAATGAGCACCAAAAAAAGCACAAAACTTACCTTGAATTCGAGTACCGAAAGCATATAAGATACCGGCAGGGTGGCGAGCAACAACAGGAAAATCCCCATGGGCGTGTTTACCCCTTCGGCCCAGGACTGCTGATCGAACCAGCTGCGCAAGCGCGCGCCGGGAGTGTTTCCCTTCGAAAAAAGATCGCCGTGGTTGGGTGTCGCTGCCATATTATTTGGGTTGATGCAGGGTTAAAAAACGAGTATTTTTAAAAAAATAGCCGTCAGTACCAGGATAATAAAGGCTTTCATGCCCCCTTCGATGAGGCGTTGGTAGCCGGTCAGTTCAATTTTTGGTTCTTTCATGCTGCTGCTTGTTTTGAGCGGTTGCCCCGTACACGGTCTATTTCCTGCCACAATTGTTGGATGCGGGCTGCCCAGCTGTTGGTTTCGGCCAAGGCACTGCGGTTTTGTACCATTTCGGGGTCGTTTTCTTGCAGCGCCCGTTCAATTTGCCCGATAAACGCGGTATGATCTTGTGCCAAATAAATATACTCGGCAAACCCCTGGATATCGTCCGAAAAGGCCGTGCTCACCACCGCTTTGCCTGCTGCAAGATACTCATTGATTTTGAGCGGATAAATACTGGCCGTGAGGGTATTGCACAAAAACGGAATCAGCACACAATCCATGTGTTGCAGATAGGCGGGCAAACTTTCGAGCGGACGGCTGCCCGCCCACACGACATTGGGCAATTGATCGAGTCCAATATGGGCGGGTTCGCGGCTGTTGATTGGGCCAATTAGCAATAAAGTATGCTCGGGATATGCCAGGGCAATTTTTTTCAACAAAGGATAATCAATCCGTAGGGCGTCTAAGTTTCCCACGAACCCGATCACTTTTCCCGTTCTCCCTTCCAGTTCGGCCGGACGTCGGAAGCGTCCCTGAAGCACCGTTTTAAACAGATCGACCGCTGCGGCATTGAAATACAGCACAATACGATCAGAATAGGGCTGTTTCAGTTTTTTCAGGTTGCTGGAGGTCACAAAGGTCAAATCGGCCTGACGGATCGCCGCAATTTCCAGGTCGGTGCCGTGTTTATCGGTATAAGGATCCTGGGTAATATCGTCGATGCAATGGTAAATTTGAAGGGCAGCACCCATACTTTCGGGCAACATACTGGCATAAAACGGATTGTAACAATTGATGTACACATATTCCTGCCAGGCGTGGTCGCGCAGGGCCTTTCGAATGGCGCGCAGCACAATGCGGTTGTTCCAGGCTTGAAAAAACCGGTACAGCGCTCCCGCAGGCAACCAGTTGATGGGCAAAGTGGGTGGCGGTGTAACGGCTACAAAATTGTTGGGTATTTGCGGCAAGGTTTCATATTGTACCCGGCCCAAGAGCAATCCAGGCAGGCGTTTCCGCAGCACCGGATCGCGTTTTAACAAGTCTTTCCAGGAATACGGATGATTTACGTACAACACCCGATTGGTTCGCGCAATTTCCTTAGCCATCGAAAGCGAGATCGATGAATAAGGGTTATCAGTGCGAAACAAAGAAAAAAACAGGGTATCGTAAGTCATGAATCAGCCCGGGCTTTGAATTTTAGTTTAAAAATGGCGGTTAAACGGGTACATCAAATTTTTCCATCCTGTGGAACTCCAGCGGGCCGAAGTTTGTGCAGCAACATTTCGTAGCCCGTTTTATACACCCAGGGCACCAGTCCAAATGCGCGCCACCAGCGGATGCCGTAATGCCGGTTTAAAAAAAACTGCATCCACACAAAACTGATGCTATAGCCCGTGAGGGTGGCATAAGCCGCACCAAACAGACCAAAATTGCGAATCAATACATAACTCAGGCCCAGGTTGAGCACCGCCGTGGCCGTGGTAAAGGCAAAATTGGTAGCAGGACGGCCGGTAGCATCCAAAATGGTTCCGCACTGTACCGCAAATGGCATAAACAATCCAAAAAAGGCGGTAAAACGCAAAATATTGGCACTTTCCAGGTATTTAGGCCCCGCAAACAACAGCATAATTGGCTCTGCAAACAACAACACCGTGATCAAAAAAGGCAAAATAATGGCCAAAATTGCGCCCACGCTGCGTTCGTACAGCACCTGAATGCCTGCTACGCCCTGTTCTTCCAGGTGGGCGGCGCTTTGCGGAAACACCACCGAAGCGATGCTAAACGATGGCGCTTCAATGAGTTGGGTAATTTTACCAGCAGCATCATACACAGCAAAAGCGGCAGGCCCGATGAGTTGGCCCAAGGCAAGCTTGTCGATGCTTTTGTAAAACATGGCGCTCAAATTGGTCCCCAGCACATATTTACCATACGCCAACATGACGCGCACCCAGGTCCAATTCAGCCGCTTCGAAAATTGCAAATAAGGCCGTGCATATAAAGCGGTGTAAAACAATCCCACCAGTGCTCCCAGCAACATAGCGATGGCAAGGTGTTGTAAAAGCATCGGGAAGCCCATCATTTTACAAAAAACAACCCAGGCAAACAAAAAACCGCGAAAACAGATGGTGCTCCAAAAAATACCTCGAAACTCAAAATTGGCCTGTTGCACAAAATTGCAATGGTAAAGCAGGGCCATCACAAAATTGGTCAGGAAATATACTGGCAGCACATACAATACCTGGGGCGATTGAAAATTAGCCGCAATCCAGGACATGCTGGCCCACAACAAGACATTGGAAATCAGGGAAAAACACAGGCTCAGGAACAAAGCCGCACTGGAAATAGCCGATACAGCCGCATTATCCTGGCGGTGGGTATTTAAAAAACGGATAAAACCATTCTGAATCAAGCCATTACGCCCCATTTCGAGGGTATAAGTGATGATCAGAAACAGGCCCCAGGCAGCAAAGTCTTCTTTCGACAGACCGCGCAGCAACAGCACCGTTGTACCCAGCGAAAATACCAGTCCTGCGCCTTTTTCAAGCAAAGTCAGCAAGCCGGCGCGAAACCATTCCGAACGGCGCTCCATGCGTGTTTGTTTATGCGATGTTTTGTGCGTCCATTTGTGTGAGGACCGAGCCGCCATAGCGTTCGCCGAGTCCCCGCAAAAACGCAATTGTTGCGGCATCCTGTTGTTTAATGGCCATACGCGCATTGAATACGCCGATTACCCGATCCACGTAAGGCAATAATTCCTGGGCGTCCGAATTTTGATTGAGCGCCGCAGCCTCCAACAGAATAAAATCGTAATGTCCTTTGAGTGCGGTTAAAAACTGTACAAATGCTTCATGCTCCAGCAATTCGGAAGGCGAACTGTGCATGCCGGTATTGCCAATTACATCCACAAAATGGTCTTCCGGGTCCATTTGCCCTTTTTCCTTTTGTTGAAACACCTCTGCCAACCCATATTCTCGAATCAACTGGTTGAGTAGGGCGCTGTTGGGACTGGCCTGTGCGGAATATGCTTCCGGCAAGGGCATTTTAAAATTTGTGTCGAGCATCAACACTTTCTTATTGTTGGCAGCCAGGCTATAGGCCAGCGCGTGCATGATAAACGTTTTGCCTTCTTTGTTTTTAGGGCTGGTAATCAGGAACACCCGCTGGTTCGATTGCAACACCTGGGTTCGGATTTTGCGCACATTATCCCGGAAACTACTGAAAGCAGGCGCGGTAATTTTACCGGCAAAAACCTGGTTAAAATCGAGGCCTTTTACCGGAATGGTGCACACGGTACCCAAAAAAGCCAAGTCCGCAGTGTGTTTTTTAAAAGAATCGATCGATTGAATGGTGTTGTCCAAATAGGCGAACAAAAACAACAAAATGCAGGTAAGCGTACCCGAAACAATGGCCGCAAAAGCACTGATCATGGTTTGACGCGTGGGCTCGGGATGCTCGGGCAATTGCGCATTTTCTACAATCGACAGCGGATTAACGGCATTTTCGAGGTTCATTTTTGCCTTGATAAATTCGGCGTCGGCTTCTTCAAATTCTTTCCGTGCCCGTTCTTCATCCGATTCTAATTTGGAGGAAATTTCATCGCTGGCGGCCATCGAACTCAGTTTGTTTTTGAGCGACCAGATTTCCTGGCTCAGTCGGCTCGAACTTTCGGAAGCTTCGATCCGATCCATATCAATCGACACCTTTTCTTTATACAGGTCCTCCCTGGTTTTTTTCGAATCTTCCGGGCGTTGTTTGCCCAGCACTTTCGCCGAGCTTTGCACGGTTCTTTCCAGATCTGATTTGGCTTCTGCCAATTCGGTTTCTACATCTTCATCTTTCCCGCCCGTTTCGATGCTGCGTTTGGTGAGTTCGCGCACCCGTTGAAACTGTTCGTCGGTGCTGTTTTTTTCCAAAACCCGGCCCTGGGTAACGTCGACATCGCGTTTTTTGCCGTCATTCATGTATTTATCCAGTTTTTCTACCGATTCGGCCGCCGAACGTTTACGGGCAGAAGCACGTTGCTGGTCAATTTCCAGTTTGGCAATTTGTGCGATCAACTCTTCACTCTGTTTACCCAACGCAGGCAGTCCTTTTTGTTTCAGGTACATAAACCGGAGGTCAGTAATAGAATCTACCACCTGTTTTTTATCTTCCGACAGGCGCGAAAAAGCCTCCACCGATTTGCGTTTTTCCCGCACCGAAAGGTTGTGGTAATAGCGCATAAAGCGGGTGGAATAAGTATTGGCCATAAACCGCGACAAAGCCGGGTTTTCGGTGGTCAATTCAATGGATAAATAATCGGTAGTGCCTTTGCGTTTAATGGCGAGGCAAGCGCTCAAGGCATCGTGGTCGTACCCATATGCACGCGACACGCGGTCGAGTAAAAAATCAAGATCCGGGCTAAAAGAAGGGTCGGTAAGACTGTCGAGGTTGATTTTGCTGATTTCCTGGCGCAACGCCACCGATTTAGCGGTAAAATCCTCGGGCGTAAGTCCAACCAATGCCGGATTTCCTTGGCGAAAAGCCTTTTCTGGTCCGCTAGGACTGGCAGAAAGATCGTGTTTCAGCATTTCCAGCCCCAGGATTTTGAGGGTAGAACGAGACTGGGTAAATTCAATCAGGTTAGAAAAAGCGTTATCTACCTGGTATTGTTGCACAAATGCATCGGAGTTATCAGAATTGATCCCTTTATAGTTCACAATACCGGTTGCCATGATGACAGTGGCCTTGTATTGTTTCGGTTTTCGGCCAATAAACAGGTAGGTCGCGGCAGCCGTTGCCAGCATTACGGAAAGAATCAGCCATTTGCGGCGCGCAAGAATGCGTATCAGGTAAGCAATATCCATAACAGAATTGTCGTATGCAGTGAGGGGGTGTAGGATTAAACAAAGCAATTACGTCCGTTTGAGTAACAAACGGCGGGTAATTTATTAAGAAAGTGTGGAAGTATTGCTTCCGGTTGCCCGGAGTAGTGCAGACGGTTTTTGGAAACAGCCTGGAAAAGCAATAGATGGATTAAAAGTAAAAAACAGGCACACACGAAGTAAAAATCTACGACAAAGATAATACCAATCTGCGAGTTGGCTTGTTTTGGGTGGGTATTTTTGCAGAACCCTTGCCGCTTTACATGGCGTAAAAACGGAGCAAAACCTTCAATGAGGCTTAATTTGGGCCTATTTGTAGAAAAACACCTTTTCACATGCACAAAGGCCCCGAACTTTCGTTTTCTTTATTGCTTGCGCCCAACTGAAATCCACTTATATTTGTTCATTAAAATTCATACCCTGTGATGTTGAATTTGAAGCGCGTGCTGCGCACATTTGACTTTGAAAAATTTATAACGGACATGAAATTGAAATCGTCCCTCGTGCTGTTCTCGTTTATTGGAATAGCGGGTATCGCTTTTTTAGTGAACCGTACACACCCGGTTAATACCGACCCCAATCCACAAAAAGAGGCAGCCCTCATGCAGGCGTTGTTGCAGGGATTGGCCAACCTGCATTTTCAACCGAAAGCCATCGACGATCAGTTTTCGAAAGAGGTGTACAATCTCTATTTGAAAGACATCGACAATGGCAAACGTTTTTATAACAAGGCGGATATCGATCAGCTCAAAGGTTTCGAAACCAAGCTCGACGATCAGGCCAATGCCGGCACCTTCGAGTTTTTCAACCGCTCGGTGGAGTTGATGGAAAAGGCTTTGGTTAAAACACAGGGCTGGTACCGCGAACTGCTCGCCAAGCCAATGGATTACAGCAAAAATGAAATGCTGGAATCGGACCCTAAAAAGTTAGAATGGGCCAAAGACGATGCGGAATTGCGCAGCCGTTGGGAAAAATGGATGAAATACGAGGTGTTGAGCCGGGTAACCGACGAGCAAACCAAGCAAGACAAAGCGGATTTCAAAGGCGAAAAGAAAACCTTTGAACAATTGGAAACCGAACAGCGCGCAAAAGTGCTCGATACCTATGATAAATGGTATAAGCGTATGCAAAAGGCCACCCGCGCCGACCGCATGGAATTGTACCTCAATTCGATCACCAATGTATTTGACCCGCATACGGGCTATTTTTCGCCAAAAGACAAGGAGAATTTTGATATTCAAATGTCGGGCAAACTCGAAGGCATCGGTGCGCGCCTGCAAAGCGACGGGGAAAAAACCAGCGTAACCGAAATTGTTACAGGCGGACCAGCCTGGAAACAAGGTGCCCTGGAAGTAAAAGACGTGATTGTAAAAGTTGCACAAGGCGAAGGCGAGGCACTTGATGTGATGGGTTGGGAAATTGACGATGTGGTATCTAAAATTCGTGGCCCAAAAGGCACGGTGGTAACCCTGACTGTTCAAAAAACGGATGGCACCGAAAAAACCATCAAAATCACCCGCGATGTGGTGCTGATGGAAGAAGGTTTTGCCAAGTCCCTCCTGTTGAAAGGCAGCGAAACCGAGCAGGATAAAATCGGCTATATTTATTTGCCGAAGTTTTATGCCGATTTCACACCGCAGGGCGCTACCTCTTGCGCAGCGGATGTGGCAAAAGAAATTGAAAAACTGAAAAGCGAAAAAGTAAAAGGTATCATCCTCGATTTGCGTGGCAACGGAGGTGGTTCTTTGCGCGATGTGGTTCAGATGTCGGGTTTGTTTATCGAAGAAGGCCCGATCGTACAAGTGAAAAACCGCTCTAAGACGCCCGATATTATGCGCGACAACGACAGCCGCGTACAATGGGGCGGTCCTTTGGTGGTGATGGTGAATGGTTTTAGTGCTTCGGCTTCCGAAATTTTGGCCGCTGCCATGCAGGATTACCACCGCGCCGTGATTGTAGGTTCTACCAGCACGTATGGCAAAGGCACGGTACAACGCTTTTTAGATTTGGACAATGCCACCCGCGACGAATCGGTGAAGCCACTGGGCGACATGAAACTGACCATCCAGAAATTTTACCGTATTACGGGCAAAACCACCCAATTGGATGGCGTTACCCCGGATATTGTGTTGCCTGATTTTTACAATTTTGTAGAGCTGGGTGAAAAAGAAAACGATTATCCGCTGGAGTCAACGACCATTCCTGCAGTGCCTTATAATCAAAATGCGTATCAGATTGCCGATTTGGGCAAATTGAAATCGGCCAGCGCTGCCCGGGTAGAAGGCAATGAAACCTTTAAAAAGGTAAATGAAAACGCCATGCGTCTGCGTAAGCAAAAAGACCAGACGGTTTATCCCCTGGAGGGCAACAAATACCGCATGTGGAATAAAAAACAGGATGAGGAAGCCGATCGGTATGACAACCTGTTCAAGCCGATTGATGGTTTTGTGCTGGAAAACTTGAGCGCCGATTTGCCTCAAATTCAGGCCGACACTTCCCGCGCTGCCCGCAATGAAGGCTGGATGAAAGATAAAAAGAAAGATATTCAACTGCACGAAACCTTTAAGATCATGCAGGACATGATTCGAATGGATGCCGTGGCTGGAAAGCAGTAGGCAATATTAATGATGGGGAGCCCCTTGCGCTTTTTCGAAAGCACAAGGGGCTTTTTTATGCATCCTTATCCATCAAACGCAATCCTTCCCGACGGGTTAAGGGTGCCAACGGTGTTGCAGCAATAAATGCCCGAACCGCCTCTGGATTGGTGCGGGAATATTGTCGCAAGGCCCAACCGGCCCCTTTTTGAATAAAAAACTCCTTGGAGTTAGCCAGACGCCGGATATATTCGAAAAGCAGTGCCGCATCTGTGTCTTTCTTATAGGAAAGTTGAAAGATTATACTCACCCGTTGGAGCCAAAGGTTGCCCGAGTTCATCCAGCGTTCGGTGACGGGTTTAATTTGTTCGGGGAACCGTTTGAAGTGAATGCCTACCAATTTGGCGATCCAATCGACCGTATCCCACCAGGAGCGGGTGCAAATCAGGGTTTCGAGCAGTTGTATGGCCTGTGCGTCGTGTTTTTTAATCGTTTTTTCAACACATTGCAAGGCAAAATAGTGCATTTCACGGTGATCATCTTCAAAACACAAGTGCGTGAGGGCAGGAAGGTCGGCAGGCGCGGGCAAGCCATTTTCCTCAAATATTTGTTTGGAAATGGCCACCCAATGCGGCGCTTTCAGGCCAAAGAATTCAAATTGATGGCGCATATAAGCCATTTGTCCTTGCGCAATCGAAGGGTCGCCCGCCGCCCGAAAACGCGCTGCAACCAAAGTATAATAGGATTGAGGATCCAGCATGCCCCTGTTTTTTGTGTCGAAAGGTACAAAGAGGCCTCCAAAACCTTGTATCCATCGAAAGGAAAGCCGCGCTTAAAACTAAATTGCTCGAAAAGCCGTTCCTTTGCAGTCCAATCCAACTTACGTGAACACATCTTTTTGATATGATGAAACAAGTCCTTTTTCCTTTGGCAGCCATTTGTCTGCTGTTTGGCGCCTGTGCCGTGAAGCCCAAAGCAAATTTTACCATGCCGGTCAAAAAAGTAACCGCGCCCGCCCTGGTAAATTTCACCAATACTTCCCTGAAAGCAGAAAGCTATGAATGGGACTTTGGCGACGGCGGTACCTCCAAAGAAGTGAGCCCTAGCCACAAATACAAACATTCCGGCAATTTTACCGTCGTACTTAAAGCCACTAAAGGCAACAAAACTGTACTTTCCAAACAAATGATCCAGGTAACTGCACCCGAGCGCTGTCTCGTAGAAATTGAAACCACCATGGGCACCATGCTTGCCGAACTGTATTCGGCAACCCCCAAGCACCGCGACAATTTTGTCAAACTTGCCGATGAAGGCTATTATGATGAGTTGTTGTTTCACCGGGTTATTTCCGGGTTTATGATTCAGGGCGGCGATCCGAACTCTCGGGGCGCAAAACCCGGCCAATCCCTCGGCTTCGGCGGCCCCAGCCACTTGGTTCCAGCCGAATTTGTCGATTCACTGGTACACCTGAAAGGCGCTATTTGTGCAGCCCGCACCAGCAATCCAGAAAAAAAATCGAGCGGTTCGCAATTTTACATTGTACAAGGCGCACCCGTTGCGGCTGAAATGCTCACCCAGATTGAAAACAGCCGCGGTTTTCACTACACCCCCGAACAACGTGCCGATTACACGACCATCGGTGGCACCCCGCAGCTCGACCGTGAATACACCGTGTTTGGCCGCGTAATTGAGGGTTTGGACGTTATAGACAAGATTGCGGCGACCCAAACAGGCGCTGGCGACCGTCCAACAACCGATGTGAAAATGAAAATTCGGGTCATCAAGTAATTTCAAATCCAAGGAGCGCCGGGCTCCGAACAACATGCATTTATTGGTAAATTGCATTTCAATACGCACAAATTGGTACGATAAGGTGGCTTGGCCCTTTATCGTACTCTTGTTCGTGTGCCCGGCGCTGCTTTTGGCCCAAAACCCCGGGACTGCCGCCCAGGATACCACCCAAAAATTGAAAATCGAAACGGCCCAACAAGTAGAGGGATTTTCAAGAAACGGGCACGAATCGCGCAAACTGAGCGGCAATGTGCGGCTGCGCCAAGAAAACACCCTGGTGTATTGTGATACGGCCATCATTGACGATTATACGAACAATGCAGTGTTGCGCGGCAATGTAGTATTGGAGCAAAGTGATTCTGTAAAAGTATTTGCCGATTCGGCAGTGTACCTCGCTGCGATTAAAACCAGCGATCTATTTGGCAATGTGGTGTTGGTCAATGGCGTGCAGGAGTTGTTTACCGACAAACTGCGCTACGATATGGCCAATAAAATAGCCACTTACCACCAAGGCACTACCATGAGCAATGGAAAAAGCCAGCTGGTAAGTCGACATGGGTATTATTTTGTCCAAAAGAAAGAGATTTACTTCAAGGGCAATGTGTTGGTGACCGATCCGGAGTTTACGATGCGTACCGATACCATGCAGTTTAATACAGAAACCCAGACCGTTGGTTTTCTTGCGCCTACCTTGATCAGCCAGCGCAAAGGGAAAATATACACGGAAGGCGGTTTTTATGACATTGAAAACCAGTTTGCGGAGTTTGATAAAAACCCGCAATACGAAAAAGACGGTCAAAAAGGCAAAGCGAAAAAAATGCGGTATAGCGGCAGCACCAAAGAATATACCTTGGAGGGCGACGCCTATATTGACGATCGGGATAAAGGGCAAAAAGTGCAGGCCGATGTGGTGCGTTTTAATTCGGAGACCGACGCCACGGTACTCAAGGGCAATGCACATTTTCAGGACAGCACCCGCGATATTACGGGCGCGGAGATTCGGTACAACAGCAAAGTCAAAGATTTTCAGTTGCTGGGTCGGGGTCGATTGGTGGATCCACCGAATATTATTGAGGCCGACTCGCTCAACTTTAATGACGAATTGGGCAGTGGCTTGGCCCTTGGCAGCGTTATTTTTCAGGATACGGTGAATAATTACACCATTCTGTCATACCGGATGGATTATAACAAAAAGACGGAATACCTCAATGCTTTTGGCGGATTTGGGGCAGATGGTGCGGCGGGCAGGCCGATGATGAAAAACCTGTTGGAAGGTGACACCTTATTTATGAGTGCGGACACCCTTATTTCGTACAAACCAGACAGCGCATCGACGAATCGGTTGTTGATTGCCCATCGGGATGTGCGTATTTTTAAAAGTGACCTGCAGGCGGTGTGTGATTCACTATCGTTTAGTTCGGCCGATTCTACGTTTTGGTTTTTCAAATTGGATAGTATTCAGCAGCCCTTGCTTTGGAGTGATACGACGCAATTTTCGGGTGACACGATCCGATTGTTGTTGAAAAACAATAAAATAGATCGTATGTGGCTTACAAAAAATGCCTTTGTGATCAATTCAGAAGAGGGTATTTTATTCAATCAAATAAAAGGGCGTAACATTACAACGAAGTTTCGGGACAATGAGGCCAAAGAAATGTTTGTAGAAGGCAATGCACAGGCTGTGTACTATGCTTTGGATGATAAAGGAGCCTATGTAGGACTCAATGAGACTGCTTGCTCGGAAATGCGGATGTTTTTTGATAAAAAAAAGATAGAACTCATCAAGTTTTATGCAGAACCAGCGGGTACGTTTACCCCGATGAGCAAGGCTGGTAAAGAAAACAAGCCCCTGGATGGTTTTTTATGGGAGCAAAAACGTAGGCCCCGAAATATGAGCGATTTATTAAAGCAAAAAAGTGCAATACGTTAAAAATGAATAATTTATAAAGAAAAAACTCTTTTTAAAAGTATTGAAATGTCCACGTACGCTTTTTTTATATTCGGCATTTCACTAAATTCTCCTATTATTCTATTACAAAATCGGCATTTTTCTTACTTTGCAGCCCACTGACGACCGGTTGCTTCTTTATTCCATTCATTTCCTGTTTTATACAATGCGTTGCAAAACGCCGTGATAGGCGCATTTGTAAGGCATAAATATTTGCAACACATGCGGCTACTTTCTACCTTTTTTGCATTTTTCTGCTTTGCACATCTTTCCTGGGCCCAATGTCCGCCCGTCGGCTTTCCTGAAGCGGGCAATACTTGTGCCACCGCACCCATTTTATGTGCCAACCTGGATGGTTATTGTAATACGATTAACAATAACAATATGGTGCAAAACTTTCCAGGTTGCCCAGGCTTTCAACTGAACAATGACGAATGGTTTGCCTTCTATGCAGGCTCTACGACCATTACGATGATTGTTACGCCAAGCAACTGCACCAGCAATGGCAACAACCAGGGCTTGCAGGCAGGGATTTACAGGCAGTGCACCAGTAATCCGGTAGACTTACAATGTTCCTGCACCACCAACCCTTTTACCTTGACGGCCAATAATTTTATTGTTGGACAAATTTACTGGATGGTAATTGACGGTTGTGGCGGCGATGTGTGTGATTATTCGATTGATGTAACGGTGGGTTCTACGGTGGGTCAGCCGCCCGCCGATCCGGGCCCAATCACCGGACCAGCCAATGTTTGCGAAGGAAGTACCACGAGCTACACGATTACGCCGCCTGTTGGGGCATCCATGTATAACTGGACCCTCACTCCGCCTATTGGCACCCTGACCCCCAATAATAATACGGTTAATATAGCCTGGGGCAACAATACCACTTCTGCTGAGTTGTGTGTAAGCACTTCAAATGCATGTTACAACAATCCAACTCAATCTTGTTATACCATTGATGTGGTGCCCAGGCCAACGGCTACGCTTTCGGGCTCCGGGATTATCTGTGCGGGGGGCTCCGGAAATATTCCCTTAACCGTGAATTTTACAGGAGAAGGTCCCTGGACATTTATTTATCGAATCAATGGTGTAAATCAGCCTGCTGTCACCACCAGTTCCAATCCCTATACGATCACGGCCACCACCCCGGGCACCTACACCCTTTTGAGTGTTACCGGTGGCGCTGCAACTTGCACGGGTACTGTTTCGGGCACCGCCGTGGTATCACAAACCAACATCACGGCAACCACCGTGGTAACCCAGGCCATTTGTGGCCAAAGCAATGGCGCCATCAATTTAACCGCCAGCAACGGCACCGCACCCTATACTTTTAGCTGGTCGAGCGGACAAACAACGGAAGACCTGAGTGCCATTCCTGCAGGCACCTACACGGTGACAGTTACGGATAACAATGGCTGTACCAATACGGCCCAGGCTACGGTCAATGACAACCCGGTCACCCTCAACTTAACCGCAGTGGTAACCGCCAATACAACGTGTACCAACGGAAATGGGGCGATAAATTTGTCGGTTACCCCCGCCAATACCTACCAATACAACTGGTCAAATGGCGCTACAACAGAAGATTTGGCGGATTTGACACCCGGCACTTACATCGTAACGGTAACCTTTGGCGTAAACTGTACGAATACTGCAAGTTACACCATCAACGACAATCCCAATCAGCCCAATATTACGGCCACCACCACCCAATCTACCTGCGATCAAACCAATGGAAGCATCAACGCATCGGTCAGTGGCGGCGTGCCCCCTTATGCCTATTTATGGTCGAATGGCGAGACAACGGAGGACTTAAGTAATTTACTAGCAGGAACATACACCCTGACCGTAACCGGCGCGAACGGCTGTACCAGAACTGCTGAATTGACGGTTACGAATAACAACCCACCCCTTAACGTGACCGCTGTCGTGGTAAACAACACCACTTGCCTGGGCGGCAATGGCAGCATTAATGTATCGGTGGCGCCTGCTAATACCTACACCTATCTTTGGTCGAATGCCGAGACAACACAAGATTTGAGTAACCTTCCACCAGGCACATACACGGTTACGGTTACCCAGGTGGGAAGCTGTACCCAAACGGCAGAATTTACCATCAATGATAACCCCGTTGTGCCTACCATCGTACCAGTGGTTGTGAATTCTACCTGCGATTTAGCCAATGGAAGCATCAATTTGTCGGTGAGTGGCGGCGTGGCACCTTATACGTACTTATGGACGGGTGGTGAAACGACCAGTAGTTTGACCAATTTGTTGGCCAACAGCTACCAGGTGACCGTGACCGGTGCGAATGGCTGTACTCAAACAGCGGATATTACCGTGAACAACAACAATCCACAGATCAATATTACCGCCACCGTTACGGCCAATACCATTTGTGTGCCTGGCAGCGGCAATGGCAGTATCAATGTATCAGTGAGCCCGATCAACCCGGCTTATACGTATATCTGGTCGAACGGATTGACCACACAAGACCTGAGCAACCTCGCGCCGGGGACTTATTCCATCACCGTGAGTGCGGGCGGCACCTGTACCAATACGGCCGAATTTGAGGTGCCGGACAATCCGAATTTGCCCACGATTACCGGCAATTTTATAGAATCGACTTGTGATTTGGCCAATGGCAGCATCAATATCAGTGTAAATGGAGCCACCACGCCTTACACGTATCTTTGGTCGAATGGCATCACGACCCAAGACGTGACCGGTTTGGCGGCTGGCGCATACACCGTTACCGTTACCGGGGCGAATGGCTGTACCAGTACTTCAGAATACAGTATTACGAACAACAATCCCCCCATTTCCATAACCGCAGTAGTAAGTTCTAATACAACTTGCAATGCGAATGCGAATGGTGCGATTAATGTATCGGTAGTTCCTGCAGGCACGTACACGTACCTGTGGTCGAATGGATTGACCACCCAGGATTTAACGGGTTTGGCCGCTGGCTCCTACCAGGTAACCGTTACCGGCGCAGGTTCTTGCTCGGAAACGGCTTCTTTTGATGTGTCAGACAATCCGAATGTGCCCAATTTGAATTTTAACGGTACCAATGCGCGCTGCGGACTTAACAATGGCGCTGTTAATTTATCGGTGAGTGGCGGTGTCACACCTTATACTTATTTATGGACGAATAATGCGATTACGCAAGATCTGAGCAATGTGCCAAGTGCTTATTACGAAGTGACCGTAACCGGTGCAAATGGCTGTACCAGTGTCGGGGATATCTTTGTAGATGATGAGGCGATTCCAGTTAGTATAAATGGTATTGTGACCGATAAAACATCCTGTCTGACAGACAATGGCAGAATTGTGCTTCAATTATCGCCCTTTAATGTTACGGTAAGTTGGGCAAGCGGCAGTACCGCAACCACCCTGAACAACCTGGCCCCGGGCGATTATAGTGTGACCGTGAGCGCCGGAGGGACTTGCACCGAAACGGCTAATTTTACCATTATTGACGCTACCGAAATCCCAACCCTTACGACCGATGTAACCGCAGCCCGTTGTGGCTTGCCCAATGGTGGAATTGATCTGGAAGTGAGTGGCAGCGTGGCTCCATATACCTATAAATGGTCGAACAACGCCAATACACAAGATTTGACCAACAAATTGGCGGGTACCTTTACGGTTACTGTTACTTCTGCGACCGGATGCAGCGCAACTACCGAAGTTACCATACCGATCAATGATTTGTCTATTGTAGTCTTTGGCGGCATCAGCGATAACACGTCCTGCGGTCAACCGAATGGCTCCATTTTTATTACGGCCGATCCCACCGAGAACTACCAATACAAATGGTCGAACAATGCCATGGTGGCCGATTTATATAATTTGGCACCTGGCATGTACACCGTGACGGTGAGTTTTGGCGTAAGTTGTTCCAGTACCGCCACGTTCGAAATTTTAAATGCCGCAACAGCACCCAATTTGTCGGCTTCCGCAACAGCGGCCACCTGTAATTTGAACAACGGCAGTGCCCTGGCCAGTGCCAGCGGCGGCGAAGCGCCTTACACCTATAATTGGTCGAACAGCACTACCACCGCACAGGCCAATAACTTGATACCAGGTGTATATACCGTTACAGTAACAGGTGCCAATGATTGTACCGCAACCGCAACCACGGTGGTATCCAACAACAATATTGCCCTGAACATCAGTGGTATTGCAAGCGAAAACACCTCCTGTATCAATGGAAATGGCGCCCTGAACATCAGTGTTGTGCCAGCAGGCGCGTACACCTATGCCTGGTCGAACGCGGCCAATACCGCCAATATCAATAACCTCGCACAAGGCGCTTATACGGTAACCGTAACGGCTGGTGTTAGTTGTTCCGCCACTGCGAGTTTTAATGTTAATGACAATACACCCAACCCAAGCATTGTGCCCAATATTACGGCCGCCATTTGCAGCCAAAGTAACGGCGCAATTGATTTGACGGTCAGCAATGCCAGTGGGCCTTACACTTACCTTTGGTCGAATAGTGCTACGACTGAAGACTTAACAGGGGTGCCACCGGGCAACTATGCGGTAACCGTGACTGCTTCCAATGGTTGCAAAGCCGATACCTTCCTGAATGTGGCCAACAACAGCACCAGTTTTAGTTTATCCGGCATCACAACGGCGTTGACCAATTGTGCAACACCCAACGGGGCCATTAATTTCACCGTTACACCGCCCGGCGCTTATTTAATTGCCTGGTCGAACACTGCTACTACAGAAGATATTAGTCAGTTGGCAGCAGGGGTTTATACTGTTTCCGTAACGGAAGTAGGCAGTTGCGTTGCTTCGGCAACCTTTGTGGTAGATGATCAACGCATTTACCCAAGCAGCACCCAAACGATAGCTTCTGAAATCTGCGGACTTCAAAATGGCAGCCTCCAATTGACGACCCTGGGCGGCACCACACCTTATCAGTTTAACTGGTCTTCCGGTCAAACCACCGAAGACTTGAATGCCGTTGCAGCCAATACCTATACCGTAACCATCACCGACGCCAATTTCTGTACGGCCACGGCCACCGGCACGATTCCAGGCAATACGGTGGGTTTTGCCATTACAGGCACGCCCCAAGCCAATACTTCTTGCGTGAGTTCCAACGGCGGCATCGACTTAACGATTAGTCCGGCAGATCCCGGATTTGGCTTGTCTTACACCTATGCCTGGTCTAACACCCCGCTTACCCAAGATCTGAATGCGGTGGCAGGCGGCACTTATGTGGTGACCGTGAGCGCGGGCGGCACTTGTACCAATGTGGCAAGTTTCAACATTCCAGACGACTCCAATCCGCCACAATTGGCGGCGGGCATTACACCTGCTTTTTGCGGACAAAATAGCGGTGGGATCGATTTGAATACCAGCGGAAGTCAGGCGCCTTATACCTATACCTGGTCGAATAGTGGCCAGATAGAAGATTTAAGTGGTGTTGTTTCAGGCGATTACACGGTTACCGTAGTTGGAGCCGACGGATGCAAAACCGTAGATCAATTTACGATACCAGAAAACACGCTTTTACCTAGTATCGCCGGGGCAGCAACCCCGCTTACTTCTTGTATCAGCAACAATGGCGCGATCGATATTAATGTAAGTCCGGTGGGCCTTTATACCTATAAATGGTCGAACGGCGCTACCCAGCAAAACCTCACAAACCTGCCCACCGGCGTGTACACGGTAACGGTAAATGGTGGAGGAGCTTGTATTTCAACAGCCACTTTTACCGTAGATAATGCCACGCAAACCGTAGATTTAACCAGCACGATCACGAATATTCTTTGTTTTGGCAATACAACCGGCGCCATCGATGTGTCGATAAATGGCGGAACCGGACCATACGTTTATGTGTGGCAACCAGCGGTACCGGGCAACTTGCAAGATTTAAATAACCTGAGCCCAGGCACCTACCGATTAACCACAACCGACGCCAATGGATGTTCTGCCAATGCGGTGTATGTCGTTTCACAACCTAATGCTGCTTTGCAAATTAATTGCGTTGCGAGCAATACGGTTTCTTTCCCGGGCGGATCAGATGGATCGGGTAGTTTGAGTATTTCGGGCGGTACTGCGCCTTATACGGTGACCCCTTCCGTGGGCAATCCGCAAACCGGCGTACCGGCGGGCGTATTGAATTTCAACAACTTGCCGGTTGGTGCTTATGCGCTAAATGTAACCGATGCCAATGGTTGCAGTGCCGATTGTGGCTTCCAAATAAAACTGATTGATTGTGAAACGGCGGTAGGCACCATGTCTACAAACCTGATTTCAACTTGTGGCGATGGCTGTATTACAGCGGTTTATAACCCAACAGGACAATTCCTGGATGCCAACGATGTGCTCCAGTTTGTGTTGCATACCGGCGTGGGCGATACCATTGTACAAGAACTTGCGCGCAACAGTCAGCCCGTTTTTTGCTTTAATCCGGCAACCATGCAATATGGCACCATTTATTATGTGTCGGCAGTGGTGGGTGATAAAGACGCTGCAGGCAATGTGCAAATTGCACACTGGTGTACCGAAATTTCCGTGGGCACTCCGATTCAGTTCATAGAACAACCCGTGGCCGTTACCGGTCCAGTGGGCGTGCTCAATTGCGAAGTACGGGCTGTTTCCATGCAATGTAATACCACTTTGAATGGCGTCTTGTACAGCTGGACCACCGCAAATGGCCTGATTGTCGGACCAAGTAACCAGCCAACCGCAACGGCCGGGTTACCTGGAACATACTTCATCACCGTACAGGCCAATGGCTGTGCAGACACCGCAAAAGTGGTGATTAAAGACTTTAGCAATGCGCCCGTGGCAACGATTATTGCCAATCCGAGTAGTATCCTCAATTGTACGATTCAGGAAATCATCTTGGCTGGCACGATCGAAGGGACCCTGAACGCCAATGCTATTTGGTTGTCGGGCGGACAAGTATTTGCCAATGGCAGCATTGTTCCGATCAGTCAACCCGGCAATTATCAGTTTATCATTTTGGATACCCTTACGTTGTGCCGTGACACCGCCCTGATTCAAATTAATGAAAACCTGGCCTATCCGCCTTTGTTTATCAACCAGCCGGCGGCCCTGAGTTGTGCCCAAAAAACAGTGACCCTCAGTGGCGGTTCTTCGTTCCCGGGCATTCTTTTCCGCTGGGCACAAATCAACGGAACGGATACGACGTATATCGGAACTGGCAATAATTTGAATGTAACAAACCCTGGCACGTATTTCCTGATCGGGATCGACCCGGCAAATGCATGTACCAACGGGATCAGCACGACCGTTGTAGCCGATGTTGTTACGCCGGTGGCAGATGCGGGCTTGCCCTTTACGCTCCCTTGTTTTGGCGAAACCGGCTACCTGGATGGCAGTGCATCCATCGGTGCAGCCAACATGACGTTTGCATGGAGCACCGCGGATGGCAGTTTGGTCAATGGAATAACAAGCGCGAAGCCCGAGATCAACACGCCCGGCACCTATGTATTGGTGGTCACCAACCCTGGCAATGGCTGTACGGATACCGAAACCGTGGTGATTGATCCGGAAGCACCCGTAGCGGTACTGGACGTGAAACAACCACCTTGTTACGGCGATAAAGGAGCAATTGTGATACAAAGTGTGAGTGGCGGCAAACCACCCGTAAAATATTCGATCAATAACGGCCAAACTTTCACCACCAACAACCAGTTCCTCAACTTATTGCCCGGAAATTATACGTTGCTGATTGTGGACGCAGTGGGTTGTAGTACAACGGCACAGACCGAAATTATTGCCGCACAGCCTTTTGAAATCACCCTCGATCCGCAGGTAAAAATCAAATTGGGCGACAGTTATTTGATTAATACCCAGGTGAGTGGCCCTCCAGGCGATATCAAAACGGTGCAATGGCAGCCTTCTACCGCCCTGAGCTGTGATACCTGTTTGCAAACGGTATCCACGCCACTCAATTCGATCCGATACAAGGTGCGCGTTACCAGCAAGGCTGGTTGTTCGGATGAAGCACTGTTGCAAATTGTGGTGGATAAACGCTACGATATTTATGTGCCCAACGTGTTTTCTCCGGATGGAGATGGCAAAAACGATTTGTTTATGATTTTTGCCGATGTTAAAATGGTGAAAAACATCAAATCATTCCAGGTTTACTCGCGCTGGGGCGAACGCATCTTCGAATTTGCCAATTTCCTGCCCAACAATCCTGATATGGGGTGGAATGGCAAACACCACGGACAAGACTTGAATCCCGGCGTTTTTGCCTGGTATGCCGTGGTTGAACTGATTGATGGACAAGAAGTATTGTTGGAAGGGGACGTTACCCTGAAACGATAACGATGTATTATAAGGTTGTTGCTGCGGTCAAACTTGGCATTTGCGCCGCAGCAACAACGTTTTTTAGGGTAAAATTGCTTTTTACAGCATTTCTTTCAAAAACATACCCGTATAACTTTTCGGTTCCTTGGCTACTTTTTCGGGCGTACCTGCGCTTACGATGTTGCCGCCCCGCCATCCACCATCCGGACCAATATCTACTACATAGTCGGCTTGTTTGATTACATCGAGGTTGTGTTCGATGACGATAATGGTATTGCCTTTATCCACCAAAGCATTCAGCACGGTGAGCAATTGCCGAATGTCTTCAAAATGCAGGCCCGTGGTGGGTTCGTCCAGGATATATACAGTGCGTCCGGTATCTTTTTTGGATAATTCTTCGGCTAATTTTACGCGTTGTGCTTCGCCACCCGACAGTGTAGTAGCCTGTTGCCCCAGCGTAACATAGCCTAAACCAACATCTTGCAAGGTTTTGATGCGGCGGTAAATATTCGGAATGGGCTGGAAAAACTCAACCGCCTCGGCAATCGTCATGTCCAATACATTGGAGATACTTTTGCCTTTATACAGCACTTCCAGGGTTTCGCGGTTGTAACGGCGCCCCATACAACGATCGCAAGGCACACTTACATCGGGCAAAAAATTCATTTCAATCACCCGCATACCTGCACCTTCACATACTTCGCAACGGCCGCCTTTTACATTAAAGGAAAAACGTCCCGGCGCATACCCGCGAATTTTGGCTTCCGGGGTATCCGAAAACAACTTCCGAATATCTGAAAACACATTGGTATACGTGGCTGGATTGGAACGCGGCGTACGTCCAATCGCACTTTGATCAATTTCAATGACTTTATCGATCAAATCCAGGCCTTCAATGCGCTGATAAGGCAGCGGACGTTTCAAACTATTAAAAAAATGCTGTTGTAAAATGGGATACAGCGTTTCATTGATCAAACTGGATTTGCCCGAACCACTCACCCCGCTCACTCCGATAAAGGTACCGAGTGGCAATTCCAGGTTTACATTTTTCAGGTTGTGGCCTGTTGCACCAAACAAGCGCAACCAACCGCCATTGCCTTTCCGGCGTTTTTCCGGCACTTCAATACGCGCCCGGTCTGCCAGATAATCGCTGGTGATGGTAGAATGACGCATAAAATCCTTGGGCACGCCAAAATCAACGATCTGGCCGCCGTGTTTGCCTGCGCCCGGACCCAAATCGATCAAATAATCCGATTCGAGCATAATATCTTTATCGTGTTCCACCACCAAAACCGAATTGCCAATATCACGCAGCGACTTCAAAGCCTCAATCAGTTTGATGTTGTCGCGCTGATGCAGGCCAATACTTGGTTCGTCTAATATATAGGTGATGCCCGTCAGTTGCGAACCAATTTGGGTGGCCAAACGGATCCGCTGACTTTCACCACCCGACAACGTACGCGCGGGTCGGTTGAGTGCCAGGTAATCCAGCCCCACTTGCAACAAAAACTTGAGCCGGAACCGAATTTCCTTGAGCACATCTTTGGCAATCATGGCCTGGCGCTCACTCATATCCGATTCAATCCCATGCAGTTGTGCGCTCAGTTCCGTCAAATCGAGGTTGGCTAGTTCGGAAATGTTTTTATCTGCAATTTTAAACCACAAACTTTCTTTTTTCAAACGCGCGCCATGGCATTCCGGACAAACACCGATTACCATAAAATCTTCGGCCCACTGGCGAATTTTTTCGGAACCCGTTTCGGAATACCAGCGCTTGAGCATGTTCACAAGGCCTTCAGAAGTCAGGTTGTACGTCCATTCATCCTCGCCGTAAGTAGTCGTGATCTCCAGGGGTTCGCCGCCGCCGTACAAGATGATTTCCATCGCTTTTTCCGGAATATCCTTCACGGGCGTATCGAAACTGAACTTTTGTTTTTTAGCTAATGCCTTTAATTGCTTAAAGTTATTGTTTTCGCGCACCTCCCCCAAGGGCACCAAAGCCATTTGATTGATACTTTTGGTATCGTCGGGAATTACCCGTTTCATATCCACTTCCTGTATTTCACCCAAACCCTTGCAATGCGGGCACATGCCATAAGGACTGTTGAACGAGAAGGTATTGGGCGAAGGTTCTTCGTAGGAAAGGCCGGATTCGAGGCACATCAGGCGTTTGGAGTAAGCCACCACACCTTGAAGATCGATTGGCGTTGTTTCCGTTTCAACGGTTTTGCCTTTGCCTTTGGGCTTTGTTTTAATTACCGGTTCCGGGACAAAATCATAATCCAGCACTTGCAACATGCCATCGCCCATACGCAGGGCGGTTTTTACACTTTCGGCAATCCGTTCGATGCGGTCGTCGCCCACTTTGAGTCGATCCACTACAATTTCAATGTCGTGGATTTTATAGCGGTCGACCTGCATGCCGGGCAAAATATCCAGGATTTCCCCATCCACCCGCACTTTGGTATAGCCTTGCTTGAGCACCTGTTCGAACAATTCGCGGTAATGGCCCTTGCGCGAGCGCACGACGGGCGCGAGCAGCACGATTTTTTTATCGGCAAAACGCTCCTGAATATTGGAAATGATCTGATCTTCGGTGAATTTCACCATTTTTTGGCCTGTCACATACGAATAGGCCTCGCCTGCGCGCGCAAACAGCAAGCGCAAAAAGTCATAAACTTCGGTTACTGTCCCCACCGTGGAACGCGGATTGCGACCGGTGGTTTTTTGCTCAATGCTGATCACCGGACTCAAACCCGTGATTTGCTCCACATCCGGACGCTCCATTTCGCCGATAAACTGTCGCGCGTAACTCGACAGGGTTTCCATGAAACGCCGCTGCCCCTCGGCATAAATGGTATCGAAGGCCAGCGAACTCTTGCCCGAACCACTAATGCCTGTGATCACCACCAGCTGGTTGCGCGGAATCCGCACACTGATATTTTTCAGGTTGTGCACCCGGGCATCAATTACTTCGATATAATCGTGATCGGGAAGCGTCAACTGATCCGTATTCGATTCAGGAGCAGTCATTTGGGTAGTTTTTGCCTTTGCCATGCCGGTAAAACAAGTGAGCGACGATTTAGTTGGTGCGCTGAGCAAAGGTAATGAAAATGTTTTTTTGAAATAAATATTTTGAAATAAATTGTTTAATAATCGAATTCGTACTCGGAAAGCCAAAACGCTCCTTTAAATTTGGGCAGATATATGTACTTTTCCGCCCAAAATTTCACACGATCATGCGACTGTTTTACCCTGTCTTTATTTTACTCTTGTGGCTTTGTGCGCACACGCTTTCGGCACAAACCACCCCTGAACTGTACATGCCGCGCAACATTAAACGCGCATTTGACGCCGAAACCCGCGCCGCCGATGGCAAACCGGGTGTAAATTATTGGCAAAACCGCGCCGTTTACAACATTCAGGTAGATTTGAACCTGAAAAAACGCCTCGTAACGGGCGACGCTCAAATCAAATATTTTAACAACAGTCCCGACACGCTCAAAATTATACGCCTCAAACTGGCCCACGACCTGTGGCGCAAAAACAGCGAACGCGCGTACGACATGGCCGAAGAAGACATGGGCGAGGGCGTGCGCATCAATCAGGTAAAGGTGCAGGACAAAGTGGTGACCCCGACCCAACTCAACCGTGCCAGTACGTTCCTAACCATCAAATTGGAGGAACCGCTTCCGGGTGGAAAAAGCATTGATTTGAGTGTCAATTGGGCCTATACTGCCCCGGCCAGCAAAGACACCCCGCGCGAGTGCGTGTGCGATTCTACCAGTTGGTTTGTGGCCTATTGGTACCCGCAGGTGGCAGTATACGACGATTTGCACGGCTGGGCAGATTTTCCGTACACCGGCATGCAGGAAATGTACAACGACTTCGCCGACTATGAAGTACGCATAAAAGTTCCGGGCAATGTGATGGTTTGGGCGACCGGCACCTGGGAAAACGCCAGCGAATTGTTGATGCCGGAGTATTTGAAACGTTATGAAGAAGCACTGGAATCAAAAAGTATCGTGAAGGTGTTTGGTCCGGACGATTACAGCAATAAAAAGGCGTTTTTCCGGCCAAATTCGATTCAAACATTTGTATATAAGGCAAGCGGGGTGCCCGATTTTGCTTTTGGCCTGAGCGATCATTACCTCTGGGATGCCACTTCAGCGATCGTAGACCCTGCCACTGGACGTAAGGCGCTGGTGAGTGCGGCCTACAACCCCAAATCGAAAGATTATTATGAAGTGTGCGATATCGCCGCCAAGGGATTGAGCCTGATGTCGACCTTCATGCCCGGTTATCCTTATCCTTATCCGCGTATGACGGTGTTCAATGGCGATGATGGTATGGAATTCCCGATGATGTGCAACGATGGCAGCACCGCGCCGAACAGTCCGCTCACGCTGACCGTACACGAATCGTCGCACACTTATTTTCCGTTCATGATGGGCATCAACGAGCAATATTATGCCTGGATGGACGAAGGTTGGGCTGCATTTTTTGACGTGGTGGTGTCCGATTCACTGGCGGGCAAACCCGTTGGCCGCATGCGCAATTACTGGGATTTTGCGGGTACCGAAAATGATATGCCTCCGATGACTCCTTCTCGCCATTTGAGCAATCCGGCATACCGGGTAGCCGCTTACAATCGTCCGCAGGCAGCCTATTTTGCCTTGTATCAAATGTTGGGGTACGAGCGCTTCCACCGTTGCATGGTAACGTATATGGACCGCTGGAAAGGCAAACATCCGCAACCTTTCGATTTTTTCAATACCTGGAATGATGCTTCGGGCGAAAACCTCAACTGGTTCTGGAAACCCTGGTTTTTCGATTGGGGTTATCCCGACCTTGCCGTAACCGGTGTTCAAAACAACGGCGGCCGCAAACCCCTCATCGAAATAGAAAACAAAGGCACCATGCCGATGTCGGTGATGGGCGAAATAGAATATGCCGATGGGAGCAAAGAAAATTTTGTGCGTACCGCGGAAGTGTGGAAAACGGGCGCGAAGAAAATCAGCATCCCGGCCAAAGGCGGTAAAATGATCAAACGGGTAACCTTAGGCAATCGCCAGGTATCTGATACCGATGCAGGCAATAATGTGTGGAAAGCGCCTTAGTTCCCTTTTGAGGTGACACCTTCAAGCCGAGGTGTCACCTCAAAAGGCCTTTCAACTAGCCACTCCGCAACAAGAACTTGATATAGGGACAAAAAAAATGAGGCAGTGCCACCACAGCACTACCTCAGCCCTAACCAAATAAAACCAAATTATTCTTGATGCGTATTTTTCGATTGTGCTACAAAGGTAAAATGCTTTGTGTAAAAACTACAACAACAGACAAAAAATTTTTTATTATTTTTTTTGCCAAACATCTGTCAAGTACCAAGCCTTTGTCAAAATAGAAAAATCGCCCAAGCGCCCTGGAACACAATTAAAAAACTGCCAAACCACATTCCAAATTTTATGGAATTTTCCCCCAATTTTTAAAACATAATTTTATTTGCAACGCATCATGGAAAATTTTTGGAAGTTTTCGCCCGGACTTGTTCGAAAAGCAATCACACTTGGTGTTGTTTTGACACTAAGCAAAAGTGCGATCGCACAAAGCGCCAGCCGCAACACAGATTCCCTTTTTATTCGCAATATTTTTACCCACGCCCTCACCCAAGGGAAAAGTTACACCTGGTTGGAGCATCTGACCAAACAAATTGGGCATCGCTTGAGCGGCAGTGCCAGCGCAGCCAAGGCTGAAAACTGGACTTTTTCCGTGTTGGATTCCCTCGGACTGGATCAAACCATGAAGTTGCCTTGTATGGTACCGCATTGGGTGCGCGGCAAGGCAGAAAAGGTTAAAGTACTGTCCAAGGGTGGCGTAAAAGGCTTTGATTTGCATGCCTTGGCCCTCGGCGGATCGGTTGCGACGCCCAAAAGCGGTTTGCAGGCCGAAATCGTGCGGGTACAGCAATGGGAGGAATTGGACAAATTGGGTGAAAAAGGCATCAAAGGCAAAATCGTGTACTACAGCCGAGCCATGGACCAAAGCAAGCTCCGCACCTTTGAAGCGTACGGCGGCGCGGTCGACCAACGGGTATTTGGCGCTTCGCGTGCGGCCAAGTACGGTGCCTTGGGGGTCATTGTACGTTCAGTAGGCACCCGCATCGATGATTTTCCGCACACCGGCACCTTGCGGTATGATTCCGCGTACGCGCTTATTCCTGCTGCGGCCATCAGCACCCGCGATGCTGAAAAACTCAACACGCTGTTACAACAAGGCCATAAATTGCAGGTTTCGATGGAAATGCACTGCGAAACCTTGCCGGACGTGCCAGCCAATAGCATCATCGCCGAAATAAAAGGCAGCGAATTTCCCAATGAAGTGGTGCTTGTTGGCGGCCATTTAGACAGTTGGGACGTGGGCGAGGGCGCACACGACGACGGTGCGGGCGTGGTGCAAAGCATGGAAGTGCTGCGGATTTTGCATCAATTGGGGTACAAGCCCCGGCATACCATCCGCTGTGTATTGTTTATGAACGAAGAAAACGGCGGGCGCGGCGGCGCATCCTATTATCAATATGTCCGCGAAAAAAAGGAATTTCCCCTGGCTTCCATTGAAAGTGATGCGGGTGGGTTTACGCCCCGGGGATTTACCTTTGAAGGCGATGCCTCGGTTTTTGGGCCGTTTTACGAAAAAGTATCAAATTATCAGGCTATGTTGGAGCCGTACGGACTCAAATTCAGCAAAGGCGGCTCGGGTGCTGATATTGGTCCACTGCGTCCCTTAAAAGGCCTGTTGGTGGGTTACTCCCCCGATTCACAACGTTATTTCGACCTGCACCACACCGCAGCCGATGTGTTGGAGACGGTCAATGCCCGGGAATTGGAATTGGGTGCGGCGAGTATGGCGGCTTTGGTGTATTTGTTGGATTTGTATGGGTTGTAGGATGCGTGACGTGTTCTCCCGACGTGTCCCTCCTGGACGTGTTGCCCCCGACGTGCCCCCCCGACTGAAGTCGGGGGTTACAAGATGTTAGATGTGATGGTGTGTTGCCTTGACTGAAGTTCAGGGGGGCAAGATGTTAGATGTGATGGTGTGTTGCCTTGACTGAAGTTCAGGGGGGCAAGATGTTAGATGTGATGGTGTGTTGCCTTGACTGAAGTTCAGGGGGGAAAGATGTTAGATGTGATGGCGTGTTGCCTCGACTGAAGTTCAGGGGGGGCATGATGTTAGATCTGATGGGGGGGTAACAACAACGTGGGTGGCATCCTGTGTGAAAATATTCGGAAGTCACAAAGCGCTATATCTTTAATCAATCTATTCATGATCCCGTTGATAAAGTTAAAAATTGCAGATATCTGGAGGGTTTGTGCTTCTGGCTTATCTTTACTAGACAGATGCGACAGGTACGCATATTTGCGTGTTGTGTGCAAGCAGGGCTGGACGTTCAAACTTCGGCATTTTGCATCGCGAAACTTTGGTTCGGGCTGAACGGAATTCTGTCGAGCTTTTAGTTTTTACCTTATACTTTTTTTGCCAACCCCACCCGCCATTTCCAAGATTAAATATCCCTCCCACTCCTGCTAAAGAATAAAACTTGCCGCATCTCCCCGGCGGGCATATTTATTTTTTCAATACCCAGCTATTGGAATTTAATAAACTGTTTTTACATTTGCAGTAAACCAGAACAGAATAGTACAGTCTTTGGTTTGACACTTCTCAAATTCTTTAAACAAATTCATTGTATGAAAGCACAACGTAAATTCAGTGTCTTGCCCGACCTGTTGGCTTTTGTCCTGGCCCTGCTATGTACAGGGAGCGTCTTTGCACAGCAAAGAGTAACAGGCAAAGTGACCGGTGACGACGGTGGCGGACTTATCGGCGCGACGGTCCTTGTAAAAGGTACCAGCACCGGAGCCGTAACCGATGTGGAAGGCAATTATGCGGTTTCCGTCAAGGATGGCGCTGCCGTGCTGATTTTCTCCTACACCGGCTATGCCGCGAAGGAGGAAACGGTCGGAACCCGTTCCACCATTGATGTTCAACTTGCTGCCGGCATCGACCTCTCGCAGGTGGTGGTGGTAGGTTACGGTACCCAGCGGAAGGTAGATCTGACCGGCGCGGTAGGTTCGGTAACAAGCAAGGATTTTGAATCCAAACCGGTTACGAGCGCCGACCAGATTCTGGGTGGCCGCATTTCCGGTGTCCACATGGCCAACCGCAGCGGCAACCCGGGCGCGCCGGTGGAAGTGCGGATTCGCGGCGTCGGTTCTGCTGGTAACAATCAGCCACTGTGGGTCATCGACGGCGTGCCGATGGTGTTGTCGTCCAGCGTGACGGTAAATACCTCCTCGGCATCAGAAGGCAACCCGCTGGCGGCCATTAATCCGAATGACATTGAAAGCATCGACGTGTTGAAAGACGCTTCTGCTGCCGCCATTTACGGCGCGCGCGCCAACAACGGCGTTATCCTTGTGACCACCAAACGTGGCAAAGAAGGCAAAGCCACTTTGTCATATGACGGTTTTTACGGCATTCAATCGGTGCCGAAAAACCGCCGCCTTGAAGTGCTCAATTCGGCCGATTTCACCAAACTGCAATCAGAATTGGGCCGCGACGTGTCTGCGTTTAACCGCGGCGGCGATGTGGACTGGCAAAGTCAGGTGTTTAGAAAAGCGCCGATGAACAGCCACAACCTCAGCATCGGCGGTGGTAATTCGAATGCGACGTACAGTATCAGCGCTGGTTATTTAGGCCAGGAAGGCACCGAATTGGCGCAGGATTACAAGCGCTATTCGCTGCGCGCGGCTTCTGAAATGAAAGCCGGCAAGTTCTTAAAGTTTGGAGAATCTGTCATTTTAAGCACTTCTACGCGCCACGTCCAATCGGAAGATGGTGCCTTGGGTGCCTTCAACAGTGCCAAAAACGCGCCTTATTTCCAGCCTTATGACGCAAGCGGCGCCTATAATCCTTCCAATGACGCCAACCGCGGCGTAGGCATCCGGGCCATCAACTACAGTTGGTTGCTTGACCGCAATGCGCAGGAAACAAAAATAAACCACAAAAAAGCGTTGGTAAGCCTTTTCGGCGAGTTTGAGCCGATTCGCAACCTTAAATACCGTGCTACCCTCGGCTATGATTACAACATCATAGAAGGTTATTACTACGAAGGCGCGCTGGATTATTCCGGCGGTACAACCCCACAGCAGTCCCTGTTGGTGCAGGAACGCCCACTCGAATCCACCCTAAGCCTCGGCCACACCTTGTCGTATTCCATCAACACCGGTAAACATAATATCATGGCCTTGGTGGGTTACGAACAAACGGATTACCGCTTCGAGCGCCTGCGCGTGCAAGGCACGGGTTTGACGTATCCGGACATTTTCCTGGCCCCGATCGCAGGTACGGTTTCGGCCGGTGCCAATGCCGATCAATGGGCGATTCGCGGTATTCTTGGCCGCTTAAATTACGCTTATGCCGACAAATATTTGCTTACAGTGAATATGCGTCAGGATGAATCTTCGCGTTTTGCCAAAGAAAATCGCAAAGGGTTTTTCCCTTCATTTTCAATGGGTTGGCGTTTAGGCGAAGAAGATTTTATCAAAAAGATCGACGCGATCAGCAGCCTGAAATTGCGTTTCAGCTTGGGCGAAACGGGCAACCAGTTTACCGGTACCAACTTCGCGTATATCCCAAGCCTGGGTTCTTACATTTACTACGCATCGGGCAATGCAATCAAAGCAGCCGCTGCGCCTGAGTTTTTGGCAAACCCGAATATCCGTTGGGAAACGGCTACCCAAACCGATTTTGGTATTGACTTCGGATTGTGGAAAGACAAATTAGTTGGTACGATCGACTATTTCAACAAAAGAACAAAAGACTTGCTGTTGCAGGCGCCTGTACCGCTTTCAACCGGCTACTTCGGTTTGGTCGACGTAAACGCCGGCGAACTGCAAAACAAAGGTCTTGAACTGGAATTGCAGTACCGCAACCGGATTGGCAACTGGCGCTACAGCATTGGCGGCAACATTTCCTTTATCAAAAATGAGTTCAAATCCTTACCCGACGGCGTTGAGTACATCACCAACGGCGACGGCAACAAACGCATCGCAGTGGGAGAATCGCTCGGCTATTTCTACGGATTTAAAACCGACGGCATATACCAAACAGATGCCGAGGTACCTACAGGCGAGGGTTTTGCAAGCGCAAAAGCAGGCGACGTGAAATTTGTGGACATTGACGGCGATGGCAAACTGACGGACGATGACCGCACTAAAATCGGTAAAGCAATCCCTGGGCGCTATTACGGCGCTAATTTTGACCTCGGCTACAAAAACTTCGACTTTTCCATGTTCCTGCAAGGCGTAGGTGATTTCCAGATTTACAACGACGCCCTACGTCAGTTAGAATCTATGAATACCGGTGAAAACCAAAGCGTTTCGGTGCTGAACCGTTGGAGTACTTCCAACACGAACACCGACATTCCGCGTGCTGGCAACAACAACAACAACAATCGTTTCAGCGACCGTTGGATTGAAAACGGTGACTTCCTGCGCATCAAAAACCTGCAATTGGGGTATCGTTTGCCCGTTGAACGCATTGCGAAAGGCGCAATTTCTTCTGCGCGCGTATTTGTAGGCGTTCAAAACCTGGTCACCTTTACCAAATACAAAGGGTACGACCCGGAGGTTACCCGCCCGATCGGCTTTACCAACGGCGAAAACCAATTGTTGAACGGCATCGACAGCGGCGGCACCCCGCAACCGTTGATTGTTCAGTTCGGTTGGCAGTTTAAGTTCTAAAGCACGCGCATTCAACATTTTAAAAAAATTATCATGAAATATAAAATTCAACTTCTTGGCCTCTTTGCGGTGTTGGTTGTCGGGCTTTGCATTTTCATTGTCTCTTGCAACGACCTTGATTTGGAGCCTTTAGACAAATCAACTGCCATATCGTATTATAAAACCCGTCAGGATTTTGACGGGGCTATTTTTGCCGCCTATTCCTCCATGCAGGATATGTGGGTGGTAAACGGCGAAACCGGTCGCGGCGGCGGCGATGGTTGGGGATCGTTTTGGGCCATTTCACTGGCACCTTCCGACGATGTTCAAACCAACAGCCTGGCTTCATCCAACGGTGCAAATATCTTGCAGGATGCCACCAACCTCGATAAATACAATTGGAATACCAATAACAAGATGATTTACACGCTGTATTCTCAAATATATGAGGGTATTACGCGGGCAAATCTGGTGATTGAAAACGTTGGAAACGGCAAAAACAGCCTGAGTGCCGACGAGCAAAAGCAGTTTATTGCAGAAGCCAAATTCATCCGCGGCTTTTTCCATTTACTGGCTGCTCAAACCTGGGGCACACCGCCGCTCGTAACCGAAACGCCCAAATCCATCGACGGTTTGACCTATTCAAATGCGACGAAAGAGGCGCTTTACGCATCCATCATTCAAGATTTTAAAGACGCTTACGATGGACTTCCGGCTACCTGGGGCGCTTCCAACACAGGTCGCGTAACCAAATGGGCAGCCAAAGCCTTCGAAGGCAAAGCTTATGTTTGGAGCGAAAAATGGAACGAAGCAGTGGTTGCATTTGAAGAAGTGGAAAGCAAAGGCGGTTATAACGTGCTCTCTGACTACGAAGATGTATTTGCCTGGTCGAATGAAAACAGCCAGGAAAGCATCTTTGAAATCCAGTACGGTGGTCCGTTCTCCGACGACAACGGCTGGGTATACGACGACAACCACTCCGAGAATTTCAAAGCATCGCAGGGCATCGCGCGCACCTGGTTTATGTACACCAACGACGCCTTCGCCGGCTCGAACAGCCTTGCCTGGTATGTTCCGACAACAAATCTGCTGGACCTGTACAAAACAGAACCGGGCGACAAACGTATCGCTTACAACTTCTACCAGGCCGGTGACGAATTCCAGGGCTTTGCTTACGGAAACGCCAATCCGGTTGAGCCATACGATCCAACGCGTTCAGAAACAGGTATTTCCATCAAAAAATACTTTGGTTCTAAAAACGTGGAAACGGCACAATACAAGCAAAATGTGACGTTCAACAACGAGCGTTTCCTGCGTCTTCCGGAAGTATTATTGCTACACGCAGAGGCATTGTTACGTGGCGGTTCCCCGAAAGGCGGATCTTCCTACCAAACACCCGACGCTTGTATCAATGTTTCGCGTGTGCGCGCAGGCCTGACCCCGCTTGCAGGCGCAACCCTGACTGACATGCAGGCAGAGAAACGCAAAGAGCTGGCGTTTGAAACCACCCGCTTTTTTGACATGATTCGCTGGAACCTGGGCGGCGCCAAATACTTGCCGTTCCCGCAGGCCGAAGTTGACCGCAATCGTGGCAAATTGATTCAAAATCCATAGAATGCTTCATACGCTACGGGATTTAGTTAGTTAGTAAGGGAGGGGGCTGTGAAAGAAGGTTGAGCAAGATCGGCTGTTTTGAGTTTGTCTTTTATGAATAGTGACGTAAAAACAAATGAAAGCCGTGACATGATTTTGATACTTTTGACACAGCCCCTACACCTGGATTTAAATGAATTTGAAGGATGGATGGATAAAAAAGTTGATTTTCAACGGATTGGAAGCCAGATTTTTTCATAACCACTTTGCGCTGACTATAACTGAATGTTGTTTAAAACTTGATCGAATGCAAAAACGCTATCTGCAAGCCATTTTCGGGGCATTCCTGCTTTTATGCACAGCCCAGTGCAAAAAAGCAGGCGCTCCGGTGTTCAAATCCGTGCCTGCCGCCCAAAGCGGTCTGGAATTCACCAACCGGCTGACCCTGAACGACAGCCTGACGGTGCTGGATTTCGAATACATTTTTAATGGCGGCGGCGTGGCCCTCATCGATATCAACAACGACGGGCTGCAGGATGTGTTTTTTACCGGAAATATGGTTTCCTGCCGACTTTTCCTCAACAAAGGCAATCTAAAATTTGAAGACATCACTGATAAAGCCGGGGTAAATACCAAAGGCTGGTGCTACGGCGCCTCGGTGGTCGACATCAATCAGGACGGGTTTAAAGACATGTATGTGTGCGTGGCTGGCAATGCCAAAACCCCGCCCAGCCAAATGGGCAACTATTTTTTTATAAACAACGGAAACGGCACGTTTTCGGATAAAGCCACTGAAATGGGGCTACTTGAAACCGGCCACGATGTGCAATCGGCTTTTTTGGACTATGACGGCGACGGCGATTTGGATATGTATCTGTTGAAAAACGCCTTTGTGAGTTACAACCGCAACCAGATTCGGCAAAAACAATTAGACGGTTTGGCCGCTTCCAATGACAAGTTTTTTAGAAATAACGGCCCAAACCAGGCGGGTATCATCCAGTTTGAAGACGTTTCCAAGGCGGCCGGCATCACCATCGAAGGTTTTGGCCTCGGCATAGCAGCTTGCGACATTAATGAGGACGGCTGGACGGATCTTTACATTTCCAACGATTTTTTGACCAACGATTTGGTGTGGGAGAATGATCAAAAAGGCGGATTTGTCAACAAAGCCCCGCAATACCTGAAACACCAAACTTACAACGCGATGGGCAATGACGTAGCGGATTTCAACAACGACGGCAAAATGGACGTCGTGGTGGTAGACATGCTGCCGCCCGACAACAAACGCTGGAAACTCACCATTATGGGCAACCGTTTTGATGAATTTCAACAAGCCCTGAATGCAGGTTATGAACCTCAATATGTGCGAAATACCCTGCAACTAAACACCGGAACCGATCCAAACGGCGCGCCTACCTTTTCTGAAATCGGGCAAATGGCCGGTATGAACGCCACCGAATGGAGCTGGGCGCCCCTATTAGCCGACTATGACAACGACGGCTGGAAAGACCTGTTCATCGCCAACGGCTACCGGCAGGATGTGACCAACCTCGATTTTATCATGTACGGGAAAACCGCCCTGTTTATGGGCACCCCCGAAGGCAACCGAAAAGAGCGCATTGCAGAATTGAAAAAATACGTTGGGATTCAAGTCCCGAATGTGATGTACCGCAACAAGCGCGACCTCACATTCGAAGACGTATCCAAAAACTGGGGCATCGGCGACGAACCCACCTATTCCAACGGCGCGGCCTATGGCGACCTCGACAACGACGGCGATCTTGATTTGGTCATCAATAACCTCGACCAAACGGCTTCTCTTTTTGAAAATACCGCTGCGCAAAAAAAAGATAATCAATATCTTAGAATAAAATTAGACGGCGCAGCGCCCAACCGCGACGCCTACGGTACCAAGCTTTGGATCTGGCAAAACGGCCAACAACAATACCAGTATTTTGCGCCCGTGCGCGGCTATTTGTCGACCATGGAGCATTTTATGCACTTCGGCTTGGCGCCTGGAAATGTGGACAGTCTGCGGGTGCGCTGGCCAAACGGGCGCGAACAACGGCTTACCAATATTGCCCCAAATCAGGTGCTGACCCTGGACATCAAAAACGCCGCCGATCGTGCGGTATCTACCCAAACCGAAGCGCCGTCCCTTGTGCTCAAGGAAGTCAGCGCCCAAGTCGGAATCGATTTCACCCACGTAGAAGACGACTTTTTAGACTTTAAAGTGCAAGCGCTCTTGCCGCACCTGCACTCCCGCAACGGACCACCGCTGGCGGTGGCCGATTTGAACGGCGACGGTCTCGAAGATTTTGCCGTAGGCGGGGCTGCGGGCGCTGCGCGGGAACTGTTTTTCCAAAAAAAGGACGGCACGTTTGAGGGCAAACCCTTCCCGCAAACAAACACGGCCGACGATATGGCCTTCTGTTTTTTGGATGCCGACGGCGATGGCGACACCGACTGGTACGTGGCGGCTGGCGGTGTTTTGCCTGAAAAAAACGGCGAAATGCCTTACAAACACCGCTTTTACCTCAATGACGGCAAGGGGAATTTTACTGAAAATGAAAACCTGCCCGATATAAAAGTCTCTGCTGGCAGCGTCAGTGCTGCGGATATTGACCACGACGGTGACCTCGATCTGTTCGTGGGTGGCCGTGTGTGTCCGGGCGAATACCCGAAAACGCCGCGCAGTTTTTTGCTGCGAAACGACACCCAAAAAGGCAATCCGGCTTCCCTAAAATTCACGGACATTACGCCCGAAGCGCTGCAATATCCAGGCATGGTCACCGCCGCCATCTGGTCCGATTTTGACCAGGACGGCCAGGCCGATTTGTTATTGACCGGGGAATACATGCCGGTGCTGTTTTTTAAAAATGTAAACGGATGCCTCGAAGCGCAAAAAACGCCTTTCCCGACCGGTTGGTGGGACAGCCTCGTGGCCGGCGATTTTGACCAAGACGGCGACATCGATTACCTGGCCGGAAACCGCGGCCTGAACGGTTTTTTCAAGGCCACTGCCGAAGAGCCAATTCGTTTGTATGCCGCCGATTACGACAAAAACGACCTGATCGACCCGATTATGACTTATTATGGGTCGGGCGAAGAATACATCGCACACGCGCGGGAGGATTTGAACAAACAAATCACGGCGATGCGCGGGCGTTTTCGCAATTATTCCGAATACGCCGAAAAGACCTTTACCAAGTCGTTTCGCAAGGACGAACTCGCCGGCGCGCAAAAACTAAGCGCCGAAACCTTTGCCAGCGTGTACATCGAAAACAAAGGGAAAGGGCAATTTGTCCTCAAAAATCTGCCGAATGAAGCTCAAATGGCACCAATTTGCGGCATGATCACCGAAGACATCAACCATGACGGCAAGTTGGACGTGCTCTGTGTGGGCAACAGTTTTTCCACCGAAGTACAAACCGGCCGATACGACGCGCAGGCCAGTTTTGCGTTGCTGGGCGACGGGCACGGCAATTTTTCCTGGCAGCGGCACGTGTTTTACATGGACGGCGACGGCAAATCCGTAGCCAAACTCCGCCGCGCCGATGGAAACGACCTTTTACTGGCTGGCCGGAATTCAGCGCGTTTGCTGGCCTTTACCTACAAAAGCCCTCAAAAATGATAAAAATGCGGGCAAAAATGGATTTTTTCAAGGCAAAACAGTGTATTGTCGTGTGTTGCGGTTTGTTATGGACGCTGTTTATGGGTTGCCAAAAGGCCGAGCCTACGCTGTTTGAGTCCTTGCCTGCGTCCGAAACCGGCGTTGCTTTTGCCAACATGGTGGAAGAAAACGACAGCATCAACGTGCTGGATTACATGAATATTTACACAGGCGCGGGCGTGGCGGCGGGCGATGTGAACAACGACGGGCTGGTGGATCTGTTTTTCAGCGGCAACCACAGCACTTGCCGTCTGTACCTGAACAGAGGCAACCTGAAATTTGAAGATGTGACCGAACAGGCCGGACTGCTGACCGACCGCTGGTGTACCGGCGCGTCGATGGCGGATATTAACCAGGACGGTTTGTTGGATATTTATGTGTGCGTGTCGGGAAATCCCAAGCAGGGCAACACCGCGAATTTGTTGTTTATAAACCAGGGCGGCCTTAAATTTTCAGAAAAAGCCGCCGAATACGGCCTGGATGACAAGCGCCTGATTATGAACGCCTCCTTTCTAGACTACGACCTCGACGGCGACCTTGACCTGTTTTTAATCACCAATCCGGCCGATCAACTCGTATCGAACATCAACAACGTGATTGAGCAAAAACTCAATGGCGAGGGCAAAGGCACCGATATTTTGTACCGAAATGAAGGCAATGGCCATTTTACCGACGTGTCAAAAGCGGCGGGAATTACCAAGGACGGGTACAGCCTCGGCGCGGCGGTGGCGGATTTTAATCAGGACGGTTTTCCGGATATTTATGTGTCTAACGACTTCATTTCGAGCGATATTCTCTACGTCAACAATGGCGACGGCACCTTCACTGACCGCATCAATACCTGGCTGAAACACAGCAGTTTCGCCTCGATGGGCAACGACGCAGCAGACATCAACAACGACGGCCTGACCGATATTTTCGTGCTGGATATGTTGCCAGAAGACAATTACCGCCGCAAAATGCTCATCCCGCCGGTCAATATAGACAAGTTTGACATGGCGCAGGGAAAAGGTTATTTGCCCCAGTACACCCGGAATACGCTTCAACTTAACCTGGGCAATCCGCCTGCGCAAAGTATTCATCGTGAAACAAATACGCCGCCCGAAACGCGTTTTTCTGACATCGCCATGTTGTCCGGCATCAACGCCACGGACTGGAGTTGGGCGCCGCTTTTTGCCGATTTCGACCTCGACGGCGACAAAGACCTGCTCGTAACCAACGGTTTTTACCGCGACCTCGGCAACCTGGATTACATCAACTACCAATTCAGCCAGCGCTCGCCGATGGGCACAGAGCAATTGAAACGCGCCAAAAAACTCAGCGATATCAAGTCCCTGGAATCCGCGCCCTTGCTGGATTATTTGTTTGAAAATAATGGCGACCTGACGTTTACAAAACGCTCCGAGGCCTGGGGATTTACCGAAAAAGGCTTCTCAAACGGCGCTTGTTTTGCCGATTTGGACAATGACGGCGACCTGGAAATTGTCATCAATCAATTCAATGCGCCGGCAAAAATTTATAAAAACAACGCGCGAAACGCAGCAGCAACCAAGCAAAATCCGGCACAAACCAGGCATTTTATTAGTTTGAAACTCGCCGGAAATGCGCCGAATCTCCAAGGCTTTGGGGCCAAAGTCAGCGTGTTTACACCCGATGGCCGGATGCAGTTTCAGGAGCTTAATCCCCTGCGCGGCTACGAAAGCAGCATGGATCCGCGCCTGTATTTCGGATTGGGGCAAAATACCGCCCTTGACAGCATTGTGGTGATATGGCAGGATGGAGCGCGGCAATTATTGAAACAATTAATTGCAGATCAATGGGTTACGATTGAAAAAAACACAAACAGCGGTAAAAGTTTTACTCAAAAACAAACAACCGCCGCTGCGCAACTTTTTGAACCCTACGCCCTGCAAACCCTTGATTTTGAACATGTTGAAAATAATTTTATCGACTTTAAAAACTTAGTCCTGCTGACCCAGCAATATTCCAAAAACAGTCCGGCCATTGCGGTGGCGGATGTGAACGGAGATGGGCTGGACGATTTTTATATTTCCGGCGCCAAAGACGGACATGGTGTTTTGTACACCCAGCAAAAAGATGGACGTTTTATGACGCAAACCTTATCGGCCAACAGCCTCGCCGATTTAACCGCCGTTTGTTTTTTCGATGCCAACGGCGACAAACACCCCGATTTGTACATCGCAAAAGGCGGTTCCGAATACCCGGAAGGCGCCGATGCCTTGCAGGATGAACTGTGGATCAATGATGGATACGGACATTATGCTTTGCAAATCAACGCTTTGCCCGATACCAAAAATGCAGCGAGCTGCGCAGTTTCCTGTGATTTTGACCACGACGGCGACCTCGATATTTTTGTTGGTGGCCGGGTAAAAACAGGGGATTATCCCAATGCACCGCGCAGTATGTTGCTGAAAAACGAAGGCGGAACCTTGCTCGACGTCACGCCTGATTTCTTGCGAAAAATTGGCATGGTGGCCGACGCTGTATGGGCGGATGTTGACCAAAATGGCTTTGAAGATCTGGTTCTGGTGGGCGAATTCATGCCGTTAACGATCCTGAAAAATGACAAAGGCATGCTTCAAATGCCGGTTTCAAACCCGCAAGAAAAAAACAGTGCCGGTTGGTGGAACAGCATTGCCGCAGCCGATTTTGACCACGATGGCGACCTTGATTTGGTGGCCGGAAACCTCGGTTTGAACAGCCGTTACAAATCGGCCGAGCATGCCCCATTGTCCGTTTTTGCTTCAGATTTTGACAAAAATGGCCGTATTGACCCCATTTTTTGTTACTACGAACAAGGCAATCGTTATATTTTCCCAACCCGCGACGAACTAACCTCCCAGATTCCGGCGATGAAAAAACGCTTCCCGGATTACCAGAGTTTTGCCAAAAACACCTTCGACAAGTCATTCCGCAGCGACGAACTGAAATCGGCTTTTGAGTTGGATGCATTTTGTTTTGAAAGCAGTTATTTTGAAAATACCGGCGGTGGGAATTTTAACCGCCATGCCCTGCCGATGCCCGCGCAGTTTTCGCCGTTGCAAGATTTTTTAATCGAAGATTTTAACCAGGATGGGCAACTCGATCTGCTCACGGCCGGGAATTTTTACGGCGCCGAGTACACCACGGGCCGTTATGATGCCGGTGTTGGTTGCCTGTTTCTGGGCGACGGCAAGGGCGGATTTATCTTCGTTGAAAACCGAAAATCAGGCTTTTGGGCCGATGGCGATGTGCGGGATTTGGCGGAAATCCGGCTTCAGAACGGCAAAACAGCCATTTTAATCGGCAATAACAACAGTAAAATGCAATTGTTTTTATGGAACCAGCATTAAGTGTAATCAGATATAACCGCTTGTTTTTCAATATTTTGAAAACCAACAAGACCTTGTTTACTGGGCTTGTTTTCCTGTGTTTGCCCTTTTTGGCCTGCAAACAAGCAACAAAACCACTCAGCGCAACCGAACAGGCCGAGCTGTATCAATCTGCCGTTGATAAACTGACCGAAGTAATCATTTACGACATTTTCACCCCACCCGTCGCGAGCCGGATTTACGCCTATTCCAATTTAGCCGCCTACGAAGCAATGCGCAACATCACGCCCACCCATCCTTCGATGGCAGGGCGCATCAACGGATTTAGCGCCGCGCCTGCCCCTGAAAACGGCAAAACCTACAACGCGCCGCTCGCCGGGATCAAAGCCTTTTTGACTGTGGCCCGCAGCATGACCTTTTCAACCCAGTATTTTGACGATTTTGAACAGGTCGTTTTTGAAAAATTTAAACATTCCGATTTGAGTGCAGCGGTTTATGAACAATCCCTGGCATACGGCACGGCGGTGGGAAACCACGTGTTGGCCTATGCCAAAACCGATCATTACACGCCCACACGCGGGATGCGTTACACCCTGAAAAAATTACCTGGTTCCTGGCAGCCCACACCACCTTCTTACGCCGACGCGGTGGAACCGAAGTGGGGAACCATCCGTCCCTTGGTGCTCGACAGCGCGGGTTTGTTCCCGGTACCACCGCACGCGCCGTACAGTACCGATAAAAACAGTGCGTACCGGAAAGAACTGACGGAAGTATATGATTTATCCAAAAATTTGACGGAAGAACAAAAGCGCATCGCATGGTTTTGGGACGACAATGCCCTTGTGATGGAGGTACAAGGCCACACCATGACGGCCAGTAAAAAAATGACGCCTGGCGGGCATTGGCTTGCGATCGGGCAGCGCCTAAATCGGGCCCAGAAATATGATGCCCTGCAATCGGCCCAGGTAAATCTGCTGATTTCAGTAGCCCTGTTCGACGGGTTTATTGCCTGCTGGAACATCAAATACCAAACCCACCGCGTGCGACCCGAAACCGTCATTAATGCGGACATGGATAAAAACTGGATGCCTTATTTGCAAACGCCGGCATTTCCGGAATACCCGAGCGGCCACAGCACCATTTCGGCGGCGAGCGCAGCAGTTTTATCGTCCTTTTTCGGCGACAACACGGCATTTACCGACAGTACGGAATACGTATTTGGGCATGGCGTGGGGCAGTTTTCGTCCTTCCGCGCCGCAGCAGCAGAGGCTTCTGTCAGTCGTTTGTACGGTGGCATCCATTACCGTTCCGGATGCGATGCGGGTGCCGGTTTGGGTGAGAACATTGGGAAAAAAGTCTTGGAGCGTTTAAGTTCAACTACTGGAAAATAAAAACTGAAACGTGCCTGTAAAAAGTAATCAATACACCTCCGTGCTTCTAGCGGATTTTGAATCTCGTTTTGCTACCCCACCTGAATTGTTCGTGCGCGCGCCCGGACGCATCAACCTCATTGGCGAGCACACCGATTACAACGGCGGTTTTGTGGTGCCGGCGGCCATCGACAAGGCGATCTGGTTGGCGGCTGGAAAACGAAAAGACGGTCGCTTTGCCTTTTTCGCCCACGATTTGGGCGATTTTTTTATTTCTGAAGGCGAAAATCCTGTTTTTCAGGAAAAACAAAGTTGGGCCAATTACCTGCTCGGCGTGGTGCGTGAGGCGCGGAAAGACGGCCTGGTATTCGGTGGTTTGAACGTCGTATTCGGCGGCGATGTGCCTTTGGGGGCGGGACTTTCGTCCTCGGCGGCGCTGGAAAGCGGGATGATGTTTGTGCTGAATGAATTGTACGCGCTGGGCCTGCATCGCATGGACATTGTACGCCTGGCTCAACGCGGGGAAAACCATTTTGTGGGCATGAAATGCGGCATCATGGACATGTTTGCCTCGGTGATGGGCCGGGAAAACCAGGTGGTGCGCCTCGATTGCCGCAGTTTGGAATACGCTTATTTCCCGTTTGAAACGGAGGAATACAGCCTGGTTTTATGCGATTCGGGCGTCAAACACGCCTTGGTGGACAGTGAATACAACACCCGGCGGGAAGAGTGTGAAACAGGTGTTGCGGTGTTAAAACAATACAACCCACAAATCGACACCCTCCGCGACGTGTCGATGGAATGGTTGAAACTACACCAAAACGCACTGTCGCCCACGGTTTTTAAACGCTGCAAATACGTGGTGGAAGAAATCGAACGGGTGGAACGCGCCTGCCTGGCTTTGCAACAACATGATTTTGCCACCCTCGGCGATCTGATGTTTCAAACCCATGACGGTCTGAACCTGGAATATGAAGTAAGTGTGCCGGAGATCAATTTTTTGGTGGAAAAAGCGCGGGAGTACCAGGCAGCGGGTATCGTGCTCGGTGCGCGCATGATGGGCGGCGGGTTTGGTGGCTGCACGATTAATTTGGTGAAAAACAATGCGTTAGTATCATTTTTAAACGAACTCAGCGCGGTGTACCAGGAAACTTGGGGCATTGAATTGAAGACGTATCCTGTACAATTGACGGCAGGGACGGAAACCTATTAAAAACTTATTTGACAATGAAATATCAACTTTGCCTACTCTGTCTAACGCTGTTGCAACTCAGTGTTTCGGCCCAAAAAATGACCACCATTCCCATAGAAACCCGGGATTTTGCGCTTGTATTGCAAACCGATAAGGACAACCGCCTCGGTACCATTTATTTCGGTAAAAAACTGTCGAACGCGGCCGAGTACGAAAGCATCCTGACCCAGGAACGCCGCATCGATAACAACGCCGGCATCTACAATTCCGCTTACACACCGAGCGGCTCCTGGAACATGGTAGAACCCGCGCTGCGCATCACGCACGGCGACGGCCACCAGTCGACTGAACTAAAATACGTGAGCCACCGAAGCGAAAAGATAAGCGTGGGCGTCAGTTTGACCACGGTGTTGCTGCGCGATCCCGTATATGGAACGGAGGTGAGTTTGTTGTATAAAACGTACGCCGACCAGAACGTTTTTGAACAATGGACAAACATCAAAAACCTTGAAAAACAAGCAGTTTTGCTTGAAAAATACGCATCGGCGAACCTTTATTTTAATGCCAACGACTACTGGCTGCGGCATTACCACGGGGTTTGGGGACGAGAAATGAAACCCGAAATCACGCGTTTGCCCTTTGGAATCCACACGCTAGACAGCAAACTCGGCGCCCGGGCGGATCTGTTTCAACCGCCCACCTTTATGCTCTCGTTCGACCAACAAGCCACCGAAACTTCCGGCAAAGTCCTGCTGGCAAACCTTGGCTGGACGGGCAATTTTAAAATTGATTTTGAAAAAGACAGCTACAACGGCCTGCGCCTGATTGCTGGCATCAACCCGGCGGCTTCGGAGTACCAGTTGGCGACGGGCCAGGAGTTCAAAACGCCGTCCCTGATTTATTGCTATTCCGAAAACGGTGTGGGCGAGGCAAGCCGCAACATGCACCACTGGGCGCGCAATTATCGGCTCCTGGATGGCAACGGCCAACGCCTGACCCTGCTGAACAATTGGGAAGCCACGTATTTCGATTTTGATGAAAACAAACTCGTGGGACTGTTCGGCGGCGCCAAAAAATTGGGCGTGGATATGTTTTTGCTCGACGACGGCTGGTTTGCCAACAAATACCCCCGCAATGACGATTTTGCTGGTCTCGGCGACTGGCAGGAAAACAAGAAAAAACTGCCCAGCGGCGTCGGCTACTTGGTGCGGGAAGCGACCAAAGCGGGCATTAAATTCGGGATTTGGGTAGAGCCGGAAATGGTGAATCCCAAGAGCGAATTGTACGAAAAACACCTGGATTGGGTGATTCGCGAACCAGAGCGCCCAGAGCATTATTTCCGCAATCAGTTGGTACTTGATTTGTCGAATCCCGAAGTGCAAGACCATGTTTTTGGCGTTTTGGACCATCTTTTTACCAAAAACCCGGAAATTGCCTACATTAAATGGGATTGCAACGCCGTGATTTACAACGCGTTTTCTCCTTATTTGGAGCGCAAAAAACTGCCGCAAACCCAGTTGTACGTGGATTATGTAAAAGGCCTGTACACCGTGCTCGAACGATTGCGCACCAAATACCCGAAAGTACCCATGATGCTCTGTTCCGGCGGTGGCGGCCGGGTGGATTATGAAGCGCTGAAATACTTCACCGAATTCTGGCCCTCCGACAACACCGACCCGCTCGAACGCGTGTTTATCCAATGGGAATACTCCTATTTTTACCCTGCCATCGCTACCTGCAACCACATCACCGACTGGAGCAAAGTGGGCATCAAGTACCGCACCGATGTGGCCATGATGGGCAAAATGGGTTTTGATATTGTGGTCGACAAACTCCAGCCCGAAGAACTCAGTTTTTGTCAAGATGCGGTAAAAAACTACAAATCCATCAGCGATGTGGTGTGGCACGGCGATCTTTACCGCATCAGCGACCCCTGGGAGCGCCCTTATGCGAGCGTGATGATGGTAGATGAAAAAAAGGAACGGGCCGTGTCGTTTAATTACCTGGTTACCAATCGTTTCGAGTTTTCTTATTCCATTGCGCCCATCAAATTTGCAGGCCTTGATCCTGTTAAGAAATACCGGATCAAAGAACTAAATGTTTATCCCGGAACGAGCTCCACCATTGACGCGGCGGCCGTATATTCGGGCGACTATCTGATGAACGTCGGTTTTAATCCCGACATGAACCTGAAACGTACCAGCGTGATTTTAGAAATAAATGCAGTGAAATGACCAACGAATTAAACGCATCCCCGCACCGTCGTTACAATCCGCTCACCGATAGTTGGGTGCTTGTATCGCCCCACCGCGCACAACGTCCCTGGCAGGGGCAAGTGGAAAAATTGCCGGCCGACACACGCCCAGCGCACGATCCGAATTGTTACCTCTGTGCGGGCAATGTGCGGGCCAATGGCGTACAAACACCTGATTATGAGGATGTTTTTGTGTTTGACAATGACTTTGCAGCCTTATTGCCTTCCCCGCCATCTTCAGGGGAAGGCAATAAGGGGGATTTAGGACCACTTTTTATTGCCCGTCCTGAGCGCGGCATCGCACGTGTGATCTGCTTTTCGCCGCGCCACGACCTGACCATGGCCCAAATGGAAACCGCCGATATCCGCAAAGTGGTAGACGCCTGGGCAGACGAATACCGCACGCTCGGCGCCGAATCGTTTATCAATTACGTCCAGATATTTGAAAACAAAGGCGCCATTATGGGCTGCTCCAACCCGCACCCGCACGGACAAATCTGGGCGCAGGAAAGCGTGCCCGATGAGCCGATGAAAAAGCAAATAGCGCAGTTAAAATACTGGGAAACAAACAAATCTTCCTTGCTCGCGGACTATATCAAAGAAGAATTAGTGCTTAACGAGCGCATTTTGTTTGAAAACGAGCATTTTGTAAGCCTTGTGCCGTTCTGGGCTGTTTGGCCTTTTGAAGCGATGATCGTGCCCAAACGTCATCTGCCCCGCATCACGGACATGACGGACGACGAGCGTACCGGTTTGGCCGATGCCTACCGCCGATTGACTGCTTTGTACGACCGTCTTTTTGATACTTCGTTCCCGTATTCTTCCGGTATCCACCAGGCGCCGACGGATGGGGAAGCGCATCAGGAATGGCATTTTCATTTTGTATTTTACCCGCCGCTGCTGCGTTCGGCGACGGTGAAAAAATTCATGGTGGGTTATGAAATGCTGGCCAATCCACAGCGGGATATTACGCCGGAAAAAGCGGCCGAGATGCTGCGGGGCTTGCTATAATTTTAGTTTTTTTACCCGAAAAACGCGCGCAGACCCGATTTCAGCGCAAAAAAAAGTATTCGTACCTTCGCCGGCACTTAATTTAGCAAGCATACATGCGCGATCTTTTTGAGAAAATTCACGAATTACAGGAGATACCCAGTTTTTCGAAAAACGATCAACTCGTACAAGGCGTAATCAATGCGATTGACGAAAAATTGCTCACGCGCGGCAGTCCGCTGCCGTCGGTAAATAAAATGATTAAGGAGTTCGGGTTTGCACGGGAAACCATCGTGAAAGCCTACCGAGAACTGAAGGAGCGCGGCATCATCGAGGCGCACAACCGGTTGGGCTATTATGTGGCCAACGAGGACACCGGGCAAAAACTAAAAGTCGCCTTGATGATGTTTGCATACGACACCTTTCAGGAGATATTTTTCAACAGTTTTCGCAGAACGCTGGGCGACAAGGTGCAGTTGGATGTGTTTTTTCACCACAGCAACATCGCGGTTTTTGAAACGATCCTAGGCCATATCAAAGGACATTACGGCATGTACGTCATTTCGCCGATCCCACACCCGAAAACAGCCGGATTATTGCAGCAAATTCCCATGAACAAGTTCCTGATGTTCGACCGATTTGAACCGATGGAAGGTGATTTTAATTACGTCACCCAGGAATTTGAAGACACGAGTTACCGGTCATTTTGCGAGGCGGCGGAAAGCATCCGGCGTTTTGACGAGTTTATCTTTTTTTACCACCCGGCTTCCATCATTCCGATTGAAATTTTGCGGGCGTTTAAAAAATTCTTACGCGATTTTAACATCAAAGGGGAGGCGCGGGCAGGTTACGAACCGGGTTCGATAGAGCAAGGAAAAGTGTATTTTACGCTGGACAATGGCGAACTTTTTTCCATGATAAAAGACTGTAAATCAAAAGGTTTGGTCATTGGAAAAGATGTTGGCTTGCTTTCCCACAACGACGAACCGGTAAAAGAAATCGTAGGCGACGGCATCACAACCTATTCCACGGATTTCGCCTTGATGGGCAAAAAAGCAGCGCATTTTGTGCTCACCCGCGAAAAAATTCAAGAGATCATTCCAACGGTTTTAATCAAACGAAACTCGTTGTAGTCGCAGCACATTCTGAAATATGGCATTGCATCCGCTTGTTTGGTTTTTGTTGATCACCACCCTCGTTGGCCTGTTTTCATGGCGAAAAATGAGTCGGCCCGACAAAAACGAAACCGCAGCGGCGCATTTTCTCGGCAACCGGAGTTTCGGCTTCGTGATGGTGGGCGGCTTACTGTTTTTGACAAACGTAAATGGGGTGCAGTTTGTAGGGGAAAACGAATCGGTGTACCTCAACAACATGAGCGTGATGGCCTGGGGCATTACTTCGGTGCCCGCCATGATCCTGGTGGCCGAGTTTTTTATGCCCATTTACCTGCGCAGCCGCGTGGTCACGACGCCCGATTTTCTGGAACAACGCTACGATGCATCCACTAAACGGACCGTTTCCATCATTTTTTTGTTGAGTTACCTATTGAACATGCTGCCGTCGGTCTTGTACGGTGGCGCGGTGGTTTTTAACGGACTTTTCCATCTTTCCGACATCACCGGCTTAGGAAATCACGCGATTTTATGGCTCATCATCTGGTCAGTCGGCATCATCGGCAGTTTTTACACCATTATTGGCGGCATTCGGGTGGTTGCCGTTTCGGATGTTTTGTTGGGCAGTTGTTTGTTTATCGCCGGTTTGTGCGTGCCGTTTTTCGGGTTAAAATATTTGGGCGGCGGCAGTTTTTCAGCCGGTTTGTCCACCGTACTGAGTTCCAAAACCGAGCACCTGAACGCCATCGGATCGGCGACGGATCCGGTGCCGTTCAGCACCCTTTTTACGGGTATGTTGCTGGTCAATTTGTATTATTGGGGTACCGAGCAATACATTGTGCAACGCACCTTGGTTTCTAAAAACTTAGCCGAAAGTCAAAAAGGCTTGGCTTTGGCTGCCGTCGGCAAATTGATTTCGCCATTGATGCTGAACATTCCCGGCATCATCGGCGTGCATTTATACGCGACCTTAGACAACAGCGCCGAGGTATTCCCGCGTTTAGCCGCCGAAGTGCTGCCCCCGGCCCTCACCGGTTTGATTGCTGCCGTGATTTTGGGCGCCACTGTTACGAGTTTTAATGCCGGCCTAAGCAGTGTGAGTACCTTATTCGTCCTGAATTTGTACAAACCATTTAAAGAAAAGCGCGGCGCTCCCCTCGACGATCGCTCCCTGATCCGCATTGGGAAACGATTTCAGCTGTTTGCGGCCTTATGCGCTATGCTCATCGCGCCTTTTATTGCCTTTGCCGACCATGGGTTTTACAGTTGGCTGCAAAAAGTGGGCGGGGCCTTCAGCGTGCCCATTTTTACCGTGTTGTTCATCGGATTTGTGACGCGGCGCGTACCGCCCATCGCCGCCAAAATCGGGCTGTTTTTTTTCGTGGGCGCCTACCTGTTTACGCAGTTAATTTGGGACACCGGCTTGCATTTTTTACATATTTTAGCCATTCTTTTTGTCGTCACTACCGCGCTTATGCTGCTGATTGGTCGGCTTTGGCCCTTAGAAACACCTTGGCAACAAATTGACCGCAGCGTGGTAGATATACAGCCCTGGCGCGGTAGATGGCTGGCTTATGGGTTGTTGCTGGCGGCGACGGTGGGGGTGTATGTGGTGTTTTCAGGTTGGGGGCTGCTGCGTTAGCGGTTTTTTGTTGCTGAAGTAAAGAAGCGCTCTTAGCTGAATTAATCTATTCATGGTCCCGTTGATAAAGTTAAAATTTTTAGAGATCTGGAGTTTTAGTGCTTTTGTTTTATCTTTACTAGACAGATGCGGCAAGTAGGTATATTTACGTGTTGGCGGTTATGGTGTGACAACCGTCCATCAAACGAAAAATGACAAGGCAATGGATAAAGCAATTTTGTATTCGGAAAGACAACGGTTTGCAAAATGAATTTAACAACATTCTTATTTTTTACCATGCTGACCATTTTGACGTCTTGCAATGGTCACACAAAAAATAACGCATCAAATGCTGACGTTTTAAGCGTTCATATTGCACAAGGCGACACCGTAAATAAACTTGGAGACCATTTATGGTATGTGTTTCAAGACAAAAAGGACAACTATTGGTTTGGGAGTAATGGAGAAGGAGTGTATCGTTATGACGGGAAAACGATTGTCAATTTTACCACAAAAAACGGACTTTGCAACGACAGTATAAGACAAATTCAAGAAGATAAATTTGGTAATATATTTTTCTCAACACTTAGCGGGATCAACAAATTTGACGGAAAACAATTCACGACTTTACAACCTATAAAAAGTAAAGACTGGAAATTAGAACCGGATGATTTATGGTTTAGCATTTTGGGTAAAAGAGGCGAAAACGGACCTTATCGTTTTGATGGAAAAAACCTGTTTCAATTGGAGTTTCCAAAACATTACCTACATGATGAAATTTATGCAAAAGGCATAAATCCGTTTTTTAGTCCTTATGAAGTTTATTGTATCTACAAAGACCGAAAAGGCGTAATGTGGTTTGGCACTTCTGTATTCGGTGCTTGCCGTTTTGACGGACAATCTATCAAGTGGATGTATGAAGAAGATTTGACGATCGCCCCATCTGGGGGCACTTTTGGTATTCGTTCCATTTTTGAGGACAAAGAGGGTCGTTTTTGGTTCTGTAACACTTGGCATCGTTATATTTTCGACTTTGACAAAACAACAAAAAGTGACAGACTTCAATATCAAAAAGCAAACGGAATTGGAAACGCAAAAATATTTGACGGAGACGAATACGTTTACTATTCATACATCGTAGAGGACAAGCATAGCAATATTTGGCTGACCACTTGGGACAAAGGCGTATATAAATATGACGGGGAAATCATTACAAATTATGCAGTTAAAGACGGCACAAAAGACGTTAATTTAGTTTCAATGTATAAGGACAATCAAGGCGGCTTATGGCTTGGGACGCTTGAAAACGGGATATTTAAGTTCAACGGAAATACATTTGAAAGATTTAACAAGTGACAATAGAAAGAAGAACTGCCACTAACACGAGTTTGGCAAAACGTTGTGTGCAATCTTGTAAAAAACCCTAATTTTGTATTGTTGCTAAAGTCAAAAAGCGCTATATCCTTTAACCAATCTATTCACGACCCCGTTGATAAAGTTAAAAAATTACAGATGTCTGGAGCTTTGATGCTGCTGGTTTTTATCTTTGCTAGACGGACGCGACAGGTACGGATATTTACGTGTTGTACGTCACTTTAAACAGCATCCTACTAAAATTCAAACTAAAATGAACATAAAATTATACGTTTTGGTATCTTTTTTTTCTATCCTGTTTAATTATGCTATGGGACAGGATACGTTTACAAGCGATGCATTGTCAAAATGGAAGGGGATGAAATCGTATACGCTCGCCGTGGCAGAAGCAATGCCCGAGAATAAATTTAATTACAAGCCAGTTCAGGAGGAAGGAACCTTTGCAGAACAATTGGTACATAGCGCAAATAATATCTATAACCTGTCTTCAAGTTTCCTCAGGGATACCCTTCCGCCTGTAAACATGAAATCAATGGAAGAAAAAGTAAAAAATAATGCACTTACAAAAGCTGAAATAATTGCTTATGTGTCAAATGCATTTGACTATGGGGGAAAATCAATAGAACTTTTAGATGCAAAAAAACTGGAAGAAGTGATAAACTTCTGGGGCGGCAGAGCAACAAAAAGAAAAATTGTACTCCTCTTAAACGACCACCAAACCCACCACCGGGGGCAATTGATCGTTTACCTTCGCCTAAATGGCATAGCCCCGCCTGCCTATATCGGATGGTAAATTATACCCAGATTTAAATGGACTTGAAGGATGGATGGATTAGGAAAAACGAAGATCACACTCCAAGGTGAGGTACAAATCAAAAATAAAACACGCAGAAAAGAACCAAAACCGCTCCGAAATAATTTATCTTGCGATAGAAATCAAACAATAAATAAGGTATGATTATCGCCAATCCCATTTATGATGTTGTCACCCAGGAAAAATTGGACATCAAAGAAGAATATGTGGAGTTATTGACGCACGACTCTTATTTGATCCAGGTTCAAAAGCTTGTCCATGCCACTAAAAGCATAATAGAACGGGTGCTACAAATTTTTAGTCCAATTTACCAAAGCCCAAAGGATAGACACCAGCTGGATTTTCAAGGAGATACAAATGATCCCTTGGAGAGAAGGATGGCCGAACGTTTAGGGCGCGCAATTGCCAGCGAAGAAATTCGGGACAAAATGGACGTGGAGGATGAATTGGAACGTGCTTTTGATCGAGAGATGAGTAAAAAAGATGAAATCATCGCCGAACAAGAAGGGATCATTTTGGAGAAAGATAAGTTGTTGATGGAAGAGAAAAAATGTGCAGAAGCGGAAGCTCAAAAAAACCTTGAACTGCAAAGGCAGATTGAAGAACTAAAAAAGCAAATCAAGCCATAGTATCCCGTGATGAATCGCTTTCCGCTGTGTATGAACTTCACTTTCGTAACACATAATTGCGCGCAGTGTTCACTTTGTTTTTTTACAACCAACGCGCGGCGGAAGATGACAGCCCTCATTGTTATGTGCATTGAGGCTTCTGTTTAACAAAACGCTGGGCGCCATCAACAACGTGGGTGGTCTTCCTGTGTAAAATATTCGGAAGGCGCTTAATGACATTTTAGTGATTAGTACTTCCGAGAGAAAATTGAAAGAAGTAATGACTACACAAAAATAGGCAACACGTAACATCGGTTTGGCAACAAGGCGGCTAAAGTACTTCTATGAACTATTTGTGCATGGTTCAACGACCAAAGGAATTTAACTTTGCGATTTCAAAATATTCACAATTTAAATAAAACAAAATGGTAAAGTTAGGTTACACTATTTTATACGTTTCGGACGTAACAAAATCAGTAGCGTTTTATGAATCTGCTTTTGGTTTTTCAAAAAAATTCATAACACCAGAAAATGATTATGCTGAACTACTCACAGGAGAAACCACTATTTCCTTCGTTTCAAAAGAGTTGGCTAACTCAAACTTAAAAAACGGGTTTTTAATGAGTAACCAAGCAGACAAACCTTTTGGGATTGAATTGGCTTTGATAACTGAAAATGTTCAAGACATAATTGATAAAGCGTTAGAATGTGGAGCAATGATTGCAGAAAAACCAATTGAAAAACCTTGGGGACAGACAGTTGGCTACATCAGAGATATCGACGGATTTTTACTTGAAATATGTACACCAATAAACCAGTAGACGCAATTATACCCTGATTTAAACAGACAGAACGAGGAACACCGCGAAAACAAACACCCCAAATGCTTTCACAACATCCGGGGTGTTTATTTTTTATATAAATCTGATCCGTTTCAGGATCTACTCCCCCACCACATCAATCCCCAACTCCTTCAACTGCTCCGCTTTGATTCCGCTCGGCGCATCGATCATCATATCGCGGCCCTGGTTGTTTTTTGGGAAAGCAATGAAGTCGCGGATGGAGCCTG
>Ga0247835_1000327_pt1 | contig 69156 bp, 50 predicted proteins | sample LaCtaG_3_FD_189912 | JGI IMG/M metagenome (GOLD analysis project Ga0247835, IMG submission 189912) | Freshwater microbial communities from meromictic Lake La Cruz, Castile-La Mancha, Spain - LaCruzMarch2015_13.5m | ecosystem: Environmental > Aquatic > Freshwater > Lake | place: Spain: Castile-La...
CGTTTTGTGAGAGGGGCTCGGGCTTCACAATGTTTCGCATGAAACGCATATATCACATTGAGCGGCAATATGATACCTCGTATTTACAAAAATTCAAAAAATCCCTGACTTTTTGCGCCCGCATCTGTGAACAAGGTCATCGGCATTTCCTTTGATCGTTGGCCGACGCCGAAGATTCGCCATTCGCGAGATCTGCTGCTCAGGAATAATCCGCAGACAACGCCCCGTCCTCCGCACCGCAATCGGTTGGCCGGTCTTTAAGGCAATGGCAGGAGTCTTGCAAACGGCCTCCGGCAGCTTTGTGCTGGATATAAACATGAAATCAACTTGGAGCCCGCGTATTCGGGGATCAACATAAAAAATGGGCCTTGTCTGGGCCCCCAATGATCAATTGGGGCCGGGATCCTTCCTAAATCCGGAAGAGCACTTTTTCTAGGGCTGTCCACAAAAATTACAAAAAAGCTTTGACACATTCCTGCTCAGAAGAAAGCATGCTCTTGCAATACGCACCTATGAAAAAGTCATTTTTTCTTCCCAGCCCCCTGACGAGAACTTTTTTGGTAGCACTCGTCTTCGCTGCGCCAATTCTGACAGCACCTCTGGCCAGTGCTTTCAGCGGTGGCAACAGCAATCCTTTCGGAAACGGGTCATTTTTTCCAAATGAAGGCTCGTTCCAAGCCACGATTCGCGCGGTGAACCTTTCTGGCGTGGCCACATTCAGCACCGGAGGGAGCAGTTCCTCCTCGAACAGCACGTCTTCGAACGGCACGTCCTCGGGATCTTTCACCGTTACGTATCAAGGAAGCTCTTACACCGGCAACGTTGATGCCTCTATGGACTCCGCTGGCGGCACGATTGCTGCCACACTGGAGGCCTCTGTGTCACGCGGAGGAAACGGGACTGTCTCAAACGTTCTCTCGTCGTCATATCAGCTTTCCGGAAACTCAACGGACACGACAGTCTATGGAGGAACAGCAATCATAACGTTGCCTGACCAAGTGACCACTGTAGATGATGGGGCTGGAAATATCACAACCACGACCATATCTGGGCAGACACAAACTATCAATTTGCCCAGCACTGTCGTCTCCACGCCTGGTTATGAATGGGTGGATCAGGTTGCTACGTCCGAATACATGGACACTCTTTACGCAGCAGGTTCCTTCACTGCAAAGCTTGGAAATTCGTTTCCCAATCAGATTTTCAAGGGAAGCGGTTCGATAGCATTCACATCCATTAACTTTTCCATCAGCCCGCCTGCTTTGGTAACAACAAATGTGGAAGTAAGCGTGAAAGGTTCTCGCACTTCTAACACTGCCCAAAGCTTCACCAGCACTACCGCCGAGGCTCCATTCGTCCTTACAACCACATCACCCCAGACGAGAACAAACTGAGGGTTCTGAAATCACGTGGTCAAGACGTGGGACGTAGGGGGATGTTTAAAGACACTCCATGGGGGCCGTGGGCGTTTACATTGCTAGAAGTTCTTGCGGCTATTACGATCCTCGGGATTCTTTCGGCGCTGATTTTCACAGCCGCCAAGTCAGCTACCCAGCGGGCTGAGAAGCCTGTCTGCATGGCGAACCTGAAAAACCTCCACATGGCACTGGGGACGTATTTAATCGATAACGGGCGATGGCCGCAGATTCCAAAGGGGATTGGACTGAACTCTCCCGAAGAGGAGGCGTGGTGGCGGACAACCCTCGCTCCCTACGGCATGATTGAGAGGTCTTGGTCATGTCCAACATTGAGGCGAACCGCCCGAGAAACCAACATGGCTCTCGCGCTGAAAGAAAACCACTACGTGCCATCGCTTTTCGATGAATTCCCGGCCACGCCCTACCGCTGGTCGAATATGGCCTGGGCGATGGAGGTCGGTAATAACCACGGGACCGGCCTGCTGCTCATCATGATGGACGGTTCGGTTCAGACCTACGAAGAGTTCCACCACAAAGCCTCCAAGTGAGCCGGTGGCATTCTGCACTTTTCCTTACTGCTCTTGTCGGTCTCTCGGTACTCCACGGGAAGGAAAAGGAACCTACGATCCGACCGTCGTTCGCAAAGCCGGTAAAAGCCGTCGTTTTTAACGGGGGGGAAGTCCGGATTACGCTGAGCGCAACGACTCCGGTTGGTGGCACAAAGTACCTCCTCCGCTCGCTTCCCTCGAGAGGTACGCTCGGGGAAATTGCTGTCACCGAGCAAGGACTGGCATCGGTAACATACCGGCACGCAGGAGGTGGGGCCGGCGAAGATTCGTTCACCTACGCGGTCCAGTCGCCAGGAGCGGCCGTCTCAAGCCGTGCAAGCGTGTTGATCCACGTAGCCAACCGTCCGGCCCAGGTCGTCCTCCCTGAGGTTGTGGATTTTGGGCGCGTGCCGGTCGGAGCATCATCCCGCAGAGTGATTGTTTTGAAAAATTCCGGCGGGGAAAAATTTGCCGGCCGGATCCGCCTCGCATCCCCATGGGAATGCGAGGCCGGGCGGGCCGAGATCCCACCCGGCGGGGCGTCCGAGGTTGCCCTGGATTTTTCTCCCGACGGAGTTTGCGAATATTCAGGCACATATTTTTTGGAGGGTCCTGGCGGGGCGTCCGGAGCGCTGACTGGTGAGGGGTTCGCTGTATTCGAGGTCTCGACAAAATTTCTGAAGCTGCGCGAGTCGGCGGATGGCTCGCGCTCAGCGGAGTTGTCGGTCGCAAACAAAACTGACGAGCCCATGACCGTAGAGTTTGTGTGTCCGCCTGGGATCCTTGTGATCGCTCCGGTTACGATCCCTCCCAACGGGTCAGTCGGGGCATCAGTCGCGGCGGAAGACACTCAAAAATCCGCCGTCCGGGCGAGCTTTGTTGTAAAGGAGCGAAGGGTTTCCACCACCGTTGAGGTGAGCATCCCCCCAGCCCCGGCACGCCTTGTCATCGAGCCAGCAACGGCCATTAACTTCGGCAACATTGCACCTGGAAGCAGCGCCGCCCGCGAGATGATGATATCCAACACGGGGGGTGTCCCGACAGCGGTCGAGCTTGTTCTTCCCCCATGGATCCGAGCGGATCCCGACCGCATTCTTCTTAAACCCGGCAAGCAGCAGACGTTTCGGTTAGAGGCCGCAGGAGCCAGACCGGGGGATCTGCGCGACCGGATCGTGTTGAAGTCCGACGCTGGTTTCTCCGAACTCGCTGTGATGGCAAAAGTCCTTGCCTCGGCAACCCCGGCTCCGACTCCACCCCCCATATCGCAAGCCCCGGAAGCCCCGTCGCTCAAGCCGCTCCGGATCACGCAGATTTCGCAAGGCAACGGATCCGTCACTGTAACATGGACAAATCCGAACCCAGGGATCCACACCTTTCGGATCGAATCCCTACGGATCACGTCCGAAGCATCACTAGCCCGGCAGGCCGTGCTTGCGCTGAACGTGGAAGACGAAAAATTCCGTGCCGATGAGTTCGCTGCGGAGCGGCTGCGCCTTGGAATGCTCTTCGAGCAGGCGAGCAAGAACGACCAAGTCGTAAAGATCTGGTCACCTCTGGAGAAATCCAAAGTCAGCGAAATTGGAACCGGGACGTTTGAAGTCACCTTTCCGATGCCGAGCGATCCGGTGACGAGGATCAGGATCCTGATGGTACTTCCCGAGGGTTCGACCTCCCCGGTTGTGAGTGAGATCCGCATACCTCTCCGGCATCCGAAGCCCCCCGGCCCACCAATGGCGCTGATAGCCGTCGCCGTTGTTGGAATTCTTGGGGGAATCGTGCTGTTCCTGCGCCGGTACCGGCTGACTTGGTGAAGCCTCAGCGAACTTCTTTCATTTTGTCGAGCGGGCCGAGGAGGAAGTCCACGAAGAGGCTGATGACGCGGCGGCTGCGGACCTTAATGTTTGCAGAGACGGCCATGCCGGACTGGAGCGGGACCGACATTCCCCGAACGTAGAGATCCTGACGCTCGAGAGCGATCTTCGCTGGAAAGCAATAGAACGGGTTCTCTTGGGTTGGAGGCAGCACGTCGGATCCGATAAATATGAGTTTGCCATTGATCCGCCCGTATTCGCGGGCGGGAAAACTCACGATCTCGACTTCGCAGGCGAGACCGGCACGCACGAATCCGATGTCGCGGTTCGTGATGTTCACCTTGGCGATCAGTTCCTCGCTTGGCACAATTTTTAGAACGATATCCTTCGGGGCGACCACCGTGCCCGGCTTGCTGGAGAGGATTTCAAAGACGATGCCGTCGGCGGGAGAGACAATCTCGTGGCGCTCGAGGGCGGTCGAGGACTCGGCAAGCCGACCTTCAATTTCGGAGATCCGCTGCGAATTCGAGAGGCGGGCCTTTGTGAGTCCCGACTCGATTTCCGCAAGGTTTTTCATGTTTTCGCTGAGGCGCGTCATCGCATCCCTGCGGTAGGCGGTGTTTGTATTGGCAGCCTCTTCCCTTGCCCGGCTCATTTCGAGCGTAAGGCTGAGCGTAAGATTTTCTAACCGCTGGACTTGGGTTTCCGCCTGGATAGCATTGGCCTCATGGGAGAGAAAATCGACCCGCGCGACCCCGCCGCTCTCAAGCAGCTTTTTGTAAGAATCAAGAATCTTCTGGCTATTGGCAAGGAGGAGACGCGCCTGAGAAAGTTGGCTGGTGGCCGAGGCGAGATCTTTTTCCGCACGTTCTGCCTTGAGCCGCGCCTGGTTAAGCCTCTCCGTCCGGTCTTTTTCTGCTTCGGCAAACAGCCGAGTCTGGTCCGGGTCCAACGTAACTCCCTCCGAGGAAAATGCGATCTGGGCGCGAAGCAGCTTGTTTTCTGACTGGAGAGCGACGCGATTTTTTGCGAGGTCGTCCATGCCAGGCGGGAGGCCGACTGGCGGAGTGCCGGGGTTGCCGGCATCGAAAAGCTGCGCATAAAACGACTCCTCGTTTTTCATCGAGGCCAGCAGATCCCTCAACGAGCGGAGCTCGGCAGTCGCCACTTTCGGGTCCAGACGGATGAGCGGCTGCCCGGTTTTAACCCGAGCGCCCTCCTTGACAAGGATGGCCGAGATCACGCCATGCACCGGAGACTGGACATCCTGGACCGCGCCGTGAGGTTCGAGCTTGCCTGTCGCATGGACGACTTCGTCCATGTGCGCAAGGCAAGCCCAGACGAACGCGAACACCGCCGCCCCGATAATTGTCCACATGGCCGCTCGCGACCAGATGAGCGACTGGCGAAAAAACATCGTCTGTCCCTCCGGGCGAATTGCTGTGGCGACGGCGGCGCGGAATTTTTTAAAAAGCTTCATGATTCCGCCCCCTGCTGTTGGTGGAGTGTGGCGTAGAGGCCACTGAGAGCCATGAGCTCATCGTGCGTGCCCTGCTCGACGAGCACCCCGTTGTCGAGCACAAGGATCCGGTCTGCGTGCTGGATCGAGCGGACACGGTGGGTGACAAAAAAGACGGTGTGCCCGGAAAACTCAGCAGCAAGGTTTTCGCAGACCTTACGCTCCGTCGCAAAGTCGAGCGCGCTTGTCGCCTCGTCGAAGATGAGCAACCGGGGGCGCTGGAGGATCGCGCGCGCGATGGCTATGCGCTGGCGCTGGCCACCTGATATTGCCCGCCCCTGTTCGCCCGCGCGGGTGTTGTAACCCTGCGGCAACGCCATGATGAAATCGTGCGCCTCGGCGAGGCGGGCCGCGCGGATGATCTCCTCTGCCGTCGCATCGGGGTCGGCGAGCGCGAGGTTTGCGAACATGGATTCGTTGAAGAGCAGGCTGTCCTGCATCACGGTAGCAAGCTGGCGCCTAAGCGAGTGCAGCTCGACCTTTGCGATTTCGTAGCCGTCGATCAGGATGCGGCCATCGTCCGGCGCGTAGAGGCGCGGGAGAAGCTTGAGCAGGGTGGATTTCCCGGATCCGCTGCGGCCGATGACCCCGACAAAATAGCCGGCCGGTATATCGAACGAGATATTCCGGAGCTGGGGCGGCTGCCCGGGGACGTATCCGAACGTCACGCGGTCGAAAGTGACATTACCCGCAACCGGCGGCATCGGGATATTCCGCGACTCCTCGGCGGACTGTTCCGGCGGCTGATCAAGCACATCGCCAAGCCGCTCGATCGAGAGAGCAACCTCCTGAAAATTCTGCCAGCTTTGGGTGAGGCGGAGGAGCGGGTTCGTGACATAGCCGGCAATGATCCGGAATGCAATGAGCTGGCCGAGGGTGAGCTCGCCGCGGATGACAAGAACCGCCCCATACCAGAGGACGCCAAGGTCACCGAGGCGGCTGAGCAATGTGGTGGCCGAGCCCATGGCGGTCGAGGTGATGACCGCTCGGAAGCCCGACGACACGTAGCCCGCGTAGCGGTGCTGCCACTTTTGGCGAGAGTGGTGTTCCAGGTTCTGGGCCTTTACGGTTTGAACGCCGGTGATCGTCTCGACCAGGTGCGACTGGGTATTGGCCATGTGCTGCGCCCGCTCCCGGATCTGCCGTCGCAGCAGCGGTGAGACGGCGACGGTGACTCCAGCCATGAACGGCAGCGCAACGAGCGCGACCAGCGTCAGGGGAACGCTGTAAAAAAGCATGATTCCGACGTAGATCACGGAAAATATCGCATCGAGGCCGACGGTCAGCGCAGTGCCTGTGAGGAATTGCCGGATATTCTCGAGTTCCTGAAGGCGGGAGGAAATCTCGCCGACTGGTCGCCGGTGAAAATACCCAAGCGTGACCCTGTAGAGGTGGTCCATGATCCGCGTACCGAGCGCGAGATCGATCCGGTTTGTCGTATCAACAAAAAGGTAGGTGCGCAGCGCGGTGAGAGCAACGCCGGCGATGGCTATTGCGACAAAAAGGATGCCCAGGACATTGAGCGTCTGAAGGCTGTTTTGCACGAGCACCTTGTCAATGATGACCTGCGTGAGGAGCGGGTTCGCGAGTGCGAAGAGCTGGACAAAAAACGACGCGATAAAGACCTCGATGAGCGCGCGCTTGTGCTTTTTTACAGCCGGCAGAAACCAGCGGAGACCAAATTTTCCTGAAGCATCCTCGTCCGGCAGCGGGGTCAGCAGGAGCGCCTCCACCTCCTCCGCCTGCAAGGCGATGAACTCGTCTTTCGGAATCCGGTGCAGCCCGGTCCGGGGGCTGGAAATCACGGCGTCTGCTCCGCGCGTGGGAAACAAGACCGCCAGCCCGTCCTGCCAGGGAACGAGCGCGGTCGCATCGAGGAGCGGGAGGTTTTTCCCGGGGATTTTGATCAGCTGCGCGCTGAACCCGGCAATTGCCGCAACCGTCCCGCACACATGGAACGTGGCCGGACGCTGGTCGCGCATTTCGTTATGGAGCACTTTTCGCAGGGCTTCCTTCGGGAGCTCCTTGTCGTGAAAAATTGAAAGGATCTCAAAGCACGCGACAACTTCCTCGCGGCTTCCCTCCTGCATCTTCACCTCCGGGAATGCGGTATCGCGTTCGATCAGGTGGTCGATCGACGGTATCTCTCCCTGGATTTGTTCGGCGGCGGCGAACTCTCGCGGGATCGGATCTGCAGGAATTGCGGCCGCTGGAAACCCGAGGCATCGCATCGCGCCGTCGTCCGGACCTACTGGTAAACCGCGCCTCTCTCCCGACGCGGCGATCCAGGCCATTCCATCGCCGTCCCTCTCCGCGGGAGCCTCCGCGACGCGCACAAGCGGGAGCACATCGCGCACGAAGTCGCGCAGCAGGCGGGCATCCTTCGCGGCGGCCCGGAATTCCCGCGCGAGCAAATCGTAAACCTCAGCGGCCGAGGGCCTCGACCGGAGAGTGGCGAGGGTGGAGGCAGAGAGCTGAGAAAAAAAACGATCCTCTTGAACGACCAGGCATACCGATTCCTCGGCGGCCATGACCGACTCGATCGGTTCTCCGGCGAGGATCGAACTCAGGCCGACGACCGCCCCCGGCCCGAGGGTCTCGATTGTCTCAGGAGCTTGCCCCGCGCGCCCGAGCACGCGAAGGCGACCTTTTAGGAGGACAAGCACGGATTTTACGGGCTTGCCTGGTACAAGAACCTCGCAACCGATTTCCAGGCGGGCCAGGTGGCCGGCCTGCACGAGACGGAGCAGCTCTTCTTGCGACATTTCGGAAAATGGCTGCCATGCGGAGAGCGCTCCAGCGGCGGCCAGTTCCTGCGCCGGGTCAGAGGGCATTTCCCTCCATGCGTTTTGCCGCAAGCTCGTCGAGAATCCTTGCATGCAGGTTCGCGTCGAGCACGGCCGGAATCCGCTTTTCCAGACGCGCGAGGAGATGCCATCGGGCCACGGCAAACGGTTCGAGCAGCTCTCCCTCGCGCGCCCCGCGGAGGCGGTCGGCCAGTGCAGGGTGCATCGCCCCAAGAGCGACCGGGCCGATGATCCCACCGGTCAGCTTTTCAGATCCGCCGCCATGGGCTGGAGCCAGTTCGGCGAACGTCGCCTCGCCCTCCCGCAGGCGAAACCAAAGCTCTCTGGCCACACCCGCCTCACGGACGCGCAGCAATGAATAGACGACCCGCTCGAGCATCCCCTTGCGCTCCTGGAAATACTCCCCGACCTGGGGGCCGAACGTACTCTCCTTCCATTTGGCGATTCGGGCCTCGCGTCCGGCGGCCTCGCGGATACATGCCCCGTCGCAGCCCTCGTACTCGGCCGGGATCGGACTCGCCGTGACCGGGTCCATCCGGTGCTTTTCGCAGAACGCATTCCAGACGTCCTCCTCGTTTTCGAGTACGACGCTGCGGCTTTCATGGTCAAAAAACCTTGCCTTCAAAAGTAGATGCAACAGCCGGTAGCCGGCAAGCTCTTTGAAATGGGCCGATTCCATCATCTGCTATTTGACGAAACGGCTCATCCATTCGAGGCGGCGCGGCCAGAGATCGCGAATCGCATAGCGCGTTGTGATCGACTCCCGGGCTTTTTCCCGCATCGCCCGGTAGGCCTCTGGATTTTCAAGGACCGCACAGAGGGTATCCGCAATCTGTCCGGGTTGGAAAAAGTCTGCGAGCAGCCCATTAAGTCCGTGCTCAACGACCTCCTCGACCGGAGGCGTGCGCGAGGCGACGAGCGCACATCCTGCGGAGAGCGCCTCCATGCATGACCAGGAGAGAACAAACGGGCGGGTGAGGTAGAGGTGGGCAGACGAGGCCTGGAGGACGGTCCGGTATTCCGCCGTGGTGAGAGGCCCGGTAAAATGCGCCCTGGCGGGGTCAAGAGGAGTTTTTTCCAGGATCACCTGCTTCCATGTTTTTCCACCGGGGGCGGCTTTTCCATAGGCCGCACGATCCTCGCCGACCAACACGACATGCGCCTCGGGACGCCGATCCAGCACTCGAGCGATCGCATCCACCGCCTGCGGGAACCCGCGGTAAGGCTCAAACCCCCGGCTCACATAAGTGACGATCTCCTTCGCGCCGGAAAGGTCCAGCCCGACCCGCGGAAGCACGAGAGGCACGCCAGGGGTCGGTTGGTGGTAATCGGTATCGATCCCCTCGTGCAGGACGCTGAGCTTCGCGTCAAAAATCTTTGGAAACTGACGCTTCTGCCAATGCATGGGCACGACACCTGCATCACTGGAGGCGAGGTCGAGCAGGAGCGACACGTTCTTCGTCCTGATCCTCGCCTCATCGTCGGCCGAAAGCTTCTCCTCCGGGTCAAAATCGCTATCGGTCCCGTGCGCGTGGTAATACCATTCGAAATTGCACAGCAGCGGACGCCCCGGAAAGACGTCCTTCATGTAAAGAGTCGAACCCCAGCCGGCATGACCGAAAATCACATCTGGAATCCAGCCCGACCTCCTGAGCTCGACCGCCGCTTGAAATGCCGCCTGCCCATGCAGGACAGATGTCTCCAGCCCCCGAATATAGTGGTGGGTCTCCCTCCTCGCCGCTCGCGCCGGCTTATAAAGAATCCTTCGCACTCCGGGCAACTGCCCCCGGTCGGCTGTTGTGAGAAACACAACCTCGTTGCCGGGAATCCTCCCCAGAAACGACGCGAACGGCCCATGCTGGGATGGAAAATTAGGATGTAGAAAAAGAAATCTCATGGTCGAGATCGGCGGCGAAATTCCCGCTGAAAAACTTCCGCGATGCTATGCACGCGCATGTTGCCTGTCAACGGAGGATGCCCCGCAAAAGCCAATGTGGTCGTTGACGTCTTGTCACTCCCAAGGCGGCGGTGGATGCCTTGACCACCATTCATGCTCAGTAGATGCGAATTATTCCAAAACTCCCACTTTACCAGCTTTACATCCAGAAATACTGAGTTTTCTCACGCAAAGAAAACAACGAACTAAACCAACAAGGGGCCATCATCTTTTCCAACCTTGGAGCGCTTGGCGTCCTTTGCGCAAAATTCAATGTCTTTTCATCTCAGTTGGAGCCGTTTGCCGAGGTACCGGTTGGCGAGGTGGCGGAGTTCGAGGAAGCCAGCGTTTGCGGCAGCGGGTTTGTAGACGCGAAAGGTTTTCATGATTCCGAGCGATGCGGCACTTTCGAGGGGACCGGCAAACGAGGTATCGCCGTCGAGGAAATATGGGGTCTTTGCCCAGGTTTCCATTTGGGTGGCGTTAAGAAAAAAGCATCCGGAATGCGGGTTGGAATGTCGCTCGAATGCGAACTCTCTTCCCATGATGGTTCCCGCGACCATTTTGTGCTGTGAGGCATCCTGCCACTTGGCGGTGAAATCCTTCTTTACGGGACCGTCAATGTAGAGTTTGTGGAGGGAGAAATCTCCGGAGGTTTCGAAGCGGTGGGGTTGGAGTAATGCGTCTACTCCAAAGGTCTCGGTGAACCACTTTAGCTTCACAAAAAATAACGGATCGGAGATGTGAAGGTCATCCTCCATGTAGCAGTAATAGTCGTATTTTCCGAGCATCTCCTGGAGTACCTTGTGACAGGCGAAGCCAAGAAGCATCGGCTGCACGCCGGTCTGTACGTGGTGGAATGTCTTTCCTGGCGCAAGCTCTTCGCCAATAAGGTGGGTGGTGCCGGTCGTGCAGACGGCGATGTCGAGCATGACCGGCAAGAAGTTGTTTGCTTTTGCCAGGCGTCCGTTGCCCCGGCCCTTGATCGGGACATGCATGAACAGCAGGGAGGCTTGACGTGGACCCACAGTTTCAAGAAGCCCGCTGAGACATGCTTTGAGCGAGGCCAACCGCTCGGCCGCGGGCGCGGTGGTCGAACCGTATCCGGATTTGATGGACGGGTCAAAAAAATGAGGGATGGTGACGAGAACCTTCATTCAATCCAGCAGGGGGTTCACGCAAAGGCGCAACGGACGCAAAGGGCTTTGTGGAAATTCCACTGCAGATTTATCTTCTCCCCCTTGGCGTTGAGGCCGTCATTAAGGAGCGAGAACTTTTAGTCGGAGGAACCGGCGGGGTTGGCTGGCGAGAGGGTCCGTGACGGTGACTTCTCCGGCAGTATTTGCCGCACCTGTCGATGACCATATGGGAGATACCCCCCAGTCGGCAAGGTTGCTACTGGCCCAAACTTGGTATGTCAGGGTGGGATCGGCAATACGGTAGAAAGTGATGTTGAGGCTATTGCCAGGCATTCCTGCTTGCGGAGCACGGGCACTAGCGGCACTTGCCGGCAGGGTACCAGTGGCATATTCGATAAGGTTCGCGAGACCGTCGCCATCGGGGTCCGCGACGTCCGCCGCGTTGCCAGTGTTCTCGCTTGTGCCAAGGTATGCGCTCCTCCATGTCTGCAATGCGGAAAGCGTGGCTTCAAAATTCGCGATGAGCGTCCGATCGGAAGCCGACGTAAAAATGTAAACTGCATTTGTGCTGACGGATGTTCCATTTTCCGTCCATCGAACAAATCTGAAGCCATTGTTTGCAGTAGCCGTAGCGGTCACTTGCGATCCGGCCACGAAGCCACCGCTGCCCACGGCGGAGCCGCCGGATGTGGCCGAGAGAGCGATTTGATAGACCGGCAAGGCTTCGAAGTTCGCCACGATTACACGATCGTATTCCGGCACAAAGCTATAGGCGGCATCAGTGCTGACTGTATCACCATCTTCCGTCCAGACGGTGAATTTGTATCCCGCGTTTGCGCTGGCCGAAACGGTCACGGGGGTTCCCGTGGCAAATGTTCCACCGCCCGAGGCGGATCCCCCGGAAGTCTCGGAAACCGCAACACTTCGAACGTCCTGAACGATCTGCAGTGAAACCATGCCTTCGCTTCCGGAACCAGGCGAGCAGTCCACCTTGATTTGATACTCCGTGCCAGCCACGGCTGGGAAAGTGACCGAACTCTGAACCGTATTTCCAAAGTCATCATTCGAGGCGACGGGCACGAGTGCATTCACCGCGCTGCCGGTTGCAACCCCGAGGAATGTGTCGAAGTCACTGCCTGCGGTATCAATCGTCACGTTTGCGGAGACGGACGGTGTCCACTTCCACCAGACCGAGCGATAGGAGGCTCCCATATTAAAATCCGGCTCGCTGGCTTCGGTGGTGGCATCAAAATTTGAGCCGATCGCACTCGAGGTCGTTCCCGCGAGCGCAACTCTGGAAGCGAAATTATCGTTGAGCGGGAGCGGAAATTCATCCAGCCGGTTGGCGACCGCGCTCGTGTTGTAGATTTTCAGCAGCAGCGTCTTTGATCCGGTCGCGGAGGCATTCGTGGCCGAGAGCGTCACAGGGAACGTGCCGGTCTGGGTCGTATTTCCGGAAATCGTTCCGTTTGCCGAGGTCAGGCCGGTTGGCAGTCCGGTTGCCACGTAGGAGAGGATCGGGCCACCAGACGCGGTGATCTGGTAGGTGAATGCCTCGCCCGCATAGCCGGTCGCCGACAATACGCTCGTAATGACAGGCGCGGCTGGGTTGACGACCGTGAGCTGGAAGGATTTTGTCACCGATCCCAGATCGCTGCCAGTCACGCGGATGGTGAAGTTTGAGGTCTTCCCAGCCGTCGGCATGCCTGCGAGCACGCCGGTTGTCGCGTTGAGCGTGAGCCCGGCGGGCAATGTGCCGGCGGCCAGCCACCAGGAATAGGGAGGCTTCCCGCCCATGGCGGCGACCGCCTTGCTGTAGGACGTGCCCATCGTGCCGGATGCCATTGGGCTGGCTGTAACCACCTCGAGCGGGGCCGTGCCGAGGCTTACCCGGTGGTTGGCGTCGGAGACTCGCAGGTTCCCGTAGCCATCCACGGCGATTCCCACGGGCCCGGTGAAGCGCGCAAGCGTCGTGCCCTCGGCACTGCCGGGAACCAGCGCGCTGCCGCCGATCGTCGTGGTCTGGCCGGTCGCAGAAATTTTTCTCAGCGTGTGGTTGCCGGTGTCTGCGACGTAGATATTTCCCGCAGCATCGGTCGCGACCCCTTGCGGGCTGTTGAAGAGCGGGGTTGCTCCATCCTGGCTTCCGCTGAACCCTGCCTGCCCGGCGATGGTCGTCACGACGCCTGCCGGGGTCATCTTGCGAATCGTGTGGCTGCCAGTGTCCGCGATCACGATATTTCCCATGCTGTCCACCGCCACGCCCTTGGGGCTGTTGAACTGCGCGGTCGTCCCTGTGCCATCGGCGGATCCCGCGCTTCCGCTCCCGGCTGCCGTCGTCACCACCCCAAGCGGGCTCACTCGGCGGATCAGGTTGTTGCCGGAGTCCGCCACGTAGATGTTGCCGGAGGCGTCCAGCGCGACCCCACCCGGATGGTAGAATTGCGCGGCTGTGCCGTTTCCATCGCCCGAGCCGGACGTCGTCGAGTCGCCCGCCAGGGTCGTCACCACGCCCCCCGCCGTCACCTTGCGGATCGCGTGGTTGTTGGTGTCCGCCACATAAACATTGCTGGAGAGGTCCACCGCCACCCCGCCCGGCGAGCTGAATTGCGCGCCTGTGCCGGTGCCGTCCGTGCTTCCGGCCGTGCCGTTTCCCGCCAGCGTCATCACAACTGCTGCGGGACTGACTTTGCGGATTAGTTGGTTCGCCGAGTCGGCCACGTAGAGGTTGCCGTTGGTATCGATTGCAACTCCTTTGGGGGTGTTGAAAAGCGCAGCGTTTCCGGTGCCGTTGGTGCTGCCAGAGATGCCTGGCTGACCGACATGGTTCGTCCAGGCGGTTTCTGCTTGCAGCACCCCACTTAACGCAAATACTCCCAGCAAAAGCAGTGGCAAACTATGGATTCGTAGTCCTTCCCCTATTTCCATTGTCTGAGCTGATTGATTTTCCGGTGATCCGCGCCAAGCGGCATCGAGAGGCTAAATATATGTGGCGCTATCGATAGCCGCCTGGGCGCTGGCCAGTGTTGTGAACCCCGGGCCGGTGGCGATCAGGTCGTCGGTGATGTCGGGAATACTGTTTGATCTGGTTGGATCAAGGGAAACAAAGATCCCAAAGCCGCTGCCAAAAGCGGGAATTGTGGTGAGGTCTTTCGCCACATAAAAACCTCCGGTAGTAGTATTGGAGGAGCCCGGCGCACTCCCCCATGTTAAACGAGGATCAGCTTCCAGTATTAATCTCCCTGCATCGTTTAAAACAACATAACTGCTATCCCCGAAATCGTCTTTCCCTCCGGTTACATTTCTATAGAATCCACTTCCTTCACCATCAGTTAGGTCAAAAGTGTTAGATCCGGCTCCCCCTGTGATCTCGTCCACCTCGATGTTACTTAATGAGGTATTGCTTCCAGCGCGAAGAAAATCAGTGCCATCGCCACCGTCGAGCGTGTCGTTGCCCCGCCCGCCGTAGATAGTGTCATTTCCGAGTTCTCCATTTAGGACATCATCGCCAGTGCTTCCCGTGATGACATTGTTGAGCCTGTTGCCTGAACCCGTCAGCCCTCCCGAAGCCATTGTCAGGTTCTCAATAAACATGCCGCCATCGACAACGGTGTCACTGAGATCAATGTCGACGCTACTAATCACAAGATCAGTATCGCCTACACTGGGATTCCCAGAGTAGCCATACTCCCGCATGGCATCCAAAACGTTATCCACGACCAGGGTGTCATTGCCAAGTCCGCCTTCAAGAATATCGGCGCCAACACCGCCATTAAGATAATCATTCCCGGACCCACCCGTCAGGTAGTCCTCGGCGTCGCGTGATGGGATATCAGCGTAAAATCCTTCAAGATTGTCATTTCCTGCTCCGCCGGACAATGTGACACCAAAAGTGGACGGTCCCGAAACCGGCTGGTAGACAGCGATGGAATTGTCCAGGTCATTACCTGAGCCGATTCCTGCCAATCCATAGATTACGAGGTTGTCCACATTAGCTTGAAGGTTGTAGATATCGACTGTGCTCAGCATCTGGTCGGTCCCTTCACCGGGAAGTTCCACTACGACGTCATCGTATGAATCAACATAGTAGGCATCTCCGCCGGTGCCGCCGACCATTGAGTCAGCCCCCAAACCGCCAACGAGGCAGTCGTCTCCGGCTCCGCCAAGGAGAGTGTCATCCCCGCCTTCCCCCCACATTCCATCATCTCCATCTCCGCCGACGAGCGAATCAAAGCCGTCAGCTATCCCGGTGGCACCGATGAGAAGAGCTTGGTCGGGAGGAGGCAGATTTGAGACATCATACGACCCCGGATTTTGTGGAAATGTTCCGGTCCTTGGATCATAGTATTCCCAATCGCCATAGAGCGAGTCGTTTCCCGCATTGCCTAGAATCGTATCATCCCCAGCAAGTCCAAGAACGACGTTATTTTCTGCATTGCCTGTAAATTCGTTGCCAAGAGCGTTCCCAACGCCGCGGATCGCAATGCCGGTGCCACGAAGCGTGTCGTCTAGTAGAACAAAATTTTCAAGCTGAGCGAACGAAGCGAGATCGAGGCTGGCGAAAGATGGTGCCCCCGTGACAGTATTTGAGTCGTTCGCAGGTATCGGGTCGAAGTTGATGTATGTGAGGACGGTGTCCACGCCGCCGTCATCCGGCACCTGCGATTCGCGTACACGGTCGTTCACGTTATCCACGACATACGTGTCGTTCCCCTTTCCGCCATCCATAGTATCGCCGAGAGTTGGCGACTCGGATGTGCCTCCATCCAAGTAGTCGTTTCCAGAAATTGAGCCAGAGGTGTCATCCCCCCAGATGTAGTCGAGCCCGGCACCCCCGAAAATCGTGTCGTTACCTCCCCGCCCCTCGATAGCGTTGTTGACGGCTATTCCGGCATAGGGCGAGGGGAAAATGCGCGTGGTGCTGACACCGTTGTTGCCCGTCAAGATATTCGAGTCGTCGTTTCCGATGAGGTCGATCGCAGACTGGCCAAAAAGCGCGGCATTTTCGATATTCGCAAAGCTGCCGGCGGCCGAGAGGTCCAGATTTTGGTTGCCAATGATCGTGTCATTACCTTCGCCAGCGAACTCGATGGCAACGTCTGCGCCGCTGCGGATATAAAAAAGGTCATCCCCGCTCCCGCCGACGAGCGTGTTGATTCCGAGTCCCCCGTCAAGGGTATCGTTTCCAGTGCCCCCATTGAGGTAGTCGTTCCAAAATGTGAGGGCAGTTTCACGATCGGTAGCACCGGCGGTGGCATTCGTGCCGCCAAGGAGGAGGTCGTTGCCTGCGGCACCTATCAGGGAATCCCCGGTTCCAACGACTCCCACCAGCCCCCCGTAACCACCTTTGAGGATATCGTTTCCGTAGCCGCCGTCCATCGAGTCCGAGCCGTCGCCCCCGAGAAGCTGGTCGTTGCCGTTGAGGGTATCGGTGTCGTTGTCGCCGGAGATAGTGCTGTTGCTGTCGCCGCCGAAGAGGGTGTTGGTCCCGCCGATGAGCATGTCATTGCCGAGGCCCCCATCGAGGACATCCGAACCAAGGCCTCCGTAGAGACAATCATTTCCCCCGAGTCCGGAGAGCTGATTATCGGTCGCAAGCGTAAGCCGGTCGCTTACACTGTAGCCGGAGATCGAGTTAGCGAGGGCATTGCCTTTCCCGAGAATCGCCGTGCCAGTGAGGACAAGATTATCTATCTCGGAAAACGTTGGCCGCGAGAGGAGCGAGAAATTGACTGTGGATTGGATTGTATCGATGCCTCCGCCCGCCACCTCGATCGTCGTATCGTCAGTCTCCGAGTTGAGGATGTAGTAGTCGTTTCCCCCTCCGCCGGTCAGAGTGTCGGTTCCAAACGACCCGTCAAGGGTGTCGTTGCCGAGGCCGCCGGAGAGGCTGTTGTTGCCGATGTTGCCCGTGAGGACGTTATCGAGCGCGTTGCCGGTGCCATTGACATTGCCGATGCCAATAAGTGTAAGGTTTTCAACATTCAGACCGTTGGTGGTGAGGTCGAATGTGGCCGAAGATCGGACAAGATCGGCTCCATCGGTAACAAGGCTCCCCTCAACGATGACGTCTGTGGACTCCAGAGCTGTCGTAGCCCCCGTTCGTCCTGTGTTGAGATAGCTGCCAGCAAGACTGAGATTGGCTTGGTCGGTGACCTGCCAAAGGATGCTCAGTGCTGCATTTGTCGGATTCAGTTGGTAAACGTAGTCCCCATTGACCACATCGTTTGTCGTGAGCGAGCTTAGCCACGGGCTGTTCGCGACAGTCTTACGAAAATCGTAGCTCACCTCGTAGGTATCGTTGCCGAGACCGCCAATGAGCGAATCAACACCGGGGCCACCGATGAGCGAGTCATTGCCGTCGCCGCCGAGGAGGGTATCGTTGCCGCCGAGGGTGTCGTCGTTGTTGCCGTTTGTGCTTTTGATGATCTCGCCGCCCATGAGGGTGTCGTTTTCCCCGAGACCGGTGAGGATGTTGTTTCCCGCGTTGCCGACGAGCGAGTCGTTGGTTGCATTGCCACCCGTGGCATTCAGATTGTCCCATCCGGTAGCGGTGAGTTGACCTTTAAGAACAAGACCCTCGACATTTGCAGGGATCGTGTAGTCCACCGAGGAATAGATGATGTCGGTACCCTGGTTGGTCGTCTCGCTGACGACATCGCCGGTGTTGTCAACGGAATAGGAGTCGTTGCCCGCGCCTCCGGTCATGTAGTCAGCCTCGACGCCGCCGATGAGGCAGTCGTTGCCGGAGCCGCCGCTCAGCGAGTCCGACCCGGTGTCGCCCATGAGCGAGTCGTTGCCAACGTCCCCGAGGAGGGAGTCATTTCCAAGGCCGCCATAAATCGTGTCGTTGCCGCCGTTACCGTCAACCGTATCGTTGCCGGCACCGCCATCCAGGGTGTTGGCATAGCCGCTGCCCATGATGGAATTGCTTGCCGCATTGCCGATGCCGAAGCTAGCGTTCAGCCCGGAGAGAACAAAGTTTTCAATATTTCCCAAATAGCCGCCTAGCTGGGTGGTGGAGTTGAGATCGAGACTGAATGGAACCTGCACGGTATCAGTGCCTTCGCCTGAGTATTCAACGACAATGTCGCTAATTCCGTCGATCAGGTACGTGTCGTTCCCGGTGCCTCCAACCATGGAATCACTCCCGACTGCCCCGCTTAGATAATCGTCCCCCGCATATCCGAGCAGAGTGTCTTTGCCGGCGTTGCCGTAAAGGTAGTCGTTGCTGCTAGTCCCTGCTAGAAGGGTGTCGTTAATGCCGGGGGCTGCAATGGTTGCCATAAAATAAGAGTGGGAGATTCCTCGCCTGAGGATGGTCCTTGGACCGCGACAAGCAAGTCGTAAATTTGGTTAATCGCCGGATTTTTCTACTTTTATGAGGCAAGTCAAGAAAAGCTCGCCAGCAGAAATTTCGGTCGCAGGGTGCAAAGTCGGATGACACGGCCCTTGTTCCGCCGTAGATTTGGCGAAGGGGAAAGGTCGTCCCTCCATCGCCGGTGCGTTCGTTCCGTTTGGAGGGCGATGCTCCGTCAGCGCCCACTTGTTGTCCTGCGCGGCACACAACTATCATTGACCGACCTGGTCTGGACTGGTCTGATATTTGTCATGATAAAAACATTTACGATCACGGAAAGCAAGGCTCAGCTTTCGGCATTGGTCGAGCGCGTAATATCGTCGGGCGAGCCGGTGGCAATTGGTCGGGGTGGGAAGCCGATGGTACAGATTGTCCGTTATGCCCAGCCGGAAAAAAAGCCGAGGCGCACCGGCGCTTTCGTGGGGAAGATCAAGATGGCCGGGGATTACGACCAGTGGAACGGGGAGGAATCGAAAGCTCTCGGACTCACTGACTGAAATGGCATCGTTCCGTGTATCGGAAACTGCCGCTGATCCATCGGGATCCCTTTGACCGCCTGCTTGTCGCGCAGGCCATTTCGGAAAAAATCCCCCTGATGACTTGTGACGAGGAAATCGTCAAATATCCGTTAAAAACGCTCTGGTAGCCATCGATTCATCGGACGACACGGCCTTGTTCCGCCGTAGCCTTGGCGCAGGCGAAAGGGCGTCCCTCCAGCGCCGGGGCGCTCGTTCCCCCTGGAGGGCTCTGCTCCGTCAGTGCCCACTTATTGGCTTGCGCTGCAGACGAAGTCGGACGACACGGCCTTGTTCCGCCGTAGCCTTGGCGCAGGCGAAAGGGCGTCCCTCCAGCGTGGAGCGCCCGCCTACTGACAGGCCTCGCACTCCTCCCCGTTGCGCATCGCCTCGATCGAGCAGGCGAGCTTTTCTTCGGGGGAGAACTCCTTTTTTCCGCTGCCGGCAACGACCCCGCGGAGCTCTTTTTTGACGTTTGTCGTCGGCCCCTCGATGCTCGAGGCTCCGAGCGTGCGGAGGTAGTAGGTGGTTTTGAGCCCGGTGTGCCAGGCCCGGCGGTACATGTGGCTGAGGACCTTCATGTCCGGTTCGCTGATGAAGAGGTTGACCGACTGGGACTGGTCGATCCACTTCTGGCGGCGGGCGGCGGCGTCGATGACAAACTGGAACGGGATGCCGAAGACGGTGAGATGCTTGCGCACGAGGGCCTCCGGGATCCCGTCGATATTTTTCAGCTCGCCCTCGAAGTATTTGATCTGCTCGAGCATCGCGTCGTCCCACTTGCCGAGCTTTTTGAGATCGCGGACGAGCTCGGTGCTGAGGATGGTGAATTTTCCGCCGAGGTTTTCCTTGGCGTAGAGGTTTTTATAGTTCGGCTCGATGCACGGGGTGGTGCCCATGATATTCGAGATCGTGGCTGTCGGGGCGATGGCGATGACGTTCGAGTTCCGCATCCCTTGGGACTGGATCTTGGCGCGGACCGGCGCCCAGTCCATGAGTCCGCCGCGAGGCACGTCGATCGGGAGGCCGCGCTCCTCTTCGAGGAGGTCGACGGTATCCTGCGGGAGGAGCCCCCGCTCCCACTTCGAGCCCAGGTACGAGCTGTACGTGCCGCGCTCGGCGGCCAGGTCGCTTGAGGCGGAGTAGGCGTAGAAGGCGATCGCCTCCATGAATTCGTCATTGAACTCGACCGCCGCTTCGCTGGCAAAGTCCAGGCCGCGCTTGAAGAGCGCGTTTTGGAGCCCCATCACGCCGAGCCCGATCGGGCGGTGGCGGAGGTTCGAGCGGCGGGCCGCCTCGGTCGGGTAGAAGTTGATGTCGATGACGTTGTCGAGCGCCCGGACGGCGATCTGGATCGTCTCCTGAAGCATCGCGTGGTCGAGGGATCCGTCCGCCTTCATGTGGGTGTCGAGGACGACCGAGCCGAGGTTGCAGACGGCGGTTTCATCCTCGCTGGTGTTGAGGGTGATCTCCGTGCAGAGGTTCGAGGAGTGGATGACGCCGGCATGGTCCTGCGGGCTGCGGAGGTTGCAGGGGTCCTTGAATGTGATCCAGGGGTGACCGGTCTCGAGGAGCATCTTGAGCATCTGCTTCCACATCTCGATCGCCGGAACTTCCTTCGCGGTGATCTTCCCCTCGCGGGCGAGCTGCTCGTAGCGGAGGTAGTGCTCCTCAAACTTCCGGCCGTAAGAATCGTGCAGGTCGGGGGCCTCGTTCGAGCGGAAGAGGGTCCAGGTCCCGCGGGCCTCCATGCGCTTCATGAAGAGGTCGGGCACCCAGTTCGCCGTGTTCAGGTCGTGGGCGCGACGCCGGTCGTCGCCGGTATTCCGGCGGAGCTGGAGGAAATCCTCCACGTCGTTGTGCCAGGACTCGAGGTAGGCGCAGCCCGACCCGCGGCGCTTGCCGCCCTGGTTGACCGCGACCAGCTGGTCGTTGTGGAGCTTGAGGAACGGGATGACCCCCTGGCTCTCGCCGTTCGTGCCCTTGATGTAGCTGCCGGTTCCGCGAACGGCCGTCCACGACCCCCCGAGACCGCCCGCCCACTTCGAGAGGTAGGCGTTGTCGGCGATGCCGCGCTGCATGATCGACTCGATCGAGTCGTCGACCTTGTAGAGGTAGCAGCTCGAGAGCTGGCTGTGGAGGGTGCCCGCGTTGAAGAGCGTCGGGGTGCTCGAGCAGAAGCGGCGGCTCTTGTAGAGGTTGTAGAGCCGGATCGCCCACTCCTCGCGCTCGGCAGGCTCCTCCAGAAAGAGCCCCATCGCCACGCGCATCCAGAAAAATTGCGGCGTCTCGATCCGGCGGGCCGGCTTCCGGGTTTTGTCCACGATCAGGTACCGGTCGTACAGGGTCTGGATGCCCAAGAAATCAAAATCCATATCTGCGGTGGGATCGATCGCATCGGCCAGGGCGTCGAAGTTGTAGGAGAGGAGCTTCGGGGAAAGCCGCTCGATGGAAACGCCGTGCCGGATGTAGTTTTTGAAGGCGGTGCGGTGCGCGGCGCGGAGCCCCTCGATTCCGTCCCGCACAATCTTCCAGTCCAGGACCTCCTCGTAGATGTACGAGAGCATGATGCGCGCGGCAAACTTGGCGAAGTCCGCATCCCGCTCGATGAGCGTGCGCGCGTTGAGGATGATCGTATTCTTGAGGATGTCCTCGGTCACCTCGGTGCCGATCGACCGGCGCAGCTCGCGCTCGATCTGCGAGGCATCCAGGTTCAGGTCGAGCCCGATCATTCCAAACTGGATCCGCCGCTTCAGCTCGCTGCCGTCCCAGAAGACATTCTGGCCATCGCGCTGCCGCACGACGATGAGCGAGTCCTGCTGCTCGGGCGTCGCGGGGGGAAGGCTGCCGGTCTCCTCGCGGAGCCGGGTGCGCTGCGCGCGGTAGAGGATGTAACTCTCGGCCACCTTGAAGTAGCCCTGCCGCATCAGCTCCTCCTGCACCATGTCCTGCACGTCCTCGATGTGCACGAACGCCTGGTCCCGGTGGCGGACGCGGTCGGTCACGGCCCGCGAAATCGAGGCGGCCGCCTCGGCATTTTCCTTCGTCGACAGGAAGGCCTTCCGGCAGGCGGTCTCGATCTTTCCTTCGATCCAGGGCACGACGGTCCCGTTGCGCCGGATCAGGCGGACGTTCACCGGCGTGCGCGATGATCCCGCGAGGCTGCCGGCGCCGACCGAGCGCAGCGAGCGCTTGAAAACCAGGCTCTTCGCGACGTCGTGCGCGTCGTTCTCAATCAGGGCCTTTTCGATGAGGAGGGACAGGTCGTTCTCGGAGAGCTTCAGCCCGCTGCCCTCCCGGACCTGCTCGAGCAGGCGGGTCGCAACCGAGTGGGCGACGTTCGCCACAAACCCGCGATTCTCCTCGTTGAAAATATCCTTCTCCTCGCGGGAGAGGAGGAGGTCGGTCAGCGCCGCGCCGATCTCGTCCGCCACATCGGCCAGGTTGAACGCATGTTCCTCGCCGCTGCTGTGCGAGACCAGGATCTCGGGATGGGGCGCGGCGGCCGGGTCCAAAGCATCGCGCCAGGCAAAGCCGGGCTTCTGATCGCGGGGGGTGGTGACCAGGCGCTTGAGGGCGATGTCTTCGTCGAGGGAAATGTGGCGGATCATGGCGGGTGTGCTGTTCTGTGCGGTTTTGTGCGGTGAAAGCTGGTCGTTTTTTGGGGCGTGCGGGCGCCTGCTAGAGGTCGTCGTCCGAGATGCCGGCCGTGTCGACGGCCCGGCGGTACTCGGTCACCCGGCCCTCAAAAAAGTTCGTCTCCTTTTTGATCTCCATCATTTCGGAGAGCCAGGGGAGCGGGTTGGCGATCGGCGGATTGAGCGGCTCCAGGCCGACCCCCTCCAGCCGGCGGTCCCCGATGTAGTCGATGTAGGTGGTGAATTCCTCGGCGGTGAGGCCCACGGCAGAGACCGGCAGGCAGTCCAGAATGAAGCGCTTCTCCAAGGCCACCGCCTCCCGCATCGTCGCGCGAAGATCCTCGCGGAAATCCTCCGTCCAAACATCCGGGTTTTCGTCGACAAGATCCTGAAAGAGCTGGCGGAGGAGCTCGATGTGGTTCGACTCGTCGCGCAGCGTGTAGCTGAACATCTGCCCGATCCCCGGAAACTTGTTCTGCCGGTAGAGGGCCAGGACCATCCCGAAGAGCCCGTAAAATTGGGTCCCCTCCATGCACTGGCCGAACAAAAACATGTTCTTCGCCAGGGCTTTCTTGTTTTCTGTGAGCGTGAGGTCGGTGTCGCGGCGCAGGGCGCGGCTGTTGCTCACCACGAAGTCGGTCTTGTCCTTGATCGTGGCGATGTCTTCGAACATGGCCTCGCACTCGTGCGGGTTGATCCCCAGCGAGCTGATCATGTACACCAGCGAGTCCGCATGGATGTTCTCCTCATGGGCGTGGCGCCCGAGAACCAGCTTGAGCTCCGGCGCGGTCACCGCCTCGCGGATCACATGGAGGATGTTGTCCCCAACGATCCCCTCGGCCGCCGAAAAGTAGCCGATCCCCATCTTGATGATCCAGCGCTCCACATCGGAAATGTGGCCGCTCGTATCCCGCCAGTGCTCGCAGTCCTTCTGCATCTGGATATCCTCCGGCTCCCAGTGGTTCGCCTTCATGTTCTTGTAAAGGTCGTACGCCCAGCGGTACTTGAGTGGCAGGATGTTGAAAAACATCGTCTGCCGGCCGTTGATAACTTTCTTTGCAGCAAATGCCGCCTCCGCCTTGTCGCGGTCCAGGACAAATTGACGATCTCCGAGTGTGATGGTGGTTGTAGCCATAGGAATGTCTTAATTACGAAAAACGGCAGGGGGAGGAGTCACGAAAACTTGCCCCTCTTCCCCAGTGATCTTCGTGAACTTCGGATCCTTTGAGAAATCATGCTCAGGGTCAAGCGAAATCCTCTATATAGTGGTCAAAAAAATATCTCAACACTACATATTGTGCTTTGCCCAGTTATCTCCCCTATGCACCAAACTCTCGCTTTTCCTTGTTTTAGAACGCTTTTCACGTGCAACACTTCCGCAGGACCCTTTATCCCCCACCACAAGAAAGGCCGAAAAATAATTTATTCCGGGGTGCGGCTCCTTCGGATGCACCGGTCCGCCAAGAACAGCACATTCGAAAAAAGCAAAATATTTTTTCAAATAGGTTGCCAATCCGAGGCATGGCGCTAAAAAAAACGTCGCTTCTTATGAAAAAACGCCATCTTCTGCCTGTTGTTGCGGCCTCCCTGATTTTGTCGGGAGCCTCTGGCCTGGTCCATGCACAAACCCAAAGCTTCAGCGGCCAGTCCGCATTTTTCGGGGCGCCAACCCCTTCTGACTTTCCGTCCGACACGGGAGAAACCCCTGTCGGAGAGGACAACGCGGGGGTGGATCCGCTCGGGTTCATTGCCGGCAGCCCGATCGACTTTACGTTTGCGATCCGCGAGGGTTATGACGACAACCTTTTCACCACCCGCACGGACACCGACTCCAGCTTCTACACCAACTTTGCGGCGGGGATGGCCTACGAGTTCGGCAGCCCGCGCCTGCAGCTCACCTCCAGCCTCGGCGGCGGGGCCACTTACTACTACACCCGCCCTGGGGATAAGATGGACTTCAACGGGCAGTTTTCGCTGAACGCCACCTACCTGGCGACGCCGAAGCTGACCATTGCGATCGGAACGACCACCGCGTACCTGTCCCAGCCGGATACCAACATCATCGGCGGAACCAACCGGGTCGATGGCGATTACATCTACACCAATACCAACATCGACGGCACCTACCAGTGGACGGAAAAATTTTCGACCGTGACCGGGTACCAATTCTACGGGAACTACTACATGGAGAGCTCGCTGAACGATACCCAGTCGTTTATCTCGCAGACGATCCGCCAGAACGCCCGCTGGCTGCTCCTCCCCAAGACGACGATCCTTCTGGAGTACCGCGCCAACCCGATCACCTACGTCGGCGGGGCCGGGCTCAACAGCTTCGGCAACTTTGCCCTCTTCGGGGTCGACCAGATTTTTAACCCCCGCTTCAAATGGACCGCCCGCCTGGGCGTCGAGCAGCGCTTCAACCAGAACCCGATCGACGGCGACTCCACCTACCTCGGCCCCTACGGCGAATCGAACCTCAGCTACCAGTTCGGGCCGTCCTCCACGCTATCGTGGAATGCCCGCTACGGAACGGAACCGTCGGGCCTGACGAATGTCACGCAGCGGCAGACGTTCCGCACCGGGCTCGCCGTCAACCATGGCTTCACCCAGCGCATCTCGGCCAACCTCGGGTTTAATTTCCAGTACGATTATTACGACCAGGCCAACGTCATCGACCCGTTCTACCAGGCGCTCTTTGACGTGAGCGCCGGAATCGCCTTCAAGGTGAACCGCCACGTCTCGATCAATGCCGGATACCAGTTCGTGACGGTGTACGCCCCGGAGAACATCGCGTTCGAATACACCCGCAACGTCTGCTTCATCGGCGCCAACTTCGGGTTTTAGAAAATTCGTCGGACGACACGGCCTTGTTCCGCCGTAGCCTTGGCGCAGGCGAAAGGTCGTCCCTCCAACGCCGTCGCGTTCGTTTCCGCTGGAGGGCGATGCTCCGTCAGCGCCCACTTGCCGGCTTGCAGCGCATTAAAATCGGACGACACGGAGGTCGTCCCTCCAACGCCATCGCGTTCGTTTCCGGTGGAGGGCGATGCTCCGTCAGCGCCGACTTATCGGCTCGGGGTCCGGCCCCCGCGCCTCGACCCACGTCGGGCTGATCAGCGTGGCCATGGGGAACGGCGGGGGGCCTTTTTCGCCGCGATGGATCATGCCGACGAGCATGTCCACGGCCGCTTGGCCGGCGAGGTCGTTGTGCTGCTTCAGGCCTGGCCAATCGGGAGCATCATCCCGCCACTCGTACTGGATGAGCGTGTTTGCGATCCGGACCCGCGTGCGCTCCGGGATTTGCCGGTCGCCGCGGAAGGCCAGCGACACCGCGTTTTTTGAGACCCCGGCCGCGCGCGCCACATCGCTCATCGAGGGAGATGGGTTCATGGTGACGGGCCACATTACGGTCAAGTAATTCCCCTGTTTACAAGCCGGCTTCTGCGGGTGTTGAATCGGGTCATGGACTCCTTCTCCCTGGGTATTGATTACGGTTCCAATTCGGTGCGTGCGCTTGTGGTGCGATGTGCTGACGGCAAAGAGCTTGGCACGTGCGTGGTGGGGTATCCCTCCGGCAAGGAGGGGATCCTTCTGGACGCGAAGGACGCCCACCTGGCGCGCCAGCATCCGGGCGATTACCTGTATGGTCTTGAGAAGAGCGTGCGGGGGGCCTTGGCCGAGGCGGAGAAGGTGCGGGGGTTCCGGCGGGATCGGGTGATCGGGCTGGGGGTGGATACGACCGGGTCGAGTCCCATTCCGGTGGATGCGTCGAACCGCGCGCTCGGGATGCTTCCGAGGTGGAAAAAGAACCTGGCCGCGCAGTGCTGGCTTTGGAAGGACCATACGAGCTGGGGCGAGGCGGCGCGGATCACGGAGCTGGCGGCACGGCACCGTCCGCAGTTCATTGCGAAGTGCGGCAACACGTATTCCTCCGAGTGGTTCTGGAGCAAGATCTGGCGGTGCCGGAAGGTGGCTCCCGAGGTATTTGAAGCGGCGCACTCGTGGGTGGAGCTCAGCGACTGGGTTCCCTCGGTGCTGGCGGGGGTATCGGATCCCGCAAAAATCCGGCGCGGCATCTGTGCCGCCGGGCACAAGGCGCTCTTCTGCGACGAGTGGGGCGGGCTTCCGGACAAAAAGTTTTTGGCGATGCTGGCCCCTGAGCTGGCGGCGCTGCGCGACCGGCTCTTCGAGAAGGCCTACGATGCGACGCAGGCGGCCGGATCGCTATCCCGGCCGTGGGCGGAGAAGCTCGGGCTGGCGGCCGGGATCCCGATTGCGATCGGCGAGATGGACGTCCACTACGGGGCGATCGGCAGCGGGATTTCCGAGGGCACGCTGGTGAAGGTGATCGGGACCTCGACGTGCGACTGCGCGGTGGTGCCGGCAAAAAAATCCGTTGCCGACATCCCGGGGATATGCGGGATCGTGAAGGGTGCGATCCTGCCCGGGTTTTACGGCATCGAGGCCGGGCAGTCCGCGGTCGGGGACATATTTAAGTGGTGGATCGAGACCGTCTGCGAGGGCGACGGGGCGCTTTATCAGAAGCTCGAGAAGGAGGCGATCCGCCAGGCCCCGGGCGCGAGCGGGCTGCTGGCGCTCGACTGGAACAACGGGAACCGGACGATCCTGGTAGATCCGCTGCTGACCGGGCTGCTGGTGGGCACGACGCTCCACACGACACGCGCCGAAATCTATCGCGCTTTTATCGAAGCGACCGCGTTCGGGGCGCGCGCGATCATCGAGCGGATCGAGGAATACGGGGTGCCGGTGAAGCGGATCGTCTGCGCCGGCGGGATCGCCGAAAAAAGCGCTCTCCTCATGCAGGTCTATGCCGACGTCACCGGGCGCACGATGCAGGTCGCGGGATCGTCGCAGGCGTGCGCGCTCGGTTCGGCCATCTCGGCGGCCGTCCTGGCCGGCGCATTCAAGGATTTTCCGTCCGCCCAGAAGGCGATGACGTCGATCAAGCCGGTCACGTACCGACCGAATCCGTCCGCCCGCCGCACGTATGACAAGCTCTACCGCCTCTACCGGACGCTCCACGACTCGTTCGGCGGGCTCGAGCGATCCGCCGACCTTGCCCGGATCATGAAAGACCTCCTCACCATCAAACAATCCCTGAAAAAATGAAATCTCCCGAACTGTGGTTTCTCACCGGAAGCCAGCATCTCTACGGCCCCGAGACCCTGCGTCAGGTGGCCGCAAATTCCCAGGCGATCACGGCCGGGCTTGGCTCCGCCCTCCCTCTCCCGCTGATTTTTAAGCCAGTGCTGACGACGCCCGAGGCGATCCGCACGACGCTCCTTGAGGCGAACAACGATCCGGCGTGTGCGGGAGTCGTGCTGTGGATGCATACGTTTTCGCCCTCGAAGATGTGGATCGGCGGGCTCTCGGCGCTGCGGAAGCCATTCCTCCACCTGCACACCCAATTCAATCGCGACCTTCCCTGGGAGACGATCGACATGGATTTCATGAACCTGAACCAGTCGGCGCACGGCGACCGCGAGGCCGGGTTCATCCACTCCCGCATGCGGCTCGCACGCAGGATCGTCGTCGGCCACTGGCAGGATCCCGACGTGACCGCGCGGATCGCGGCCTGGGCGCGAGCGGCGCGGGCTTGGCACGACTGGCAGGGCGCAAGATTCGTGAGGTTTGGCGACAACATGCGCCAGGTCGCCGTCACCGAGGGCGACAAGGTTTCCGCCGAGATGACGTTCGGGTTTTCGGTCAACGGCCATGGCATCGGCGACCTGGTGGCCGTGATGAACGATGTCACCGAAGCTGCGGTGGACAGCCTCTGCGGCGAGTATGCGGATGCGTACGTGCTGGCCCCGGAGCTCGCAAAATCCGGAGGTCGGCACGCGTCGCTGCGCGAGGCTGCCCGGATCGAGCTCGCGCTTCGGGGGTTTTTGAACCAGGGCGGGTTTAAGGGATTCACGACAACATTTGAGGACCTGCACGGGCTTCGCCAGCTGCCCGGCATCGCGGTGCAGCGGCTGATGGCCGACGGCTTTGGGTTTGGGGCCGAGGGGGACTGGAAGACAGCTGCCCTGCTGCGGGCCATGAAGGTGATGGCCGACGACATGGGCGGGCGCACGTCGTTCATGGAGGATTACACGTACCACCTCGAACCCGGCAACCACCTCGTCCTCGGATCCCACATGCTCGAGGTCTGCCCGTCGATCGCGGCCGCCAAGCCGACCTGCGAGGTCCATCCGCTCGGGATTGGTGGCAAGGAGGATCCTGTGCGCCTCGTCTTTGACGCCCCGGCCGGAGCGGCGATCAACGCGACGCTCGTCGATCTGGGGAACCGGTTCCGGATTCTGGTCAGCGAGGTCGATGCCATCCGGCCGCCGCAGCCGCTTCCAAACCTCCCGGTCGCCAGGGCGGTCTGGAAATGCCGCCCGGATTTTGCAACCGCCTGCGGGTCGTGGATCCAGGCCGGCGGGGCCCACCACACCGGCTTCAGCTACACCGTGACCCGCGAGCACATGGAAGATTTTGCCGCGATGGCCGGGGTCGAGTTCCTGGTGATCGGCGAGGAAACCCGGTCGGCGGAGTTCCGCAAGGAGCTCCGGTTTAACGAGGTCTATTTCCACCTGGCCGGGGGGTTCGCCTCGTGAGCCGGTTTTCCGGGCTGCGCGAGGAATGCCTCGCAGCCAATGCGGCGCTGCCGGCGACCGGACTCGTTGACCTGACGTTTGGAAATGTGAGCGTCTGCGACCGCGAGGCGGGGGTCTTTGCGATCAAGCCGAGCGGGGTCGACTACTCCGGCCTTCGGAGCGAGGACATCGTGGTGCTCGATCTGGATGGAAACATCGTCGAGGGGATCTTGCGGCCGTCCTCCGACACGCCGACCCACCGGCGGCTCTACATCGGGTTTCCCGGGATCCGGTCGGTCGTCCACACGCATTCCCACCACGCCGTCGCATTTGCCCAGGCCGCCCGCGAAATCCCGTTGCTCGGGACAACGCATGCCGACTATTTCCGGGGAGCGGTCCCGCTGACCCGCGAGCTGACCGCAGAGGAAATTTCCGGCAAATACGAGTGGGCGACAGGCAACGTGATCGTCGAGCGGTTTGCCGCCCTCGATCCGCTCGAGGTTCCGGCCGTGCTCGTCCGCAACCACGGTCCCTTCGCATGGGGCCCGGGCGGGGCCAAGGCGGTCGAGACCGCCCAGGCCCTGGAAATCGTCGCCCGCATCGCCAGCCTCACGCTCGCAATCAACCCGTCCAGCCAGCCCCCCTCCCCCGCTCTCATCGATAAACACTTTTTCCGGAAACACGGGGCGGACCCGTACTACGGGCAGTGACTTAGCAAAATTCTCATGCATCGGGATTGCAGCTTGGGACGTTAAATCATAGCATATGACAACCATGACCATCTCCCAGCAGGCGGCTTCCCGCCCATTCCCACCGTTCAGCCTAACCGGCCTCCTCCGCAGCACGTTTGCCCCGAAACCCCGCCAGAAGGTCTGCGTCCTCATCGACCTTGAGGATCCCCGGGACATCAAAGATTTTGAGTTTCTCAACAACCCGGACCTCTCGATCCAGCGGAACGCGATCACGTTCATCTACGAGGCGCTGAAAAATGGTGTGCTCGACGAGCTTGGGCTCGAAGGCGGCGAGATTTTCGCCTACCAGATCACCGGCGGCAGCAACCTCGATCTTCCCGACAAGGCGTTCATCCCGAGCGGACACGCGGTGAGCCTCGAGCGCGACGTCTACCCGAAGTACGACATCATCCTCTGCGTCTCAACGTTTTCCGCCACCGCTCCCCTCACCGCATTCGCAAAAAAATTCGGTTTCCGCGGCGCGACCCTGCACGGGCTCAACCACGTGATCCTGACCACCGGGCTGGCGGTAAACTACGACGACGTGAGCGCCGACGCCGAGAAGCTTCGCCTCGGGATGACCCGGGCCGACTGGGTCGAGATCGACTTCCTGCACGATGGAAAAACCCACACCCTGCATCTCGATCTCGGACGCCAGGAAGCCCAGAAAAGCCATGGCCTCTGCCGCGGCGATGAGCCGGACGTCGCAAACCTGCCTGCCGGCGAGATCTATTATGTTCCGACCGGGGCCGAGGGCGCGTTCCCGATGAAGTACGAGGACGGGACGATCGGGCTCATGCACGTGACCGGCGGCCGGATCGCCAGCGCCGAGCTGCTCGCAGGAAACTCAGAAACCGTCGTCGCCCACAACGCGAAGCTCGTCTCCGACCCGGTCACCGGCGAGCTCGGCGAGCTCGGCTTCGGCACCCAGATCCTCCCGGTCTCCGGACGCGATATCCAGGATGAAAAAATTCGGGGAACCATCCATGTGGCGACCGGGCGCAGCGACCATCTCGGTGGCGCGCTCACGCCGGACAAATTTGCGAGCCACAAAAACGCGACCCACGACGACATCCTTTTTGCGCCGCACAAGACGCCCGAGATCCTGGTCACCCAGGCCCGCATGATGCGGAACGGCGAGCTCGTCGTGCTCATCGAAAACTTTGAGCCGTCGGATTACATGAACGGGCTTTTGGCGTAGGGCGGCAATGGATGAGCTTTTCATCCCGCTGGGTTGTTCGGTGCTGTTATCTGGGCATGTTTATTCAGGCCCTGGTGATCAACATCACTCCGCTGCTGTTCATCCCGCTGCGCGAGCAGTTTGGGCTGACGTTTGAGCAGATCGGCCGGCTGATCCTGGTCAATTTTGCGACCCAGATGATTGTCGATCTGGTCTGTACGGCCTTGGCCGACCGGGTGCCGCCGCGACCGCTGATCGTGGCGGCGAATGCGATGGCGGCCGCCGGGCTCTGGATCTTTGCGTTCGGGGCGCACCATTTTTCCGACCCGTACTCCGGGATGGTTGCGGGCACGGTGGTCTTTTCAATCGGGTGCGGTCTTTTGGAGGTTTTGCTGAGCCCGATCATCAACGCGGTGCCCTCGGACAACAAGAGCGCGTCGATGGCAGTGCTGCATGCGTTTTATCCGATCGGCAAGGTGGCGGTGATCGTGGCGACCGGGGTTGCGCTGTACCTGCTCGGGGCGCAGAGCTGGCCATGGATCATGGCCGCCTGGAGCGTGCTGCCGGTCCTGAACACTCTCGCCTTCTTCCTCGTGCCGCTCCCGCGGTTGGCCGACCCCGACCGCCGGCATACGCTCCGCTCGATCGCCGGCGGGCGCGCGCTGTACCTGCTCCTGGTGGCGATGGCGCTGGCCGGGGCGACCGAGGTCACGATTGCCCAGTGGACGTCGGCCTACGTCGAGACTGCGCTCGGGTATTCCAAGGTCATCGCCGACCTCGTCGGGTTTTGCCTGTTCGGCCTCGGCATGATTGCCGGCCGGCTCTGGTTCGGCTGGAAGGGCGGGCATGGGAACCTCTCCCGGGTCATGTGGATCAGCGCGGTGCTGTCCGGGGCCGCGTGCCTCGCGATGGCTCTCCTGCCCTCTCCTCTTCTGGCTCTCCTGGCCACCGGCCTTTCGGGGGTTTTTGTCAGCATGCTCTGGCCCGGCACGATCTCGCTGGCCGCCGCGCAATACCCGCTGGCAGGCGCCTCCCTGTTTGCGCTCCTCGCCGCTGCGGGGGATGCGGGAGGGGCCGTCATGCCATGGATCGCCGGCTGGATCGCCGACCATGTCGGGGAATCGCTGCCAATATGGGCGCAGGCGCTCGTCGGATCCGAGAGCGAAGTGGCCGGATTAAAGGCCGCCTACATCGTCACCGCCCTTTGGCCGCTCCTGCTTGTCCCGGTCGTAGTCGCCCTCGGGAAAATCCATCCCAAGGCGGCTGGATAAAAAAGCGGCCCTGCGCCTCCGCGGGTGCGGACGTGCAGGGCCGTGGTGTTAATTGGCGGCTACTTGAGCGATTTATTCCACTCGGCGATTTTCGCTTTCTCGGCTTCGAAGAGGGCGTCCGGGGAATCGAGGATCTCGATACCGACGATCTTGTCGCCCTGGGCGATCGCGTTGACCACGTCCTGACCCTTCGTGACTTCCCCGAAGACGGTGTGCTTGCCATCGAGGTGGGGGGTCGGGAGGTGGGTGATGAAAAACTGGCTGCCATTCGTGGCCGGGCCGCGGTTCGCCATCGAGAAGATCCCTGGCTTGTCATGCTTGAGCCCGGTCTTGACCTCGTCCTCAAATGTGTACCCCGGACCGCCCGCGCCGGTGCCGCTCGGGTCGCCGCCCTGGATCATGAAGTTTGGAATCACGCGATGAAATGTGATCCCGTCGTAGTACCCGCGCTTAGCGAGGTTGAGGTAGTTGGCCACGGTGACGGGGGCCTTCGAAGCGAAGAGCGTTCCCTCGATGTCACCCTTGCTGGTTTTTACAATAATGCGGATGTCTTCCATAGAACGAGCGTTCGTCGCGGAGATCACGGACAATGTCAAACCTAGAAGAAGAGAAAAAAGTGTAGTTTTCATCGGCGGGAAATGTGGCACGATCCCGGGCATGACGCAATCCACAGTAAAAATTGGTGTCGTCCAGCATGCCTGCACGGCGGACATGGCGGGAAATGCGGCGGCGGCCGAGCGCGGGCTGCGCGAGGCGGCCGCCCGCGGGGCAAACATCGTCTGCTTCCAGGAACTCTACCGCTCGGTCTATTTCTGCCAGGTCGAGGACCACAAATATTTTCAGCTTGCCGAGCCGATCCCGGGCCCCGGCACCGACGCGCTCCAGGCGCTCGCCAAGGAACTCGGGGTCGTCCTCATCGCCTCGCTCTTCGAGCGCCGCGCCCCCGGGCTCTACCACAATACCGCCGTCATCTTCGATGCCGACGGATCCCTCCTCGGGAAATACCGGAAGATGCATATCCCGGACGACCCGCTCTTCTATGAAAAATTTTATTTCACGCCCGGCGACCTTGGGTTCCGGGCGTGGGAGACTGCGTTCGGGCGGATCGGGGTCTGCGTGTGCTGGGACCAATGGTATCCGGAGGCGGCGCGACTGACCGCCCTCCAGGGTGCCCAAATCCTATTTTACCCGACCGCGATCGGCTGGCATCCGCAGGAGAAAGAAAAGTATGGCATCCGCCAGCATTCCTCGTGGGAGACCGTCCAGCGCGGGCATGCGGTGGCGAACGGCTGCTACGTCGTCGCGCCGAACCGGATCGGGCACGAGGCACCGGACGGGGGGGACGGCATTCAGTTTTGGGGTCAGAGTTTTGTGTGCGACCCGTCGGGCCAGATCATCGCAAAGGCGTCGGTCGACCGGGAGGAGGTCCTCGTTGTCGAGGCCGACCTCGATGCGGTCGACACCCAGCGCACGCACTGGCCGTTCCTGCGCGACCGCCGGATCGATGCCTACGGGGATATCACCCGGCGGTTCATCGACTAGCCCGCATGGAGATCACGATCGAAGATTTGCGCGGCCTCTCCGCGGCCCCGGATGCCGACGCGGTCGTGGTGATCGACGTCCTCCGCGCGTTCAGCACGGCGGCGGTTGCCCTCGACCGGGGAGCTGTGGAAATCTATCCGGTCCTCGAGGTTGCCGAGGCCTTTGAGCGGCGGGAGAAGGCTCCCGGCCTCGTGATGATGGGCGAGCGCGACTGCCATCCGATCGAGGGCTTCGACCTCGGCAACTCGCCGGTGGCTGCGTCGGAGTTCCCGTTTGCGGGGCGACGCGCCGTGCAGCGCACGACCGCCGGCACCCGGGGGCTGGTAACCTGCGCCGCCGCGCCCAACCTCTTTGCCGCAAGCTTTTTGGTCGCCCGGGCAACCGTCCTGGCCATCCGGCCCCTCGGCCCCCGCCGCGTGGCGTTCGTGATCACCGGCACCGTGCACTACGGCAGCGCGGACGAGGACCTCGCTTGCGCGGAGTGGATGGCGGAGCTGCTTGGCGGGCGCGAGACCAAAGTCGAACCGTTCCTCAAACGCGTCCGCACGTCCGTGGCCGCTGCCACGTTCCTCGACCCCCGCAGCCCGCTTTACGCGCCCGAGGATGTTACGTTCTGCGCGTCCGTCGACCGCATGCCGTTTGCCATGCGGGCGGAAACCTCCGCAGAGGGACTGGTCGTGCGCAAAACCGCCCCCAGCCTGAAATCCGGATAGAGTAGAAGTCGGACGACACGGTCTTGTTCCGCCGTAGCCTTGGCGAAGGCGAAAGGTCGTCCCTCCATCGCTGGCTATTTTTCTCCGGCTTCGGCGGCGAGCCGGGCGATCGCGCGCTGGCCCTCGTGGGAAAACTGCCTTTCTGCGGTGACGATGTAGAGCTCCTCGTGGATTCCGGTCTTCAGCGGCAGCGCGATGAGCCCGTAGCGCGCGGCCACATCCGGGAGCACGGGATCGATCACCGGAGTCGCTCCGGCCCCGGCCGCAGCGATTTCCCACATCGCTGCCGCATCATCGAATTCCGCGCGGATCTGCGGAAATACCCGGGATTCCGCCCACCACCGGTCAAGCTCGCGGCGCAGCGGGGACTCGCGGGTCGGCAGGAGAACCGGAAACCCGGACAGCCCGGATTTCGGCCGATAGGATTTTTTAAGTTCGGGGGAGGCGACAAAGCGGACCCCGTGCCGGCCGGCCTTCGTGCTGAAGAGAACCGTCTTCAGCGGGGCCGGGGCCGCCTCGTTCGCGATGACGATATCGAGCTGGTGGGCGGCGAGAGCGGGAAAAAGCTCCCCCGGCAGCCCCTCGCGCACCACCACATGCAGGTGGGGCAGCTCCTCGAAGGCCCTCACGAGCAGGCGCGAGGCGAGCAGCTTCGGCAGGGCGTCCACGATTCCGACAAACACCGTCTCGGGCCCGCCCGCTCCGCCCCGGCGGATCACCTCGACCATCTCATCCCCGAACCCGTAGATCCGCTCGGCATAGCGCTTCACCATGCGGCCGGCATCCGTGAGAACGAGCGAACGGCCCTCGCGCAGGAAGAGCGGCGTTCCCAAAAAGTCCTCCAGTTCGCGGACCTGCGCGCTGAGCGTGGGCGGCGACACGTGCAGAACATCGGAAGCCGACTTGATCCCGCCCTCCGCCGCCACGGCAAGGAAGTACCGCAGATGATGGTAGTTAAGCTGGGTGTTCATCGGAACATCCCGCCCGTCATTTCATCGCCCGCTGAGAGTGATGATACGCCCTGGTCTCGGATTGCAGCGCGCGGTTTTTCACCTGCGATTCGGCGGCGAGCCGGGCCTGGGCCGCGAGGACTTTTTTGCGAAGGGCGTCGTCGCCGGCGGCGAGGATCCTGACCGCGAGCAGGCCGGCATTGCGGCCGCCGTTGATCGCCATCGTGGCGACCGGGACTCCTCCCGGCATCTGCACGATGGAGAGGAGCGAGTCGAGGCCTTTCAGGGATTTGCTCTCGACCGGGACCCCGATGACCGGGAGCGGGGTGAGGCTGGCAACCATGCCGGGAAGGTGGGCCGCCCCGCCGGCTCCCGCAATGATGACCCGGAGCCCGCGTGTGTGCGCGGACTTGGCAAAGCGCACCATCTCCAGCGGGGTGCGATGCGCGGAGACGACGCGCACGTCGCACGGGATGCCAAATTCCGCGCAGGCGTCGGCGGCCGGCTTCAGCGTCGGCCAGTCGGAGTCGCTGCCCATGATCACCGCAACTTGAGGAGGATTATTTTTCATGAGGGATTACCAAACGTGATGTGCAAGGCGCAGGCGGCTGCGGAATTTTCGGCATCCGCCAGGGTGTTTCCGAGCGCGGTGACGTGCCCCATTTTGCGGCCGGCGCCGGACATGGCCTTACCGTAGAGGTGGAGGTGTGCGCCGGGGACCCGGAGCGCCTGCTCGAATCCGCGCGCGCGGCCCGGGGCCTTGCTGGACCCGAGGATGTTAACCATCACCGCCGCCGGAGCAACCATGTCCGCCGAGCCGAGCGGCAGCCCCAGAACGGCCCGCACATGGTTTTCAAACTGCGAGCACGCGCAGGCCTCGATCGTGTAGTGGCCGGAGTTGTGGACGCGCGGAGCCAGCTCGTTGACGACGACCGCTCCGTCTTCGGAGAGGAACATCTCCACGCCAAAGCTTCCCACCGCCTCGATGGCCTCGACCGCGCGGCGGGCGGTCTCTGCGGCCAGCCGGGCGACGTGCTGCGGCACCGCTGCCGGGGCGCGCACGAGGTGGCAGATGTGGTTTTTTTGGACCGTCTCGACGACCGGGTAGGCCGCCAGGTCGCCGTCTTGAGCGCGGGTGATGATGACCGCAAGCTCCCGGGAAAACGGGAAAAATTCCTCGACGAAGAGCGGGTTTCCCTCATCCCCGCCGAGCCGCTTCCACGCGTCCCCGACGTCGTCCAACGAGCGGATCGTCGCGTTCCCCCGGCCATCGTAGGCGTTGCGGCGGGCTTTAAGGACGGCCGGCGTCCCCAGCTCGGCCAGCGCCTCCAGAAGCTCGGCCCGGCTGGCGGCAGCACGCATTTTAGGGATCGGAAGCCCGGCGGCCTGGAGCGCCTGCTTCTGGGTGAATTTATCCTGCACCAGGGCCAGCGTGCGCGAGGATGGCCAGACCACATGCCCGGCCTCCTCAAGCCCGGCAAGAAGGCGGGCGTCGACAAACTCGTTTTCGAGCGTGATGACATCGACCTGCGCCGCGAGCTCGAGCAGCGCGTCCATCGTGCTCCAATCCCCGATGATCGAGTGGCTCGCAAACGTCGCCGCCGGGCTGAGGCGGTTTTTTTCGAGCACGACCACGTCGCAGCCAAGCTGCTGCGCGGCGATCGTCGTCATGCGCGCGAGCTGGCCGCCGCCGATGATGCCCAGGCGCGGGCCGGTCGCGGCTGGCCCGCCGGGGGGGCCTGCATCGCGGGCCGTCGTCTCGTCGTAGGTTTCGTGCATCGTCAGGATCTCGTCGCCGCAAGCTCCCGCAGCGGGAGCGGTCCGTCAAGCGAATGAGCGCTGGCCGCGCCTTACCAGCCCCTCATTTCCAGAGAACCTGAACCGCCGAATAGGCCAGCGGAATGCCCACGAGCAGGTTGAAGGGGAACGTCACGCCCAGCGCCAGGGCCACGTAGATGCCGGGATTCGCCTCGGGAAGAGCGGTGCGGAACGCAGCAGGCACGGCGATGTACGACCCGCTCCCGCAGAGGATCCCGAACAGAAGCGCATCGCCCGCAGAAAGGCCCATGACCTTCGCAAGCAGGAGCGCCCCGCCCCCGACAATCAGCGGAAACCCGATGGCAAAGGCGATTGCATACAGGCCGCCCGCGCGTAAATCGGAAACCTTTCTGGCCGCCACGATCCCGAGATCCAGGAGAAAAAAACAGAGCACCCCCGGAAACATCGAGCTCACAAACGGCTGCAAGGCCTTCGCCCCGGAGGCCGGCGTCACCAGCCCGATGAGGAGGCTCCCGAGGAGGACGAGCACCGACTTGTTCGCCAGGCACTCGTGGAGGACGCGGCCCCAGGAAAGCTGGGCCGCCCCCGAGGAGGACGAATCCTTGCGGGCCAGGATCAGCCCGGTTAGGATCGCCGGGCTTTCCATGAGCGCCAGCGCCGCCACCATGTAGCCGCCGAAGGGGGTCCCCTTCGACTCCAGGTACGACACGGCCGTCATGAAAGTCACCGCGCTCACCGACCCGTACGTCGCCGCAATCGCCGCCGCATCAGCGGCAGGAAATTTCCTGCGCATGATCGGGAAGACGGCCAGCGGCAGCAGGAACGAGGCCGCAACAGCGGCCACGAGCGGCGTCACGACCGCCCAAGTCCAAGCCGTGTGCTGAAGCTCCACCCCGCCCTTGAATCCCAGCGCAAACAACAGGTAAAGCGAAAGGATCTTTAGGACGGACTCCGGAATCTCCAGGTCCGACCGCACGGCAACGGCCAGCGCGCCGAGCAGGAAAAACAGGATCGGCGGCTGCAAAAGATATTCCAGCGAGCTCATGGCAGGAAGGTGGATGTCACGCGCCAGACCCTACAGAAAAACCCGCGCGCCGCACGCATTTTGAAGAGAAGACTTTGACTGCGAAGTGCGGAGCAAAGTCGGACGACACGGAGGTCGTCCCTCCAGCGCTGGCCATCGAGCACGCCTGCCACTGGATCTCGACCGATGGCGATTTTGCCCGATTTGCTTCATTAAACTGGTCCCACCCGCTGAAGGCCGGTCTCAAGTGAGGCTGTCATCATTCCGTTGGCGGCGGGGGCTGCGGTTTCTGGAACGAGACGCCCCCCCCGGCAGCCCTGCGGGATCCGGCTTCCCGAGAGAAAGGCGGCGGGATGAAACCCCGCGTGTGATCAGCAGATCGCGGACTTTTGCTGCGCGGGAATTTTCCAGGTCATCCAGGCGGGCGGGAGAACTCGAAGCCCGACAGCCACACACAAAACAAATAAAATGGCGAGAGCCGTCCGGGACCGCAGAAACCGGAAAATCCGGGCCGATCGCATACAAAACGAAACGTTGGAGTCAGGCTGGCTGAAGGCCGCCACGATGCCAGAGACCGGGCAGAAGAGGAACTCCTGGGTTCTGGCGGATGGGGCGCCGGACAATATTTGTCTTGTCCCGGCGCAGATCCGTCTATAAGTAGAGCTTATGCACGGCTCTTCCCGCGTGGTTGCTTTTTTTCTCCTCGCAGCGGCGTGCATTGCGGGGAGCGCCCGCGCTGGTGACCAGCCAGAACCACCAAAACGCGCGGGCACATCCCCCGACCTCTTCTGGTTTCCGAACTGGCTGGAGGCGGAGTTCACGAAGGCCGGCGACCACGGGGTCACGCCGTTTTTTAATTACTGGGGGATTTTTCAGGGCAACCCGGTTGGCGGGCTGAGCCAGGACGTCGCCTATGCCCACGAGATGCTTTTCGGGGCCACTTTTGACATGGAGAAGCTGGCTGGCTGGAAGGGCGCTTCGTTCAAAGTTTCCGGATCCGCCAACAGCGGCCGCAACCTCTCGACGCAGATCGGCAACGTCTTCGACACCGCCGAGTCGTACGTCACGCCAACCGGGATGTTTTACGAGCTGTACTACGCGCAAAAACTTTTTGACGACGTGGTGGAGTTCCGGGTCGGCCGGATGGTAGCAGCCGACCAGTTTTGCGTGCTGCCGGCGTTCGGCCTCCAGGTGAGCGGGGGGATCGACGGGAACCCGACAAGCCTGTTCCTGAACTCGGCTTTCACGAGCTCGCCGAATGCGACGTGGGGGGCGACGCTCAAAATCAACCCGACCCCGGTCACCTACGCAGCGGGCGGCGTCTTCCAGGCGACGAACCGGCTCGGCAAGGTCGCCTACCACGGGCTTGACTTTTCGATGCGAGCGGACGACGGGCTTCTCCTGTTTGCAGAAACCGGATGGACCCCGACCTTCGGCGCCCGGCCGGCGGAGACGGATGGGAAAAAGTCGGTTGTTGCGGCCGAGCCCGGGCTCCCGGGGATCTACAAGTTCGGCAGCTACCTTTCGACGTTTCCATTCAGCGCGTACGCGGGCGGCCCGGTCGAGCAGAACACCTTCGGATTTTACCTCATCACCCAGCAGACGGTCTGGCAGAGCGCAAAGAACCCGAACCACAACCTCGCGCTCTGGGGCGGCGTCACGCACTCGCCGCAGTACCAGGTCGCCCAGATGCCGGTGATGGCATTCGGCGGAACCGTCTGGCAGGGAATCATCCCCGGACGCGATCAGGACCAGTTTCTGTGCACGTGGATGACAGGAGCCTTCAGCACGACATACGCCGACTCGCTGGCCGACTCCGGCAGCCCGCGGCCAACTGCGGAGACCGTCTTCGACATCAGCTACATCATCAACCTCACCCCGAACGTCTTCATCCAGCCGGACATCCAGTACATCATCCAGCCGAACGGGGTCGGGACAACCCCGAACGCGCTCGTGATCGGCGCCCAGTTTGGCTGCAACTTTTAACCCTGCCGCAGAGCCCCTCCCATGATCGAACGCACCAACTCCCTCCTGAGGCGCCGCGTGCTCCTCGTCGACGACAAGCTGGCCTTCCCGCACACGGCCGGGGGCCGCGCCGTGCGCGAGCTGGCCAACGAGTTCACCTCCCGATCGGTCGATGTCGTTGAGGCGGCGACGATCGAGGATGGCGAGGCGGTCGTGCTCTCGGATGCCTCTGTCTCATGCATCTTTGTGGATTGGACGATCGGGGCCGACGACGCGTCGTCGCACGAGGCGGCCGTGGCCCTCCTCCGGACGATCCGCTCCCGCCGCCACGAGGTCCCGGTCTTCCTGATGGCCGACCGGGCGCGCTCGCACTCGCCGGGCGTCGAGGTCATGGAGCTCGCAAACGAATTTGTGTGGATGCTCGAGGATACCGCCCCGTTTGTCGCCGGGCGCGCGCTGGCCGCGATGGCGAGGTATCTCGAGAACCTGCTCCCCCCGTTTACCAAGGCGCTCCTCGCCTACACGGCGACGCGCGAGCATTCGTGGGCCGCGCCGGGCCACCAGGGTGGGGTCGCATTCACCAAGACGCCGGAGGGCCGGATCTTCTTTGACTACTTCGGCGAAAACCTTTTCCGCACGGACACCGGGATCGAGCGCACCCAGATGGGATCGCTGCTCGACCACGAGGGGGCGATCGGGGAGGCCGAAAAATACGCGGCCCGCGTCTTCGGGTCCCACCTCAGCTACTCGGTGCTCAACGGCACCTCCGGCTCGAACCGCACGATCCTCTCGGCCGTCCTCAGCGACAACCAGATCGCCGTCTGCGACCGGAACTGCCACAAGTCGATCGAGCAGGGCCTCGTCATCAGCGGCGCCATCCCGGTCTTCCTCTCCCCCACCCGGAACCGGTTCGGCATCATCGGACCGATCCCGCCGGAAGAATTTTCTCCGGAGGCGATCGCAAAAAAAATTGCGTCGCACCCGCTCCGCGGCCTGGCTTCGGGCGATCGGCCTGCCTATGCGGTGGTGACGAACTGCACGTACGACGGGATGTGCTACCACGCGGCCGACGTCCAGGACCTCCTCGCGCAGAGCGTGGACACCATCCATTTCGACGAGGCCTGGTACGCGTACGCACGGTTCAACCCGCTCTACCGCGACCGGCACGCGATGCGCGGAAACCCGAAGGACCATCCGGCCGACGGGCCGACCGTCTTCGCAACCCACTCAACGCACAAGCTTCTCGCCGCGCTCTCGCAGGCCTCGTACATCCACGTGCGCAACGGGCGGCGCCCGATCGTGCACAGCCGCTTCAACGAGGCGTACATGGCGCAGGCGAGCACGTCCCCTCTCTACGCGATCATCGCCTCAAATGAGATCGGCGCGGCCATGATGGACCGCGGGCATGGAGAGGCGCTCACGCGGGAGGTCCTCGACGAGGCGATCGACTTCCGCCAGGCGCTCGCCCGCGCCCACCGGGAATTCGCCGTCCGCAAGGAATGGTTTTTCCAGCCTTGGAACGCGCCCGAGGTCCGCGACCCCTCGACCGGAGAAAACGTGCCGTTTGCCGAAGCCGACCCCGAACTGCTTGCAACCGACCCGGCCTGCTGGATCCTCCACCCCGGTGACAAATGGCATGGGTTCGACGGAATCCCGGACGGCTGGTGCATGCTCGATCCGATCAAGGCCGGGATCGTCTGCCCGGGGATGGGCGAGGATGGCGAGCTCGAGGCGCACGGCATCCCGGCCGCCGTCCTGAGCACTTACCTCGCGCGCCGCGGGATCGTGCCCTCGCGCACGACCGACTTCATGGTCCTCTGCCTGTTCTCGGTCGGAATCACCAAGGGAAAATGGGGGACGCTCATCAACACCCTGCTCAACTTCAAGGATGCCTACGACGCCAACGAGACGCTTGAATCCACCCTCCCCGACCTCGTGAAGCTGGCCCCGGCCCGGTACGGGGCGCTCGGCCTGCGCGACCTCTGCAACGAGATGTTCGAGCGCATGAAGACCAGCGCGATGGACAAGGCCCAGGCGGCGGCGTTCGGCAACCTGCCCGCCCCGGTCCTCACCCCGCGGGCCGCCAATGCCAGGCTCATGTCTGGCGATGTCGAGCTCCTCCCGCTCGAAAAAATGCCGGGGCGCACGATCGCCGTCGGCGCGATCCCGTACCCGCCCGGTATCCCGATCCTCATGCCGGGCGAAAACATCGGCCCCGCCGACGGACCCTGGCTCGCGTTCCTCCACGCCATGGAAAACTGGGGACGCGAATTCCCCGGCTTCGAAAAAATCGTCGAGGGAGCCGTCGTCGAAGACGGGAAATACAACTTCTGGTGCGTGAAATGAAACGACAAGCGCCTCGTCCGCTCCCCATGAATAATCTGCGAAAACCTGCGTTAATCTGCGGCTAAAAAAACCTATGTCCACCCCCTCGCACAAAGTCGGCGTCATCCCGGCGACCCTGATGGTCGCCGGCAACATCATGGGCTCGGGAGTGTTTATGCTCCCGGCCAACCTGGCCGCCACCGGCGGCATCGCGATATTCGGCTGGGCGGTGACGATCACCGGGGCGATCTGCCTGGCGATGGTTTATGCCAAGATGGCGTCGATCGACGACAGCGCGGGCGGCTCGTACGCCTATGCCCGCCGCGCGTTCGGGCCGTTTATCGGGTACCAGACGAACCTTCTTTACTGGCTCGCCGGATGGATCGGGAACGTCGCGCTCGCGGTCGTCGGGGTCGGCTACCTCAGCTTCTTTTTTCCGATCCTCAAGGAACCGGCCGTGCTGGCAGCCGCCTGCATCGCGATGATCTGGCTGTTCACGTTTATCAACATCCTCGGCCCGAAGCTGACCACAAACGTCCAGTCGGTCACCACGATCCTCGCGCTCGTCGCGATCGTCGGGGTCGCCGTCGTCGGCTGGTTCAAGTTCAGCCCGGCCACGTACATGGCGGCCTGGAACGTCAGCGGGAAGGATACTTTCGGCGCGATCCAGGGCGTCCTCAACGTCACCCTGTGGTCGTTCATCGGCGTCGAGACTGCCTCGGTCGCCGCCGGCGTCGTCGATAACCCGAAAAAAAATGTGCCGATCGCGACGATCGGGGGCGTCCTTCTTGCCGCCGTCACGTATGTCATCTCGTGCACCGCGATCATGGGGGCGATCCCGAACGATGTCCTCCAAAAATCGGCTGCGCCGTTTGCCGATTGCGCAAGCCTGGCGCTCGGAGAAACCGGCGGGGCGATCGTCTCGATCTGCGCCGCCGCCGGATGCCTGGGCTCGCTTGGCGGATGGGTCCTCGCCACCGCCCAAACCGCCAAGGCCGCCGCCGCCGACGGGCTCTTCCCGAAAATTTTTGCCGACTCCAACCAGCACGACGTGCCGGTGAAGGGGCTCATCATCACCGGGGTGCTGATGACCGCCGCCCAACTCCTCACGATCTCGCCGACCGCGTCGAAGGAATTCGGCGTCATCTCGTCGATTGCGGTGCTCATGACCCTCGTCGCCTACATCTACGTCGCCGCCGCGCTCGTCTGGATCGCCAAGCGCGTCGGCATCGGCCTGGGCGTCATGATCGGCATCACCATCGCCTACTGCCTCTGGGCGGTCCTCGGCTCGGACCCGAGCCAGGTCGTCTGGCTCGCGATGACCCTCCTCCTCAGCGCGGTCTGCTACACGATCAACCAGGTCAGCCACAAAAAGCCCTCCCCGGAAAAACCTGCCTGACACCATGCGCGCCATCCTCCTCGTCTTCGCCGTCTTTGCCGCTGGCATCCTCATTGGCCACGACTTCTGGCCGCGCTCCAGCCCGGATCCAACCTACCACCTCCGCTTCCACCGCGGAAAAATGCCGCCGCCTGCGGCTGCCCACCCGTCCGCAACTTCCACGCCCGCCCCACACGGCCGCATCCTGCATCAAAAGCCGCAGGGATAACGAGAAAACCCACCTCCTATGATCGAACGTCGTTCCAAAATCCTCCGCCACCGCGTCCTCCTGATCGAGGACGATCTGGAAACCTCCACCGCCGAGGGCCGTGCGGCCCTGCTTCTGAAGTCCGAGCTCGAGCTCAACGGGATCGACGTCGTCTGCGCGCCGGGCGCGGCCGACGGCCGCAGCCTGTTCCTCTCGGATGCCGGCCTGCACGGCGTGCTTCTGGACTGGACGCTCGGGAACAGCCCGGATGCGCCACACGCGGCGGCCACCGAGCTGATCCGGTTCATCCGCTCGCGCAATGAGAGGATCCCGATTTTTCTTCTGACCGACCGGGGCAGGAGCTCCGGGCTCTCGGAGGAAATCCTGATGCTCGTCAGCGAGCTGGTGTGGCTGATGGAAGACAGCGCGCCGTTTGTGGGCGGGAGGATCGAGGCGGCGGTCAAAACCTACTCCGGCGGCCTGCTCGGCCCGATGGCCTCGGCGCTCATCGAGTTCGACCTTGTCCACGAGTATTCCTGGCATACTCCCGGGCACACCGGGGGGACCGCGTTCCAGAAGTCGCCGGCCGGACGGCTCTTCTACGACTACTTTGGAGAGGCGATGTTCCGGTCCGACCTTTCGATCAGCGTCGGCGAGCTCGGATCCCTGCTCGACCATACCGGGCCGATCGGAGACGGCGAAAAGTACGCCGCAAAAGTTTTTGGTGCGCACCGCACGTACTCGGTGACGAATGGCACGTCGACATCGAACCGGATCATCTGGATGGCGTGCGTCGGCCGCGGCCAGAAGATCTGGGTCGACCGGAACTGCCACAAGTCCAACGAGCAGGGGATCACGCTGACCGGAGCGGTCCCCCACTACCTGATGCCCACGCGCAACCGCTACGGGATCATCGGCCCGATCCCGCCGGAAAACCTGCGCGCCGAGCGGCTCACCGAGGGTGGCCGGCCGGTCCATGCCGTGATCACCAACTCGACGTACGACGGCCTGACGTACAACGTCGGGCGCGTGCTCGAGGTTGTCGGCGACGCGCTCGACCGGATCCATTTTGACGAGGCCTGGTACGGCTACGCGCGGTTCCATCCGCTCTACCGCGGCCGGTTCGCCATGCGCGGAAATCCGAAGGACCACCCGGTCGATGCGCCGACGATCTTCGCCACGCACTCGACCCACAAGCTCCTGGCCGCCCTCTCGCAGGCGTCGTTCATTCATGTCCGCGACGGGCGGCGGGCAATCGACCACGCCCGGTTCAATGAGTCGTTCATGATGCACGCCTCGACGTCCCCGTTTTATCCGATCATCGCATCGAACGACGTGAGCGCGGCGATGATGGACGGGAAAGGCGGCGAGGTGCTCGTCGAGGAATCGCTCCGCGAGGCGGTCGCGTTCCGCCAGACGGTCACCCGGCTCTGGCGCGAGCACGACGACCGCAGGGATTGGTTTTTCCAGACCTGGAACCCGACCAGCGTGAAGGACCCTCGCACTGGCAGGCCGGAGGCGTTCGAGGCGGCGGACCCGGACCTCCTCGTCTCCGAGCCATCCTGCTGGGTCCTCCACCCCGGCGACACCTGGCACGGCTTCGAACTCGAGGATGACTACTGCATGCTCGACCCGATCAAGGTCTCGGTGCTGACCCCGGGCGTCAGCCCGGATGGCTCGATTGCCGAGCAGGGATTCCCGGCTGGGCTCCTCACCGCCTATCTCGACGCCCGCGGGATTGTCGTCGAAAAGACCAGCGACTATGCGATCCTCTTCCTGTTTTCGCTGGGCATCACGAACGCCAAGTGGAGCACGCTCGTGCATGCCCTCCTGGCCTTCAAGCGCGATTACGACACCGATGCCCCGCTGGAGGAATGCATCCCTGCCATCGCCGGCTTCTACCCTGGCCTCGGGCTCCGCGAGCTGGCTGATAAAATGCAGGCGCACATGCGGTCGGCCGGGATCCTGCAGGCGCAGGGCGCTGCGTTTTCCGCTCTGCCAAAAATGGTTCTCACGCCGGCCGACTGCTACCAGAATCTGATCGCCGACGAGGTCGAGCGGATCTCCGTCGCCGACGCCGCCGGCCGCACTGCTGCGACAGGGATCGTCCCCTACCCGCCCGGGATCCCGATGGTCATGCCCGGCGAAAACCTTGGGACCAAAGACGAGCCGTTTCTCGCCTACCTCCTCGCGCTCCAGGATTGGGACCGCCAGTTCCCGGGCTTCGCACACGACACCCACGGAATCGAGCCAGAGGATGGCACGTATAAGCTGCTCGTTCTGAAGTAACTACGCCGCGCCGCGAGCGCTGGACGGGTCAGACGGGTCAGACGGGTCAGACGCGACGGACGCGACGGACCCGTCGGCAAACCTTGTCACGAGCGGCTGGCCGGCCACGACCGCCTTGGCCGAGCGGATCAGCGAGCCGTCGGCAGCCAGGGTGAGGGTGTACCCGCGCGCCAGCGAGGCCGTCGGGCTGAGCGCGCCAAGCACGGCGGCATTGCGTGCCACATCGGCTCGCGCGGCGGCCAGCGATCGTGCAGCGCATTGGGCCATCGTGCGCCGCGCCTGCTCCAGGCGGGCCTGGGCCTCGGACATTTTGCGGGCCGGGCTGTTGGCGGCAAGGACGCCGGATGCGCGCTCGAGGAGGAGCCGCCGCGCCTGCACAGCAGCAACCATCCCCTGGCCGAGATCGTCGGCCGCCCGGTCCAGGTCCTGCCTGAACTTGAGCACGAGCCGCTGCGGTTCGGAAAAGAGGGCCGTGCGCCGGAACCCGGCCACCCGCTCGCCGGCCGCCTCCAGGCGGCTGCGCACCGCGCGGCGCAGGCGCATCGCCACCTGCCCGAGGCGGTCCAGAAGCTCTTCGGCATCCGCGCTTAGGATTTCGGCCGCCGCGCTCGGGGTCGGTGCCCGCAGGTCAGCCACAAAATCTGCGATCGTAAAATCGATCTCGTGGCCGACCGCGCTGACGACCGGAACCGGGCTGGCGGCGATTGCGCGGGCGACGGCTTCCTCGTTAAATTCCCAGAGGTCTTCGAGGCTGCCGCCTCCGCGCGTGACGACGATCACATCGACCGCCTCGATTCCGACCGGCTCTCCAAAGAATCGGACGGCCTCCGCGATTTCGGCGGCAGCACCTTTTCCCTGGACCCGCACCGGATAGATCACGACCTCGATCCCTTTTTGCCGGCGACGGAGGATCTGCAGGAAATCGCGGATTGCGGCCCCGGTCGGGGATGTGACGACCCCGACGCGGCGGGGAAATTTCGGGAGCGGGCGCTTGCGGTCGAAGAGCCCCTCGGCGGATAGCCGTCGCTTGAGCTCCTCAAACTTCGCCTGGAGCGCGCCGACCCCGCGCGCCTGAACCTTCCGCACGATGATCTGATAGTTTCCCCGCGCCTCGTAAACCGTCACCTGACCGAAAACCTGGACCTGCGCGCCATCGGCAAAGGCGATCCCGCGCAATTGGGACGCCTGGCTCGCGAACATCACGCACGCCAACTGGGACGTCGCGTCCTTGAGCGTGAAATAGACATGCCCCGACGCCTGTCGCCGCACGTTGGAAACTTCGCCCTCCACCCAGACTTCCCCGACCCCGCTCTCAAGCAGGTCCCGAATTTTGCGCGTCAGCGCAGCCACGCTGAAAACCTCCGGCTCGCGGATGGCCACCTCCGCTGGGGCCGACGCAGCAGGGGCCGGACCGCGCACCGCCGGTGCTAACTTTTTTCCCTGCTCGACCGGACCGCCCTTCAAATCAAAACTCAGCTGCATTTTCGGGATTCTGCGCGAACCCGCCCCGGATCGCCAATTTTTTCTGTCTTCCACACTAAACGCTGGCGCAGGAAGAAAATAGTCGGACGGCACGGGGGTCGTCCCTCCATCGCCGGCGCGTTCGCTTCCGTTGGAGGGCGATGCTCCGTCAGCGCCCACTTATCGGCTTTGCAAGGCAGGCAAAGTCGGACGACAGGGCCTTGTTCCGCCGTAGCCATGGCGAAGGCGAAAGGTCGTCCCAATCACGCTGGGGCGCGCGCGCGGCTCCCCCAAATCTGCAAAAATCTTGTGAATCTGCGGCTACCCCTTCCGTGCCTATCCTTGGATCCCGCGCGTGCGAGCGTTCAGTCCTCGCCCAGCGGGGTTTGAAGCCCCTCAGCCGCCGCAAGCCGGATCTGATTAGCGTCGAAGGACAGAAAATCTTTTGCGCCCAACTCCAAGGCCGTGGCCACGTGCAGAAGATCGAAGCTCCGGTGCCCGCCCCCGAACGTGCGCGCTTTGGAAATCCGTTCTCCTGTTAGAAGGGTATTGATGAAATCGACCTCTGTGCAAATCACAACCCCATCACGTAAATCATCACTGAGGTCGGATATCATTTTTTCCGCCTCGCGAAGCGGATAGCCTGCTTTTGGGCTCTTGCTATGGCGGAAGGCTTGAAAGCGCGCCGATTGACGGAACTCCCAAAGCAGGAGACGCGTGACGACTAGGGGGCCGGAAATCGATCTCCGGAAGTCCAGCGCGCGATTCGAGTTGTCCTGCCGCCGGTAGAGCGCGCACAGGAACGACGTGTCCGGGTAGGCGGTCAACTGCGGTCTCCAAGTTCGGCCTCGCGCATTTCACGCACTTCCTCGGCGGTGAAAACCCGATCGCCCCAGGTCTCGAGGAGCCGACGCTGGTGGGCATCGGCATCAAAGGATTTTTCCTGGCCAGAGCGAGGTGGCGAAAGGTGAGCGACGGGCTTGCCGTGCCTGGTGATCTCAATCTCCTGCCCGTCGGCAAGCCAAGACTCCACTTTGGCAAAATCGTAGCGCAAATCTCTGACGGTCAAGGTGTGCATAAAATTGTGATGATATTCTTAATCACAATATATCGTACTAGATGGTGCCGTCAAGCCATTGGCACGGAGGAAAGAAAAAGTCGGACGACACGGAGGTCGTCCCTCCAACGCCGGTGCGTTCGTTTTTATTGGAGGGCGATGCTCCGTCAGCGCCGACTTGTCGGTTTGCGGGCAGGGAAAATCGTACGACACGACGGTACTTTGTCGCGTTCGCTCCCTTCAGACCTCTCACGCCCGACGCACGACTTTTTCCATGGCGAGGTAGATGATCGGCGTGATATAGAGCGTAACGATTTGCGAAAAGACGAGGCCGCCGACGACCGTGAGGCCGAGCGGCTGCCGGACGTCCCCGCCCGCGCCGATCCCGAGCGCGATCGGGAGGGTCCCCATGAGGGCGGCCATCGTCGTCATCATGATCGGCCGGAACCGGACCAGGCAGGCCTCAAAAATCGCTTTGTCTGGCGGGGCGGCTTCGCGGCGCTGCAGGTCGAGCGCGTAGTCGATCATCATGATCGCGTTCTTTTTGACGATTCCGATGAGCATGAGGAGGCCGACGAAGCCGTAGACATTGAGCTCGAGCCCGAGCACGTAGAGTGTCAGCAGCGCCCCGAAGCCGGCCGAGGGAAGGCCGGAGAGGATCGTGAGCGGGTGGACAAAGCTTTCGTAGAGGATCCCGAGGATGATGTAGATCACGATGACCGCCATGAGGAGGAGGAGTCCGAGGTTGCTCAGAGAGGACTGGAACGCCTGGGCAGTCCCCTGAAACTGGCTACTGATCCGGGCGTCGAGATTTTCGCGCGCCGCCCGCTCGATCGCGGGCACGACAACGCTGAGCGACGTTCCCTTTTGCAGGTCGAACGACAGCGTGACGGCCGGGAGCTGGCCAAGGTGCTGGACGGTAAGCGGGCCGACCTGCGTGCGGAATTGCGAAACCGCGTCGAGCGCGACGAGCCGGCCGGCCGAGGAGCGCACGTAAAGCCGCGAAAGGTCGGCGGCCTCGCGCTTGAAGTCGTCATCCGCCTCGATGATCACACGAAATTGGTTGTTCGGGGTGTAGATCGTCGAAATTTGGCGCGCGCCGTACGCGGCGCCGAGCGTGCGCTCGATCTGGGCCGCGCTGACCCCGAGGCTCGACGCCCGGTCGCGGTTGATATCCACAAGCACTTCCGGACTCGTGATCTGGAGGTCGCTCGTTACATCGATCACGCCCGGAATTTGCCTCATCAGCTTCTCCATCGTATCCGAAGCGCCGTAGAGCTCGCCGAGATCCGGCCCGAAGAGCGTGAATTGGTACAGGCTCTTGGTCATCATCCCGCCGATCCGGATCGTCGGCGGGTTCTGCGGGAAAATTTTGAGCCCGGGGATTCCGGAGAGGTCCTTCCGGAGCTGGCGGATGATCTCGTCGATCGGCGGCCGCTGGCCGCGCGGTTTGAGGGTGAGGAAGAGCCGGCCGGTATTTGCGGCGCGGGTGCCGATCCCGCCTCCGATGCGGGACATGAATCCCTCGATGTGGGGGTTCTTGGAGACGATCGCGGCGGCCTGCTGCTGGAGCTCGACCATCTTTTCAAACGCGACCCCCTGCTCGGCCTCGGTCGAGATCATGATCCGATTGGTATCTTCGTTCGGCAAAAAACCCTTGGGGGTCGCGAGGAACAGCCACACCGTCGCGGCGGCCATCAGGAGCGCCGCCGTGCTGACGAGGACCGGGTGCCTGAGCGCCACGCGCAGCGTGCGCTCATACCCGCCCAGCCAGGCGGCAAACAAGCGCTCCGACCAGCGGAATACGGGGTTGGTGCTTGTGCTGTGCGCATTCTTCAGGAAACGGCTGCAGAGCATCGGGGTAAGCGAAAGCGAGATGAATCCGGAGATCAAAATTGCGGCCGCGATGCTGACGGCAAATTCCTGGAGCAGGCGTCCCAGGATCCCCCCCATGAAGAGGACCGGGATAAAAACGGCCGCCAGCGAGAGCGTCATCGAGAGGATCGTGAACCCGATCTCCCGCCCGCCTGCCAGCGCCGCCTCCATCGGAGTCGCGCCCTTCTCGATGTGCCTCACAATGTTTTCCAGGACGACGATCGCATCGTCGACCACAAACCCGACCGCCAGGATGATCGCCATGAGCGAAAAGTTGTTCACGCTGAATCCGAGCAGGTACATGACCCCGAACGTCCCGATGATCGAAAGCGGGATCGCAGCGCTCGGGATCAGCGTCGCGCGGAGGTTGCGCAGGAAGAGGAAGATGACGAGCACGACGAGCGCGATGGCCAGGACGAGCGTGAACTCGACATCGTGCAGGGACTCGCGGATCGAGGCCGACCGGTCGTAGAGGATGTCGAGCTTGAGGCCGCCGGGCAGCTGGGATTGGTACTGCGGGAGGACCTGGCGGATCCGGTCGATCACGGCCACTGTGTTCGCCCCCGGCTGCCGCTGGATCGCCAGGACGACCCCCCGGGTCCCGTTGTACCAGCCGAGGTTTTTGTCATCTTCCACCCCGTCGATGACCTTCGCGATCTGGCGGAGCCGGACCGGAAAACCGTCGCGGTACGATACGATCAGCTCGCGAAAGTCCGCCGCGCTGGCGAGCTGGCCGGTGGCCTGGATCGTGCGAGACTTGACCCCGGCGTCGAGCGAACCGGTCGCCTCGTTCGAGTTCGCCTCGGCGATCGCCGACTCGACTTCGTCGAGCCCGATCCCCCGACTCGCGAGCTCCCGGGGATCCACCTTCACCCGCACCGCAAACTTCTGGGACCCGTAGAGGTCAACCTGGGCGACTCCTAGGATCGTCGAGAGACGCTGCGCAATCAGGGTGTCGGCATACTCGTCAACCTTGCTGTACGGGAGGGAATCCGAATAAGCGGCGAGCATGAGGATCGCCTGCTCGGCGGGGTTGACCTTGCTATACGACGGCGGGGCCGGCATGTCGGCTGGCAGATCCCGCTGGGCTTGGGAGATCGCGGCCTGCACGTCCTGCGCTGCGGCATCGATGTTCCGCGACAGCTCGAACTGGATCGTGATCGACGTCGAGCCAAGCGCGCTCGTGGACGTCATCGATTCGATCCCGGCAATCGAAGAAAACTCGCGCTCCAGCGGAAGCGCGACCGCCGAGGCCATCGTCTCCGGGCTGGCGCCGGGAAGCCCGGCTAATACGTTGATCGTCGGGAAATCCACGCTCGGAAGGTCGCTCACTGGAAGCCGGAAATACGCGAGCAGCCCGAACCCGAGGATCGAGGCCATGACGAGCGTCGTCATGATCGGCCGGCGAACGAACGGCTCGGTGAGGCTCATGGCTGGGCCGCAGCGGCTTTTTCCACGACGCGCCCGCCCGGCGAGACCCGGAGCTGGCCGTTTATGATGACCCTCTCGCCGGCCGCCAGCCCGCTGCGCACGATCGTCTGGCCGCCGAGCGAGCGCGCGGCCTCGACCGGGCGAAGCTCAGCAACGCCGTCTCGAACGACAAAAACCTGCGCCCCGCGGGGACCCTCCACGATCGCGGCCGAAGGCACCACGACGCCGGACTCCTCGCCCAGGGTCAGCTTCACATCCACAAATTGCCCGGGCCAGAGCCGCTCGCCGACATTTGGAAACGTCGCCCGGTAGAGGATCATCCCGGACCCCCGGTCCACGGCATTGTCGATGAACGTCAGCGTCCCCTCGCCAAGGAGCTCCCCGGAGTCAGGCCCGTAGGCGCGCACGGGCGGCGGGGAGGCCTGCATCGCGCGGCGCACCTCGTCCAACGTGTTTTCCGGCAGCGAAAACGTGACGTAAATCGGCTGGATCTGGTTGATCACCGCGAGCGTATCGACGTTCGGCTGGATCATATTTCCCGCCTTGAGCAGGGCCGCACCCGCCCGGCCGGAAATCGGCGCAGCCACAGTCGTCCACTCCAGCATCAGCCGCGCCTCATCGAGGTCGGCCTGGCGAGCGGCCAGCTCGGATTTCCCGGACTCCTCGACCGTGAGAACCTGAGACGTCTGCTCCTTCGAGGCGACCCCGCGCTTGATCAGCGTCGTGTAGCGCGCCGCCTGTTCGGACGCATTGTCCGAGGCGGATTTTGCGATCGCCAGGTTCGCCTCGGCCCGCTTCAGCGCGGCCTCGAACAGGCGGGGATCGATCCGGAACAGCGGGTCCCCGGCGCGGACCGGCTGGCCATCGGCAAAGAGGACCTCCAAAATTTCCCCCTGCACCTTGGATCGGATGCGAACCGTCGAGAGCGGCTCGGCTGTGCCGATCGCCCTGAGCTCGATCGGCATCGTGAGGCTGGCCGCCTCGACCACCTCGACCGGAGCCGGCGGGGGAGCGGGAGGTTTCGTCGACCCTGACTTCCCGCAGGCGCAAACGCTCAGAGCGCCGAGGAGGAAGAGCGCGCGGGGAAACCAATCCCCGCCAGCGCGGCGCGGGTGTCCCGCAGTTCTCTGCCGATGATTGAGACGAAACATTTGCGCCATGGGATCATGAGTATCGGTTCCTCCGGCGCATCGTCAAATTTTGAAACCAGCGCCGGTTTTTTTCGGGCGCATGCCCGAAAGTTACACGACTGTCAGGCGGAGGGCCTCCGGGTTCGGAGTTCCGCCTTCAGGCGGCTGGCGAGGGGGGAGGCAGCCCAAAAAAAGCACCGCCTGAAGGCGGAACTCCAAACAAGCTCCCTCAGGGCGGAGCCCGCGTTTGCAACTTTCGGAGATGAGCCGGTTTTTTTCCCTTCCTCCTTGCGGCCGCGCGCGCGCCTGCTAAGGGAATGCGCATGGCAAATGTGAATGAACAGCTAGTCCGGGATGCGCTCGGCGCGGTGAAGTATCCGGGGTTCTCCCGGGATATCGTCTCGTTTGGTCTTCTCAAGGAAGTCCGGCTGAGCGGCGGGGACGTCCAGATCCAGATCGCCCTGACGACCGGCGAGCCGAAGGTTGCGCAGCAGATCCGGGATGACTGCCTGCGCGCGGTCCAGGCGGTGCCCGGGGTCGCTAGCGTCAACGTGAAGGTCGACGTCCAGGCCCCGGCTGCAGTGGCCTCCGGCGATGTCGGACCGGTGAAGATCGATGGCGTCACGCACGTGATCGCCGTCGCAAGCGGGAAGGGAGGGGTCGGAAAATCAACGGTCGCCTCAAACCTGGCGCTCGCGCTGGCGAAGGATGGATTCCGCGTCGGGCTCTGCGACTGCGATATCTACGGGCCGAGCGTGGCGCACATGTTTGGCGGAAACGAGCGGCCGACGGCCGACGAGGAAAACCGGATCATCCCGGTCCAGCGGTATGGGGTCCAGCTGATGTCGATGGGCTTTTTGCTCGATGACGGATCCCCGGCGGTCCTGCGCGGCCCGATGGTGACGCGCTACACCCAGCAGTTCCTCCGCCAGGTCGCCTGGGGCAAGCTCGACTACCTGATCCTCGACCTGCCGCCGGGAACCGGCGACATCCAGCTTACGATCGTCCAGACGGTCGCTCTCAGCGGGGCGATCATCGTCACGACTCCGCAGGAGGTCGCGCTCATCGACGCCCGCAAGGCGATCGCGATGTTCGCCAAAACCAACGTCCCGGTCCTCGGGATCGTGGAAAACATGAGCTACTTTTTGTGCCCGGGCGACGGGAGGCGTTACGACATCTTCGGGACCGGCGGCGGCTCGCGCGAGGCAGCCCGCCTCCAGGTTCCGCTTCTGGGAGAAATCCCGATCGAGCCGACCGTCCGGGTTGCCGGCGACACCGGCCGCCCGGCCGTTGCCTCCCATCCGGGCTCCGCAGCAGCACAGGCGTTCCGCGACATCGCAAAAAAGCTCGTGCAAAAGTAGGCGGCCTGCCGGAGGGAATGCCCCCCGAAAGTCGCACGTCTGCGAGGCGGAGGGCCTTCGGGTTTGGAGTTCCGCCATTAGGCGGCGCCAGCATGCGCGGCCACGCAAAAACCCACCGCATAAATGCGGAACTCCAAACAAGCTTCCTCAAGGCGCAGCCCATTTTTGCAACTTTCGGAGATGCGCCCGCCCGCCTCCCTCCGCAAAGAAACCGCTTCCGTGGGTGCGGGAAATCTGGGATAAGATGACCGCCATGGAGCACGTTTCCTCTCCCGCATCACCGGCCGCGCGCAAGGGCATCATCCTCGCGGGCGGCTCCGGCTCGCGGCTGCATCCGCTCACGCTCGCCGTCAGCAAGCAGCTCATGCCGGTCTACGACAAGCCGATGATCTACTATCCGATCTCGGTCCTCATGCTGGCCGGCATCCGGGAAATTCTGATCATCTCCACCCCGCACGACCTGCCGGCCTTTGAGAAGCTGCTCGGGACCGGCAGCCAGTTTGGCGTCCGCTTTGCCTATGTCGCGCAGCCCCGGCCGGAAGGCCTCGCCCAGGCGTTCCTTCTGGGGGACTCGTTCCTCGACGGAGCTCCCTCGGCGCTGGTGCTCGGAGACAACCTGTTTTTTGGAAATGAATTCGGCCGGATCCTCAAGGCGGCGGATTCCCGGCGCTCGGGGGCCACGATTTTCGGCTATGAGGTCTCGAACCCCTCCGACTATGGGGTCATCGAATTTGATGAGGACGGGCGCGCCCTCTCCCTGGAGGAAAAGCCAGCTGAGCCGCGCAGCCGCTGGGCGGTGCCGGGACTCTACTTCTACGACGAGCGTGTTGTCGCCTTCGCCAAGGCGCTGAAGCCGTCCGCCCGGGGCGAGCTCGAGATCACCGACCTCAACCGCTGCTACCTCGATGAGGGATCGCTGCACGTCGAGAAGTTCGGACGGGGGACCGCCTGGCTCGATACCGGCACCCACGACTCGCTCCTCGAAGCGGCCCACTTTGTGCAGACGATCCAAAAGCGGCAGGGCCTCCGGATCGCCTGCCTCGAGGAAATCGCTTTCCAAAAAGGCTGGCTCTCCGTCCAGCAGCTCGGCGAGGTCGCCGACGCGCTCGGAAAATCCAGCTACGGGACGTACCTGAAGGACGTTGTCAGCCGCCACCGCATATGAGAGTGGAAAAGCTGAAGATCGAGGGCGCGCTCATGATGATGCCGACCGTGTACGGGGACGCCCGGGGATTTTTCCTAGAGACATGGAACCGGAAGGTTTTTCGCGAGATCGGGCTCGACGTGGATTTTGTCCAGGACAACCACAGCCGCTCGGAAAAATACGTGCTGCGCGGGCTGCACTATCAGGTTGGCGGGCACGCACAGGGCAAGCTGGTGTGGGTCTCAAGCGGGGCGGTTTTTGACGTCGTTGTCGATTTGCGGGAGGGCTCGCCAACGTTCGGCAAGTGGGACGGCCGCCTCCTCACGTCGGCCTGCCATGAGCGGCTCTGGGCCCCGCCGGGGTGCGCGCACGGGTTTCTCGTCGTCAGCGACACCGCCGACTTCCACTACAAGTGTACCGACTACTATGCCCCAGGAAAAGAGCGCGTCCTGAATTGGGACGACAAGGACATCGGGATCCACTGGCCGATGCCGGTCGGCATGAAACCGATCATCGCCGCCCGCGACCAGGCAGCACCTGGATTTCAGGACTGCGAAAAGTATGCAGCCGGCCAGCCCCTGGGAGCTGGGTTCCGGGGCTAAGCTCGCCACCCCGGCAGCCGGCCGTTGTGAAGAGGTCTAACCCGCACATCTCACACTCCGGCTTGGGATGCCGCAGGGTGTAGAGGCGGTCTATGACCGTCGCTGGCTTTGCAACCATGCAGGCATCGACGCTCATAGAGCGACGCTACAACGAGACCGTGAGATATGCGGACTAAATCTAATGCCTAAATCTGATTGGCAGCATGCCGGGATCAGGATAGAAATAATCGCCGTGGACCCTGCCATATTCGCCGCATTGCCTCTCATCTCTGGCGAAATCTGCGAGGAGCTCTTTGCTGCCGAGGAAGACCCGGATGTTACCCTGATGCAGCGGGAGATCTGGCGCGAAATCCGCACCGGTCTCTTGGATGAGGTCCGGGGCCTTCCCGGATTGGACGATCCGGAGCTGTGCAGCCAGCTGCACCGGATTCGAGGGGGGGTTTCGACAGCATCCCTTCTCCGCCTCGGGGCGATCCTCAAGGCCTGGGAAGACGATCCCCGGCTTGGTGCGGATTATCTTCCGCTGGCGCTCGCCACCTGCTCCGACTCGATCTCCACCATTGAGGAGAGGTATCCACATCTCGTCTCCGGGCCAAATCCCGGATAGGCCGCCCGGTCCATGGACTACCTGAATTTTGCAGCGGCCCTCCTTCTGACCCTTACGGCAGGCGTGTGTTTCTTCGGGTCAGGAGCGCCGGGAATATCCCGCCCGGCCCGCAGCTTGCTGGCGCTTTTCCTCGCCTCTGTCGCGGTTCTGCACCTTGCCATCTTGCTGCGTAGGGCCTCTCTCTCGTGGGAGCCATGGGCAGGAATCTCGGGCCCACTCAGCTGTGTTTCCAGCCTGCTCGCACTCACCGCAGCGATCCACCTCGCCAAATGGCGCAGCGCCTGGGCGGCTCCAGCTGTTGCGGTGGCGATTCTCGCCGCGCTCTGCAGCGTGCAGCCCTCCCTCTTCTGGGTCCCGACCCTTTTATGGATGCCCGCCCTGCTCCTGCTCGCAGCCGTTTCCCTCAGGACTCTTGAGCTGGAGGGAAAGGTGGCGTCCCGGCTCTTCGCCGGCGGCATCGCCCTCTTGGCACTTTCGATGCCGGCAGGATTTTTTCGATCCTTCCTGGACGATGCCGATTCCCGCCAGCTGGCTGCGCTGATCCTCATCGCCTCCCTCCGCCTTGCGGCGATCTGCATGATCCTTGTGAGTTCGTGGGCCTTGTACCGGAGCTCTGATCTGGCGACGGAAGATCGCCATCGGAACCTCCGCGCCCGGATGATAGGGTACCTTCTCGCGGTCCTGCTCGTCGCAGGTTGGCCGGCGGCCAACCTGGTGACAAACCACGCGGAGCGCACGTGGCGCGATCAGCTGATGCAGGAGGCGATGCTGGGGGCTGCGGGACTCTACCCCGGCAAGCTCATCAGCCTCACCGGCCAAAAAGACGATTCCCAGCGGCCGGCCTACGTGCGCACGAAAGACCAGCTGCGGCAAATTGCGCGCGCGGGCAGCGGGTACCGGTTTGCCTACCTGATGGCGATGCGCGAGGGGAAGCCGATTTTTTTAGCTGACTCCGAACCGTCCGGAAGCTCTGAAGAATCCCTCCCTGGGGAGATCTTCGAGGACGCCACACCGGAGGTTATGTCCCTCTTTCGCGATCCCCGGCCGATCACCGAAGGGCCGGATACGGACCAGTGGGGGACATGGGTCACCGGCTGGGCCCCTGTTCCCGGCGCGTTCCTTCAGGAATCCCCGATCCTGCTCGGCCTGGATTGCGATGCCGCAAACTGGTATCTCCAGCTCGCGCGCCTTCGGTACGGGGTGATGGCGCTGGTGTTCGGGTTTGCCCTGCTCCTCATCGGGAGCTTCCTTTTGATCGACGTTGCCGCCCGCTCCAACGCCCGCCACTCCGCCTCGGAAGAACGCCTGCGGCTGTCGCTCCAGGGCGCAAACCTGGGCGGGTGGGCGCTCGACCGCTCCGGCCATACCATCAGGCTGGACGGAGGTTGGAGCCTGCTGGTTGGGACCCCGGGCATCGGGACACACCTGCCCATCAGCACGTTTTTTGAAATGCTTCACCCCGAGGATCAGGCGCCGCTCCAGGCGGCCTTCCAGGCCCTGAGGCGTGGGCAGGAACAAACCTTGGACCTCGAGTTTCGCGTGCGGCACCCGGCCGAGGAGACCTGGCGCTGGGTGCTTTGCCGGGGGCGGTTTAGCGGAACCTTGGATGATCCGCACGGCTGCGGCGGGTTTGTGCTCGATATCAACCAGCGCAAGGAGACCGAGGAGCAACTCGCCCGCCAGCGGGAGGAACTGCAGAGGCTCGCCCTCGTTGCGGAAAACACGACGAACGCCGTTGTGATCACCGACACGCAGGGCCGGATTGAATGGATCAATGCCGGATTCACGAGGATCACAGGATATTTTATCGAAGAGGTTAGAGGGCGGAGGCCGGGAGAATTTCTTCAAGGCCCCGAGTCTGATCCGGCGACCGTCGCACGGATCCGGGAGGCTGTTGCGGCAAAGCTCGGTTTTCAAGAAACCCTTATCAACTGCACGAAAGCCGGCATCCCGTTTTGGGTCGCAATCGAGTGCGATCCCCTCCGCGATGCCGCAGGCAACTTTTGCGGCTTCATGGCAATCCAGCAGGACGTCACGGTCCAGCGCCGCACGGAGGTGCTCCTGCAGGTGGTGGCGGAGGTCGGAAAAACCGTGCTGGCCAGGCCGCTGGATATGCCGGAGGCATGGTCGGCACTGGCCTCGCTCATCGGCTCCCGGCTCGGCGTCGACCGCCTGCACATCTTCAGCCTGTGCAGCAAACCGGGCAGCGCGCGCACCGGTTTTTCTGCTGTGACCACGTGGCCGATTGTCCCGGGCATCCTGGATCTGCCGACCGTGATGACGATGCCGACGCAGGCTGCGGAGGATCCTGACTGGCTCATCGACCTGAGGGACGGCAGGCCGGCCCTCAGGGACCAGCGCCAGCCGAACGATCCGCTCTGGCCATTCCTCGCCTCGCCCCGGTGCCAAGGGATCCTCCTGATTCCGCTTTTTGTTTCCGGGAAGTTTTGGGGAGCTGTTTCGTTTGAATCCCACCAGAGGCCGCGCCAGTGGACGGAGGAGGAGATTTCGCTCCTCGAGTCGGTCGCCTACCTGATCGGGTCCCGCCTGGATCTCCAGCGTTTTGAAGGTGAGCTCCGGGAGGCGAAGGAATCTGCCGACCTGGCCAGCCGGGCAAAGAGCACGTTTCTGGCGACCATGAGCCATGAGATCCGCACCCCGCTCAACGCGGTGATCGGAATGGCATCGCTTCTCCTGACAACCCGGCTTGATGCCCAGCAGCACGACTATGCGGCAACCGTTGCCACCTCGAGCGAGGCCCTGCTCGACCTGATCAATGACATCCTGGACTACTCAAAAATTGAGGCCGGACATCTGGAGATCGAGATGGCCCCGTTTGTGCTTTCCGACGTCGTGGGCGAGCCGCTCGAAATCCTTTCCCGTCAGGCATCTGAGAAGGGGCTGACCATCTCCTCCGCCCTTGATCCGGCGCTGCCGCAGGTCGTGGTCGGCGATCGGACCCGGCTCAAGCAGGTGCTCCTGAACCTGCTTTCCAATGCGGTGAAGTTCACCCCCGCCGGCAAGGTCTCGCTGGACGTCACCAGGGAGAAGGATGGGACGCGGTTTGCGGTCAGCGACACGGGCATCGGAATTTCCCAGCCCGTTCAGGAGAAACTCTTCAAACCCTTCGTGCAGGCGGATTCGTCGGTGACCAGGCAGTTCGGGGGAACCGGCCTCGGCCTGGCGATCAGCCTCCGCCTGATCGAGCACATGGGCGGCCGGCTTGGCGTCGAGAGCGTCGAGGGCGCCGGCTCCACGTTCTCATTCACCCTTCCGCTGGCCGGGGGCCACCTGGAGCATGCGGGTCGCGGCGAAGCACCCCGGCGGGAATCCCCCGTCCACCAGGAGGCGTCGAGCCGGGGAGTTCGCGTTCTCGTTGCCGAAGACAACCTTACCAACCAGAAGGTCATCCAGCTCATGTTCCGAAAGCTCGGAATCACGCCGGATATGGTGAACAATGGCCGCAAGGCCGTGGAGGCGGTCAAGAGGACCCCCTATGACCTCGTTTTTCTTGACGTCCAGATGGCCGTTCTCGACGGCCTCGGTGCCGCCAGGGAAATCCGCTCCCATTTTGCGGGCAGCCAGGTCCGGCCGGACCTGGTGGCCATCACCGCAAATGCGTTCAAGGAGGACCGCGAAGCCTGCTTCGCGGCCGGCATGGACTTTTACCTCCCCAAGCCAATCACGCTGGAACAGCTTCGGGCCGCCATCGCCGACGTCAACGAGCGCCGGCAGAGCCACGGAGAGGCGATCTGAACAAACTTACGTGTACTTGACGACTTCCTCGATCGTCGTCAGCCCGTCGTAGATCGAGCGCATGCCATCCTCGCGGAGCGTCGTCATCCCCAGCTCGATCGCCTTCTGGCGGAGCAGGACGCCCGGAGCCCGCTCGTTGATCATCTCGCGGATCGGGTCGGCGATTTTGAGGAGCTCGTAGATGCCCTTACGGCCCTTGTAGCCGGTGTTGTTGCAGGCTTCGCAGCCCTTGCCATAGAAGAAGTTTTTATCTCCGATGTCGAGGATCGAGAGCCCGAGCGAGGCGAGGACGTGCTCGTTCGGCTCATAGGCGGTCCGGCAGGGCACGCAGATTTTCCGGATGAGCCGCTGGGCGAGGATGCACTCGAGCGAGGCGGAGATCAAAAACGGCTCGATCCCCATATCGACGAGGCGGGTCACCGCCCCTGTGGAATCGTTGGTATGCAGGGTGGTAAAGACCAGGTGGCCGGTCAGCGAGGCCTGGATGGCAATCTGGGCGGTTTCGATGTCCCGGGTCTCCCCGACGAGGATGCGGTCGGGGTCCTGGCGCAGGAACGCGCGCAGCACGCGCGAAAACGTGAGCCCGATCCCCTCGTTGATCGGGACCTGGATGATTCCGTCGATCTCGTACTCGACCGGGTCCTCGGCGGTGAGGAGCTTGGCGTCGATCGTGTTGATCTTGCGCAGGCACGAGTAGAGGGTCGTGGTTTTTCCGGAGCCCGTCGGCCCGGTCACGATGAAGATCCCGTTCGGCTTTTCGATCACCTGGAGGATGTAGTCGTAGATCGCGTCCGGCATGCCGAGCGTCTCGAGGTCGAGGTTCACGCTGGACCGGTCGAGGACGCGCAGCACGACGCTCTCGCCGAACGTGGTGGGAAGCGTCGAGACGCGCAGGTCGACCTGGCGGCCGTTGATCGTGCGCTGGATCCGGCCGTCCTGCGGAAGCCGGCGCTCGGCGATGTTGAGGTTCGACATCACCTTCACGCGGGAGATGACGGGCAGGGCCAGGTGCAGGGGAGGGGGATCCATCTCGTACAGCGCCCCGTCTACGCGGTAGCGGATTTTGAATTCGGACTCGAAGGGCTCGAAGTGGATGTCGCTCGCCCGGGCGGCAATTGCCTTGTCGAGGATGAGGTCCACGTACTTGATGATCGGTCCGGTATTGGCCTCGGCCGCCACCGCCTGAAGGTTGAAGGCATCTCCGCCCCCCTCGGTGACGACCAGGTCGGAGCCGGCTCCGAGCTGCGCGATGATGTCGTCGAAATTGGTGACCTCGGAGCCGTAGTGCTGGGTGATCAGGGCCTTCACCTTCGACGGGAACGCCACCATCAAATGGATCTCGCGCCCGAGCGCAAATCGGAGGTCCTCGACCGTCTGCGGGTTCAACGGGTCGGTGAGAGCCACGATGATCGTGTTGCCCGAACCCATGATCGGAATCGCCCCGTGCAGGCGCGCGAGGCCGGAGGGGATCAGTCCGAGCACGGTCGTGTCGGGCGCAAACTCGACCAGGTTGTAAGCCTCGGCCCCGATCGCCTCGGCGATGACGTGGATAAACCCGTCCTCGTCGACGACCGCATGGTTCACGAGGACCTGCTCGATCGGAAGCTCCAGGGCTGCCGCCTCCTGCACAAAATCCGCTGCCTGCCCGGCGCTGATGAGCCCGCGCTCCAGAAAAATCTCGGTGACTTGTCGTGCGTCCATCGGGTCAGTCCAGGTCGGTCATCGTGGTGGTGAGAACCTCATCGGCCGTGGTGAGGCCGGCGAGCACCTTGCGGATCCCGTCCTCGCGGAGCGTGCGCATGCCGAGCTCGCGGGCGCGCTGGCGCAGGGCGATCGTCGAGGCGTTGTTGTTGATCATGTTGCGGACCTCGTCGTCCACCAGAAAAATTTCAAAGATCCCCATGCGGCCTTTGTAGCCCTTGCCGCGGCAGAGCTCGCAGCCGGTCGGCTGCATGATGTGGGAGTCGCTGAGCTGGCCGGCGTCGATGTGCAGCATGTTCATCTCGTATTCCGTGAGCTCGGCGGGGGCCTTGCACTTCGGGCAGAGCCGCCGCACCAGCCGCTGCGCCACCACCGCGCGCACCGAGGTCGAGACGAGGAACGGCTTGATCCCGATGTCCACGAGGCGCGCAATCGCGCTGGGGGCGTCGTTGGTGTGGAGCGTGGAGAGCACGAGGTGGCCGGTCAGCGAGGCGTTCGTCGCAATGCTGGCCGTCTCCAGATCGCGGATCTCCCCGATCATGATGATGTTCGGGGCCTGGCGGAGGATCGAGCGCAGCGCAGCCGGGAACGTCATCCCGATGCTCGCATTGACCGGGACCTGGTTGATCCCGCTCATCTGGTACTCCACCGGATCCTCCACCGTGATCAGCTTCCGATCCGGTTTGTTCATGTAGTTGAGGCACCCGTAAAGCGTGGTCGTCTTCCCGGAGCCGGTCGGCCCGGTGACCAGGATGATCCCGTCGGGGAGGCTGATCTGGCGCTCAAACTTCGCCTGGTCGTCGGAGAGGAACCCGAGGTCGGGCAGGCCAAGCATGAGCGAGGTTTTATCGAGGATCCGCATCACGACGCTCTCGCCGTGCACGGTCGGGATCGTCGAGACGCGCAGGTCGATCGCCTTCTCGCCGAGCTTGATCTGAATCCGGCCGTCCTGGGGGAGTCGTTTCTCCGCGATGCTCATCGAGCCGCTCATGATCTTGATGCGGCTGATCATGGCCGAGTGCAGCTTCTTCGGCGGGCTGGGCATTTCCTGGAGGACGCCGTCGATGCGGAAGCGGACCCGGAACTTTGACTCGAGCGGCTCGAGGTGGATGTCGCTTGCCCGGTTCTGGTGGGCCTCGACGAGCAGGAGCGAGACCATCTTGATGATCGGGGCATCGTCGGCGCCGGCCTCCTCCGACCCCAGGTCCATCTCCTCGCCAAACGAGCCCGTCGCCTCCCCGCCGTAATACTGGATCAGCGCGTTGCGGATCGTATCCGGGGTGGCGCAGACGAACTCGACCTCGCGGCGCAGCTTGAAGGAGAGGTCGTCCATCGTCTGCATGTCCATCGGGTCCCCGATGGCGATCAGCAGAGCCCCCTCGCGCTCGCCGACCGGGATCGCCCGCCAGCGCCGGGCATCCTCAACTGGAAGAAGCTCGATGATGTTGGGCGGAACCACGATCTGAGACAGGTCCATGAACTCCATCCCGTTTTGCGCCGCCAGCGTGCGCGTCACGTCGTCCTGGGTCAAAAACCCGTCGTGGACAAGCGTGGCAACGACCCCGCTGGATTTCATATTGGCCCGGGCATAATCAACTTGGGATCGGGTCACGAGACCGACATCCATCAGGATCTCAACTATGTAATCTTCGTTTGGGGCCACGTCTCGGGAGAAAGTTGTGTGATGTGATTACGGGACTCCCGCAACAAAGTCAACGCCTGTGCAAATTGTTCAAAGCGGGATTGCAGCTCGATGTCCGTCCGGCTAGCTTTCATCGCATCGATGAAATACCCCACCTACCTCTTTTTTGGAGCCCCCGGCAGCGGAAAAGGAACTCAAGGGACCGTGCTCGGCTCGCTCCCCCGGTTTTTCCACTGCGCCTGCGGGGACGTCTTCCGCCAGATGGATACCCGCACCGCGCTCGGCCGGGCCTTCCTCGAGCACTCGAGCAAAGGCCAGCTCGTGCCGGATGAAATCACCGTCGAGCTCTGGCGGGTGAGCATCGAGCATGCGGTCGAGTCCCAGGCGTACAAGCCGGACATCGATTTCCTCGTCCTGGACGGGATCCCGAGGAACATCCGCCAGGCCCAGCTCATGAGCGAAATCATCGACGTCCGTCGGGTATTCCACCTCAGCTGCCCGGACCGCGAGAAGATCGTCGCCCGCCTGAAAAAGCGCGCGCTCAAGGACAACCGCCTGGATGACGCCAACGAAGAGGTCATCCGCCGCCGCCTCGCGACGTACGACAACGAATCCCGTCCGCTCCTCGACTTTTTTGGTCCGAACCTCACCGTGCCGATCGACGCGACCGAACCGCCGGTGGTCGTTCTGCACACGATCCTCTCCCACATCGTCAAGGACCGGCGAAACGCGGGCGACTTTACAGAAACCCCGAACGCCTGACCCGATGGAGCAATTCGAAAGCTTCCGCGCCTCCTCGCTCTTCTGCACCACGTGCAACCAGGCCATGCCGGTCCGGGAAAAACTCCTCCTCGTCCTCCCGGGTAAAGAAATTTTCGACTACCTCTGTACCAGCTGTGCCTCGTCGCTCGGCCAGCGCGAGGTCATCGCCGGCCACCGCCCCGCTCCGCCCCGGCGCGCTGCCCGGCGTCCGCCAGGCGGGCTTTTGACCTGACGCGCTGGCGAAATGAAAACCGTCTTTTGTGGAACGGGGGAAATCGGGCTGCCGGCGCTGCGTTGGCTGGCCGATTCCGGCGGGCACGAGGTGGTCGGGGTGATCACGCAGCCGGACCGTCCGGCGGGGCGGGACCTGAAGCCCCGGCCGTCGGCGATCAAGAGCGAGGCGCTGGCGCGCGGGATTCCGGTCGCGCAGCCGGAGAAGATCCGCCATGATTTTTCCGCTCTCGCAGCGTGGGCCCCGGACGTGATGGTCGTCGCCGCCTACGGACAAATTTTGCCGGCCTCGGTGCTGGGAATCCCTCGCATGGGGTGCATGAACCTGCATGCCTCGCTGCTGCCGCGGCATCGGGGGGCGTCTCCGATTCAGGCCGCGATCCTGGCGGGGGATGTCGAGACCGGGATGACGGTGATGTACATGGATGAGGGGCTCGATACGGGGGACATTCTCCTCGAGCATCGCCTGACGATTGGGGAGAACGAGACCGGCGGCGAACTTCACGACCGCCTCGCCCTGCTTGGGGCCGGCGCTCTCGAGGAGGCGCTCGGCCTGCTCTCTGAGGGCGTGGCCCCGCGCCGCCCGCAGGATTCGTCGCTGGCCACGTACGCTCCGAAGCTGGAAAAGCAAGACGGCCGGCTCGACTGGCGGGAATCGTCCGGCGCGCTGCTGCGAAGGGTCCGGGCGATGACCCCCTGGCCGGGGGCGGCCGCGCGGTGGGACAACGGAGCCGTCCTCAAGATCCATTCCGCCACCAGCGGGCCGATGGAGGGGGACCCCGGAACCGCGCTCGCGGCGACGGCAGACGGCCTGGTCGTGGGAGCCGGCAGCGGATCGCTGGTCATCCGGGAAATGCAGCTCGAAGGCCGGCGGCGGATGTCGGCAGCCGAGTTCCTGCGAGGGTGCCCGATCGTTCCTGGAAGGAAATTCGATTTGTCCTTTTCAGTTCCCTTCTGATCGGATTGGATGGGTCGCATCCCGCATGTCCATCCCTTCCACTCCGCGATACAAACGAGTCGTCCTGAAGCTGAGCGGCGAGGCCCTCCGCGAGCCTGGCAGCCGCGATAACATTTCCCCGCAGATCGTCGCCCAGATCGCCGGGCAGATCGCCGAGGTTCAAAAGATGGGGGTCGAGCTCGTGGTGGTTGTCGGGGGAGGAAATATCTGGCGCGGGCTCTCGGCGAGCCACCGGGGGATGAACCGCACGACCGCCGACTACATGGGGATGCTGGCCACCGTGATCAACGGACTGGCCCTGATGAGCGCGCTCGAGGGGCTGAAGGTAAACGTGCGCGTGCAGACGGCGATCGAGATGCACAATGTCGCCGAGCCGTTCATCCTGCGCCGCGCAATCCGCCACCTCGAGCAGGGACGGGTCGTCATCTTTGTCGCCGGCACCGGGAACCCGTTTTTTTCCACCGATACGACCGCCGCCCTCCGTGCCAACGAGACCGGCGCCGAGGTCATCCTCAAGGCGACCAAGGTCGACGGCGTCTATGATTCGGATCCGGTCAAAAACCCGGACGCCGTCAAGTTCCCGCACATCACGTACAGCGAGGCGCTCGCGCGCCGCCTTCAGGTCATGGATTCGACCGCGTTCAGCCTCTGCATGGACAACAAGATGCCGATCATCATTTTTGATATGAACCAGCCGGACAACATCCGCCGCGCGATTGTCGGAGAAAAGGTGGGGACCCTGGTCTCCGAAAAACCCGAAGACCTTGTATGAGCATCGAAGAAGTCATTTTTGAGGGCGAGGAGAGCATGGAGAAGGCGGTCGAGTTCATGACCCACGAGTTCCATTCGATCCGCACCGGCAAGGCGTCGCCCGCGCTGGTCGAGAATATGGACGTCCTTGCCTATGGGTCGATGATGAAGCTCAAGCAGCTCGCCCTGATCACTGCCCCCGAGCCGCGCCTTCTCGTCATCCAGCCGTTCGACGGCTCCACGGTCAAGGACATCGAGCGCGCGATCAACGAGTCCCGGCTCGGCATCAACCCGGCGGTCGATGGCAAAATTATCCGCATCCCGATCCCCGAACTCTCGGAAGAACGCCGCCGCGATCTCGCAAAAACCGTAAAGTCCCTCGCCGAGGAGGCGCGGGTCCGCATCCGGGCCTGCCGCCGCGCGGCGATGGAGGGTGCCAAGAAGATGGAGAAGGACGGCGACCTCACCGAGGATTCGCTCCGGGACGCCGAGGCCGAAATCCAGAAGCTCACCGACAAGGCCGTCGCCGACATCGACAAGCACGCCGCCAACAAAGAGGCGGAGCTCATGAAAATATGAAGACCGTCCTTTTTGCTATCCTGATCGCACTCTGCGCGCCGGCCGTCCGGGCCGAAGTCGTCCGCCCGGCCCCGGAATTTTTCTGGGTCGATTCGACCGGAGCCCGAAAGAGTTCGAAAGCACTGCTCGGGCGTCCGGTCATCCTGCTCATCGCCAACTCCCCGCGCGAGTGGGCCTTCCGGGCGCAGGTCGGGCAGCTCCAGAGCATGTACGAGCGCATCGCAGCCGACAAAGCAGTCTGCGTGGCTGCCTTCTCGCAGGCCCCTGGCGTCGTCCGCTCGAACATTCCGTTCCTGCTCGCCGCCGACGGCCCGCAAACCGCATACAGCCTCCAGGTCGACCGGGGGTTTGCAATCGCGATCATCGGGAAGGACGGCAACCTCGACTACACCGGGACCCGCGTCCTTCCGGTGCAGCGGATCTACGATATCCTCGACAATTCGTTTGTCGTCCAGAAATCGCTGCGCCGCCAGTAGCCCGGTCTGTAAAAATCTCCCCTTTCAAGCAACGGAGGAAAACCTGCTGCCATCACCAGCTTGATTTTATCCTATAAATCACAGTCGGATTCATCATGAAGCTCTTGAAGAGCATGAAGATTATACCATTTCACCATCGAAGCAGGTCAAATCAACGGACGGCTCGGCGAGGCATCCCTACCAATAATTGGTAGGGGCGCACCGCCGGGGTGCCCCACTTTTTATACCTATCCCGCTGTGAGTTTGGTATCAGATGTTTGTGAACAAGACGGGCGCATCTCCGAAAGTTGTACATCTGTCAGGCAGAGGACTTCCGGGTTCGGAGTTCCGCCTTTAGGCGGTGCCTTTTGGGCGGCCACCTCACCCGCCAGCCGCCTCAAGGCGGAACTCCAAACAAGATTCCTCAAGCCGGAGCCCTTTTTTGCAACTTTCCGAGATGCGCCCAACAAGACTGCCAGATGGAGTTCATTCGACAGATGAATCCGACTACTTTATTTCACCGAACGGTTCCCTACGTCCTGCTCTTGCGCTGCTTCATGGTAAATTTCTTTCCACCGTTTTTTTAACTGAGGAATTTAGGATCATGTGCGCGAATCTCGGAGCTTTGGCCATGCCATGAACACCTGTAAGATCGACATCAAAGCCGTTCCGAACGCCTCCCGCGACCAGATCGTGGGATGGTTGGGCGAGAGTCTCAAAATTCGCGTGCAGTGCCCGCCCGAGGATGGCCGCGCCAACCAACGGCTCTGCAAGCTCCTTGCCGCATATCTTGAACTGCCGAAAGACGCGGTATCCGTCGTGCACGGACTGACCAGCCCGCACAAGACGGTGGAGATCCGAGGACTATCGGTGGAGGAATTCAAAGTAAAGAACCCCGGGGCAAGCCCCGAGGCATTTCAGAATTCCAACTTCATCTGCCCTTTGTGTAATTGCTCATATCTCCCCTCTCCTCCTTGCCCTGCAACATACGCTGCTATCACGCTCTCAC